>ENA-OSAI01000270-OSAI01000270.1-marine-sediment-metagenome-genome-assembly--contig:-NODE-270-length-25963-cov-8.006137_pt1 | contig 25963 bp, 21 predicted proteins | sample MGYA00237871_ERZ529316 | MGnify/ENA primary metagenome ERZ529316 (study PRJEB26369, sample SAMN03142814) | marine sediment metagenome | biome: marine; feature: borehole; material: sediment...
CGGCCGAGAGCTCTCTCCACGCCTCCGACGGCGGCCAGCATCGCCCCGTCGAAGGGGTCCCGAGATTTGACCTCGACCACCGCACCGAGGGTGAGGCCCAGTCTTTCAAGGTGTGAGAGAAGAGGCGCCGTCTCGCGGATGACCCGGATGACCAGGCCCCGCGAGCCCGGTTCGAGCTCCGAGAGGAGAACACCTGAACGAGGGGTCATCTCCCCGTCCGGGCCGGGGACCGGGAACCCGTGCGGGCAGGTCTCAGGGTTGCCCAGCACCGCGGCGAGCCGCTCGGCCACCTCGTCCGAGGTGGCGTGCTCGAGACGGTGAGCCTCCGTGTGGACGACATCCCACGGCAGCCCGAGGACGTCGGCCAGGAACCTTTCCCACAGCCGGTGCTTCCGCAGAAGGTTCAGGGCCATCGCCCGCCCCTTGACCGTGAGGGCGATACCCCGGTAGGGCTCGTAGCGGCACAGACCAAGGCTGTCCAGCCGACCGGCCATCTCGGTCACCGACGCCGGTGACACATTGAGGTCCTCGGCCACTGACTTCAGCTGGATACGTCTGTCGATACCGCCGAGCTTGCATATCGACTGCAGATACTGCTCGACACTCGGGCTCGGCAAGAGGATTCACCCTTATCTAACAAAACTCCTTAGGCTTGCCTAAAACAATTCTAGACCACGGACACGTCGGCTGTCCAGACCCAAGACGGCCGAGACGACAAGCAGGGAGAGGAGGAGATGGCAGGTATAATTTTATCTGGCATACAATTCTAATCTTTAAAAGCATCGTGGCGACAGGCTGAGACAACAGCCGGCACCCACCGAAAGGAGAGATGTTGTTCATGCGTTTCGGCAGGTGGAGTTCTGACGAGGGGGACTATATCACGCACGAAGGTTCGGTTCCGTCCGCCCACCGCTACGGCCTGCCGGCCGCGGCGTTCGTCATCATCTGGGCGGCAGGCTCCTATGCTTCCTGGTTCTTCGGGTACTACCTCGGGTTCGCCGCGGCGTTTCTCGCCGCCCTGTTCGTCTCGAGCTCGATGAAGGTCGCGGCCGAATGGGAGCGCATGGCCGTCTTGAGGGCGGGGAAGTTCCACCGGATGGCCGGCCCGGGCATCTTCTTCATCATCCCTATCCTCGACACCGTGCCCTACATCCTGGACCTCCGCATAATCCCCTACAACGTTCCCAAGCAGAAGACCCTGACCAACGACAACGTCCCCGTGACGGTCGACGCCGTCGTCTACTACCGCATCGCCGACCCGAAGGCGGCGGTCCTCAACGTGGAGGACTACAGGCGGGCCACCCAGTGGGGAGCGACGACCGTCCTCAGGGACCTCATCGGGAAATCCACCCTCGACCAGCTCCTCTCAGAGCGCGAGCATCTGGGCCGGGAGATCCGCAAGCACCTCGACGCCCTCACCGGAGATTGGGGTATCGAGGTCCGCAACGTGGAGGTCCGTGATGTCGTCATCTCCGAGCAGCTCGAGGATGCCATCGCCCGCGAGCCCGCCGCCGAGCGCGAGAAGCGGGCAAGACTCAAGCTGGCCGAGGCCGAACTCCTCGCGGCCAAGACCATCCTCGACGCCGCCCGGACCTACGAGCAGGACCCGGTCGCCCTCCAGCTCCGGTCGATGAACATGGTCTACGAGATGTGCATGGAGGGCCGCTCGACGGTCATCTTCGTGCCCACGGAAACCAAGCGGGCCATGCCCGTCCCCGTCGGTGTCTACGGCGTCGTCGACAAGCTCCGCGGTGCAGGGGAAGAAGACACGGGCCCGGCAACGAGGCCTCAGGGACGCGGAGAGGACACAGAGGACACGGGCGAGGCCTAGCCTGGCCCTACCGTCCGTGTCGAAGCCACTCGAACCCGGCGATGACGGTGAGGGCCCAGGCGGCGCCGGCCGCGAAACCGGCGGCCACGTCGCTCGGGAAATGGACGCCGAGGTATATCCGGCTAAGGCCCACCAGCAGCGTCACGACGGCCGCCGCGGCGGCCAGGACGGCGGGGTGTGTGTGCCGGCCGCCGCGGGCCGTCGAGAAGGTCACCGCCACGACATAGGACGAGACCGCGAAGAAGGCCAGCGTGACCATGGCGTGCCCGCTCGGGAACGAATAGCCGAACGCCTCCGACAGGGGCGGCAGGTCGGGCCGCGCCCTCTGGAAGACGGACTTGAGGGCGCTGTTGAGAAGCCAGGCCCCGCTGAGGGCGATGAGGACGGCCCAGGCCCCGTGCCGGGCCTGCCGGCGCGGGAGGGCCGCCGACGCCGGGAAGGCGCTCCAGACCCAGGCCGCCGTGAGGAGTCCGAGCGGCACGAGGAACGCCGCGGACCCGAGCCACGTCACCGCCTGCATCAGGACCGTCACCAGCGGGTGACGGAGGCCTGCGAGCCATCCGGCGACCAGGGCGTCAAGGTCCGCCACCCGGCCGCTGGCCACCGCGCAGGCCAGTCCGGCGAACAGCCCGACCAGCACGGCGGCCGAAAGCGCGGCCGTCCGCGGGCTGAGCCGCCAGTGAGGCCTCTCCCGGTCCAGCCTTCCTCCCCCTTCCGCCAACCAGGGAGCAGACAGCGCCCCGCTCCCGCACGTGCCCGGTGTGCTCAAGTATCACCATTCTACCGCACCGAGCCCCGGTGCGTCTCACTGCGGAACCGACGGTCCGCCCGAACACGAGGAGCGCACCAGGGGCCCGGCGGCAACCTCCTCGAACCCCAGGCGGCGGGCGTGGGCGGCCAGCCGCTCGAACTCGGCCAAGGATACGTAGCGGGCGACAGGCCGACGGGCTGGCGTCGGCCGCAGGTACTGCCCGAGCCACAGGCGCCGGCACCCGGCCCGGGCCAGGTCCCTCATCACCCCGAGCACCTCCGCCCCGTCCTCTCCCAGCCCCAGGAGGAGGCCGGACCGGGTCGGGACCCCAGAAGCCGAGGCCCGGGCAATCAAGGCGAGCGCCTCGGCGTACTCCGCCCCGGGGCGGACCCGTGGGTAGAGGCCTGGGACGCTCTCAAGGTTGTGGCCGACGACATCGGGTCGCGCCCGCAGGACCGTCTCCATGGCGCCCGTCCTGCCCCGGAAGTCCGGGACCAGGACCTCCACCAAGGCTCCCGGGAGTTCCCGGCGAAGGGCGTGGACGGTCGCCGCGAACTGGGCAGCCCCACCGTCAGGGAGGTCGTCACGGGTCACCGAGGTCACGACCACGTGCCTCACCGCCACCCGGCCGGACGCCGACGGCGGGACCCCGGAGCGGGCCGCGGCCTCCGCCACCCTCCGGGGTTCGTCCGGGTCGGGCGGCGCGGGCGCCCGTCCCCGGGCACGCGGCAGAAGGTGCAGGCCCGCGTGCAGACCGGGCCCAGGATCAGGTAGGTCACCCTCCCTTCCGCTCGGCAGCGCGCCTGGTTGGGACAGTCGGCCGCGGCGCAGACCGTCGGCTGGGCCGGCGGCCCCGCAGGGTCCAGCGCCGTGACGCCCCCCGCACCCGAGGCCGTCTCCGAAGGACGGGCCCTCAGGACGAGCCAGGGCGCCCTGTGGCCGGTGAGTTCCTCCGGAGCCAGAGGCACCGGCTCGAGCCCCAGCCGTTCGGCCAGGGCCGCCGCCACCTCGCACCCCAGGGCCCTGCGGTCCACGTGCCTACCGGTCAGACTGGCGAGGTCCGTGACCCTCCCGCCGGGCTCACCGCAGGGATGGACCAGCGCGAAGCCCGGACCGCGCTCCGGCTCCAGGTTCAGGGCCAGGCCGTGGCCTGTGACACCGTCCATCACCTCGAGCCCGACGGAGGCGGGCTTGCGCCCGTCCACCCACAGCCCCCTGTCAACCGAGCACGGGACCTCCAGGCCCAGACGACTGAACGCCGACCGGGCCGCCTCGAGGAGATGGTTCGCGAAGTCCACCGGGTCGAGCCCCAGACGGCGGACGTCTACCACAGGGTAGACCACCAGTTGACCAGGCCCGTGGTACGTCGCCCGCCCCCCGCGTCCGACGACGTGGAGGGCCACGCCGTACCGCGCGAGCTCGGCCGCCGGGACCGTCAGTTCCTCCGAGGGGGCGCCGGCCTCGCGGCCCAGGGTCACGACCGGCGGGTGGGCGGCCGTCACGACGACGTCGGGCAACCTCCCGGCGAGGTTCTCACAGGCCCACCACCTCGCTCTGTGGAGGTACGTACGGTAGTCCAAAAGGCCGAGGTGCGCGTGAGCAAGCACCGCCGGTGGCCGACGGTGTCGAACGGGCCTTTCGGAGCGGAACCGCCCGTCCCGTCCGGCCCCCATCGCGCGCGGCCCGGGGCGCTCCCGAGCCGGATTCATGCCGGCCGACCCTCACTCCTGAGTCTCCGGAGGGCGTCCCGGGCCGCGTCACCGAGCGACTCCGACCAGGTCAGGTGGGCCAGCGGCACCCGGGCCAGGTCATCCAGACACCACCCCGCCAGGACGACCAAGACGAAGAGGGCGGCCAGCTCGGTGGCTCCGGGGCAGACCGTCTTCCGGGAGGCCGTGGGCCTGCAAGAGGGCCTCCAGCCCGAGCCCGTGCGTCCGCGGCCGGCGTCCCGCCGCGACGACGGCCAGGTCGAAGGCCCCCGTCCCTGTCAGGTCGCGGACGTCGGTCCCGGTGAGCACACTGACCCCGAGGCTCTCCAGGCCGGCGCGGACGAGCCTGCCTACATCCTCTTCCTCGTCGGGGAGGAGGTCCGCGAGCTTCTCGACAAGGGTGACGTGTGACCCCTGCAGGGCAAGGACCCGCGCCGCCTCCACGCCCCCGGGACCGCCCCCGACCACGAGGACCCGCTTCGCCGGTCGGTCCCTGCTCCACCCTCGAGCGGCGCCCGCTCGGACCCGGTGGCCAGAAGCACGGCCGAACCCTCCAAAACGCGGCCGCTCACCTCGACTCTCGGTGGCCCGTCCGGCTCGCCAGGGATGAGCCTTCCCTCGCCGGCCGCGAGCTCGACCCCGAGGTCGGCCAGGACGTTCTCGACGCCGCCCCGGACCGCGTTCACGGCCCGCTCGACATGCGCGTGCAGCGAACCGCCGGAGCCGGTAGGCCGAGTGCCGGCCAGATACTCGAGAGCCGCCCTCGTCGGAACGCAGCCCCGGTTGAGACAGACCCCGCCGACGCTCCCCTTCTCGACCAGCACCACCCGCGCCCCGGCCTCGGCGGCCGCGACCGCTCCGGCGTACCCGGCCGGACCGCCCCCGATGACGACGAGGTCGAACGCCCCCCCGTCCCGCCGTCGCCTGCGCACCTCGAAGCGGGGTTCCTCCGGCGGTAGCCAGTGTGTCGGAGGGTCCTCGAGCCTTGCGGCGACCGCGTCAAGGAACATCGCCGCCGGCGCCCCGTCGACGGCCCGGTGGTCGAAGGTCAGGCTGAGCGGTAGGACGGGAGCCACGGCCACCCCGTCCCCCTCCGCCACGGCACGGCGGGTCAGCCGGCCCACTCCGAGAACGGCCACCTCCGGGGGGTTGGTGATGGGTGTGAACCATTCGACCCCGAACGGTCGGAGGTTGCTTACGGTGAAGGTGCCCCCGGAGACGTCGTCGGGGTCGAGACGGCCCGCGCGGGCCTGCCGCTGGAGTTCCCGGCGCCGCCGGGCGAGCCCGGCGAGCGTCTCCCGGCCAGCCCTGCGGTCACCGTCGCCAGCAACGGACCCGGTTCCGGAAATCGGAGGACGTCCGGCCGTGGGTCCGATTTCGAGGCCCTCCCGGCGTTCCTCGAAGGCGACGCACCTGCCTGCGGCGTACCTCACCTCGAGGAAGACCTCGATACCGTGTGGGGCCAGGATTTCAGCCTCCAACCTCGTTGACAAAGCTGGGAGGAAGATTATAATGACTACCGGGTATATACCCAGTAGTGCTTATCCTGCGGGTGGGAGATGTTCTACCTGACCTAATCGAGCGATGAGACCAAGAACGCCTGAACGAGAGGAGGGAATCAACGTGCCGAGAGGTGACAGGACGGGACCGGCAGGTTTCGGTCCGATGACCGGCCGCGGCCTCGGGTACTGCGCGGGGAACGTCGTTCCCGGTTTCATGGTCGGACCCGGCTGGGGCCGTGGCTGGGGTCGGGGCCGCGGCGGCGCCTGGGGCCGCCGTTGGGGCTTCCGGGCAGGCTACTTCGGCCCTCCTTGGGGACCCTGGACGTCTCCGGGCTGGTACCCCGGCCCGGGTGCCTACCCCGCGCCCTACCCGGCCTACGCGGCTGACCTGCCGTCGGAAGAGGATGTCCTGAGGCGTGAGGCCAAGGCCCTGAAGGAGCAGCTCGAAACTGTCGAGGCCCGCCTAGAGGAGCTCCGTCGCGGAGACGACCGTGACGACGATGATGACAGACAGGGTTGATAGGCCCGTGATCATCTCCGTGGCGAGCGGGAAGGGCGGGACGGGAAAGACCACCCTCGCGGTGAATCTCGCCCTCGCCCTTTCCGCCTTTCATGATGTCCGGCTTATCGACGCCGACGTCGAGGAGCCCAACGCCCATATCTTCTTGAGGCCGGACCTCACGGGCAGGCGCACGGTGGAGCTGCCGGTGCCGGAGGTCGACAAGGACCGCTGTAGCTTCTGTGGCCGATGCGCCGAGGTATGCGCCTACGGGGCCGTCACGGTCATAGCCGACAGCGTTCTCGTGTTCCCCGAACTCTGTCACGGATGCGGAGGCTGCACCCTGCTCTGCCCGGAGAAGGCCGTGACCGAGCGGCCCCGAGCCGTCGGCGTCGTCGAGTGGGGCCTGGCCGGTGAGGTGGCCTTCGTCCACGGCCGGCTGAATCCCGGAGAAGCCCTGGTTCCGCCGGTGACCCGGGCCGTCAAGGAGTTCATCAGGCCTGACGGGCTCACCATCATCGACGCCCCTCCCGGAACAGCGTGTCCGGCGGTAGCCGCCGTCTCCGGCAGCGACTACTGCATCCTGGTCACGGAGCCGACCCGCTTCGGTCTGAATGACCTGGATCTGGCCGTCGAGATGGTCCGGAAGCTCGGCCTCCCGGCCGGCGTCGTGATCAACCGGTTCGACCTGGGTGACCGACGCGTCGAAGACTACTGCGCCCGGCAGCGCCTTCCGGTCCTCGGGCGTATTCCCTTCGACCGGAAGCTGGCCGAAGCCTACGCGCGGGGGCGGACGGCCGTGGACGACCTGCCCGGCTGGCGGGACCGGTTCAGCGCCCTCGGCCGGGAGATTCTCGAGAGGGCCTCCAATGGTCGACGGCCGCGCATCTCGGATGTGAGCGACCCGTGACACAACACCTCAAGCCCGAACGAGCCGGCCTCGACGAGCTCGTCATCATCAGCGGGAAGGGCGGCACAGGGAAGACCAGTATCGCGGGTTCTCTGGCCGTGCTCGCCCGCGGGACCGCCGTCCTCGCCGACTGTGATGTAGATGCGGCCAACCTCGGTCTCATCCTCCGGCCGACTGTCCGCGAGGAACACGAATTCATGGCTTCCAAGCTGGCCTTCATCGATCAAGACAAGTGCGAGGGCTGCGGCACGTGTCTTGAGGTCTGCCGGAGCCACGCCATCGAGGACTCCGGAGGCAGACCGGCGGTCAACGAGTACGCCTGCGAAGGCTGTGGCGTGTGCTTCCATGTGTGCCCTGCCGGCGCCGTCGAGATGCGGGACGTCGTCTCGGGTCGCTGGTTCGTCTCTGAGACACCCTACGGCCCGCTCGTCCACGCCCGCCTGGGACCCGGGGAGGAGAACTCGGGCAAGCTGGTCACCCTCGTTCGGCGCAAGGCGGCGGAGATGGCCGAGGCCCAGGGGAAGGACCTCATCATCATCGACGGGCCTCCTGGTATCGGTTGTCCGGTCATCGCCTGCCTCTCAGGTGCGAGCCGGGCCCTCATCGTCACCGAGCCGACCCTGGCCGGCCTCCACGACATGGAAAGGGTCCTCGACGTCTGCCGCCACTTCGAGGTGCCGGCCCAGGTCGTCATCAATCGTTTCGACATCGACGAGACCAACACACGGCACATCAGGGAGCGCTGCTCCGCCCGCGGGGTCGAGGTCATCGCGCTCATCCCCTTCGACACCGAGGTCACCCGGGCGGCCGTGCGGGGTATGACCATCGTCGAGGCCTCCGACGGCCGGACGGCCCGCTGTATCCGCGCCCTCTGGGAGAAACTGAATTCAGAAAGACCCGAAGCGACACCAAAAGGACGGTGATGGTCTCATGGCCGAAGCCGGCAACCAGACGCAGACACCGGTACGTGAACAGGAAGACACCGTGCCCTCCGAGGACGCAGAAAGACAGGGTCGCCCTAAGAAACTCCCGGTCCCGGAGCACAGCCGCATCCAGCGCGTGGTCGCCGTGATGAGCGGAAAGGGCGGAGTCGGCAAATCGTCCGTTGCGGCACTTCTGGCCGTCGCCCTGTCGAAAGAAGGCTACCGGGTCGGCGTCCTGGACGCGGATGTGACGGGACCGAGCATCCCCAAGCTCTTCGGAGTCACCGAGCGCGCCGGCGCTCTGGGGTTCGGAATTCTGCCTCCGAGGACGCGGGGGGGCATCGAGGTGATGTCCCTGAACCTCTTCCTCCCCCACGAGGACGACCCGGTCATCTGGCGCGGCCCCCTCATCTCCAACGCGGTCAAGCAGTTCTGGACCGACGTCATCTGGGGCGACCTCGACTACCTCGTGGTCGACCTCCCCCCCGGCACGGGAGACGCACCGCTGACCGTCCTCCAGGCCATCCCCCTGGACGGCGTGATCATCGTCACTTCCCCTCAAGACCTCGCCGCCATGGTGGTCAAGAAAGCCATCAAGATGGCCCAGGCCTTGGATGTCCCCATACTCGGCCTCGTCGAGAACATGACTTCCGTCCGCTGTCCCAGTTGCGGCGAGGAGATAAGGGTCTTCGGCCCGAGCCGCGCCCCGGAGATAGAGAGGTCGACAGGGGTCAGGTCGCTGGGAGAGCTTCCGCTCGACCCGGCCATCTCGGACTACGGTGACCGCGGGGAGATCGAGAAGTACGAGGTCGACTTCCTGAAGACCGTCGCCTCGCTCCTCCCCGTGGAGCGCAGCACGTCAGACGCAAAGCGTCGAGAAAGCGACAAGGAGGTGCCGAAGACATGAAGGTGGCCGTATCGTCGCAAGGTCCCGACCTGGAATCCCCGGTCGACCCGAGGTTCGGCCGGTGCGCCTACTTCATCATCGTCGACCCGGAGACCCGCGAGTTCGAGGCGGTGGCCAACCCGGGGGTCCAGGCGGCGCACGGCGCAGGGACACAGGCCGCCCAGGTCGTGGGAAGCCGCGGGGTCGGGGCCGTCATCACCGGGAACATCGGCCCGAACCCGATGCGGGCCCCCTCCGCCGCAGGCATCGAGGTCTACGCCGGAGCCGGCGGGACCGTGGCCCAAGCCCTGGACGCCTATGTCAGCGGGAACCTTACCAAGGTCTCGTCGCCGACCGTCGCGACCCACTCCGGTCTCGGGCGTGGAGGCGGCGGGGGCCGCCGGCGGTTCAGCACCTCCTGACCGGCGGACCCCGATTCGAGCGCTTGGAGGGACCATCCATGAAGATTGCCGTAGCCACGGACGGCGCGGTAGTCGCCGCCCACTTCGGCCGCTGCCCCGCCTACACGACTTTCGTCGTCGAAGACGGTGAGATCGTCAACAGGCTTGTCGTCCCCAACCCCGGGCACGAGCCGGGCCGGCTCCCCCGCTACCTCGCCGACCTCGGGGTCGACGTCATCGTCGCCGGCGGGATGGGAAGGAGAGCCCACGCCCTTTTCGCCCAGCAGGGCATCGAGACCGTCGTCGGGGCCAGCGGCCCGGTGGACGAGGTCGTCCGAGCCTTCCTGGCCGGCCGGCTCGAGACGGGACCGAGTCTTTGTGACCACGGCCCGGCGGCCGAAGGTGCCTGCTCCCGCCAAGGCGGCCACCGCAGCCGGGAGGACCACGGAACGGCAGGCTGACGAGGATGCCTGATTTCGACGGGACGGGGCCCCGCGGCCGGGGGCCGGGAACAGGCCGCGGCCGCGGACCCTGCCGGCGGTCGCCAGCCGGCCGCGGGGGACGGTGGGCGATACCCACCGCCGCGTGGGCCCTGCTCGACCTGGTCCTCGGTCGGGGCCTCGCAAGCCGGGGCGGTCGCGGGAACGCGGGCCGGAAAGGCAGGCCCCGAGGCGGTCGCGGAGGCGGGGGCAACCCCTGACCAGGGCGAAGGGACCTCCTGACAGAACATAGAACACAAGGGGGACACTAGAACCTGCAGGCAGCCGTGTGAGCCCTCCAGGCTATGACCACGGCACCGGGAGGAATGTGATTGCCTCGGCCGCGCAAGCCCCGCTTCGTCGAGTTTCTCCCCCACGTGACCTACTTCAAGCCCGCCGGGGTCCCGATGGCCGCTCTCGACGAGGTGCGCCTCGGAGTGGACGAACTCGAGGCCCTGCGCCTCAAAGACCTCGAGGGGCTCGACCAGGAGGAGTGCGCCAGGCGCATGAACCTGGCCCAGAGCACCTTCCAGCGCCTGCTGGCCGGCGCGCGCGAGAAGCTCACCCGCGGAATCGTCGAGGGCAAGGCCATCCGCATCGAGGGCGGCGACTACCGCTTCGTCGCCCGCACCTTCTTCTGCCCGGAATGCGGGAGCCGCTGGAGACGTGAGGCGCCGCCTCCCGCGGAACCCCCTGAGACCTGTCCTGCCTGCGGGAACCCCGACATCGCCCCCCACTGGCGGGGAGGGCGTCGGCACGGGAGGAGGGGACGCTGAAAGGGCGCCCCCCTCTTGCCGTCAGCCGGTGAGGTAGGCCTCGATCTGACGGGTGTGGTACCTCTCGTGCCAGGCCATCCTCCGCAGGACCTTCCTCGCCGTCCACGTCTCGGAATGCGGGTCGTGGCGGGTCGTGCGCTGGCGGTCCTCGTCGCTGAGGTCATCTAGGCGTTCGAGGCACAGCCGCCTCACCTCGGCCAGTCGCTCCAGGATAGGCAGTCTCGGCTGCGCGTACTGTTCCCAGAGAGCCTTCGTCACCGTCTCCGGCGGCTCGAGGCGCACGATATAGAAGGCTTCACCGCTGGCGATGTGCCCGAGAATCTCCCCGATGCTCCGCTTGCCTTTCCCCGGCCGCCAGCCGAGGGCCTCGTCAGGCAGCCGCTTGACGAGGTCCAGGAGGGTCTTCCGGGAGGCCTCGAGGTGTCTCCGGATGAACGACAGATACCCGTCGTCCAGCGGGACCATCTCCGGACCGCTGATGGCCTCGGTCTCACCCGCGGCCACCGGGACGTCCACGGTGACCGCACCGACCACCTCCACCGGGGGGTTGCCGGCCGGCTCGACCTCTAGTCCCGCCTTCCGGGCCCACTCGAGTTCCGCCTCCAGACGGAGCGGGGACAGGGAGACGGCTATCTCGCGCGACGGCGCCTTGAACCCGAGCCCCGGCAGCTCAGGACAGTGGACCATGCACCAGCCGTCTTTAGAACCAATCTCAAGGTACAGGCGGTAAACCTTGCTCACGTCGTCCACTCCCCCAGGGTCGTCTTGTTCAGACTCTGTCCGTCCCGGCGCTCCGTGTCGCGGGCCGGGATGGAGGAGTTCAACAAGAAAGCGGCCCTACCTCTTTTTGGGCAGGGCCGCCTGCTGGAGCCCCCACGACCGCAGGCCGGCGGGGCGGTCAGGTCGCGACTCCCCTCAACACGGCCTCCACCGACGCCCTCATCTGGTCGTCCCGGTAACACGGCAGGGTTATGGCGTGACCGGGACACTCGGCCGCACAGGTCCCGCACCCGCGGCACTGCACCGGGTCGATCTCGGCCACGCCCCGCTCGTTCATGGCCGGCACGCCGAACGGGCAGACCCGGACGCACGTGAGGCAGGCGGCACACTTCGTCTCGTCGACCGTGGCCACGATGCCCCCGGCCATGAGGGACTCCCTGGCCAGGATGGTCGCCGCCCTGGCCGCCGCCCCTTGGGCCTGCAGGAGGGTCTCGCCGATGGTCTTGGGAGCGTGCGCCCCCCCGCAGAGGAAGACCCCCTGTGTTGTGAGGTCCATCGGCGCCAGCTTGGCGTGGGTCTCGACGAAGAAGCCGTCTTCGTTCAGTCCCACCTTCAGACGGTTGGCCAGCGCCGCCGCCCCCTCGGACGGGACGACACCCACGGAGAGGACGACCAGGTCGACCGGAAGGTGGATGTCGGACGCGAGGTCGCTGTCGGCCACGGTGACGAGCGGCCGGCCGTCGGAGGCCTCGGAGATGACGGGAGGCCGCCCGTCGCGGCGTCTTATGAAGACGACCCCCGCCTCACGCGCCCGCCGGTAGGCCTCCTCGCGGAACCCGTAGGTCCTGATGTCGCGGTGGATGATGAAGACCTCGGCCTCGGGGTTCCGCTTCTTGATGAGCAGGGCGTTCTTGACCGCCTGCGAGCAGCACGTCCTTGAGCAGTAGTTCGCCGACCGGTCCTCGCCCCGCGAGCCCACGCACTGGACGAAGACCACCCGGCCGAGGCTTTCGAGCCACCCCTCGCCTTCCTGGCAGAGCCTTCTCTCGAAATCGAGGCGCGTGATGACGGCCGGGTTCTTCCCGTAGAGAGGGTAGGGGCCGGGGGTGGGGCGGTAGGCCTCGTGGCCCGTCGCCACGATGAGGACACCGTGCTCCACCGTGAGGCCGTCCTGTCCGGCGCCGCCCGGACCCGGACGTCGGACCTGGCCGCCGGCACCGTCCCCCTCCGCGTCCTCGACCTTCCCGACCGGCTTCAGCCTCGAGGTGAAATGGCCGGCATGCCCCGAGAACTCCGCGAGCTCGTGTCCGGTCAGCACGGTTATGAGCGGGTCGGCCTCGACACGCCCGACCAGGTCGTCGCACAGCGCCCGGACGTCGGCCACCTCCAGGGTCGAGTGAAGGTGCCTGAGATTGCCCCCGAGGCGGCCTTCCCGCTCGACGAGGGTCACCGGGAAGCCGGCCCCGGCCAGGGAGAGGGCCGCGGCGAGGCCCGCCGGCCCGCCTCCGAGCACGAGGGCCCGGTTGACCACGGGGACGGGGAACATCGTCAGGGGCTCCAGGAGACGGGCCTTGGCCACGGCGGCTGCGACGAGCTCCTTGGCCTTGGCCGTGGCGGCCGCCCTCGAGGCCTTGTGGACCCAGGAGCACTCCTCCCTGATGTTCACCATGTGGAAGAGGAACTGGTTGAGCCCGGCCTCACGCATCATCTCCCGGAAGAGAGGGCCGTGGGTCCTGACCGTGCACGAGGCGACCACCACGCGGTTGAGGCGGTGCTCCGCGATGAGGTCCTTGATGGCCCCGATGGAGTCCTGCGAGCACGTGTAGAGGAACTCCTCGGCGCATACCACCCCGGGCAGGGACCTCGAGGCCTCCACCACCGCCGGGACGTCGACGACCGAGGCGATGTTTATCCCGCAGCGGCAGACGATGACCCCGACGCGGGGTTCCTCCCCGCTGACGTCCCGCTCGGGCGGGAAGGTCTTCGTCCGGGCCAGGGTCCCCCGGGCCAGGGCCAGGAGCCCGCCCGCCGCCCCGGCGGCGGCGCTGCCGCTCATCACCGTCTCGGGGATGTCCTTCGGACCCTGGAAGGCCCCGGCCACGAAGACCCCGGGCCGTGTCGTCCGGCACGGGTCGAGCCCGGTGAGCCCCTTCCCGCGGCCGAAGGCCCCGGCCTCTACGGACGACGGGTGGTCCTCAGGGAGGTCCCCCGCGTAGCCGCGCGGCCCGAGGTCGATCCCGGCCGCCTCGGCCAGGCCGTCCGCCTCCTCCGGCGGCCGGAGGCCTGTGGCCAGGACCACGAGGTCGAACTCTTCCTCCGAGACCCGCCCGTCAGGACCTGTCCAGGTGAGGAGGAGATTGCCTGTGGCGGGGTCCTCCCGCACCGACGAGACGGCCGACCGGCGGAACACGACACCGTACTGCCGACGGGCCGACTCCACGTACCGGTCGAACCCCTTCCCGTGGGAGCGCAGGTCGATATAGAAGACCGTCGCCTGAACGTCGGGGTCGTGCTCCCTGGCGACGATGGCCTGCTTGGTCGAGAACATGCAGCAGACCGCGGAGCAGTACGGCTCGTGGGCCAGGTCGCGCGACCCCACGCACTGGATGAAGGCGATCCTCCTCGGGTGCCTTCCGTCACCGGGACGCTCGAGGACCCCGGCCGTGGGGCCGGTCGAGCTGAGCATCCGCTCGAACTCGAGAGCGGTGACCACGTTGCGGTAGACGCCGTAGCCGTAGGCGGCCGCCGTCGGGTCGAAGGTGGAGTAGCCGGGAGCCAGGATGACCGCCCCCACCTTGAGCTCCACCGTCTCACCCTGGTCGTCGTGGCGGACAGCCCGCTTCTCGCAGACCTTCTCGCAGAGGAGGCACTCCGCGCACACCCCGCAGGCCAGGCACCGCCGGGCCTCGGCGACGGCCTCCTCCCGGCTGAGCCCGAGGCAGACCTCGTCGAAGCTCCGGCGCCGCGTGGCGGCCTCGAGCTTCCTCAAGCGCACCCGCGGCCTGGGGCTGACGCCCCCCGTGTCGACGTCGAGCTTCTGGACGGGTCCCGTCTCCCCGAAGGCGACCCGGAACTTCCGGCCCTCACGGAGGTCCATCCCGCGGAGGTAGCGGTGGATGGACTCCGCGGCCTCCTTGCCGGCGGCCACGGCCGCGACCACCGTGGCCGGCCCGGTGACGGCGTCCCCGCCGGCGAAGACGCCCTCGCGGTTCGTGGCCAGGGTGTAGGGGTCGACGACAAGGGTGTTCCCGCTGCCGCGCCGGAGCCCGCTGTCGGCCAGGAAGAGGAGGTCGGGCGCCTGGCTGACGGCGAAGATGACCGAGTCGCACGGCGTCTCGAACTCCGAACCCTCGACGGGGACGGGCCGCCGGCGGCCGCTCGCGTCCGGGTCGCCCAACCTGTTCCGGACGGCGCGGACACCCGTCACCTTCCCCTTCCCGGTCCCCGCGGCCTCGCCGTCCGGCCCGTCCGCCGGGGACGCGGCTCCGCCGAGGACCTCCACCGGCGCGGTGAGGTACTCGATGCGGACGCCTTCCTCCAGGGCGTCCTCGACCTCCTCGGGCAGGGCGGTCATCTCGGTCTCCGAACGGCGGTAGAAGATCGTGACCTCCTCCGCACCGAGCCTGAGGGCCGTGCGGGCGCAGTCCACGGCCGTGTTGCCGCCGCCGACGACGACGACCCGACGCCCGACGGGGACCCGCTCACCGAGGTTCACCCGGCGGAGGAAGGAGACCCCGTGATAGACGCCCTCCAGGTCCTCGCCGGGGATGCCCACCCGCTGGGGCTCGTGCGCGCCCACACCCAGGAAGACGGCCTTGTAGCCGTCCTCGAAGAGGGAGTCGAGGGACCTGTCCGTGCCTATGGCGACCCCCGTCTTGATCTCGACCCCTTCTCTGCGGATGAGCTCTATCTCACCTTCGAGGAGGCGCCGCGGCAACCTGTACTCGGGGATGCCCACCCTGAGCATGCCGCCCACGACCGGCAGGGCCTCGAAGACCGTGACGGGGTAGCCCCGGCGCGCGAGATGGTAGGCGCAGGAGAGACCCGCCGGGCCGGAGCCGACGACGGCCACCTTCTCCTCCCTGGGAACTTTCTCGTCTCGCAGGGTGTAGGCGGCCGTCCACTCCTTGCGGCCGGCCGGGCCCCCGGGCGCCTCGGGGAGGGAGTCCGCCAGCACGTGCTCGCCGACGAAGCGCTTCAGGCGCTGGATGGCCAGGGGCTCGTCGACGTCGCCGCGCTGACAGACGTCCTCGCACGGGTGGTGGCAGACCGTCCCGCAGATGAGCGGGAAGGGGTTGTCCCGGCGGATGACCTCCCAGGCCTCATGGAAGCGCTCCCGGGCGATGAGGGAGACGTAGGCCTGCACGTTCACCCCGGCCGGGCAGGCGGTGCGGCAGGGCGAGACCCCTCGTTTCTCGATGAGGTACTTGTTCGGGACGGCCTGAGGGAACTGCTTGTAGACGGCCTTCCGGTCGCCGAGGCCGGCGTTGAAGGCGTCGGGCACCGTGACCGGGCAGACCTCGGCACACTCCCCGCAGGCCGTGCACTCCTCGAGGTCCACGTAGCGGGGGGCCTTCCGCACCACGGCGGTGAAGTCGCCCGGCCGCCCCTTGAGTTCGACCAGGGTGGCAAGCGTGTGGACGGTGACGTTGGGGTGGCCGAAGACGTCCGTCATCTTCGGGCCCAGAAGACACATCGAACACTCGTTGGTCGGAAAGGTCTTGTCGAGCTGGGCCATCCGGCCGCCCAGCGAAGGGTCCTTGGTGAGAAGGTGCACCCGGAAGCCGGCCTCCGCAAGGTCGAGCGCGGACTGGACTCCCCCGATGCCTCCTCCGACGACCAGGACGGCGCCGACCGCGTCCGGGCGCCCTTCCCGGCCGGGACCCAAGGACTCTACAGCCATGCCTCACACCTCCGCGTGACGAAACCCTTTCCTTCCGGCAGGTGCGGGACGGCTTGGGCGACCGGCGGCAACCGGCGCGAAGCGTCAGGACGGTCCCGAGACCCACCGGTGCGGGTTTCGACGGCTAAAGTGTCTCGGGCCAGGTGGCTGCGTTCCTGAGTGCGGGGTTACGACGAACAAGATGGGAACGGTCGAGAAACGGTATACCTCAAGACCCGGCTCTGGTTCTTCTGACCTGAAAGGTTCTGGACTCTCGCCCCCCTTCACAGGTCCTAACCGGACACCTGAGCCATTCTAGTCACACCCCGAGATACCCTTCCTAACCGTCAGTCACCCCTGAACATTCGCACGGCCGGTGACGGTGCACGCACCCGCACGGGCGGTGCCCGGCACCCCCCTCCCTCCAGGCAGGGAGCTGGTGTGTATCTCTGCGGGGCGCGGTGGTGTTGACGGCCGGCCGCCCTCAACCATATGTTGGACACGAGATTCACTTCGAGCTCACCCTCGCCTGGAGCGGCGGGGCTTGGACGCCGCATAGACCGGGGTGGCTCCCGGAGAGGAGACGTGCGGGTCTTGAGGTTCAAGAACCCGGTCGGCGTGGGCATCGTGATCATGCTGCTCGTGGGTGTCGGTGTCTCGGGCTGTTCACCCGAGGCCGGCCAGGAGTCGACGACAGACCTGGACCCGATATGGTTCCGGGGGCCGTACCACGGCGAAGTCGGGGAGGCCGAGGCCGGATACCGGTGGGCTGTGTATCACTTCGGCGTCGTGGTCGACGAGCGCAGCGGCAGGACTCTCATACCCGACTACTTCTTGGGAAACACGGACTTCCCGTTCAAGACCCCGCTGTCTCTGGTGGAGCCGGACGGGACGCGCCTGGCGCTCCCGTTCGTCGCCGGCGGCCTCCCGGTGGGCTTCTCGGCCGGCGGGGACAGCCATGCCCTGATGACGTTCGCCCTCACCCTCTCCCCGAAGTGGGGGCAGTTCGGGATCTACAACATGCCCCTCCTCACCCTCTCGTGGCATGACGCCGACGGCGGACTCATCTACGAAACCCAGAGGCGTTACCCCGAGACCGCCGAGGATATCCTGCGCATCCTGCTCCCCGGAGTCTGCCGTCTCGTGGACGGAGGACAGAGACTGCTCGTCGCCTGGCCGCCCGACGGCTGGGAGCCCCAGGCCGGAGAACAGTGGGAGACCCTGCTCGTCGACAGGTCGGGCGCCGCGCTGGTGCTTCACCGCTCGACCAGCCCGCCGGTCGTCTCTGACGACGGGACCCTCCTCTTCTACGTCGGGACCGGCGACGACGGCAAGGGCTCTCTCATGGCGCTCGGCACCGACGGCCGAACGAGATGGGAGGCCGGCTTTGAATCGGAGGTGACAGGCGGGCCGTTCGTCTCCTCCTCCGCCGACCTCGTCGTCGTCCTCACCGGGAGCGGGGCCATGGCCCTCGACCACACGGGCTCCGTCACGTGGACGTCGCAAGGCGCCTACCGCACCGCCGTCGTCGCCGACTCCGGCGATACGGCCCTCGTCGGCAAGGGCTTCGTCGAGTACCGCGGCCCGGACGGAACCCTCATCTGGCAGAGAGACGTGGCCCGGGAGTGCACCGTGGCCGTCTCGCGCGACGGGCTCTACGTCCTCCTCGCCGAGAACGACCCCTTGACCGACTCGGCGAGGTTCACTCTTCTGGACCGTTCGGGAAAGGACCTCGCCGCGTATCGAGCCGAGAGTCCACCGGAGAACCCCTGCGTCCCGCTCGTCTGGTTCTGGGAGGACCGTCCCTGCTTCTGCCACGGCTGGGAGGCGGGCTTCTTCCAGGGGGCCGACGGCGGGTGGACTCCGATGACGACTCTCCTGCTGGTCGACTTCCGCGTGCCTGACCGGTACGGGATGAGCGCCCGCGCCCTGGCTGACGGGCGGTACCTTCTCGTGCGCGTCGACGACCGGAACCTCGTCCTCTACGATGTGGAGGACATCGTGCCGTAGGCCGCCTCCGGCCCGCTCCGGCCGACGACCTCCGAGGCCCAGGCGGCCCGGAGGGTGGTGCGGGCCTGCCGGTCGTCGGGCAGTCGGAGCGGCCGCCCCCGGCCGTCCAGAAGGAGGCCCAGTCCCCCGGCGAGGAACTCCCCTCTCCATTCGACGCCCCGGCCCCGGCCGACGCTGTAGGGCGGCGCGGGCCGGACGATGAGCTCGATGCGCCTGCCGGCCGGGAGGGGGACCCACCGGAGCTCCCCCCGGCAGAGGTCCCAGGTGCGTTCACCGTCCCGCCAGGCGCCCTTCACCGAGACCGTGAGCACCAGCTTGCGCCCGGGCCGGCCCCACTTGACGGCCTGCACGAGAGGAGCCACGCAGAGGCAGCTCCCCGCCAGGAGAGCGGCCGTGCCGTCGGTCCACGACGAGTCCCCCGGTCGGAGCCGCCCGCCGCGGGCCCCGTCCCCCAGGGCGGCGGTGATGCCGTAGGGGTCGAGCAGGACCCGGGTGATCCCCACCGGCTGGCATCCGTCCACCGCCGCGAGGAGGGCGTGTTCGGCGCTCGGGAGACGTGAGACCAGACTGCCGCCGACAAGCAAGTGGCTCGACCTGATGCCGGTGAATGTTTCGGCCGAAACGGCCTGGCGCAGGCCCAACACGGCCCGCTGGAGCACCCCTGACACCACCCCGGCGGCCACCAGGGCCTCCGCGTCCCCCAGCACGTCTCCGGCGGCCCCCTCACCGAGAAGCCTGCCCACGAGTAGCGCGGTGTCGCCCGGAGGCAGGACACGCGGGACCTCGTCCAAGAGCTCGTCCAAGAGCCGCCCCCGCAGGCTGCCTTCCGGCCCGAAGGTGAAGCCCTGCACCTCACCGTCCCTCACCGCGAGGGCCTCGACGGCGTCGGGCTCAGCCGCGACAGTCACGAGGTCGTACGGGGGACGACGGCCGATGTGCCGCCTCTCGCCGCTGTCGAGCCACTTCAGCACAGGAGCGAGGCCGACGGCCCCGCGGGCGAGGGCCCCGCGGACGGCCAGGGTCCCGTCGCGCCGCTCCTTCACCCGCTCCTCGATGAAGGCCACCGTCGCCTCCAGGCCGTCCCGAGCCCGGCTGGGCTCGGCCTGTTCCTCCTCTGCTGCGTCCGCCTCGTCTTCCGCCTCCGGGGCGGGCGGGCGGATGTCAGGCACGCTCGTGAAGCTGAGGCCGTCGAAGATGACCCTGAGGTCCGGCAGCATGTCCTCAGGCCCGTTGTACAGGAACTGGACCGGCCCGGCCCGCGACCTCAGCCGCCCCGCCCGCGCCCGCTCCGCCAGTGAGGCGCAGAACTCGGCCGTGACCCCGGAGGCCAAGACGACGATGTCGGGCTCCTCGTCCTCGACCCCGGCGGACTGTCCGGCCACCCCGACAAGACGACCCCCACCGAGGTAGACGGCCATCCGGCTCCGGACGACCCCCTCGCTGACGGGGTCGTCCGCGGCCACGAGGACCCTCAACTCCCTCTCCCGCCCGCCGGACAGGCCCAGGATCCCCACGGTGGCGCCCGTCCGAGGCTCCGTGCCGTGGACCCTGCTCGCGGGCCGGACCTCGCCGTCCTCCCCCTGCCGGACGTCCTTCTCCGCATCCTCCCGCGCGCCGCCCCGGGTACCGTCCGCCACCCTCCGACCACCGCCGGGCCACGCCGGCACCCACGAGGGTCCCCAACGCGGCAGGCGCTCGAAGCCCGGAGCCGGCCGCACCGCACCCTTCGTCCCCAACCGCTGACGGAGACGGGCGATGTGCCGTCTGGCCTCGCCAGCCAGAGGGTCGTCCCGCGGGAGGGCCTTTCTCACCGCCAGCCAGTGGGCCAGGGCCTCGCGCAGCCGCCCGACGGCTTCCAGCTCACCCGCGACCGAGACGTGGGCGGGCACCAGGCCCGGGTCCAGGTCCGTGGCCGCCTCCCAAGCGGCTATGGCCTCTTCGCGGTCCCCGCTCGCCGCCAGGGCCTCGGCCCGCAGCATCTGCACCCAGGGGTCACCGCTCCCCCCCGACAGGTCCCCCTCCTCGAGGATGGCCAGGGCCTCGAACGGGTTCCCGCCGAGGTGCTGGTCGAGGGCCCGGCCGAAGAACCAGACCGGGTCGGAGACCTCGGGGCCGGCCACGTCCTGCTCCATCTCGCAGAAGTCGATGAGCTCCCAGAGACAGCCGAGGAAGGACCAGACCGCCTCGTAGTGCCGGTGAAGAGGAGACGGCCGGCCCCTCTCGGCCGGCGGGAGGGCCAGGGCCATGTCGCGGATGTCGCGGGCGGCGGCCACGGCGGCCCTGGCCAGGGTGAAGGCGGCGCGGATGGAGCGGTTCAGACGGGCCGGGTCCTCCGGGTTCTCGCTCAGGTCCTCGTCTCTCTCGAGGTAGTGACGCACGGCTCTTCGCACGTGGTCGCGCGCGTCCAACGGTGACCTCCTCCCCGTCACTCGGTACTCGGCGGCCGACTGGTTCTCCCGGCCGCCGGACGTGTCCTGTCTCGGAGGCCGTCCGGCGTTCGACACCGTCCGGCGGCAAACCCGGCCCGCCGAGGCTCTGGAGGCAGAGAGCGTGTCGAGCGGACGGGACCCGACGGAGAAGACGTCAGATACCGAAAGAATTCGCTTCAGCCGGGCGACACCGAGCGCCACACGGCCGCCGCCGGCAGGTCTGGAAGGGTTGACCTTTACGTAAACGTAAGGTAGCATAGGCGGTAGGGTCAACCAAACGGATGGTAGACAGCGCCCGGGACCTTCCGGGGCCTCCGGGGTGATGGAACTGGCCGAAGGCGATGACCGGACCTGGACCATCTCCGATATATCGTCCGAGTTCGGGGTCACCCCGCGCACCCTGCGCTACTACGAAGAACTCGGCCTGCTCTCCCCTGAACGTTCTCAGGACAACGGACAGCGCCTCTACAGCCGGCGGGACCGGGCCCGCCTGAAGCTCGTCCTGCGCGGGCGGCGTTTCGGTTTCTCCCTCAAGGACCTGAAAGAGCTCCTCGACCTTTACGACACGGACCCGACCCGCAAGGAGCAGATACGCCGCACCCTGGAGATAGGAGCCAAGCGCATAGAGGAGATAGACGAGATGATCCGGGAACTCCAGGTCCATCGCCAGGAACTCCTGGACTACCGCGACCGGCTCATGAGGTTCCTCGAAGGCAAGGCGACCGCCGAGGAGCTCGACCTCCCCCTCGACGATACGGAATGAGCCGGAAGGGAGAGCGAGGGAAGGGACGTGCACGACCATCTCCTCACACCCGAACAGAGGGTCGTCCGGGACGAGGCCCGCGCCTTCGTCCGCGATGTGCCGCGCCGGCTCCTCCTGGACATGGACGCGGAGAGGGTCCGCTACCCCAGGGAGTACGTCGAGGAGGCGGCGGCTAGGAACCTTCTCGGCCTCCGCTTTCCCAAGGAACACGGTGGTCGGGGGCTGGGCTGGACCTCCGAGGTCCTGGCCATCGAGGAGGTCGGGGTCCTCGGAACCTCCCTCGGCTGCCTCTACTCCCTCCCCTCCATCGTCGGTGAGGCCATCCACCGCTTCGGGACCGACGACCAGAAGAGGAGGTACCTCCGCCCCACCCTCGAGGGCAAGCTGATGACGGCGGAGGCCCTGACCGAGCCCCGCGGCGGCTCCGACTTCTTCGGCACGACGACCACGGCCCGCCGTGAGGGCGACACCTTCGTCCTGAGCGGCCAGAAGAGGTTCGTCGTCGGGGCGGAAGGGGCCGACTACTTCCTGGTCTACGCCAGGACCGACCCGGACGCCGCGCCCCACGAGGGCATAAGCGCCTTCCTGGTCGACAGGGGGCCGGGGGTCGAGGTGGCCCATGTCTACGGCCTCATGGGCACGCGGGGCGGGGGCACCGGACGCCTCGTCTTCCGGGACGTGCGGGTCCCGGCCGAGAACCTCCTCGGCCGGCTCAACGGGGGGGCCGAGGTCTTCTACCGGATGATGGTCCCCGAACGGCTGACGAGCGCGGCGGGTGCGCTCGGCATGGCCAGGGCGGCCCTCGATATCGCCACCCGCTACGCGGCCCGTCGGAAGGCGTTCGGGCGCCCCATAAGGGAGTTCCAGGCCGTCAGCTTCAAGCTGGCCGACAGCCTCACCCTCATCGACGCCGCCCGCAGTCTTCTCTGGAGCGCGGCCGCCGCCGACGACGCGGGCCTGGACCCGGGCTACGTCCGGCGACTGGTGTCAGAGGCCAAGAAGTTCTGCACCGAGACGGCCTGGACCGTGGTGAACCACGCCATGCAGGTCCTGGGCGGCATCGGCTACACCAACGTCTATCCCATCGAGCGCCTGCTCCGTGACACGCGGCTCATCATGATCTGGACGGGCACGAACGAGGTCATGGACCTCATCATCCAGCACGAGTGGTTCAAGGAGAAGGAGGGCGACTGGTCCCCGCGCGTACGGTCCGAGGGGACGCGGCCCAGGGACGTCGAGGCCGACGCGGAGAACGCCGGCCTCGAGGAGGAGAAGGTCTACGGTAGCGGCTGACCGGTCTTCCCGGGCGACCGGGTCAAGGACGCCGGCCGCCCGGGTTTGACAGGCCTCGAGCGGGAGGGCCTGCGCGGGACACCGCTCGAGGCCCCTTTTTTCTTCCCAGGCGGCACGCGGTTCCTGCCCGCGGCCTCCTCACGTACGGAGGACGCCGGCGGGGTCGGACACCCGCTCGGCCCCGTTCAGGCGGGCCCACTCGTCGAGGGCGTCCAGGAACCGCCGGCGCGGCACGGGCGGGACGCACGTCCTCTCCCTTCCTTCGTCGCCCCGCTCCCACCAGAGCCCGTTGACGACCAGAGTCCCGGTCTCCCGGTCCACGCGGGCGTCCATCCGCCCCGCGAACGTATCTCCACAGAGAATCGGGCAGGTGTATGGTCCGTACTTCCGCTTCACGGCCGGGACATAGGCCTCCCACCGGTACTCGAACCCGAAGAGGTCCATGAGGCGGCTCCTCAGCCAGATGAGGTTGTCCAGCGGCGGCAGGAAGCGCACCTCGGGCTCGAACTCGATGGCGCCGGACGCCAGAAGGTCGTCCACCTCGGCGGCAGGGACGTAGTAGGTCCTGCGGACGCCCTCGACAGAAACCGCGACGATTTCCCCCGCGGCGGCGAACCTCTCGACCAGGGCGCGCTTCTCGGGAGCCCTGTAGCGCGACCAGGCGAACGACCAGTCCGTGGGGTCGGCCAGCCCCATGGCCCGGAAGTACTTCCTGGCCAGGTCGTCCCGGGCGGCCGCCTCGGCGTCCGGACCCTCGGGGCCGACCGCGCCCCCGGCCCGGGCCGGCTCGTACGGTGCTGGCTTGGCGGAGGGTCCGAGCAGCCGCTCCGGGAGGTCGAAATAGCGCCGACCGTTCTCGCGCCGACTGACGGCCAGGCGCCCGAAGTGCCAGAGCCATTCGAGGGCCTGCCTCACCACCCGTGTCCGGGCCTGGCCGTCAAGGTCCCACCAGCCGGAAAGGGTCTCCTCATCCTCGAAGTCCAGCGAGGACAGGGGCCCCTCCCTTTCGATGCGCCGGAGCACCCTCTCCATGACCGGCTCGAGGTGAGCCAGCTTCGGCCTCTCCGACCTCTCTATCTCCGCGAAGCGCACCCTGAAGAGAGGGTAGTCCTCGACCGGGACGATGTAGCGGTTCCGGGCCACGACCTCCACGAGCCGCCTCTCTCGGTAGAGGAGTGAGTCCAGGATCTCCGGCCGGTAGTCCCGGACGCGGGCCCCCAGGACGAGGTCGTGGTTGCGTGCCAGGACCTGCATCGGGTCGACCTGGACGTACTCGAGAGTCCTCACCGCGTCGACGGTGTGGTCAGGACCCGGCCAGCGGGGCCCCTCCCCCGGGAGACGCCCGAGACCCGTGCGGCGGATGAGGAACCGCCGGGCGGCCGCGCGGCTCACCACAACAGGCTTCTGTTCGGACATGGCGTCCTTCGGCCTCCCCGTCACCCGGCGAGGCTCTGCCAGATGGTGATGAGGAAGACGGCCGCCAGGTACGGACTCGACAGCTTGAAGAGGACCCAGGCCCTCTCGGGCGTCGGAGAACGCATGACGGCCAGGGCTTGGGCGACGACCGGCACCTGGAGAGCCAGGGTCAGGACGACCGCACAGGGGCTGAACCCCCCGACGAAGGCCAGGAGCGCCGCTGTCGCACAAAGGCCGAGGCTGGCCCATCCCACACATCTCGCCGCCTTGGGGACGCCGACCACGACCGGCAGCATCGGGACTCCGGCCCTCCGGTAGTCGGCCACATGGCGGATGGCCAGGCTCCATATGTGCAGCGGCGTCCAGGCCACGACCAACGCCGCGACGATGAAGGGGACCAGGCTGAACGCCGCGCCGGTCACGGCCGCGGCCCCGACCATGACCGGGGTCCCTCCGGCGGGTGACCCGAGGATGACGTTCCACGGGGTCCGCGGCTTGGTCAGCCCGTTGTAGATGACCGCGCTGTCCACCACCCCGAAGAGGAGCCACGCCACCGCCCACCGGTTCGTGTGGACGGCGGCCACCAGGCACGCCGCCGCCACGAGGACGAGCCCGAAGATGAGGGACTCGGCCGGACGGAGGCGGCCGGTCGGCACGGGGCGGTGCCGGGTCCGCTCCATGACCGCGTCCATGTCGCGGTCGATGTACCCCGTTATGGCGTTGGCCCCCATGCAGCCGAGAGCGACGGCGACCGTCGCCCACGCCAGCCTCAGGCCGACGCCCGGCGGCGCCGTCCCGCCGAGCGAGGCGAACCCGGCCGCCCCGCCGACGACCGCGCCCAGGCTGAGAAGGACCACCAACCGGAACTTCACGGCTTCCGCGTAAGCCACGAGCCGGCTCCACAGGTCCCGCGCCTGAAGGGCCGCTCCCCCCGCCGCCTTCCCGACCGCGACCTCGGCCGCGTCATCGACCCCGGTCGCGCCGTCCCCGAATCCCGTCACCGTCATCAACCCGAACCACCCTCCACGTGCCCCGTGTCCCCCGCTTCCTCAGGCCCGCCCCTGAGCGGGAAACCTGCTCCTCCGTCCCCCCACAGCCCCCATCAGAAGTCCCGGCGCTCGTAGAGGTCTGCGGCCGCCGCCACCGTCGCCCGCCAGGCCGCGACCCAGAGAAGGCCTATCAGGCCGAGCAGGCAGACCAGGGTCGGCCCCTCTGCGAGCCCCAGCCGGGTGTGAAGACCGTAGGCTGTCAGCCCCAGCCCGACGAGAAGAACCAGCTCGACCCCCATCATGATGACCGCATTGAGGTTGCTCTTCACCGCCTGCTGGGGGTTCGTCCAGGTGAGATACGGCCGGACGATATCCACGAGAAGCCCCAGGAGGAGGGCCAGGAGTGACGCGGCCAGTCCGGCCACGGTGGCCCCGACGAGAAGGAGGAGGGGGGGCCTGGCCACGATGATGAAAACGATGACGACCGGCGCCACGCTGAAGACCGCGGTCACGGCCAAGAACAGCATCTTCCCCTTGACCATCTCCTCCGGCAGGACCGGGACGACCTTCGAGATCCAGAACTGGCGGCCCTCGCGGGAGATGCTGGTGCAGGACGTCGTGTTGATGCCGGCCAGGAAGACCATGAGCGCGGCGAAGCCCAAGGCCGTGTAGAACCGGGTGGTCCCGGCCCCCTGGAGAAGACTGAGGAGCCTCGCCAGTTCAGGGTCTGACGAGGCCACGGCCGGGAAGAGAAGCATCGCCGGAACGATGAGGGAAGGCACAAAGCCGTTCAT
>ENA-OSAI01000275-OSAI01000275.1-marine-sediment-metagenome-genome-assembly--contig:-NODE-275-length-25139-cov-14.380482_pt1 | contig 25139 bp, 28 predicted proteins | sample MGYA00237871_ERZ529316 | MGnify/ENA primary metagenome ERZ529316 (study PRJEB26369, sample SAMN03142814) | marine sediment metagenome | biome: marine; feature: borehole; material: sediment...
TGCGTGTAGATACCACAGTGGTAGAATCCAATATACATCATCCCACCGATGCAGGTCTGCTCCAGGATGGTATAAAAGTTATTACCCGCACTGTCAAGAAGATCAAGGAAACTGGTGCGGCAGTAAGGACCAGATTTCAGGACCGTTGTCGCAGTGCCAAAAACAAGGTATTGAGTATTGCTAAGGTATTAAAGCGTCGCACAGGTGAGGCCATCCAGGAAGTAAACAAAACACCTGGCAGCTGGTAAAAAAGGCCGAAGCCACGGTTGAGGAAGCCCGAAATGTTTTAAAAAACGCCAGCCACAAGATATGGCGTGATGGGCAAAAGGCATGCAGTGAAACGAAAAGGCTTGTAGAATCTCTTAAAGAACAAATAGAAGTCACAGAAAGGATCATTAAACAGAGCAGGCAGGTAGTTACGGGTAACAGGAATATATCCGATTGTGTAGTTAGTCTTTTTGATACCGAAGCAAGGCCTATCAAGAAAGGCAAGTTAAGGGCACCTACAGAATTTGGTTATAAGCTTTTTCTTCAGGAAACAGAAGAATGGGTAATAACAGGTTATGAACTACAGCGGGGTAACCCCTCCGATGAGAGTTTGCTTTCCGAAGCTCTGGAAAAGCACGAGGTTATTTGGCAAAGCCCCCTGGGGTTAGCTGCCGATAGGGGATTTGGAACCAAAACCAACGAGGAGCTCTGTGCTCAAAAGGGGGTAAAGCGTGTTAGTTTGCCCAGGAAGGGCAGGCTCAGCCAAAAACAAAAGCAGAAACAGAAACAGTCATGGTTCAAAAGGCTTCAGCGCTGGCGTGCAGGCGTTGAGGCTACTGTTAGTGTACTCAAAAGGAAGTATGGCCTCAGGCGTAGTCTGTCCAGAGGCTATGAGGGAACCAAAACATGGGTAGCAAACGGGATATTTGCCTACAACCTACAGAGAATAGCCAGCCTGATATAGGAAGCCCCGAAGGAGTTACCCGAGGATTCTGTAACAACAATGCCATGGAGAAGATGAGTTTTAAATAGCTACTTTTTCAGGAGTAACTATATAAGAATCTTTTTGTTTGAGCATGTTTGATTATTATGGTATAAATTATTAATAGATGTAACTTGCTTTAGAGAGGATTCTTTTAATTTTTGGAGAAAAAAATATTCATACATAAGTGCAGGGGAGTTTAGAAGTGTCACAAACAAAAATAATAGATTTCAACAAAAGAAAGAAAAAAAAGAAATTCAAAAAATTAATTCCTTTAATAATTTTAGTCTTGATAGGAGTATGGATGTTTAAAGTGTTGAACACTAAAGATGTTAAAACATACACTGCAAGGGTTGATACAATCCAAACAACTTCTTCTGGATTCGGTATAGTTATCAGAGACGAGCAGGTCATTAATGCTCCCATATCGGGAAAAATCAATTACTTTTATCCAGAAGGTATACGGGTTAGAAAAAATGAAAAAATCTGTGAAATTTTGAAAACCTCTCTCAATATAGAAGGTTTAAAGGAACGCTTAAACAGTATCACGCAGCAAATAAAGGAATTAGAGCAGAAAGAAGGTTTTTCAATGGTTGATGATTTATTACAGCAGCAGACTGCTGTAATTGAAGGGATGCGGCGAGAAATTGCAGAAGGTAATCTAAAGAATCTGAATTTTATGTTTAGAGAATTGGAAAAGATGAGGAATGGTGTCAAAGATTCTTTAAATGCTTCTGAATTAACCCAATTGTATGATGAAAAACAAATAATTGAAAATCAGTTACAAAACAGCCATGTAATAGTAAGGGCACCAATATCAGGAGTAATTTCGTATAAATATGACGGTTTGGAGAAAATTTTGAACCCTTTTAATTTGGAAAAGCTGGAAATTAATGCTTTGGAAAAATTAAATTCTGGAATTATAAGCCTAAAGACTTCTGAAACCAAGGATAATGCTCCCATTTTCAGGATAGCAGACAATTTAAAATGGTACCTTGCTATGGTTTTACCTGAGAAGGATTTTATTAATGAAGATAGATTGAAGAATAAAAATTTTAAAGTTAATGTAATTATTGGTGATAAAAAATATAGCCTGTTGGGAGAGGTCGTTTTTTTAAAGAAGGATGAGCATGAACACAAAATCCTGTTGGTTTTTGAAATGAATGAAACTTTTGATGAATGGTTGGAAACCAGGAAGTTGAAGGTTGAAGTTAAGAGGGATAAAATTTCTGGTGTGTGTGTTCCCGTTACAGCCATTGTGAATAAAGCAGGGAAAACGGGCGTGTATGTAATGAATTCAGCAAATGGACGAACCTTTAAAGAAATACAGGTAGTTGGGCAGAATGATGAATTTGCAGTGGTGAAGGGTATAAAAGAATGGGAAAAAGTTGTTGTAGAACCAAAATTTTAGCCGGTTTAAAGGAAATCACTATCTTATTAACGAATTAAATATATACTGGAGGGAGGTTTTATGAGCAGTATTGAGTACAATTTAAGGGAAATAAGAAATAAAATAGAAATGGCTGCCCGCAAATCCAATCGTTCTTCCAGAGATATAACTCTTGTAGTTGTAACTAAAACTGTGAAAGTTGAAGAAATTAAAAAAGCACTAGATATGGGAGTAACCAATATAGGGGAAAACAGGATACAGGAAGCTTTGGAGAAATACAGAGCTTTAAAAGACTACAATGTAAAATGGCATATGATCGGTCATTTGCAGTCGAATAAGGCGAAATATGCCGCCAAGTTTATTGAACTTATCCATTCATTGGATAGAATTTCTCTGGCAAAAGAATTAAACAAACGGGCTGCTAAGTTAAACAGGATAATGGATGTGCTGATTCAGGTAAATATTGCAAAAGATGAAAACAAATTCGGCTTAATGCCTGAGGAAGTGGAAGATTTTATGTTGTATGTGGCAGATGAATACGAGAATCTAAAAATTAAAGGCCTTATGACCATCGTGCCGTATGTGGAGGACCCGGAAGAAGTTAGACCATACTTCAGACAAATGAACCGGATGTTTCAAAAATATAAGGATTACGGCTTTAAAGACATAGAAATGAAACATCTTTCTATGGGTATGACAAATGATTTCGAGGTAGCCGTTGAAGAGGGAGCAAATATGGTTAGGATAGGATCAGGTATATTTGGACCGAGGGTATAATTAGGAGGGGTAACAGTGGTTAAAAGGGCAAAAAACTTCTGGAACAGATTTTTAGATTACATAGGTTTGAATGAGAGCCATGCTTTGCAAAACAGTAATTCCGAAACATTTCCTAAACTCAACGCCTTCAACCAACACACCAAACCAGCTAAAGTTATCAATATACATCAAAACAAAAATTACAAATTTATGGTTACTCAACCTAAAACTTTTAGAGATGTCATAGGAGTTGCAGATCAGCTTAAGAATAGAAATGCAGTTATTGTTTCATTAAACAAAATGGATATTGATGAAGCCAGAAGATTTATTGATTTTTTAAGTGGAGTGGTCTATTCTATTGAAGGGGAAATAAGGAAGATTGAGAAGGGAATTTTTCTGATAGTGCCCAGCAATATCGATGTATCCTGGGAACTTGAAGAAAAATTAAAAAAACAGGGTTTTCCATGGGAAGAATAGGTTTTCAGGTTTATATATTAGATTATGAGGTGATGTTATGATTTTATACAGGGCCGTGGATATTTTTTTTGATGTCATTTTTTATTTGATTTTTATAAGGGTAATTTTTTCGTGGATCCGAGTAAACCCCTACAACCCCATAATTCGATTTATTTATCAGGTAACAGATCCCATTCTGATGCCATTTCAGAATTTAATGAGGAGGCTTTTGCCACCCGGCAGAGGAGTCTACATAGACTTTTCGCCGTTTATTGCAATAATAGTGCTTCAAATTGTAAGGAACATCGTGCTTAATATAATTTTTACTGTGGTTTATTAAAAAAACATAAGAGAGGGGAATATTAGATGGAATTAACACCTCTTGATATACAAAAAAAAGAGTTCGGCAGAAGTTTCCGGGGTTTGAATGAAGATGAAGTAAAAGATTTTTTAAAACAAGTTCACGAGAGTTATGAAAAGCTCTACAAGGAAAACAAACTATATGAAGAAAAGATAAAGGACCTTGAGGAGAAGATAAATTATTACAAAAACATGGAAGAAACCTTAAAAGAGACACTGGTGATTGCCCAAAAAACTGCAGAAGAGGTCAAAAAAAATGCTGAAAAGGAAAAAGAGTTAATAATAAGTGAAGCAAAACAGCAGGCCAACAGGATACTGGAAGAAGCCAATGCTAGGGTGGTATCTATAAAAAAAGAACATGAAGAGGCAAAAAAGCAGTTTAGCATATTTAAAACCAGGTTTAAAAACTTTCTTGAGTCACAGCTGGAGATGATTGAGAATGATGAATGGTTTGAATGATATGAAGACAGTAGGAATAATTGGTGCTATGGAGGAGGAGATTGCCCTTTTTACAAAAAACATGGATAATGTCTGTGTAAAAGAGAAGGCTGGAATAACTTTCTCCATTGGAGACTTTTTAGGAATGAGGGTTGTTGTTGGCAAAAGCGGTATAGGCAAAGTTAATGCTGCGGTATGCAGCCAGGTTATGATAGATTTACTTGATGTAGATGGTATTTTGTGTTGCGGTGTTGCCGGTGCCCTTGATGACAGGCTTCAAGTTGGTGATGTAGTGATTTCAACCAGTGTTATACAGTATGATGTGAATGTCTCGGCCTTTGGATACGAACCTGGATATATTCCAAGGATGAACAAAAGGGAATTTTTGGCTGATAAAGATTTGATAGATATGGCATATAACTGCAGCAGGCCTCGTTTAAGACACAACAAGATATATCTGGGAAAGGTGTTAACAGGCGACAGGTTTGTTTCAGACCCCGATGAAAAGGAAAGATTAAGAAAAACTTTTGATGGATGCTGTGTTGAAATGGAAGGTGGGGCAATTGGGCATGTGTGTTTCTTAAACAATATCCCCTTTGTTATTATTCGTTCAATTTCAGACACAGCTGATGGTAGAGCAGCTGAGGATTACAGACGGTTCGTGCATCTTGCAGCAAATAATTCCTATGAAATCGTCAGTAGTATTATAACACACTTAAAAGACCTTGAATAATTTCAATATAAACATGGATAAATTAATTGTAAAGAAGGTATGAAGATGGGAAAAGACCCTTTTGAGGAAATAAACAAGAAAATTGAAGAGCTATCAGTAAACATCGAGAAGATGAAATTGGCAGAATATGTGGAGATGCTGAAAAATCCCAGAAGGCTCTTTTTTATAAACTTTTTTGCAGGAATTGCCAGGGGTTTTGGTATGGCTGTAGGTTTTACGTTGTTGGGAGCTGTTATTTTGTATGTACTGCAGCGCCTCGTGGTTTTAAACCTCCCTTTAATTGGCGATTTTATTGCTGAGCTTGTTAGAATAGTGTCTGAACAGTTGGAATAATGTCTGAACAGTTAGTAAAACTGAGAGGAGGCTTGTATTGATGACAAAAGATGTAATTGGGGCTATCAAAGAAAGGCGCAGTATAAGGGATTTCAAACCGGATCCCGTTCCTCAGCAAACTCTGGCAAGAATACTGGAGGCAGGGAATATGGCTCCCTCGGCAGGTAATCTGCAGCCGTGGCACTTTTATGTGTTCCTAAAAAAAGAAAGTATTCATCAGCTTGCAGTTAGATGCGGCCAGCCCTGGATACACAGTGCTCCCGTCATTGTTGTAATTGTTGCGGATTTAAAAGCATCTGAAGCAGAATATGGTGAACGAGGGAGAACCCTTTATGCTATTCAGGATACTGCTGCAGCAATTCAAAACATGATGCTTGCTGCATGGGCTTTTGGCCTTGGAACCTGCTGGATAGGAGCTTTTAATGAACGAAAAGTTGCTGATTATATACGTGTGGATATTGATAAATTGAGACCCGTAGCCCTTCTACCTATTGGTTATCCAGAGACAATCCCATCTTCACCTGCTAAAAAATCCCTTGATGAAGTAGTTAAGATAATCAAATAGAGGAGGAAAACTGATGGATTCTGAAGAATTAAAACTCTACAGGGATAAACTTATGGCAATGAAATCGGATATAGAAAAAGAAATTAAAAACATTGATGAAGAGACGCGAACTCCTCTTAAGGATGTGGTCCAGGAACTATCCAGTTATGACAATCATTCATCAGATTTGGGTGCTGAGACCTTTGAAAGGGGGAAAGATATTTCTCTTAGAGACAATGAAAAGATCCTGCTGGCAAAGGTAAACAAAGCATTAGAAAGAATAGAAAAAGGGACCTATGGTAAATGTCAAAACTGCGGTCAAAACATCCCAAAAGAGAGGCTGGAAGCAGTTCCGTATGCAGCATGTTGTGAGGAATGTCAGAGGAAAGAAGATACAATTGAAGCTGAAAGGCCAAGACCTATTGAGGAGGATGTCTTGAACCCGCCTTTTGGAAGGAGTTTTTTGGATGAGGATATTTCAAATGCTATGGAATATGATGGGGAAGATGCATGGCAGGATGTAGCAAGGTACGGAACTGCCAATTCTCCTCAGGATATACCTGAATCCAATGATTATAATGATACTGTTGTTGATGGAAATGAATTACGGGGTATAGTCGAAAGAACCGATGAGATAATTGATGATAAAGATGATGATGAAAAAAATGAACTGGATTAGAGATGACAGCATCCCTTGTCTAAGGGATTCTTTTTATTCCATAAACAAAATAAGGGTGGGAGTGTGGTTTGAAATGGTATTTATTGTAACTGTAATGTTAGTAATGATGATAGATCAGGTGACAAAGTATTATATAACAAAAAACTTTTTTGTTGCTCAGTCTTTACCTATTATACGAAATGTGTTTCACATTACCTATGTGCAGAATCCAGGAGCAGCCTTCGGGATATTAAAAAACAAAACCCTGTTTTTTATCATAATCAGCATTGTGATTGTAGTGCTTATACTCATATATTTAAAACACATACCTTCTAACAAAAAACTGTTGAGATTTGGACTTTCACTACAAATTGGAGGAGCATTAGGAAATCTTGTCGATAGAGTAAAATTCGGTTATGTGATAGACTTTTTAGATTTTAGAATATGGCCCGTTTTTAACATGGCAGATATGGCTATTGTGTTTGGTGTAGGGATCCTCATTTATGAAATAATGGTTGTTTCGGAAAAAAGGGCCTGAGCAGTGAACGGGAGTTGAGTTTCATTATGAAAACAATGGAATTTTATGTTGAAGATGGTAATAATGAACGATTGGATGTATTTATTACCAGAAGAATCAGGAATTTATCCAGGTCCTATGCACAAAAGCTGATAAAAAAAGGATATATAACCGTAGATGGGGCTTCCCAAAAATCTAATTACAGGGTTAAAATGGGGGAAACAGTAAGAATATTCATACCTCCCCCCAAAAAACTTGAGGCAAAACCTGAGAGGATTCCCCTTGATATACTGTATGAGGATGATGATATTATTGTTGTAAATAAACCAAAGGGAATGGTTGTACATCCGGCTCCTGGAAATTATTCCGGGACACTGGTTAATGCCCTTTTGTATCACTGTGACAACCTATCAGGTATAAATGGCAAAATAAGACCGGGTATTGTCCACAGATTGGATAAAGACACCTCAGGAGTTATGGTAGCAGCCAAAAACGATTCGGCCCACCGTAAGCTTGTGGAACAGATCAAACAAAGAAAAATAAAACGAAGGTATATAGCTTTGGTTTACGGGTGTATAAAAGAAGAAAAAGGTACTATAAATGCCCCCATCGGAAGACATCCTGTTAACAGAAAAAAAATGGCTGTCACTGATAAAAACAGCAAACACGCAGTGACTCATTTTGAAGTCCTTGAGCGGTTTAAGGATTTTACCCTTATTAAAGTTTTTTTGGATACAGGCAGAACCCATCAAATAAGGGTTCACATGGCATACATTGGACATCCAGTGGTGGGTGATCCGAAATACAGCAAAGCTAAAAACGATATAGGCCTAGATACTCAGGCATTACATGCCCAGGTGTTAAGTTTGTATCACCCTGCTACGGGAGAATACATGGAATTTGAAGCACCTATACCAGAGGAGTTTAAATCAGTTTTAAAAAAGCTACTGGGGGAATCGATATGAAAAAATTGATCATTTTGTTTATTGTTCTACTTCTGACTGGCTGCATGGAAAAAGGAGATAATTTTCAACGCCAGAATAGTCTGCCGATAATCGATGAACAAGATAATTTATCGACTTCAGAGCATGGTATGACGGAACTGATTAACCCGGATGAAAACACAATACAGGAAAGAATAAGGGTTCCAAAAGGGTTTAAGAGAATTAAGGCTGAAGAAGATTCATTTGGCCGCTATTTGAGAAACCTGCCTTTAAAACCGCATGGTTCGAAGATTTTGTACTATAATGGAGAAGTAAAAAACAGAGATGTACATTTAAGTTGGGTGTTCTGCATGGTATCCTTTCATGTTCAATTCCTAGGTTGCTGCAGGTATTCTCAAAGATATGGGATGTAAACTGCGGTCCGTTATCAGAACGGATAACTGGCTTTTTATTACTGTTTAATAATTCTGTTCCATAAAGATTGCTCCAAAACTCTAGAGGCATCCTTGCCCTCACATCGAAGACCAATATGGTAACCAACAATCTCTGACCCAGCGGGCAACCATATTCGAATTTAAATCGTATCGTCTGGCTACAACCGAGCTATTACCTGTTTCCATTGCTTCTTTGATTACCTGTTCTTTAAATTCTTTAGTATACTTCTTCCTTTGCATCTTAATTACCCCCTAACACTTTTACTGTATTTGTTAAGACCACAAGTGTCCAATTTAGTTAGGGGGCTTAATGGGTTAAAGCTTAATCTCCAGATCACTTATTGCTTTTTGCTTTCCTTTAAAGATACTACAGCTTCTGGTATAACAATACACTTTCTTTGGATGAGGCAGGCATCAATCACAAGGCACATTAAAGGTTCTGCCCGGCACTTAATATCGGTTGAGTGCCGGGTGATTCCGGCCCGATTTTGCCCGAAGTCCCATTCAAAAAGTTACACCCCTATATTCTTCCACTTGTTACACCTGTCACCCCACCGGGCTATAACTTCGTTTTCCATTTTTATGTTGATGACTTCGCAGCGATTGGGGCAGCCGCTGCACTCAAAACTATCCACAGTGTAATTTGCATCCATTATCTCCAGACCCTTGAAATTCGTTGATTTTTTGTGGCTGACGGCATCCCTGGCAAGGATGGCCGCACCAATGGCTCCCATAACATCGTGATGCTCCGGAACCACCACTTCATATCCCAGAGCCTCTTCAAAAGCTGCCTTCATTCCCACATTGGCTGCAACTCCACCCTGAAACAGTATCTTGGGCAGAATTTCCTTACCCTTCCCCACATTGTTTAAATAGTTCCTTACCAGGGCCTGACACAAACCCCTAATAATGTCTTCCAGCCTGTAACCCATCTGCTGCTTGTGGATCATATCGGATTCTGCAAAAACGGCACATCGACCGGCTATTCTCACAGGAGATTTTGACCTCAACGCATACTTTCCGAACTCCTCAATGGGTATATTAAGCCTGTTTGATTGCTGATCCAGAAAGGAACCCGTGCCTGCTGCACACACTGTGTTCATGGCAAAATCTATCACAATTCCATCCCTTAAAATAATGACCTTTGAATCCTGACCCCCAATTTCAATAACGGTCTGAACATCAGGCTCTATGTTGAGGGCCGCAACAGCATGAGCCGTTATTTCATTTTTGATGGTATCTGCCCCGACTATCACGCTTGCCAGCTGTCTTCCGCTGCCGGTGGTTCCCACACCCGCTATATCGATATTCCCGGATATTTTCTGTTTCAGTATTTTTAGACCCTTTTGCACAGCTTCTATAGGTTTACCCATGGTTCTCAAATAAACCTTCTCAATTAAATTCAAGTCTTCATCAATCAAGGCTATGTTGGTGCTGACTGAACCCACATCAACGCCCAGGAAACTGCTCATGCAAATCTACCTTCTTTCTTTTGTTTCTTTTTGAACAGCAGATCAACAAAAGCTTCCAGACGGGTACGCAATCCAGCCTTCCCTGTTTGTTCATCCAGGGAGAGGGAAAGGACGCTTATATCATATTTTTTGGCAACAGCTGGCAGCACACTTTTCGCCACTATTTCGGGAATGCACGTAAAGGGAGAAAGCTGTATAACTCCATCAAAGCCCCTTTTTGCGTACAAAACCGCATTCCCGACGGATTCCCGACCATGCCCACCACACATTTCATTGAAAAAAGGCCTGGCAGCCTTTTTTACATTTCTCTCTCCGGCAAGATGGAAAAGATCCATGATAGCATTGGATACTGTATAATGGGTAAAGAACATGGAACGTTCTACATACACTCCCAGCTCCCCCAGGGTTTCCTCTATTTCAAGGTTGGCAGCGGGTTCCAGCACAACGTATATTTCTCCTACAAGCCCCACTTTAACGGGTTCAAAATCCTTTCTCCGGTCAATAGAATCCATTTTTTTGATGACCTCATTTTTAATCTCCTTTAATTCTTCAATGGTTCGGGCTTCTGCTATAATATCAACACATTCCCTGTAAACCTTAGATGTTTCCCCTTGATTAACTTCAAGGGGTCTTATTTCAAAGGATTTTCTTTCAGCCATATCAAAGAGCTTCAACTGTTCCCACACAAATCTGATTACATGCCAGAACTCTTTTAAAGTCATGGGCCTGTTTATGATCTTTTTTATGTTTTTGTAAAGGGCATTCAGGTACCTGCTGGGGGGCTCAAGGGTTATAAAATCAAACTCATACCCGAGGCTCCTAAGAATCCTTTCCTGCAGGGTAGTATAAAGCCCCGCTCTGCATGGACCCACTCCCCCTGTCGATATAATGGTATCTGCTCCCATTTCCAGGCCTTCAATATATGTGCCCAATAATATCTTAAAAGGCAGGCATGCAAACTCTGGAGCGTGCTGGGTACCATAACTCAGGGTTTTTTTGCTGGGTCTGGGGGGAACCACTACTTCATTACCCAGCCTTTCCAGCAGATTTTTAATGGCAATATGGGAATTACCCATGTAGGGATATGTTATTTTCATGCCTGATCCTCCTCAATCGTAACATATCCACGAAAGCCTCCAACCTGGTTTTGAGTCCTTCTTCACCCGTTTGTTCATCAAGGATTACTGTTAAAAACGGCATCTGGATTTCTTTGGCTTCCAGTTCCATCAATTTGTCAACAATAAAATCCGGGCCACACCCAAAAGCAGTAATGTGAATAACACCATCTACCCTTTTGTTTTCAAAAAAATGATAAGCAGTTCTAATGATACTGTTGCTATAAGTCCAGAAAAGAGTTTTTTTTAGTTTGTCAGCCTGTTTGAGCTTTGCTTTTTCAGGTAACATTTCCAGCGTGTAGACTTTTGCGCCCAGGTCGATGAGTTTTTTGATGAGGTTAAGGCTGAAATATGGGTCATACAGCATGTATGGATACCCCAAAACCGCAAGGGCTATGTCACCCTTCTGCGTCTGAGAACTATCCAGCTTCAGAGGAGGTATTGCTCCTTTTAAAAAACTCGCAGCGTAGTTTTTCAGTTCCTGTATGGCATTCCGGTATGCTTTGTATATTAAAAAGGGATTTTTTGTAAACTTCGACCCGACACGGTAACATATTTTAAGCAGCTCACCCTTACCCTTTTTTAAATCGATTCTCGGGCTCAGAAGAGGAGGCAGATTGTTTATAGTGTATTGGATCATATCGGGAAGACCTAAAAACTTGGGACAGAAAGTAGCTTCCCTGTTGATACTCACCAGCCGCGGAACAAATATGCATTCAACTTTATCCATTAAATTCATTACATGGCCGTGATAAAGCTTTATAGGAGAACAGGCATCAGTAACTGCCTCTTTTACCCCGTCATCCATGATTTTTTTTGTAGTTGCATCAGACTCCACTACTTCCAAACCAAGGATTTGAAAAAAGGTTTTCCACATGGGATAGTAAGTGTAATAGCTTAAAGCCCGGGGTATTCCAATTTTCAATGCTGTCACCTTCTTGGCATTTTATTGTATAATATACAAATATTCCACACAAAAGCATTAATTCCTTCATAAAAAAGCTCAATCCAATTCCCTCAATTTTTTCTGTAAATCGAAAAACATTACTTTCAAAAATTTTTTGATGTTTAGTTTGGTCTTTGAAGTCTTAACTCCTTTGATTTTCTGCATCTGCTTCCTCACTTCGGCAAAATCAAAGTAACGAAAAGCGTAGTCTTCAAACTTTGGATTCTGATAATCCTCTACTCCAAGAGCCGCTAGGTTTTCTAAGGCTGTTTTTACTACTCTCCTTATTCTCTGTTCTAGCGCCTTTACATTCATTTTATTCCTGTTAGTCTTTTTGTTGAAGGTTTTTACAAGCCTGGCATATAAGCCGTTCAAGTTCTCAAGAACTTTATATGGGTCTTCTTCCTGTATAAGCAACAGCATTATCTGAATAATATCATGGCTTCCCGATTCACCCAAAATACCCATGTCCATCAAAATGTTCTCAGTTAAATACTTTATTTGGTTATCTGAGGTTTCCCATCTTTCACCGGTTTCCACTTTTTCGCCAATTTGTGATATGCTTTGTTTTATTCCCTTTAAAACACTCTTTAGGTCCATAACCTCAATTACCCGGTTTATAATATGTAAAACCTCCGTTATGTTTATGGGTTTTGTGATGTAGTAATCTATCCCCTTTTCATACGCCTTTTTGATCATTTCTTTTTGTTCCACCTGGGAAAGCATTATAAAAATACCTTTGTACCCCATGTTTTTCAGGTTTTTAACCGCCTCAATCCCATCCTGCCGGGGCATAAGCAGGTCTATTATAGCAATATCCGGCATCAGGTTCATTATACTTTGCTCCGCTTCTATACCATCAGCAGCTTCCCCTACAACCTCCCCCAGTTTGTTCTCCATTATTATATTCCGCAGCATCCGCCGAACTCCCCTATCATCATCAGCGATGAAAAATTTAAATTTTCTCACTTTTATCCCCCCTTTCTTCCTCATCAGGGTTTAACAACGGATGTTTTGGGTATCACCATCCTGAAAACCGCACCTTCTCCCACTTTGGATCTGACCTTTATTTCCCCTCCAAGCTGTTTTACCAGTGATTTTACATGGACCAGGCCGATTCCAGTAGAACTTTTTCCTGTGGAAGGATCATACTTGGTAGTAAAACCAGCCTCAAAAATATAATCAATGTTCCCATCAGGAATTCCCATCCCGCTATCCTTGACTTCAATTATCACATTATCTCCCGCTTCCCACTCGTGAATCTTAACCCATCCCTCTTTCTGTATAGCATCAATGGCGTTTGAAACAAGGTTGTTAAGAATAGAAACAATTGCGAAAAGGTCTTTCAATACAAAGTCATATTCCACTTCTGCATCAAACTGAATCTCTTTCTTCAGGTTTTTGCTGTAATCTTTGTTTGCTTCTAAAAGCACCTGAACAACCTGTTTAAAAGTATTTATCGCTTCATCCAGGTTGTCTTCATCTAATAGTTTCTTTAAACCCGCGGCAATCCTGTTATAATGTTTTTTGATTTCATGAATATCAGTAGCTATGTTGAGGAGGTCCTTTGAAAATTTTTTTGCTTCAGCACTTTTTTGCCTGGAAAGGGTCTTATAAAGGGAATAACTCTTTGCCATAATCTCTTCAATGAGGGAACTGGTAGTTTCCAGGAAAAATATTTCAGAATACAGATTGGACGTTTTAATAAGAAGGTTTTCATAGTTTTTCTTTTCTATAGAATGTATTATCTGCAGTTTCTGGTAATTAAGCATGGTAAAAATTCCCGATGCTATAAACATCCTGATTACTGCTACCATGGCCAGATTGAGGGCAAAAAAAGAAACTTCTTCTCCTGTTATAATTCTTATGAAGATCTCTATTACATTTGAGGTAAAATCTACAATCGTTAGAAGGTTTCCCAGCACAAAAGGCTTGTTATCAAAACGAGAGATGTTGATAAGCCTAAACCCCAAACCCATTGCAATGTAATAAACCATAGCGGGAAAGTGAATGTTTAGAGCCGTTTGCAGCACTACCCCCTGAAAAAGGTTTATTGTTGACCTGAATAACAAAACAAAAACACCCGTTAAAACACCCGTCAAAGCGGGATGTAGTTTTTTTCTGTTTAGCAATATCAAAAAAGCAAATATTAGCGGACCTAATCCAAATCTAAAAGCAGTATTAAAAGGATGAATACTTACCTGACCCAGTAAAGTAGTAAGACAAATAATCAGCATCAATGCTTTGTAATCATACATATTGAATATAACTCCTCCAAACCTATCCTTTTAAATGTAACAAAACTTTTGTGGTTCTTCTCTATTTTAGTTGAGTTAAATGTCATGCAAACCCAATCCGGTCGCGCGGATAACCAGGGTTAGCGAAGCCCGACACTCAATTCAGTAAAGCAAAGCTACAAACATCATATGTTCCCCTAAATCAGCCTGGTCCTTTCTACTTGCGATAACACCGCACCAAATTGAGTATCGGGTGGTCCGCAAGAATCACCGGAGCCAAGCCGGAATGGTCAGCTCGCTACATGAGTTATTTTCAGGGTAGGGTGAAGGCTGACGCCCCTGGCACTCAACTTAATGTGTGTCTTACTTGTAATAGCACTACTCCTGAATAACGATACTCCATTCTCAAATTTAACTCAACAAATAAACACCAAATGGTCTATTTTCCCTTCCCAGGGAAAATTGAGTGCCGGAGACGTTGATTAAGTCCAACCTCAATATAAATAAAGGTTGCCGATTAAAAGGTATAGCCATTTTTTCTTAAAACCTTTCCCGCCAATTCTCCCGTATGATCTCCTTCATCGATAACAATCTTTCCATTAACAATTACATAAAAAATCCCTTCTGCATAACTGTGAGGATTCGTATAGGTTGCAGTATCTTTTACTTTTTGGAAATCGAATATCGTTATATCAGCCCAATTTCCTACTTTAAGAAGGCCTCTATCTTGAAGGCCAAGCCTCCATGCCGGTAAACCGGTCATCTTTTTTATAGCTTCTTCTAAGGAAATTATCCCTTCTTCTCTCACATATTTACCTAAAACCCTTACAAAAGCCCCATAACTTCTTGGGTGGGGTTTTCCCATGCCAAGGATTCCATATACTGCCTTGGCACTAGCATCAGAACCAATCATGGTTGTCGAATGTTTCATTACCTGTTGAACGTCCTCTTCACTCATTCCAAATCGAATCATTTCCACTTTGTCCTTTTCTTCAATAATCAAATCAAAAGCCACTTCACACGGATCTTTTGCAAGGGTTTTACTAATTTCTTCCAAATTTTTGCCTTCAAAATGTTTATTCTTTTTGCCGGCAACGGAAGAAATTAAAATTTTTGACCAGCCACTCTTTTCAACCTGCTTTTTTGTAACAATTTTTCTAAGTTTTATCCTTAATTCACAATCAGTAAGCCTTTCTATTAACCTTTCAATTCCTCCGTCATGAGCCCAGTCAGGTATAATGGATGAAAGGTTAGTTGCTGCAGCAGTGTAAGGATACTGATCACAAGTTACATCAATCCCTCTTTCTCTAGCCTTTTCGATCAATTTTAAGGATTTATTTACTTTCCCCCAATTAGGTTTTCCCACAGCCTTGTGGTGGGAGAGCTGAACCGGTACACCGCTTCTTTTACCTATCTCTATTGCCTCTTCTACTGCTTCAAAGAGGTTCTCACCTTCATCCCTTATATGGGTCGCATAATACCCGCCATAACTATTTACAATCCGTGCAAGAAAAACGATTTCATCAGTATCGGCGAAAGAACTGGGTGGGTATATTAAGCCTGTAGAAAAACCAAAGGCTCCTTCCTGCATAGCCTGGGCTGTCAATTTTCCCATCTCATTAAATTGTTCCCGAGTAGGCTTAATATCATCATAGCCAAGCACACTCTTTCTTATCGCTCCATGGCCAACCAAACCGGCATAGTTTACTGAAATCCCCTGCTGCTCCATTGTTTCAAGGTATTCTCCAAAACTTCTCCACTCGAGTTTTAAGCCGTAATCTTCTTTTATTTCTCTTTTCAGTTTCTCTTCCCATTTGCTCGAAACCGGTGCTGGAGAAGAACCACAATTTCCTCCTACCTCAAGGGTTATCCCCTGGCGCACTTTGCTTTCAGCTAAAGGATTAACCAACAGGGTAATATCTGAATGGGTATGAATATCGATAAATCCCGGACATACGACCTTTCCCTGAGCATCGATAATACGCCTGGCGGTTTCATTGATAAACCTTTTAATTTTTACAATTTTTCCATCTTTTACTGCCAGGTCTCCATAAAACCAGGGCACTCCAGAACCATCAATTAATTTGCCATTTTTTATCAAAATGTCATACATTAAAGCAGCTCCTTCCTCAAATAAATTTACTTCTATTATTTTATGACTATCCTATCAACACAATATTCTTCTAGCACCAATATATTTTTTATAAAGTTCTTCATCGTAATTAGGTTTATGAGGGTTAAAGCTGTTTATTGTAACACCAGAACTACCGGAACTGTGGATGTATTCTCCATCACCAATGAAAATACCAACATGGGATACACCTGGTTTATAGGTAGTAAAGAAAACAAGGTCGCCCTTTTTGAGGTCTTCCAGGTTTTTGACCGTTTCCCCAACCTCATACTGCTGGCAGGCATCTCTGGGAAGGTCAATTCCATTTATTTTAAAAAGGGTCTGAACAAACCCCGAACAGTCGAAGCCATAGGGAGTTGTTCCTCCCCAATAATATGGTAAGCCCATATATTTTTTCCCTAAAGCGATAATATCCTCAGAACTGCTCTGGGGAATTTTGTCAAAAGCAGAAATCTCAATTCCATCATCAGCTAAAACCAATCCCACACCTCCATCAGGAAGAACAACAACATAATGTTTCTCTGTTTTTGCCAGATATTTCAACCTTGTTGCAAGGGTTGCCATATTAATAACTTTAAAGTTCAAAGGGTGAAGAATCGATACAAAACTCGCAGTAATCAAGACCTGCCGGCTTTCTCTGTAATGCAGCCATTGATTCTCATCAACCAGTATTATGTCTTTTGGGGAAATCCACCCCTCATAATCATCAGACATTTTCACATAGTACCATTGAAATTTTTGTTCTAATATTACTAATGGTTCACCTAATCTAGCTTGGGTAACTACATTTTTACCAACATTTTGGAAAGGTTTAGAACCTAAATTGGCCACTTCAGATATGACAAAACCAAAAGATTTAATATCTTCCGACACCCTAAAAAACCTCCTTAATTCTCGCGATTGCTGTTATAAACTAGGCTATCTACAGGATGGCAGGCTACCCAATGACCATCACCTTTTGCTTTAAAGTCAGGTTCTTTTTTCCTGCAGATCTTTTAAGCTTTAAAACAGCGGGTATGAAACCTATACCCTTGGGATAGATTTACCGGGCTAGGAACATCCCCTTTTAACAAAATCCTTTTATTTTTCAGCTCAGGATTGGGTAACAGATTTTCTCCTTTAAAAACAATTTCACCATTAACTACTTTCCCTGAGGGATTAGAAACAAGCCTGATTACTGATAATGACGTTACACTTTTTGATTCTTCTACTATACCCAGAGTTTCTCCCATATCTAAATGAAAATCTATACTATCTACTGCTCTAACTACACCATCTTCTGTATAAAAATAGGTGCTTAGATTTTTTACCTCCAATAGCCTTGTACCCATGATGTCGCCCCGTTTCTAATCTTTCAGTCTGGGATCCAATGCGTCCCTCAATCCGTCTCCCAGCAGATTAAAACTAAACACCGTAATAGCTATGGCAATGCCCGGATATATAGTTAACCAGGGAGCAGACCTTAAATAATCCCTACCAATACTCATCATGGATCCCCAGCTGGGATTAGGGGGTTGTATTCCCAATCCCAAAAAGCTGAGAGTTGCTTCACCCATAATAGCCCCTGCAATACCAATGGTAGCTGAAACAATAATTGGTGCCAGAGTATTGGGTAGAATATGCCTGAATATAATTCTAAAATCTGGTACACCTAAAGCCCTGGCCGCTTGAATATATTCATGCTCTCTAATTGATAGAACCTGGCCTCGGACCAGTCGGGCCATACCGGCCCATCCCACTATTCCTAAAGCTAGAAAGGTGGTATACAAGTTGGGTTCTCCCATTGCTACCGATATGGCTATAGCCAGGAGTAAGCTGGGAAAAGCAAACATAACATCTGCCAATCGCATTATTATATTATCAATTATACCACCATAATAACCAGCAATTGCGCCCAGAGTTATACCGATCAAAAGGGAAACAGATCTGGCTAAAATTCCAACCATCAAAGATATTCTGGTCCCATAAATAACCCTGCTCAACACATCTCTGGCTACCAGGTCTGTACCAAAGGGATGTTCTCTCGAAGGCGGTTTTAAATAATCGTGTTTCAGGTCCCCTTCGTATGGATTATATGGAGCTAAATAAGGTGCAAATATGGCCACCATTGATAAAATAATCACATTAATCATACCGATTACAGCTAACCGGTTTTTTTTCAACCTTTTCCATACATCGTACCAGAGGCTTGCTTTAAAATCGACAGTATGGTTCGTTTTTTTGTCAGTTTCTTTCTGCAGTTGAACCTTCATTTAAAAACCTCCCTTTAGTCTGATTTATCATATCTTATTCTTGGATCAATAAACCCATAAGTTATGTCTACAACTAAGTTTGCTAAAACAAAAATCATTGCGGTAAACAAAACCATACCCTGTATCACAGGGAAATCCCGCATCGTAATAGCCTGCATCATATATCTTCCAATACCTGGCCAGCCAAAAATACTTTCTGTTAAAACTGAACCAACAAGATAACTACCCAAATCTAGCCCTATAATAGTAACAATGGGGATCAGCGCATTTTTTAAAGCATGCTTATAAATTACTATCCTCTCTGATAACCCTTTTGAACGTGCAGTCCTTATATAATCCTGTCTGACTACTTCAAGCATACTGGACCGGGTCATTCTTGCGATATATGCTGCCGCCCGTGTTCCAAGGGTTATAGCAGGTAATATTAAATATCTGAGGCTTCCATCCCCAATACCTGAAGGAGGTAACCAGTGTAATTTCATAGCAAAAACATAAATTAAAATCAAACCAACTACAAAAACAGGTGTAGAAACACCGATCAATGTAAAACTAATGGCAAGGTTGTCCCATATTGAATACTGATTGGTAGCTGAAACAACCCCTACTATGACACCAAGCAGTGTTGCTATAACCATCGAAAAAAGAGCTAATTTTACTGTATTAGGAAAGAATTCTTTGATAGCTTCACTAACTTCCTGTTTTGTCATATAAGACCTCCCCAGGTCACCTTTTAAAATTTTGCCCATATACAAAAAATACTGGGTGTACCAGGGTTTATCTAAATTAAATTCTTTTCGAAGCCTTTCAATAGTCTCCTGATCAGCCCTCTGACCAATCATGTTAAGAACCGGATCACCTGGAACTACATACATAAGAAAGAAAGTTACCAGGGTAACCCCAAGCAAAACGAATACACCCCATAACAGTCTTTTTGCTATAAACTCAAGCAATATCGTCACCTCACTCGTAATAAAAGAAATGCAGCCCCCTTGTTTGAAAAAGGGGGGCCACAAACAACTATTGTTTAGATTTATCGATGTACACTTCTGTCATTTTATTACCATTGAACATCGGATGTAGTTTATATCCCTTAACCCATGGCTGATGGACTACAAAACTCACGCTGTGAGAATAAAACACCCATGGGGCTTCATCAACAATTTTTTGCTCTATCTCTTTATACAATGCTATTCTCTTATCATGATCTGCAGTAACCCTTGCTGCCTCAATAAGTTTATCTATTTCTTCATTTTTGTATCTTGCACGGTTACCACCTGAACCCCAGTTTGAAGAATGGAACAGTGGATAGAGGAAGTTTTCAGCATCAGGATAATCAGCCCACCAGGACATATAGAAGGAATCGGGTTTGCCTTCTGCTACAGCCTGTTTTAATACACTCCAGTCATTCATGATTATTTTTGCATCTATACCTATATCCTGCAGATATCTCTGCATTGCCTCAGTCACCTGAAGCACATTTTTGCTCTGTGACTGCCAGATTTCCATTTTAAAGGGTTTGCCATCTTTATCAAGGATTCCATCTCCATCACTGTCTACCCAGCCAGCTTCTTTAAGAAAAGCTTTGGCTTTTTCAGGATCATAGCTGTATCCCTTTCCATCTTTTCTATAACCTTCAACTCCTGGAGGTATAGGACCGTGAGCTAAAACACCTCTTCCTCCTCCTATGGTTTTCAGTATGGTTGCTGTATCAATGGCATAGTTTATCGCCTGTCTAACTTTTATGTTATCAAAGGGTGGTTTTTGATTATTTAGACCCAAATAATAAATACTCAAATCGGCCTGACCGAGAATTAAATCTTTCCATTTCGGATTGTTTTTAAAGTTTTCAAATTCGGAACCTGGTATCTCTAAAACATCCAGATTTCCAGATTCGAATTCAGCAATTCGGGTCATGTCTTCGGGTATTATCCTGTATACTATTTTATCTAGCTTAGGTTTCCCTGCTTCAAAGTAGTTTTGATTTTTTACCAAAACGACTTTATTGTTCCTTTCCCATGATTCCAATTTAAAAGGCCCTGTTCCTACAGGATGAGCTCCATAATCCTCTCCCCATTTTTTAACCTCATCTTTATCTACTACATAGGCTGCTGGCATAGCTAAAAATCCTAAGAAAGGAGCAAAAGGCTCTTTTAGGGTTATTTCTAGTGTGTAATCATCAATAACCTTGATTCCCGTAACTTCTTCTGCCTTGCCCTCCATAAACTCCTGAGCACCTTTTATCATTTCAAATACCCAGCTGCGGGGAGAAGCCGTTTCCGGGCTGAGGACCCTTTCAAAAGAATACTTGAAGTCTTCAGCTGTTACTTCTTTACCATTTGTAAATTTCACACCTTTTTTGAGTTTAAAGGTGTAAACGGTATCACTGGTTATGGTCCAATCTTCTGCAATATCAGAGACGATTTCAGTAGCTTTACCATATTTAACCAAACCATTGTATATCAAACCTGATACCAATCCATCCCTAACATCAACAGCATAAGCTGGATCCAGAGTTTTTAGATCTGATGGAAAAGAACTTCTAAAAACCTGTTCCAACTCTTTTCCCCCTGTGGTTTCCTCTCCTTTAGGTGCACCACAACCTACCAGGGAAACAACAACAAATAATACCAACAACAAATTTAAGACCTTTAACCTTCTAAACATTCTTCGATTCCCCCTTTTCGTTAATTTTCTGAATTCAACATCTCAAATGTATTGTATGATTTTAAAATCCCTCCTTTCTGTAATATTTTTATTTAAACCACAAATTAACAAGTTCTTTAATATCTTCCCTTTCCCCGGAGACTTCCAAAATTATATCTATAAAGCATACAACAACTACAAACAAGGCAAATATTATTATATGTTTTGCATTTTTCTGATTTTTCAAATTCCCTAGCCCTTATAAGCTTTAATTAGCAAAATTGTGTACAAAAGTATATATATGATATGATACGTAGCTAGTTTTTAATCTCTTTAGCTGACTTCTGATTTTCTGCCTTTACAATTAAAACCTTAAACCTTTTGTACATCTTTAATACCAATTCCATGGGATTCATCTAATTTAAAAATTCCAACATCGGGTTTGATGCCTCCTATAACTATATCATCCTGTAAAAACATGGCTCCATCTAAATCAACCCTGGTTATGTTTTTGGCTCCACAGGCTAAATGCACAGCAGCCAAAACACCAATTCTACTTTCAATCATACAGCCGATCATACACTCAATTCCTGCCGCCTCAGCAATAGAAATTATTTTTCTCGCACTGTAAATCCCACCACTCTTCATGAGTTTTATGTTGATTATATCCACAGCCTCCCTTTTAATAAGCCGAAGGGCATCTTCTATGGAAAAAACACTTTCATCTGCCATAATTGGCACTTCCACCCTGTTTTTAACATATTTCAAACCCTCTATATCACCAGCTTTTACAGGCTGTTCTACCAGCTCTACATTGCTTTCTTCAATAGACTTAATTATTTTAACAGCCTCTTTAGGGCTCCATGCCTGATTAGCATCCACCCTTAATATGATCTGGTCTCCTATTCTTTTTCTAACAGCTTTAACTCTTTGTATATCTCTTTCTGGATCTAACCCTAATTTAACCTTAAGGATATTAAATCCTTTTCTAACCAGTGTTTCTGCTACTTCAGCCATTTTTTCAGGAGTATCCAGGCTAACAGTATGATCGGTTTCCACAAAATTCCTATAACCTCCTAATAATTTGTACAAAGGTTTTTGGCAAGTTTTTCCCAGCAAATCATGTAAGGCTATATCAATTCCTGCTTTGGCACATGTGTTACCTACCACATGGCTGTCTATTTTCTCCATCATTCTTTCGATATCAAAAACTTCAGAACCTGATAGCAGAGGACTGATAATATTGTTGATAACGGCTAACACCGATTCCTGAGTTTCTCCTGTTATTCGTGTGGGTGTTGCTGCTTCTCCAATACCCACTAATCCTTCATCAGTAAATATCTTGATAATTACATTTTGGGCACAATCGGTTTGCCGTATAGCAGTTTTAAAGGTTTTTTTTAATTTCAGTTTTATTGGTATGGCTTCTATTTTTTTTATTCTCATTTTTTGCACTCCTTTTAAGTGATTTCTCTAATGCATTTCTATCTAACATGGTAAAATCTATAATAGGTATTAACCCACAACAGCAACCTTAATTTTATCTATAGACGAAACCCTTTCACATTTTGTTGTTCTGGTTCCAGAATTAATTCTAATCGGGATAAAAAAGCAAAAATCCAGCAAGGGAAATCCCTACTGGATTTTATTTAAAGTTAATGAATCAGGTTTTAGTTGATTCATTAATTTAAATAAAGCAGTAGCAATAAGTTTAATTGTTTAAATATTTATCTTTGATTTTATTGTATTTCCTAACTGCATCACGATAAGCAACAATAATTGCTTTTTGTGAGCTTCCAAAATAACGTTTTTTAATCTCTTTTTCTAATTCAGCATCGATTTTATTAAGGTCGTGATTAATAAATATCGAATACACAAAATCATCAGTTGTTCTTAATTTTGAAGAACAGCTTAAATCTATTATTTTACCGTCCTCTTTTCGCACTACAAAGCCAATAAAAAATGAATTGAATTCTTTTGTAATAGCATTATCAGCTTGAGTTCTAGCCTCACCTATAACATATATAGTTTTGGAATCATACATCTTCATCATCATTTATATTTTGTCTCACGTACAACTCCTTTCTTTATAATCTATTCGATAAATGCTGCTATAAAAATATATATTTATCCATGTTTGGAGTAAAAATTTTCCACTCCTTATTATGTGAATTTGAAAAAGGGAAATTCCCACAGATTTTATTCTGTATGAATTTTTTCTATTCTACATAAATTCAAAAATTCCTTCTAGAAACTCAATTTTTTTATGTGGCTATCCTGTTAATTCACCATCATTCATTAACTTTAAAAACATCAAACAGCATACTCAGAGGAAAGCCTTAATCATCCGGCACTTGACTTGGTATTTGCTTATTAAGCTGGATATGAAATTGTAAAACAACAATATTAATTCCATATGCATTAATACAAGACAACTCCTACAACCCCTCCCAATACGATTGCAAGGATCGGGTGGATTCGGGTGTTCAGCAGCAGGCCCAATCCTCCCAGCCAAATCAACATACTCTTTATATCAATAATTGCCGTTTTCCCTACAGAAACAGCGGCAGAAACAATAAGTCCTACAACAATGGGACGCAAACTGGAGAATATCACTTCCAACCACGGCAATTCCCTGTTTTTAATAACAAAATCCGACACCACAAGCACAATAAGAAAAGAAGCTGAAACAACTCCCAATGTCGCAAAAGCTGAACCTAATACACCCTGCAACCTGTAGCCCACAAAAGTGGCCCCATTTACTGCTATCGGGCCGGGGGTAATCTGGGAAATAGCAATAATATCAAGGAGTTCACTGTTTGTTAGCCAGCGGCTTTTTGCAACAATTTCTTCTTCAATGAGAGGCAAGATTGCATAACCTCCACCAAAACCGAACAAACCGATTTTAAAAAAAGTCATATAAACATCAAACACAACAACCACCCATCTTATTGTTTGCCTTTCTTTTTGTAGTGCTTTCTTAAAAACTTCAACACTATACTAAACATCGATAATGTAATAATAGCTATAATAGGATGTATATCTAGTATTGAAACGAAAAGAATGGTAAGCAGAAAAATGGCAATATTGACAACATCCCATCGAATAGTTTTTGCAACTTGTATGCCTGCAGTTGTAATAAGGGCCACCACTATCGGGTTAACACCGCTAAAAACTGCTGATACAAGTTTAAGCTTTTTAATAGAAGCAAAAAAAGCCGCAATCATCAAAATACACAGAAACGATGGAAGGGTTACACCCACAGCACTGAAAGCTGCTCCTGAAACACCCCTAATTTTATATCCGAGAAAAACCGAAGTATTAATAGCAACAGCACCGGGAAGCGACTGAGTTATGGATATAACATCGAAGAACTCCTTTTCTCCCACCCATTTCTGCTTATCAACTACTTCCCTCTTAATGAGGGGTATCATTGCAAAACCCCCACCAAAAGTAAAGGAACCGATTTTAAAAAAAACTATAAAAAGCTTAAGAAGATTCATATCAAACGCCTCAAAAACATTTATTTTTCTGCATTGTAGGGTTGCAGTTGAAAAACCGGTCTGATTTCCCCTACAATTTCCCTGTGGAAGTTTTTAAGTTTTAAAGGGTAGAAATTTTTCAGCTGTTCCAGCTCCTCGTCATCAAGGGCTTTCAGCTGTTTTAAAACATGTATAACTGACGGCCAGAGAGCCCTGGTGCTACCATCTTCAACCTTTACCGCTATTCCTATTCCCTGATTCATCAATCCAACACAAAACACTCCTTCTGCTCCAACTTTACCAATAAGCTTACCTTTTGTCACTTCTA
>ENA-OSAI01000278-OSAI01000278.1-marine-sediment-metagenome-genome-assembly--contig:-NODE-278-length-24979-cov-8.033261_pt1 | contig 24979 bp, 19 predicted proteins | sample MGYA00237871_ERZ529316 | MGnify/ENA primary metagenome ERZ529316 (study PRJEB26369, sample SAMN03142814) | marine sediment metagenome | biome: marine; feature: borehole; material: sediment...
GCTTCTACACAGGCGGCAACGCCATGACCCCAATAGGCGATGGGGAAGACAAGTACCGAGGGCAATACTGGGAAGGTATGGTAAACGTACCCGGCTACGGAGTAGACTCTGGCTCAACCTTCCTTAACATGCGTCCCCAAGGCTACGAGCGTGGCGACGGAGGAAACATGACCATCCGATGGGCCTTCAAGACAACCGACATCCGAATGTTCAACCCTGTCTACGCGGAATGGCTATGGGACTGGAGCGTGCTCGGCCTAGTCTACTTCGACAGCCTGCTGGCAAGAAACCCATACGACCTCAGCCAGTTCACACCTTGGCTGGCCAGCAGCTTCGAGGTAAGCACGTACGAGCACCCGATCTACGGAACCTGCACCAAAGCACGCTTCACTCTAAGGCCGGACGCCACATGGATGGATGGCACCCCAATCACGGTAGCTGACGTCCATTACACATTCGTGCAGATGAAATATGATCTTGAGGCTCGTGGCTTGCCTCCACCATGGTGGATAGGCAGCGTAGAAAACATCATCAGCTTCAGCATTCTAGACCCCTACAACTTTGAAGTATTACTCGACGTCAAATCAGTCTGGGCTATCGGCTGGATAGGCGGTAACATAATCCTACCCAAACACATATGGAAACCACTAATTTGTGGACCCGACAACATACCCGGCACACCAGACGACCCGCCGGACAGCGTAGTCCACGGAGCAACTCCTGACCCCAACATGATAGGCTCAGGCCCATGGAGATTCGAAGAATACGTAGAATTCAGCCACATCCGTTTCACAGCCAACACCGCAGGAAGCACAGTAACCACAAGCCACCCAGGCTCCACACCAATAACCAGCCCCTACGGATGGTGGCGCTTCTACCCAGTCGATTCCATCGTTTACGTAAATGAGTTTCCATACTGCGCAAAAATTCCTTATGATTCATCGTGTACTCTTAATTCTACTGACTTACTTCTATGGTTCGACTCTAACGTTGCATTGAACAAAAGTGTCGACCTAAAACCTGGACCTAATGCCATAATGGAATTTAGAGCAGGTCGAAGTATAACAATTCTGGAAGATTCTACATTTAATTTCCTCGAAACCGCGAAAATTGAATTAAATGGAATTCAGTTAGATCCCATAAGCGGACAATATGAGTTTGCCCAAGGTGATCATATCCATTTTATTACAAGCGCTAAAGTCGAATTTCAATCAGGGGCAAATATACGCATCTTTGAAGTCGAAAAAAACTTACAACCACAAGTACCTAATAGTGATCTTATTGACACAATCCTCAAAGTTGTTGAGGGCATTATTGAAATAAAGGTTACCATTAAACTATTAGGATTGATAAAAGACCCAGGAACCATATTGTGGTTCACTATCAGGGAAGACATTATTGGTAGTATTTACTACGATCCGGACTTACCTGCTCCTGACTTTAAGGTTAACTTACTCGATGTGGCTTATGCTGCAGCAGCCTTCGGAGCCTACCCAGGCCACGAAAGATGGAACCCGGTATGTGACATAAGCGGCGACTACAAGATCGACATCGTCGACGTCGCCAACATCGCAGCCAAATTCGGCTGGGAAGGCTAAAAATACTTGGAATAACTCCCCTCTTTTTCTGCATTCTCATTCTTGGCTGTTTCTTATCGTTAAATCTTTATTAGTTGATTGACAGGTTAAATCAAGTTCTAAAATTCTTGCTAAGAGGGGATGGAAGCCATTCGAAGATTAAGTCGTATCGGTGTTGTGACGAGTGGCGGTGACGCTCCTGGGATGAACGCCGCCATAAGGGCTATAGTGAGAACAGCTCATTCCCATAGAATACAAGTTTTAGGTTTCCTCCGAGGCTATGAAGGGTTAATAAATAATCAATTCGTGAAGTTGGATGCGCGCGCCGTAGGCGGAATAATTCACCTAGGCGGAACCATGCTTCGAACAGCGAGGTGCCCCCAGTTTCGCACAAGGAAGGGAATAGAGCAAGCTGCGGAAACCCTAGAAAAGAACAGGATTGAGGGGTTAATAGTTATTGGTGGAAACGGTTCTTTCCGAGGTGCCTACGCGTTAAGCAGAAAAACTGAAACAGCAATAATCGGTGTACCAGCCACCATCGATAACGACGTGTATGGATCAGATGAAACAATAGGCTTTGACACCGCGGTGAACACGGCGGTTTCTGAAATCGACAAAATCCGCGACACGGCGGTTTCACATGAAAGAGTCTTCATCGTAGAAGTCATGGGAAGAAAACGCGGCTTCCTCGCCTCAGCAGTAGGCCTAACGGTAGGCGCCGAAAACATCCTCATCCCCGAACTAAAGTTTAACACAGAAGAAATATGCAACGACATAATCCAGAACATTCGAAAAGGAAAACGCTCCACCATAATCGTCGCAGCAGAAGGCGTAAAAGGCACAAGAAAACTCGCTAGACAAATCCAAAAGAAAACTGAATGCGAAGTTCGACTCACAGTGCTTGGACATGTTCAAAGAGGCGGACACCCCACAGCCCGAAGCCGAATGCTTGCCTGCCTCTTCGGAGAAAAAGCTGTAAACACACTGCTAAACGAAGAGAAAAACAAGATAATAGCCATACAAGGAAACCAAATTACAACACTAAACCTAAAAGAAACAGCCAAGCATCAAAAACCACTAAACAAGGAAATACTAAAACTCGCAAAACGCCTGGCAATCTAATCACCAAGATTAATGTACAGCTATTTCCATGCCCTCATGTCAAGCCAGTTTGAGATAGATTAACAACGTCCCAATCAACCAGATAAACCTGGAAATAATCGCGTTAATAGGTGCATTAGGCGTAACAACAACAGCAATGCTTAAACTTCTCAAAAACAAGTAGCCTAAAAGATGTTCCCAGCCTATTCTTTTCGAATAGCCCAAATAAATAAAGTGCAAATTGCCCCTATAACCCAATAAACACTAAACCCTAAAAGGAACAACAAAACGAAATTTCTTATCAGAAGAAAAGGCGTATAAGCCACGGACGGTGAACGCGGACCAGCTCCTCCTATTACAAGAGGAAGTCCAAACAGCAAAATAAAGACGAAGGAAGTTAATAGGCAATTGCAGGTCCAAGCTATTAATAACTCTTTCAAAGATTTTTTATCTTTCTCATTCCATGTCAAAAGTAACCCTAACCAAACTGGAAACAGAAGAAACATAATGGGAAGGAGAATGAAAAAGAAGAATCCCGCAGGCGCGAGGTTCCACATTATTCTTCCAACCTATCCTGCAATTATTTTCATATATAATTTTCCGGTTTTATCTGTTTTTCTTCAAAAAAGGAAAGGACGCGAATTAAGTTAAAGATTGCATTTGCAACTTTTTACTAGCTTCACTTCATTCATCCACACTTTTACTAATCAAACGAGTGGTGGGCCCGGCCGGATTTGAACCGGCGACCTCTTCCGCGTGAGGGAAGCGTCCTTAGGCCTCCGTTTGTTTACTGGAGTTAACCGCTAGACTACGGGCCCGTTAACATTTACTGTAAAAGAAGATGAGTCCGTTTATATTTTTCTGGAATAGTAAGCCTAAAAGAAAACGTGAACGAATCTTCTTCAAGACTGGTTCTTTATTATTCTCTTACCTTCACGCTTTTCACACTTTCAACCCATGGAATAAAACCCTGATTTTCCCTAAACCATTCCAAAATTTCTTTCTCAACTTTTTCATTTTTTTCTAGGCGGCTTTCATCCACGAGTCGAACTAAAATCTCCACTATTTTATTTTCCATGTTTTCACACACCCCTTTTTCTATGGTTAAACAGACTGATTGAACGTTTAAACAATGTTCCCGGGTAGATGTATTTAAAATTTAGAATCCAAATATGAATCTACATGTAAAATTTTTACATAAGCTTTTTCTATAAAACTTAACCTCAAACTTTCCTTGGGGGTGCAAGTTTGAAAAGGAGTTCTCCCTTCTCCCAGTAAGCTCCCTTCTAAAAACCTGAGGGAGAGAACTTGCACCCCTTCAACGAAACAACTTTTTATTTCAGAAAACTTTTAAACACCTTAAACGGATTTCATGCCCAGGTAACTCATTCTAAACTGGAAATTGATATATCTCCCGCAAACTTGTCATTTTTAATGTTTAAGCCTAAACTTGATTTGCCCTAAATCATGGACTAGTTTCGTAAATAATAAAAAAAGAAAGGGGTTATGGGTCGATTTCTCCGAAGTGTTTGGCGACTATTGCTACGTCGAATATGTCTATTTTTAGGTCGTTGTTTATATCGCAGTTCGTTTCATAGTCTGGGTCTGGATAATTGACGCCGAAGAGCATGGCTGTTACAGCTACGTCTGTAATGTCAACTTTCCCATCGGGAATAAAGTCCCAGGGGTTGGGAGACCCGCCAGTTATGTCGCCAACCATAGCAACAATAACCCAGCCATCAGTGAAGTTGTTGTCTGTTATGTCGGTTTCGCTTGGTAGCGGAGTAGCCTTGGCTGTTATTGTGTAGTTGCCTTTAGCAAAACCAGTGGTGTTCCAGATGAGAGTTACAGTTGTTGAGTTCCCGCTTGTTAAGGTGATTGTTTTTTTACCTATGGGCGGTGGAGACAGCCCGTAGTATGTCCAGATGTCTAAGCCAAAGTTACTTTCACAGATGTAGGCGTCGGCGATACCTACTTTGCCATCGCTGTTTATGTCAGCGTCGGGGTTCCATCTTGGATGTCCGGGATAAGAACCAAAGCTGGCTTGTATTATTTCGGCATCCACTTCGTCGATGTAACCGTTTCTGTTCACGTCTCCTATGCTCCAGAAGTCGTCCCATTGTGTAGGTGTGGGGTTAGCAATTTTGTCATGGGAAACTATCACATTGAAGGTTTCAGTGAATCCTCCTTGATTTTTAACTGTGACGTTGATCAATGTGGAATATCCTTGCCCCACAACTTTTTTAGATGGTGTTATATTCGTAACTGCTAAGTCGTGAGGCACATATAGATCGGTTTCGTTCATTCCAAGTGAGTAATGAATCGTTAAACTTTTGCTCTCCCCTGGTTGGATCTGGTTTAGATCAAATTTCAGTGCTCCTTCAATATCTCCCCACGATGCGTTTGTTTCGTCTGGAACATTGTTTAACATGTGTTGCCAAAGGTCGTTTGCTTCGTATGGTCCGTCGTTCCATTCGCTTATCTCGAAGTTGTGGATAGGAAGTTGTGGGTGTGCTCCAAACCAGATGCCGGTTTCATTGTTACATGCCTTAAGCATATTTTGACTTGTATCGATGAAGGCATAATCGTTGAAAGGTCCGTTGATGTCGATTCCGATATAGGTTGTTAGCGTGACATTTGTTAGTGGAAATGTGGCTGTTGATGTGATTTTGATATCTTGTGCGAAGAAGCTGTTTCCATCGAAGACGCTAATGGTAGATTCTATTGTTATTAGTTTGGCAGGATCTTCAACTTTTGATCGGTATACGTTTGGATAGGTAATCCAACCTGAGGAAATGATGTGAGGGTCTCCTGGGTCCTGGACTATGCTTTGGTACAGTGGCCAGAAAAGATGTGTTTGGTCGTTATAGGTGAAGTGAACGCTTGGGGCTATTGTGTGTCCTATGGTTTCGTTAGCTTCAAATTCTCCATTTTTGTTACTGTCCCAGTAGACGGATGGGAGAAGCTCCCAGCCCGTTGGCTCTTTTGTGTCGTCCATGTAGCTTGCGATGGCAGCAGCTTCATCTGTGTAAACTATTTGGATCTGCTCATTGAACAATGTTACATCTGCGTGTTCCGGTTTGCCCAAAATTTTAACTGTGCCATTCGCAGGAGGGGCATGAGGAATTAATACGCCATCTAGGTCTACGAACTGGATATCGAAAAGGTTTAGAGGACTGATATCCTCTTGTGGGAAAAACCCTTGATATATAACCTTAAATCGGAAAATGGCAACTGCTCCATCTCCATTCGGGAATTCAGTTTGGTCATAAATGCCGGAGGAGTTTGGCAAAAGGATATTGTCTACGAGGATATAATCAGGCTCTTGGAAAAATGGGAAAAAGGTACCATACCAGTTCCATCTGGGGTCTTGCAAGAACGGTCCTTCAGTAACATTTACTAACTCTAGCAGACTACTATTATAGCCTAGCTTGAATTCGACTCCAACCAGTTGCTTACTTGAGGTTAAGTTTTTGATTAGGACACTTATGTCAAATTCCTGGTCTATAGCAGGATAGGGCCCTAAGGTTGTTGATACTGGAGATACTTCAAGATGAGGAAGTCGTTCAGACCACACGTATTCATAAATGGCTAAAGTCGCTATTACAAGCACAATGGTTGCCATCCAAACCAATCTTATCATTATTACTTTTTTCATTTTACCACCCGATCATTATTCCTATGGAACAGGATATGGGCCAGGATATCCTATACAATGACCACAATATGGCGGTGATGTGAACGAATCCTTCACACGCGTGAGCGGCTCCCAGACAACTTCATTCCACGGATAGTTTTGTAAGTGCTCAATTAAGAAAACAATAAGGTATGTTAACGCACACACACCTCCAATAATCAATCCACCAACAAATATTATTGGCCAATAAACAGCAATCCAGGCAACAAACAATTCCCAATACTGTATTATCATTAGTAAAGTCATTATACGGCCAGTTTTAATTAGATTTCTCAGTATAGGCTGTAGTCGTAGCTTCAGATCTGGTGGTAGTGCCATCCACAGTTCAAACAATGGTTCAAGATTTTCAGGTAGTTCCTCAAGCCAACCAGCCTCAATCTTAAGCTTCTCAAGAAGTAATTGTTTTGCACGTGAATAAAATTCATCTTTCAACTTCTCAATCGTTTTTTTGCAATATTCTCTTAATTCCTCCCAATGTTTTCTTCGTTTTTCATTTTTTCCATCTTTCTGAATTCTCTCTATCTCAATCTCTATCTTTTCAAGTTTGCCCATTTTCGCTATGAGGGCATTTAGTAATTTTATTATTGCAGATAACTTTTGTTCTAAACTCTCATCTTCAACCTCCTCTTTAAGCTTTTTATACTGACGCAGTAGCTGCTGAAGTTTTTCCAGTTCTTTTCTTATGGCATCTAACCCGAGTGGGCGTAATTCATCTTCCATTTTATCGTAGAACTCATCGCTCTTGGGATTGTTGTTTGCATACACGTATGGATTCAGGTCGGTAATTTTTAGGAACTGATCTTTAACAACAAATCTGCCGTTCTCTGGATTGTAATTTCTTGCTTCAGAATTATACCACCCAATCGCCGACCAATATGACATGTATCTCCACTTTGAGGAGATCTGCCAAGGCCATCCATCTTCAATGACCCTGATACCGCCAAACTCGTCAAAGGCAACAGCAGCGACTAAACTCTGTGTCTCATTAGTCCATGATACGCTGCTGCCAAAGCCATCCGTATGGATATAAACCGGGTCTGTCCAATTACTAACCAACCCGATCTCCGGATCAAAATAGACTGTTCCCCATTCATGTATTTCTGCGAGGGTCGCTCCATGAGATGTCAGCGGCGACTCGCCAGCCACTCCATATAGAGCATAAAGATAATATGTTTCAGAAACGTATCCATTTACACGTTTTTCTTGATGCAGTCTCAATCCTGTAGGCGAATACTCATAGCTATAAGAACGATTATATGGAAATGTTACCTTTGTTAATCTGTTCTCAAAATCATATTCGTAAAATGTTGTGCCCGAAGAATCAGTGGTGCTGATTAGGTTGCCGTTATTGTCATAACTGTAGTTCATTATGTCTGATTCTCTTAGTATCAACCTGTTTTCCTCATCGTAAGTATACATAGTGATATCTGTTCCATTAACTACCTTTGTCAATCTGTTACCGACAGCGTCATAGGTGTACTCCGTTGTAGCTCCCGAGGGAGAATGCGTAACTTTTATCAGCCTATCCACAGCGTCATACTCGTACCCTAACCATTCGTGTATTAAACGTCCATCCACAAGTAATTCCCGGACTTCTTCTTTTAAGTTTCCTACCTTATCATAGAAATAGGCGAAACCTTGGATAATGTCCCCAGTCGAGTTTCTAGTTATGACTCCTGCAAGCCTATCTGTAGCGGTGTAGTAGTAGGTGGTATTAACACCATTTGGATAACTCTTCAGGATTCTGTTTCCAACAGGGTCATATTCATAGGTTGTGACACCGACGAACGAGGTGACATTTTTCAGCCTATCTACAGCGTCATACCCATAGATAGTTACATTGTATGGATCCCCCATACGGATAAGATTGCCAACCTCATCATAAGAATAGTTGATTGTTAGATTGAATGAACCATAATCAACAGTGAGGGACACAAGCCTGTAGAGCTTATCATATTTGTAGCGTGTAACGTCTCCTATACCTCCCGTATTGACAACCTTAACGATGTTTCCTTCGTTATCATATTCATAAGATACACTGCTCCCATCAGGATAGGAAGTGAGCACTAAACGGTTCAGCTCATCATATTCATAGTGAGTAACATCGCCATTTGCATCTTTTCTCCGTATGCAGTTTCCCACTTCGTCATAAGAATAATGGGTCTCATATCCAAGCGGCGAGATAATGTTTACAAGTCTATCTAATTCATCGTATTCATATCGAATCACATTGCCATTTGCGTCCGTAATTAGCTTCAGATTACCTTTTGCATCATATTCATAAACAGTTTCGTTTTCAGAAGCATCCACAATTCTTGTTAGTCTAAAGAGTGCATCGTATTCATATCTCCTTGTGTGATTGTTTGCATCAGTTATACTTACAAGATTTCCAACAGCATCATAACCATAGGACGTAGAAAAGTTCAGTGCATCGATCTTGGTTATTACCCTGTTTAACCCATTGTATACATATCTAGTTGTGTGCCCATTCGCGTCAGTTACACTTAATAAATTACCGACTCCATCATAGATGTAACTTGTGCTTTTATTATTAGCATCTTTCATTTTTATAAGCCTATTCAGTTCGTCATAGTAATATTCTGTAGTGTATCCTCTAGCATTTTTCACCGCAATAAGATTCCCAACTTTATCATAGGAATAATAGGTCTCATTCCAAGAGGCATCCTTTCTCTGTATCACCCTCCCCAGTTCATCATACGTCCAAGTTGTTACATATCCATTTCTATCCTTACGGCTCACCAGATTTCCTTCCTCATCATACGCATATTCGATGGAGTTTCCAAAGGGATCAGTTTCCTTAATCAAACGGTTCAATTCGTCATATTGGTAAAGTCTTGTATGATTTCTAGCGTTTGTTATGTAGATAAGGTTCCCAACGGCATCATAGCCATAGAGAGTACTATTGCCAAGAGGATCTGTCTCCTTTATTAGCCTGTTTAACTGATCATATAGGTAAGTTCTTGTATGATTATTCTTGTCGGTGAAAGAAATGAGATTCCCAACCGCATCATAGCTATACCGCGCAGTGTTTCCGAAAGGATCAGTAACCGATATTAGCCTATTCAACGCGTCAAAAGTATAGCTTATCTTGTTCCCTCTAGCGTCCACCACCCTAATTAAGTTTCCTCTCCGGTCATATCTATAGAAACCTTTGTTACCTAAGGCATCCATATGCGTGTCAACTTCGCCGAGAATGTTAGTTCTACTGCTTGCCTTATGACCGTTTGCGTCTATTATACTTGTTAATTCCCCTTCTGCATTGTACTTATAAATTGTCTCATTGTGTGATGCATCTATTATCTTGGTTAACCTATCATTTTCATCATACACATAAGTAGTTGTGTGCCCATTCGCGTCAGTTACACCTGTTAATCTACCCACACTGTCATAACTATACCTCGTAATATTTCCAGTAGCATCTGTATATCTAATCATAAAACCGTGGGTGTTATACAAGTAGTATGCCGAATAACCCCGAAAATCAACTGATTCCACAACGTATCCATGGTCATCATAGAAGTCACTTGAATAGTTTCCAGTGGCGTCTATCGTCTTATTTAAGTTTCCTCTATCATCATAGTAATAAAAGGTTGTATACCCCAACTTGTTTGTGACATTTTTAAGTAAAGATATATACCTTGTTTCATCAGAGATTGTTTCCCAACCATAAAGCGAATAGTTACCCGTCGGGTCTGTATGATTGATCATATTTCCATACGCATCGTATTCGTAGAAGTGAGTATGATTATTGGCGTCTGTGAAACTGACCATATTCATGTCACTGTCCCAGTTCATGAGGGTAGAATTGCCCGTTGGGTCAGTGATGTTTACGGGATTGCCAAACTCGTTCATCTGTATCGTAGTTGTGTATCCCATCGCATCTGATGCATAGGCAACGCCATCACCGTACTCGATGTAACAGACTTTGAAGGGATTAAGATAGGACTTTCCATGGTATTCATACAGCGAATTCCAAATCTCTTTGACTTTTCCACTTTTATAGTATGAAAAGGTGAGCATCCTACCAACACGATCAACAACACTCTTTAGTTTTGAGTTGTCGTAGTAAAAGTAAAGAGTTGAATTTCCCATGGCATCCGTCACCTCGACGAGTTTTCCATCATCGTATTTATACTCGATCCTCCGGTTCAACGGATCTACAATGCTGCTGATTCGATTTCCATTATAATTAAACAATATCTGTAAACCAGAATCATCACTTACACTTGAAAGTTTTTCATCTGCATAACTTAGAGTCAATCTGTTACCGTTCTTATCTGTAATACGCAACAGCTTACCGCTAAGATTAAAATCGTATCTTCTTCCATCAATAAACCTGAGGACAAAACCGTCAACAGCTTTAGTTAACCGTGCATGTACTCCTGGAGGCGAAACATACTCGTTTCCATCAACACGCGTGAAGGTATAAACTGAACCATCCTCGTCAAACTCGGTGACCGAACCATCTGGGTTTTCTACAAGTCGAACATTGTAACTATGCGTCCAACCAAAACCGAAAGGACCATCTATACTGCTATGATGACTGTTATATGCCCTTACAACTGCTATGTCAAATCCTCTTCCCCTAATAGAAATATCCTTTGCAAAAAAGAACAAGTTGCCAGTTGCAGAATTTATCATACCCGTCACATAATAGTACCAAGGTTCAAAACCTGTAGCTCCATCAGCTTTGACTTGTGAAATATTGCAAGCCGAAAATAACGTGCTTATTAACAGCAATGTAGCCATTATTACAGAAAATGCTTTTCTTTTCAATTTTTTTCTTTTCCTTTTTCTTTTCTCCAGGTTTTATGTGCTTATTTTCGCATAAAACCAACTAATACATAAGTAACGATCTTATTAATATATTTATGTATTTTTGGAAACGATTTTCTAGATACACTCACTAATCTGGGTCGAAGTTTTTACATTAAGGTTACATTATTTAGACATAGCCCTTGCCTGACTGGATGTTAAAGGATCCCTTCAGTTCTCACCAGACTTAAGCTTCTTCGTAACAGATTTCAGAAACTTTGAAAGATGCATTACAATAATTGAATGATCCTGAGAAAGGCATCAACCCTCTCATATGGAAAGGCAGCTAAAAACTGATTGGAATATTAAAGAACCCGCCGAAGAACAGTCCAACAGTCTTCGGCAACCCAACATATGACTTAATGAAGCAATCTTCAACTGACAAGAAAGCGTTTCGCATTCAAACTTCGATAAACCGGAGGAGATTAAAGACTTGCTTGAAGCATGATTTCAATAAGTGTGTGAAAAGGATGGACTGCCGTTCTTCAAGAAACGTAAATAAATCCAGAAAAGTTATAAATATTATCTGAGGTCATTCCAAAACTAGCCGAGGTAGCTCAGCCTGGGAGAGCGCCCGGCTGAAGACCGGGTTGTCGCCGGTTCAAACCCGGCCCTCGGCACTTTTATGTTAATTTTGAATAAGCCCAAGATGATATTGAATCTTGTTATTCTCTTTCTGAAGTATGCGAATCCATCCTTTTTATAAATAAACTCGAATTTAGTTTCGATTAACGTTTGGAAAGTTAAGGGAAGCACACATTAATATTATAATTGGTAGCTTTTGGGGGATAATTCGTAAAACTTATAAGTTATAGGTTATAATTTATAGTTGATAAGCGATGTCGACTACTATACAGGTGAAGCGGCGTAATCTAAGGTTGTTAGAAATGCTAAAGAAGCGTATGGGTTTGAGAAGCTATGACGAGGTTATTGAGCGGTTGCTTGAAGAAAAGGTTGGCGTGCCAAGCGACATGTTCGGCATTGACAAGGGACGAATTACAAAGTTCACCGAAAAGGATAGGCTGGAAGACAGGGATTGATAGTTTTCGACAGCTACGCATGGATCGAATATTTCTTAGGCAGCAATTCAGGAAAAATTGTGAAGAACTATATCAACATTGAAGAGGTGGTTACTCCCTCCATTGTGCTGGCTGAGATCGCGAGAAAATACCTACGTGAAGGTATGGAAGAAAAGGAGGTCGTCAAGAGACTTAATTTTATTGCGGCAAACAGTGCTGTGGCAGAGATTGATGTAGAGTTAAGCATAGCTGCAGCAAAGGCCTATCTGGAGCTTATGGAAAAAGCCAAGGCAGAAAAACTTAAAAAACCAAGCTTAACCGACGGAATTGTACTGGCCACAGGAAAGCTTCTTAGGGCTAAAATTGTTACGGGAGATGAACATTTCAAAAGGTTCAACGAAGTAATCTACATTGGTCAAGCAATTTAACAGCTCTTAAAAGATCTGAGAAAATAATTTTAACCCCCAACGGTTCTTCCCTCTTTCCCAATAATTATTTTGAATGAGTAAATGATTTTAGTTGTTGGTATCTATTTACTGCATTTTGATACTCATGTGTCACAGAATCCGATTGTGTATATTCGAAGTTCTGATAATTCTTGCATTCTCTTTCAGCCTATATACTTGGAAGATTTATCAAGTAGCTGAATCTGTGAGAATTTATGAAGAACCACCTATCTTAGTTGGGCCTCATTGGGGTTTGCACAGGCTACCATCTATTTCCAATACCTTACACCCCAGCTGATACAGGATTAACGTCTCTTATGGTGATTACTCCTTTAACTCCAATTGACGCTTTCATATACGAAACCCTTGTTAAAACTTGGATTCTAGTCGCAGTCACGGCCGGCTTGTGGGTCATTACCGGATATTACGGCATCCATGTTCTACGACGATTAGAGGATGCTTATGAAAAACGTTTTGTGTCTACATTCGTTGGCTCATTGTGGTCAGTAGTCAGTTTAATTCTGCTTAGACGTTTTGACTCAAAACGTAATTGGGTGAGGCGTATAGCATTGCCAGCAATAACTTTTAGTGTTCTCATTGTTGCTGCGATTTTAGTGATAGTTTACATGTTAAAGTAAAACCTGCGACAAAGAAATGTTAACTTCGGAGAAACCTACGAAATTCTTTAAGAGTGTAACCATCAAGAACTTGAGTATCAGTGCTTCTGAATGAGTTCTTTACTTTTTCAAGATAAAGCTGGCTTCCGAAACAAATGATGGTTTTAAAATTCTTTAAGGGAGTGGTATCTTTCCATCTCCTTTGGTGCATCACCTGAGAGTATAGGGTGTTGTCAGAAATCGGGTCAGTATCATCATCGTTGAAAGAAACATCGTATTTTCCGATAGGGTGCGCCACGGTTCTATTAAGCCATCGAAATCCTTTGAGCTCTATCTCGTTCGTTTCAAGCCATTGTGTAGCTTTTATGGAACTACTTCCATGATAAGCATAGCGCGCTGGCACATAGGGGTGCATTTGGATCTTCTTTCCATATCTTCTGTTCTGTGCAACTATTGCTGGTTTACGAAGAATGAACGATGGGCTCTTATCTAAACGCCGCTTTTTCGCTGGTCTTGCTGAACTCTTTGTTTAGCAGCCCTAATAGACGATCTGAAAAAACGTGTGTTCCACGGAATCCAACAAATTCAAGAAAAGAATCAGGCTAAATTTTTTATTTCAGGCTGGAATCTGTTTTTAGCTTCCCTTTGTGACCGCTTTTGTAGAGAAGAGTATGTTGTAATGACTAAGCTCAACGAAGCTTGTTCAAGAGTTTATATCTTTTGAGGTACGGTTGCATTCTCTCTTTCAGTAATACTTTCAGTTCGGGTTGATTTTTGTAGAATCTGTTTGGAATGTTGAGAACTTCGATTTTTTGCCATGCTGAAGGGTCAATCTTCAATATCGCCTTTTCATGTTTGTGTTCCATTACGAAAACCTTGTCAGCCCAGTTAATCAGTTCCCTTGTAACGGGGACGGTAGCGCCGAAAGAAACACCTGCGGATTTGACTTCAAAGCCTTCAACTTTTCTAAACATTTCTTCAGCCGTTGGGCTGCGATCGACGTTACGACCGCATACAAACAAAATTTTCAACTCATAACCCCTTTTCAATACTCACAACTTTATGGCATCCTTCTCTGCCAGCTCGCTTACCAAATATTCAACTATTCCTTCTTTCCAATTCATCATTGGCAAATAATTGTATTTCTCGTCGGTTAGGGCTTTTTTGCTTATGTTGATTAAGGCTGTGAGAGTGCAGTAGTAGAATATTTCGCCACCCAGCAAAGGATAGACGTATGGTTCTATGTTTATCCGTCCACTTCTCTTATTTCGATCACCAGTTTTTGTAGCCAAGTAACATAGGGAATACTTTAGAAAATAGCTGTCCTTTTCAAAATACCTTCTTAAAACTTTCCCTATCTTCATTTCGTTTTCTCTGCTTAAGACGCGGTCTGGATCAAATTTTGGCTCCCCTAACCTTGCTGGCATCTATTTTACGGCTACCCTTGTGGCTACGGTAGACACTCTCCATCAACACCGCATCGAAATATTCTTCCAATTTCAGCAAGTTCACCGAGAACCATTCGGAAAGAATCTTTTCGGCTTCCCTGGTTCTGTCTAAGGTAACGCTGCGTATATAACCAAGAACCGGGGAAACATATACATTGATTCTTGCATTCATTTGAGATCCGCTTCTTGCCTAAGCAGTTTGTTCATCCTCAAGGCTTCAGCAGAAATGAAGACTCCGATAATTCCGCCAATTGTTAATGGTATCCCGACGAGTAAGTCGTAAACGAGTGATGAGGAAGCGATTCCCCATATTAAACAAAGCATATTGTTTAGCAAGCATGCAACTAAGATAGTTTTACCTTTTTTATCCATAATTGGCTTCTGCTTTTCTAAGAGATCTCCCAAAATTTCCAGAGGTAGACTAATCAAAAGCATAGACACGGACACTGTTCCCGCTACCGATAAAATTAAATTAAGATTTAAGACGCCAAACAAGTAGGCAATCAAAAGAACTACAATAAAAGCTGTGTAAACGCCATAGAGGGCTGAGGAGATTTTATTGAATATATGCATCACAATCCTCCCTTCTCTAAAGTCAAGTTATCCAAAACCTAAATTTAGAAATATCTAAAGGTTCGAAAATGTTCGTCTTTAACACGAAAAACGACGAAGCTGAACGTAAAATATACTGAAAAAAGCTTTTTTAACCTTCTCAGTTTAACCTAAGCTTATAATACGCGTGTTTTTAGTTAAAGATGTAAAAGATTTTTCACCGCAGATAAAGGCTGTTAACAAAAAATTAAGTCCTTCCAAGAGGAAGCCTTGCTCTCAGCCAATACCAACGGTTTTTGAATGAAATTTTAGCTTTGCATGAATTTATCTAAGGGGGCAGTTGGTTCTTTTTCTGTTGTCTTTTTTGGCTTTTTTGGTGGTTTTAGGCGTGGTTCTTCTTCGCCCTTTTATGGCTTGCGGTGTGGCTTCTTGTGCTCTTTGGAGTCTTCTTTTCATCATTGTTTTTGCCATGGTCTCTGCTATTTTTGCGAGTTCTTTTGGCAGTTTTAGGAAAGCCAATAACTCTAAGTCTTTCCGTTTTAACTTTCTAACGTCTAAAATTGGGAAAAAGGGAAGCTTGCGGGGAAATCAACGTTTAAAACATGGAAAATGGAGAGTTCACCAGCCGTGGCAGGTTCAAACCCGGCCCTCGGCATTACAATGTTAAATTGGGCTGTTTTTGAAATATAGTCTTATCTTCACTTTATTTGCTTCAAAGTTTGAAGAATAGAGAAATTTCTAATTTGATAGAAGTTTCTTTCTTATGGTTTCCAGCGACATTAGCCATTTGAGACGTTTCGTTTCTTCGTATATATAAATCAGTGGTATCCATAAGTTTTTTGCAAGTTCATAGTATGCAATTGTTGCTGGTTTAGTTGCAGATGTGCAGTCCATTATTACAAGATATTCCCTAAGTAGGCTTTTAAGTTGAAGAGAAATTTTTTGTTTTATAGCGTCAACGTTAATTATTTCGTCTTCATAGCAAAGTATCCACTGGTAAGGTAATTTTAGATTTTTCCAATCATTGAGTGCTTCTGGCGAAGTTACGACGTAAATGAAGTTTGGCTTTAGTTTCTCTTTCTCAAGGAGTTCTATTGCAACTTGCGGTTCTGGTTTCTTTCTGTCTTCTTTTCTTCCAAGCAATCCGAAGTAGGCTACTGGAATTTTTGTTTTGGCTGGAAAAATAAAACATAATGGGGTTTTATAGGTTAAACGATATGTTCCCTTAACTTCCCTTTGTATTACTCGCAGGTTTTGAAGTCTATTTAAGTGATGGGTCAATACTGAACCTTTAACGCCCGAAAGGGTTTGTATTTGTGAAAAAGTCGCAATTCCCCCCTTGCGTGCTAGTGCCTCTACGATTTTCCGGCTATTATCAACGGAAAGTGCCCTCGGGTAATTTGGCATTTCTTCACCTTTTGTTCTCATTAATGCTTTACTCCTTATCTCCATTAATGGTGTGTTAATATATATTATTAGAGCTTTACTCGAGTAAACTTGGAATATTGGTTAATGTATAGTAACGATCGGTGAGAGCTTTGGGAAACAGAGGTTTATTTTCAAAGATAGTTGAAGATAAACCCCCGATGATCCCTGATTGTTTTTTTGAGGGGGCGAAAGTTTCAGAACTGATAAGTAGTTTCATTGCTTTTGACATCGAAACTTTCAGTCCTTATGGATTTCCCAGCAATATGGAAGCCCCTGTTGTAAATTTTTCACTAGTTATTCCTTTACCGAGGAAGGGGATTTTATCGTTGTCTGTTATTGGGGAACCGTGCTTGGAAAGTCAAATGCTGAACTTGCTTCATCGCTTGTTGGAGAGTTTTAGGGGTAGTTATCTATTTACTTACAATGGTACTAAGTTTGACATCGAATATGTGATTCAACGTGGTAAAGCTTACGAACTTGATTTCCGAGATGTCTTTGAAGGTTTTTGGCATATTGATGTTTACCGGTTGTTGAAGTTGTGTGGCATTCATCTACCGGGATATGCCCAAAAGGGAGTTGAACGCTTTTTCGGCATTCCACGAGTGATTAATGATGTTTCTGGGCGGGTTTATCACATGTTTTACCGAGAATTTTTGAAAGTTGGAAGTTTGAAGCCAATGTTCTATAACATAGAAGATAGTTTTGGATGTTTGAGAATTTTAAATATGATTTTAAAGTCGAGGGAAAAAGAACTGATAAGTCAATTTTTTATTTGAATTTACGGTATTATTCTAATCTCAATAGGTAGGTAGTCTGATTGAATGAACTCGAAGTTGTCCGAACTTGCGCTCTGCTTCATGACATCGGAAAATTAGAGTGCTGGGCAAACAGACAACCTTGGTCTAAGCATGTTTCTTACACCTATAAATTCGTTAAAGATTGTTTAGGCGAGGAACTTGCTTTTCATGCAATGAGGCATCACTCTAGTGCATCATATTTGAACGAAGAAAAGCCACAAACTCTTGTGGAAAAAATAATCTGCTTAGCAGATAACATAGCTTCAGGTGCAGATAGACGAGAAGAGCCAAGCAGAGGCCCACCAGTCCCTTCTCCGCCAATAAAATTAACCCATGTTCTTTCCAAACAGAGGGTGAGGAAAAAACTCGATGAACGAAATTTAGCCTATTTATCTCAGGCAATTAAACGAAAACTGGGTAATTTGGAAAAAGATTTTACGGAAAATCCCCGCACCACCTATCTTAAAATATTCCGTGTTCTTGAAGGAAACGGTTTGGAAGGTAAAGAAGTTTCTAAATTGCGTTTTGTTCCCGCAGATACTCGTGAGCCTATTAATGATGTTTCCCTATGGGATCATTTGAAGTTGACGACGGCTTTTGCAACATGCATTTACCTGGAGGGTTGGAAAGGATATAACGTTAATGACTATGAATTTGCTCTTATAAGTGGAGATGCTGACAAGATTTCCAGTTTTATTAATGAATCCCTTCGTTTACCTGACCTCCGTGCAAGAAGTGAGCTAATAAAAAATGCAACAGAGAGAACTCGCATGTTTTTAAGTGATTTTCTGGGGCCTGAGTGTGTTCTTTTCGCGGCAGGTGGGAGCTTTCTTGCTCTGTGTTCTCCGAAACTGCTTGAAAGTACCTTAGAAGGTGTCAAAAAGAGTTTTGAGGAGGCAACTGGTAGAAGGCTTTCGATCACTGTTTGTCATGTCATTAAGCGTGGCGATGAGTTTTTGCGAGATTTTGGCGGTGTTTGGGAAAGTTCTCGTCGGCAGATGCGCTTGGAGAAAGGTCGTCGGTTATTAATCAGTGAAAGGGTTATTGATGAGGGTGTAGAAGTTTGTGATATCTGCAAGGCGAATCCCTGGACTAAAGAAGATGAACAGAAGGTCTTACCAACAGTTCCTCCTCGAAGAGAGAGACTTTGTAATTCTTGCTGGGAATTACGAGAGAGTAGTAAAGGAGTTTGGCTAGACAAACTGAAAGATGAAAAGGACTTTGTTGCGTGCATCCGAGCGGATGGCGACAATATTGGCAGAGTCCTCGCAGGCAGAATATTCAAAGAGGAAAATAAAGCCAGTACTCCTTCTAGAATTTCAACTTTAAGCGATATAATCCACAGGGCATGTGAGAAAGAGTTCACAAGAATCATTGAATATTTTAAAGGCAGACTTGTTTTTGCTGGCGGCGATGATTTGTTAGCGTTCACTCCAGGTAATGTTGCCTTAGAAGCAACTAAACAAGTTGCTTCTAAATTTAGGGCAGAAATGGCTGAGAGGTGTACAATGTCTGCTGGGGTTGCAATTTTCCATTATAAATTACCTGTGTATGTTGGAGTTGAGGCTGCTGGATATTTATTGAAACGGGCGAAGGATGAAGGTAAAAATAAGATTGCGTTTGCAGTTATCGGAGGGTCTGGTGTTACGTTAAGTGAGTTAAAGGAAAAGATTGAACCTCGAAGTTGGGATGAATTGAATACGATTCTGAAAATAGTTACTTCTATGCACACAGGTGAACTTGCATATTCGCAGCTTAGGCGGGTTGCAAAGACTATAAGTAAGAATCGTGATGAGGCAGAAGTTTTTATTAAGTATCAGATGGGGCGAGGGGTTATTTCTTGGCGAGATGGAGAGCGCTTTTTATCCTATCTTAAAACTGGGTTATTCGATGATGCCTTTTTGATTTACAATCTGTTTAAAAGTGATGGAGATGTCTGAAGAGAAAAGTTTAAAGATGGAAGGAGAAGAGCTTGCGAGAATCGCTGTAGATTCTGGAATGGGTGCGAAGCAATTACAAACGATTTACAGACTTGTTAAGACAAAGCCTTTGGCTTATGTTCAAGCGTTCGTGAAAAGACAGATCGGAAGAGACGTCAAAGGGTTTGCCGCGTTTATGAAAGTGCTTGAGCTTCTAGAAAAATATGAAGACAACAAGACGAGCTTCGAGAAAGTACTGATGTATGGCGTGATGCTCTATGACTACTGTGAGAAAGTGCCAATCATAAACCTGAAACTCACTGGCGAACCAGTGATCAAAAGAATTGTTGAAAAACATGGTGTGCGATATGAAGGTACAACAATGAAAAGACGCGGCAATTCGCTTGAAATCACCGTTAAGACGGGAAGGTTCTATAGGAACCCAAAGGCATTAGCAATGGAAATTGAGCGAGCATTGAAAAGCAAAGAGGATTTCTCTGATTTGAATATGAAAGTTTGGATCGAATCAAGGTAAGGGAGGTGAGAAAATGGTATTTGAAAAATTGGAAAAGAGAATCATCATTTCAGGAACTTTAGAGGCTGTTACACCGTTGCACATTGGTTCAGGAAAACCTGAAGTGCAGATTGGCGAGGTTGACTTGCCCGTACTGACTGCGCCTAATGGGGAGCCATATGTTCCGGGTTCCTCTTTGAAGGGGCGTGTGCGTGCTGAGGCTGAACGTATTGCTCGTCAAAGAGGTATGGAAGTTTGTAGCCCACCAGATGTAAAGAATATGTGTGGGTCTAAGAAAAATAATGCCAATGAGTTCTGTATTTGCTGTCGGATTTTGGTACTGCTGGAAATATTTCAGTTGCAAGCAAGGTTAAGTTCAGGGATGCTTACCCATTGAATAAAGTTGAAACTTTGCTTGAGCGAACCGGGATAGCCATTGACCGTGAGAAAGGCACTGTTGCAAGGGGTGCTTTGTATACGATTCAAGCGGTTCCTGCTGGGGCAAAGTTTGGTTTTGAGATTGTTGCTGAGAACTTATCTAATGACGAGCTTAAGTTGTTGAAGGCTGCTTTAAAGTCTGTTGAAGATTCTGCTTTAGGCGGTTCCTCGACTCGTGGTTTTGGCAAGGTTAAGATTTCTGTTGAGTGTGTTAGGGAGAGAACTGCTGGATATTATTTGGGTGAGGAAGAAGAGCGTGTGATTACTGGGGAAGAGCTTGGACGTTGGTTTGGGGAGAATTAGAGGAGTTTCCAAATGAGTATTTTCTGTTATAGGCTATCTGGGGTTCTTAGGGCTGTTACGCCGTTGCATGTAGGATCAGGGGTTAGAACTGGCGTTATCAAACGTTGTCGTCCCTTTATTCCTGGCGCCGTTTTACGAGGTGCTATTGGCACGGCCTTGATTAAGACAGTTTGTAAGCTTGGTAGACCACTGATTGAACATGAGCAGTGCAAGTATTTCGATGATTGTGTTTATGCGCAGCTTTTCGGTGAGGAGTTTGGAAAAGCTTCCAAGGTTTTCTTTCGATATTCTTATCCTCTTCATCTGGCGTGTAATGGGGTTTTTCAACCAACTATAAAGACTTTGCATAGATGCAGTAATCCTCAGTGTAGGAAAATATTCGATGAATTTGTTGCTCCAAGTGAATGCGATGTTAAAGATTGTGATGGCTCAATTAAACCTGTAGGTGGTTTTCGTTGTGATAGTTGTGGCAAGCTTGAACCGATGCCTGTCAGAATTTCAAGGATTACTTCGACTGCTATTGACCGTGAAAAACGTTCTGTTGCAAAGGTTGGCGGCGTCAGTGAAGAGGTAGGTGGTACTTTGCATACTTTGGAAGTTATTGAACGTGGAAGTCGTTTTAGATTTGAAGTTCTTGTTCACAGAGATTTCGGTGATGCTGTTAGTTTGTTAAAAAATGTTTTAGAGAGGGCTTTACCCGATGAAGGCATCGGTGGCACAAAGTCCAGAGGACTAGGCAAAGTGGCTGTTGAAAAATTGAAGGTTGAAAGCGTAAGCACTGAGGTTTTAGAGAGACGCGCCGACGAGCTTGTTGTTCAGCGTTTCAAGGTGCAACTTGTTTCCCCCATGATCATGGATAGACATACATTAGAGTCTTCGAATTTCGCTTCGAAGTTTGTTTCAGTTTTACTTGAGGGTATTCGTAGAGCTTACTCTTGGGCTTTTCGTGCTGGTAAACCAGCGTTGCCAGAGATCGCATTGAAACGCTGGGCTGTTAGTGGCGAGTTGTTTAGCGGTTGGTCTTTGAAGACTCGCAAGCGGCGTAAAATTGTGTCAGCAGTTTCATCAGGTTCAGTGTTTGAGTTTGAATGTGGGGTGGACAGTCGGGAACTTTCTTTAGGCTTGGCTGCTTTGGAGTTTCATGCGGTTGGCGCATATAAACCCCATGGATGTGGACAGATTATTGTTAAGAAAGCTTGATGATTGACGAAGGGGGGATAGAGAAAGTCTCGAAGTTTTTGTCCTTAAGCTAAATGGGTTGGCTGGGAGTTAATGTTGGTCTTTGCCTCAGCGTTTTTCCCAGCCTACGACGTAGGAGCTGAGGACTTGGTTTTCCTTTGTCTCTAGTGAAGAACGTTACAACTAAAATAATTAGCAAGTCTCTTTAATGGTATTTCTGAAAGGAGGAAAGAATAGACTTCGCTAGTCTTAAACGTGGAAACGATGTTAATATCTAAAGTGTGTTGTTTGGAAATGAAAGCCCTTATAGTTTCGGTTGGAACAGGTACTCGACCTACGAAACAAGCAGTGGAAAGTCTAGCCAATGCAATAGCTTTTAGCATAAAACACCATAACCCAGATAAAACGTTTTTCATAGTGAGTCAACAAAGTCTAAACACTACCCTCCTCAAAATAATGCAAAAAATACCACTTAAAAACCACGAAATAATATTAATCGAAAATCCTGACGACATACAAAAAATCCACGAAAAACTCCAACCGAAATTTTGCCAAATAAAGAAGAAATTTGACCAGATAGCCGTAGATTATACGTCGGGCACAAAAGCAATGACAAGTGCGCTTACAATTCTTGGAACGATCTACGAAGCCACCACATTAAGCTACATCACGGGTGAGAGAATAGGAGGAATAGTTCAAGCGGGAACAGAAAAACTCAACATAGTCCAACCCTATTTCGCTACCACGGAACAAAAAATAAAAACAGCAATCCAATTTTTCAATAAGAACCAATACAATGCCACCATGGAGATACTCGCCCAAATACAGAAAACCGTTAAAGACCCACAGATAACGAGCCGCATAAAACCCTTCTTCCAACTCGCAAAAGCTTATGCCCAATGGGACATTTTCCAACACCAAAAAGCTTTTGCCATAATTGAAAAAATAAACCGCCAAGAGTTATGTGGCAACAAACGTTTTCTCGGATTACTCCTCAACGCAATTAACGAAAACAGAAATCCCGCATCTTTCCATATCGCGGATTTGATAAACAATGCAAAAAGAAGAGGAGAAGAAGGAAAATACGACGATGCGGTTGCAAGGCTTTACCGCACGATAGAACTAATCGCCCAACACCAATTACAAGACCAATACGGCATAACCCCATCAAAGGTCAAACTTGAACAAATCCCACAAGAACTCATAGATATATGGAATATAGAACCGGATGTAAATGCTATAAAACTCGGGCTCAAAAAGTGCTATGAATTCCTAAATGCAAAAAAAGACCCTCTCGGCAAAAAATTCCAAAATGACAAAAAACTCCAAGATTTACTCTCAAAACGGAATACATCAATACTCGCCCACGGAACAACACCAGTAACCGCAGAAACCTATCGGGCTCTTCTCCAAAAAACTCTTGAATACGCGAAAACTACAATAGAAAGACTTGAACAGCTGTTACACGACTCAGCGTTCATAAAATGGAAAGGATAATTGGAATATCGATTTTCTTTATAAACTCCTTTACAATACAGAGATAATCGAGGTGATTACTCAGAACAAGCAAGAAAATGGCTGATAAAAAAGAAAGCCCCCCACATAAGCTTCAGGTGCAATGACTCCTAGAAGGAAGAGAAAACAGCAAGCCACTTTCAACGCAAGGTTCGTGACTATGTCCGCGTGAATTGGTGCAATGACTCCTAGAAGGAAGAGAAAACAGCAAGAAATGGAGCGAAATTGGAACATACACCGCTGGGAGTTAGGTGCAATGACTCCTAGAAGGAAGAGAAAACAGCAAGTTTTATCCTCCGCTTTAAATTTAAAGCTAATGATTAATGGGTGCAATGACTCCTAGAAGGAAGAGAAAACAGCAAGACGTGTACTCCGCCTGAAACAGTTGTATCGGATTCGGGGAGGTGCAATGACTCCTAGAAGGAAGAGAAAACAGCAAGATTGTAACACCTAATATACAATTCTTAGGTATTAAAGGGGTGCAATGACTCCTAGAAGGAAGAGAAAACAGCAAGGCATGGGAGCACCTTTGCGCATAAGCAACGGAAGCAAGGTGCAATGACTCCTAGAAGGAAGAGAAAACAGCAAGGCCGTCTCTTCCCGCATAAAAAACTCCTTTACAAGCCATGGTGCAATGACTCCTAGAAGGAAGAGAAAACAGCAAGATGATTTTTTCCAGTGTCGGTGTTCTTTCCCGTTTCCGGGTGCAATGACTCCTAGAAGGAAGAGAAAACAGCAAGGCATCCTGCGGGTGATACGTTTAGTATGCATTTTTTTGCGGTGCAATGACTCCTAGAAGGAAGAGAAAACAGCAAGTCTATTGTTTTTACATATTGAAGAACATAACGAGTGTAGGTGCAATGACTCCTAGAAGGAAGAGAAAACAGCAAGTAATTCTTCGTTCAACATCACTGTTCAGCACCAACTTGTGGTGCAATGACTCCTAGAAGGAAGAGAAAACAGCAAGTGTATAATTCGTCATTGACCAGCACATGTAAGTAATAGGGTGCAATGACTCCTAGAAGGAAGAGAAAACAGCAAGGACTTTTGTCTCGCTTGTTCCGACAGTCGCATTTTTCGGTGCAATGACTCCTAGAAGGAAGAGAAAACAGCAAGGTTCAGATAACCTTGTGCCCAACCACCAACAGTTACAGGTGCAATGACTCCTAGAAGGAAGAGAAAACAGCAAGTCCAGACTCGCGTTATGAAGGTAGGTTCGTCGATTTTATCGGTGCAATGACTCCTAGAAGGAAGAGAAAACAGCAAGAAAAGACACACATAACCATTATGTATGCGTTATGCACGCAAGGGTGCAATGACTCCTAGAAGGAAGAGAAAACAGCAAGAAAACTTACACAATGCAACCTATACCACTACATAAACGGCGGTGCAATGACTCCTAGAAGGAAGAGAAAACAGCAAGTCCAACGCCCCGCCAGCAAACAAGTGATAAAGCTTCAAGGTGCAATGACTCCTAGAAGGAAGAGAAAACAGCAAGATAACTCTTAGTTTCACGTATTAATTTATAACTAAATCCTAGGTGCAATGACTCCTAGAAGGAAGAGAAAACAGCAAGATAACTCTTAGTTTCAC
>ENA-OSAI01000281-OSAI01000281.1-marine-sediment-metagenome-genome-assembly--contig:-NODE-281-length-24624-cov-11.588343_pt1 | contig 24624 bp, 24 predicted proteins | sample MGYA00237871_ERZ529316 | MGnify/ENA primary metagenome ERZ529316 (study PRJEB26369, sample SAMN03142814) | marine sediment metagenome | biome: marine; feature: borehole; material: sediment...
AGGAGTTCAAGTGTCCCAAGTGCCAGAACCGGGGCGCGGTGACGAAGCGCCTCTCCATGACCGGGACGGGGCTCTCTAAGTTACTGGACATCCAGATGAACAAGTACCTCTTCGTGTCCTGCTCGCGCTGCGGATACTCCGAGGTCTATAACCTCAGGATCCTCAGGGGCGGGCGGAGCATAGACGGTATGGACATCCTGGACTTCCTGTTCGGCTAGTGGCCCTGCGCAGGCTGACGGCCTCCTAGAGGGGTCGTCTTTCTGTTATCGCCCGCCTGACCCAGGGCTATCAAGGTCGGCCCCTCTCCTGTATAATTAACCCCAAAGGGAGGGGGGCTCGCGTTGGGCGCAGCCGGAGCCGTGACCAAGGCCATAGAGAGGATCTTCAGCAGGAGGGCGCCGCGGGGCGGCCTGTTCGCGCCGGAGTTCGGGGCGGTGAGGACCGGCGGTCTCGCGCCGGGCGACCACGTGGTGGTGGTCGGCGGCGGCATAGCCGGGACCGCCCTGGCGAGGCAGCTCCTTCGGCTGGGCTCGCGGGAGGGCCTCGACCTCCGGGTGACGATAGTGGACGCCTTCAACTGCAATTACTGCGGCGGCCTCCTGACCCGCCTGGCCCTGGAGACCCTGGAGGAGCTCTACGCCTATCCCCTGAACCCCGAGCTCATCCTCGGCGAGATCACCCGCATGGCCTACGTCAACCCCTGTGGCTCCGTGGACGTCGAGCTGGGCATCTCGCTGAAGACCATCCTCAGGACCGACAAGTTCGGCTACCCCGGCTTCGACGATTATTTCCGCCAGCACCCCCTGGAGGGCCTCGAGGGGATAAGGGGTCAGCTCGCGGTGATCGAGTCGGCCCGCGTCACCCGGATCGTGGCCCCCGGACCGGGGGGCGGCTGGCTGGTGCAATACCACACCTACAGCCCCGACACGGGCATGGTCGGCCACGTCCTCAGGGCCGATTTCGTGGTCGTGGCCAGCGGCCTGAGAAGCCTGCCCACCCGCATGATGCGCGATTTCTCGCGACAGACGGGGTACCGTCCGCCCCCGGTGATGGAGTCCTCGGTGACCGAGGTCGACTGCAGCGGGCTGCGGCTCAACGAGCTCAAGGACCGGGTCCTGATCGTCGATAACGTGGTCCCCGGGTGTGCCGTCGGGATCATCAGCAAGAAGGAGGACTGGCTCACCGTGACGGCCCTGAACGGTTACCTCACGCGGGAGCAGCTGGCCGCCCTCTTCGCCTCGCGGCACGTGCGGGAATACGTGGAGATGGACGACGTCGTCGAGCGGCTGCGGTGTAAGACCATCTGTCGGGCGTCGGTGTACACGGGACGGGCGGAGAACATATGCGGGGACGGCTGGCTGGTCCTCGGCGACCTCACGGGCTACGGCCGGGTCCTCAAGGACGGCTACTTCGCCGCCCTCTACGGCGCCCATCTGGCGGCCTGGACCCTCGTCTACCGCGGCACGGACCGTGCTTCCCTCCTACGACATTACGAGCGGCCCCTGCGGTCCTTCGTGGGGGATAATCGAGTCGGCATGAAGCTCTTCCGCTGGAACGCCGCTCTGAGCTCCCGCTCGCGCGTGCCCGAGCTGCTGATAGGGCTCGCCCGCCGGGAGGGGGGCGGCCGCGGCGGCTTCCTGCACGCCGCCCTGCGCGGGCTGGTTACCGGCGAGCTGTCCTATAGGTGGATAGCCGCCCTCTTCGCCCTGGGGCTCCTGCCGGCGGTTCCGCGCCTCGTCGGGGGGAAGGGCAGCAGTTGTGATTACGATAACGAACTTGACTTGGGGCGACCTACTTCCTAAAATAGGAAAGTAGGGTATTAATTATATCTTCTGCGAAAAAGTCAGCTCTAACCCTTGAGGGACAAAGATTTTCTCGTAATCCTATTGAGACCCAGAAGGAATTTCGCGGGCAGCCCAGAATAAGATTACTTAAGGAAAAGCTGATATGTCCGCACACTTGTGAACCACGGAACAATAGCAGAATAGTCCGAACAGAACAACAAATCCGGAGGCGCATAGCCTGGAGATGTCAAGTCCTGAGGCTAGCCGGCGGCATGCGGCTGGCTTTTGTTTCACTTCGCCGGGGGTGATATCGAGGAAGGGCTAGAGAGCTATCCGGTAGCGGGACGCGCTGTGCGGTAGTACGTCCGGAGACTTTCAGTCGGGAGGCTGTGGGTCGAGGGCCGAAAGGCGCAAGTCTTTGGCGTCCGAAGGAGCGGCATCCCCGCATGGGGGGAAGCATTGGAAGGGGTGAGTTGGTTGGGTAAACTGCAGCTGGAGTACGCCTCGGAGCCCATTGAGATCGACGATATCCCGTTCCTGCGCTGCAAGTGCGGGAAGATCGTCAGCCAGACCTCCCATGACCTCATAGTCATCAAATGCCGCCACTGTAAGAGGTACATCATCATCCACACCAAGGGTATCGAGAAGATAGAGTACAAGTAGCTCTCCGACGCAGTCCTGCAGAAGTGAATACGTAAAGCGATAGCCCGGAGGATGAAGATCCCAGCCGGTAGCTCTTCAATCCTGAGGCCAGCGCTGTGAAGCAGCGCTGGCCTTCGCGCTTTTCCGGGGCTGCCGGCGGAGGTGGTGGCGAGGTCTTAAGGGAATACGGGCAACCCAGTCGCCTAGAGGCTGCGAGTCCAAGGCCGGCAGGTCCTTCCTGACCGGCCTTATTCCTTCTCGAGGGGAGGGATCGTGATGTCCAAGGTCGCCAAGACCATCCTGGCCGGGTTGGAAACCGTGATGTTCGCCGCCGCCTTCTTGGTCCAGTGGGTGATGGGCCTCCTCTTCATCGGCATAGTGACCTACGTGTTCTTCAACGCCTGACGGGCGCGGCATATCAGCGTTAGAGGGGTGAGAGAATGCCTCGGATCCTTCGTTACCTCGCTGTGGCTCTGCTCCTGGGGTCCCTGCTGCTCTCCTCTGCGGCCGCGGCCGCGGGCCGGAGCGACTGCCTCAAGTGTCACGGAGACGAGAGGCTGGTCGTCCTCAGGGACGGCGAGAAGGTCTCCCTGTACGTGGACCCGGCGGCCTACGAGGCCTCCGCCCACGGCCAGTTCCCGTGCACCTCCTGTCACCAGAAGGTAACCGCCTATCCCCACGGAGAGGTCGAGCCCCTCGATGACGTGGCGGTCTGCACCAGCTGCCACTCCGACTACGTCAAGGAGTCCTACGAGTACAGCTTTCACGGCACAGCCCGCAGGTTGGGCTGGGATGAGGTGCCCGGTTGTGTCGACTGCCACGGCACTCATGACATCCTGGGGCCCGAAGACCCGGCGTCCCGGGTGTCCGAGGAGAACGTGCCCGAGACCTGCGCCCGGTGTCACGGTAACCCCCACCCCAACTTCGCCAGAGGGACCGAGCACGTGACGCCTCAGGACAGGGACCGGGCCTTCTCCCTGTGGGTGGTGTGGAAGTTCTTCATGGCGCTGATCGTCTTCGACACCCTCAAGGACGGCCCCATAGTGATCCTGGAGCTGGTGCGGCGCCTCCGTGTCGCGCTGGGCCGGCGGAGAGGTTAAGGAGGGAGCGACATGAGCGAGCGTAGGGGCAGCTCTGAGGAGTACGTGGAGAGGTGGAACGTCCATCAGCGGCTGCAGCACTTCCTGCTGATGCTCAGCGTGTGCGTGCTGGTGCTGACGGGCTTCCCGATAAAGTACGCGGACGCGCCCTGGGCCCTGCTGGTGGTCAGGCTCTTCGGCGGGTTCGAGAACCTGTTTCACACCCACCTGGCCGGGGCGGTCCTCTTGTTCGTCGTGGCCGTCTACCACGTGGTGTACCTGCTCTTCGCCTGGCGGAGACACGGCTGGTCCTGGGACATGGTCCCTGGGCTCAAGGACATCAGGGACGCCCTTCAGCATGGGCTGTTCCTCCTGGGCCTGGCCAAGGAGAGGCCGAAGTTCGGACGGTACAGCTACCTCGAGAAGTTCGAGTACCTGGCGGTCTTCTGGGGCCTGGTGGTCATGGGCGGGTCCGGGCTGGTGCTGTGGTTTCCCGGCGTGGCCGTGAACTGGCTGCCCCGGTGGGTCATAGACGCGCTGAGGGTGGTCCACAGCAACGAGGCCTTCGTGGCCATCCTGGCCCTGGTCTTCGGACACTTCTTCGCCGTCCACTTCAACCCCGCGGTATTCCCCCAGAACCCGGTCTGGTTCACGGGGAAGATCCCCCTGCGGCTCATGGCCGAGGAACATCCCCTCGAGCTCAGGAGGCTTCAGGAGCAGGGCGTGGTCAAAGCCGAGGTGCAGCATCGAGAGAGTCGCTGGAGCTACAGCATCCCCCTGATCGTCGTCGAGCTGATCCTTTACCTGACCATAATGGGCGCGCTGCTGTACGTCTTCGTGCCGCTGTTGCTGGCATGAGGCTCTAGGGCCGCCCGCCGCCGGGCGGCCCTTCTAATTGGCGCCAGCCCCGGGGCCCGCGGCAGGACTCGGCCCGGCGAGGGAAGAATAGGGAAAGGACGATGGGGGGTGTTCTCATGGAGCGGACGAGGGCCTTCGTGACCAGGGAGATCCCGGCCGCCGGGCTGGACCTCCTGCGGCGGTCGATTGAGGTGGAGGTGTGGCCCCGGGAGGAGCCGCCGAGCACCGCGGAGCTCAAGGAGATCCTCTCTCGCGGCTTCGACGGGCTGCTCACGCTGCTCACCGATCCCATAACGCCCGACGTCATGGACGCCTGTCCCGGCCTGCGGGTCATCAGCAACTACGCCGTCGGTTACGACAACGTAGACGTCGCCGCCGCCACGGAGCGCGGCATCCTGGTGACCAATACGCCGGGCGTGCTGACCGAGACCACGGCCGACCTGGCCTGGGCGCTGCTGATGGCCGCGGCGAGGCGCGTGGCGGAGGCGGACCGGTTCGTCAGGGCCGGCCGGTGGCGGACCTGGCACCCGCAGCTGCTCCTGGGCCGCGACGTCTACGGGGCGACCCTGGGGATCGTGGGCATGGGCCGGATCGGCCGGGCCGTTGCCAGGCGTGCGGCGGGGTTCTCCATGCGGCTGCTCTACCACTCGCGGCACAGGGACCCCCGGGTAGAGGAGGAGCTCGGCGCCTCCTACCGTTCCCTGGACGACCTGCTGCGGGAGTCGGACTTCGTCTCCCTGCACGTGCCCCTGACGGAGGAGACCCATCACCTGATCGGGCGGCGGGAGCTGGAGCTCATGAAGGAATCAGCGGTCCTGATCAACACCTCCCGCGGCCCGGTGGTGGACGAGGCGGCCCTCTATGAGGTGCTCCGGGACGGCCGCATCGCCGCCGCTGGCCTCGACGTCACCGAGGAGGAGCCCATTCCTCCCTCAAGCCCCCTCCTCAGCCTGGAGAGGGTGACCATCCTGCCGCACATCGGGAGCGCCTCTGTCGAAAGCCGCCGGCGCATGGCGGTGATGGCGGCGGAGAACCTCCTGGACGCCCTGGCCGGCAGGCGGCCCAAGTACCTGGTCAATCCGGAGGTGCTCGGGGATGACTGAACCTGTCGGTATTTCCCGGGAAATGGGGAACAGCATCCTCTCCTATGACGACAAGTGGCCGGAGATAGCCCCGCGGGTCTTCGTGGCCGACACGGCCCGGATCATCGGCAGGGTCTCCCTGGGCGAGGGCGTCAACGTCTGGTACAGCGCGGTCATCCGGGGCGACATCGACGCCATAGAGGTGGGGGAGTACGCCAACGTGCAGGACGGGGCCGTCTTGCACGTGGACAAGGGCCGTCCCCTGTCCGTGGGCCCCTACTGCGTCATCGGTCACGGCGCCATCCTGCACGGCTGTCGGATCGGCCGGGCCAGCATGGTGGGCATGGGGGCCGTGGTCCTGAGCGGCGCCGAGGTGGGCTCCGGGTCCATCATCGCCGCCGGGGCCTTGGTGCCCGAGGGCAAGAGGATCCCGGAGGGCGTGCTGGCCATGGGCGTGCCCGCCCGGGTGGTGCGAGAGCTGTCCCCGGAGGAGAGGGAGGGGATATACGCTCAGGCGCGGCGGTATTACCGCCGGGGGTTGAAATACGCGGGGTGGGGGGATGCCGGTGGGACCGACGGTGGAGATTGATCCCTGTCCTCTTTACGACCTCGTGGCCAGCCTCTTCGTCCTGGCCAACTACGGCGAGTACGACTTCGCCCGCGAGGACTGGACGGCCGAGATGTCCTTCCTGGGCCGGGCCGCGGACGACGTGCGCGAGGCCATCGACCTCTGCTTCAAGGCCGACCTGCCGGTGGGCCTGGCCCTCATTCCGGTCATCGCCGCCATGGACGAGCCCCGCGACTTCGCCTCCCTCCTGGCCGAGCTCAGGGCCCTGCCCGGTGAACGGCTGGTGGAGCTCGGGCTGTTCCCCTCCCTGGCCGACCTGGAGCTGGACCCGGCCCTCCGGAAGAGGGTGATGGCCAGGCCCCATGAGCTCTGGCAGGTGCTGGAGCGGGCCGGCCTGGAGGACGCGGCCAAGCGCAAGGCTTTCAACCTCCTGGTGGCCCCCGACCGCTTTAAGAAGACCCTGCTGGACCTGCTCGAGGCCTACTGGCGCGACTTCTTCGAGGGGGCCCTCTCGCGGACCGCCCGCGCGCTGGAGTCCCTCGCGGCCGCGGTAGGGGCTCGCATGAGGGAGATGACGCCCGCCGAGCTGCTCCAGGCCGTGGTCACCCTCGAGGGCACCAGGCCCGTGGTCCTCGCCCCCTCCCACTACATAAGCCCTTACTCCATCGTCTACGATGACGACGACCGCGGCGTCCTCATCGTCCTCTACGGCAGGGAGGTGGTGCCGCCGGTAGAGGACACCGTCGACCTGGCGGAGGTGACGGAGTTCCTGAAGGTCATGGCCGACGAGACCCGCCTCCGGATCGCCAGGCTCCTGGCCGAGAGGGAGATGTACGGCGGGGAGCTGGCGGCCATCTTAGGTCTCACGCCCCCGACCATCTCCCACCACCTGACCAAGCTCCGCGCCTCGGGCCTCATCGAGTCCGCCCGGCGGGGCGGCTACGTCTATTACTCCCTCCGCAGCGAGGCCCTCAAGCGGCTCCTGGACGACACCGGCCGCTACATTCTGCCCGAGCTCCAGCGTGGCACATACTAAGGGCGTGGACGATATCGCTGGAGGCTCACCGCCCTTGTTGCAGATCTTCGCCGACTACCACACCCATACCGTCCACAGCCACGGCAGCGGCAGCGTGGCGGACAACGTACGGGCGGCCCGGCGGGCCGGCCTCGACGAGGTCGGGATCTCCGACCACGGCCCGGCGAACCTCTTCGGCGTGGGGGTGCGGAGCGCCCAGGCCCTGCTGGACATCAGGGATGAGGTCCGGGAACTCGACGCCCGCCTGCCGGACATCAGGGTTTTCGTCGGGGTGGAGGCCAACGTGACCGGCATCGAGGGGACCCTCGACGTCCCGCGGGAGGTCCTCGAGGAGCTGGACTACGTCATGGTCGGGCTGCACTGGCTGGTGCGGCCGGCGGGGCCGGCCGACGGCCTGAGGTTGCTGGGCCTCAACCTGCCCCTGGTGAAGAGGATAGGCGCCGTGGACAGGAGGGCCCGCATCGACAACACCAAGGCCCTGGTGGCCGCCGTGCGGAGGTACGACGTGGACGTCGTCACCCACCCGGGCCTGCGCCTGGCCGTCGACACCGCGGAGCTGGCCCGGGCCTGCGCCAGACGCGGCACGGCCCTGGAGATCAACGCCGGCCACAGGGGCCTGACCGTGGACTACATCAAGACCGCGGCGCGCTGGGGCGTGGAGTTCGTCATCGGCAGCGACGCCCACCGGCCCGAGGACGTGGGCCGGTTCGAGAGGGCCCGGGCGCTGGTGGAGCGCGCCGGCCTCGACCCGGCCAGCATCAGAAACGCCCGGCCGGCAGGAAAGAGGCCGGCCGTCACAGAAGAAGCGAAGTTAAAGAAGCCGGGGAGGCGAAAGCTCCCCCTGAGCAGGACGGAGGTTGCGGCCATTGTCAGAGCAACGGGCGAAAGACATCCATTTCGTGATCATCACCGGGATGTCCGGCGCCGGGAAGACGCAGGCCATCCGGAGCCTTGAGGACCTCGGGTACTTCTGCGTGGACAACCTGCCCCCCACCTTCATCCCCAAGTTCGCGGAGCTCTGCCTGGAGTCCGAGGGGAAGATCCGCCGCATCGCCCTCGTGGTGGATATCCGGGGCGGGGAGTTCTTCGACTCCACCTTCGAGGCCCTCGAGCAGCTGGAGAAGATGGGCTTTGTCTATCAGATCCTGTTCCTCGAGGCCGCCGACGAGGCGCTGATAAGGCGGTTCAAGGAGACCCGGCGGCGGCACCCGCTGGCGCCTGAGGGCAGGATCGTGGAGGCCCTGAAGGTCGAGCGGCGACGGCTGGAGGAGCTCAGGGGCCGGGCCAACGTCATAATCGACACCACCGAGCTCACCCCGGCCAAGCTGCGGCAGCAGGTGGCCGCCATCTTCAGCAGGGAGGGAGTTACACCCCGCCTGACCATCAGCGTGGTGTCCTTCGGCTTCAAGTTCGGGCTTCCCGTCGACGCCGACCTGGTCTTCGACGTGCGGTTCCTGCCCAACCCCCACTACGTGGAGTCCTTGCGGGAGCTTGATGGGAACGACGCCCCGGTGCGAGACTACCTCTTCAAATGGCCCCTCACCCAGCGCTTTATGACCAAGCTCCTCGACTTCGTCCACTTCCTGATCCCTCACTACACCTCGGAGGGTAAAAGCCAGCTGGTCGTGGCCATAGGATGTACCGGGGGCCAGCACAGGTCCGTGGTCGTCGTCAACCGCCTGGCGGAGATGCTGCGCGGCCGCGGCCACCGCGTCCTGGTGGAACACCGGGACATAGAGAGGGATAGGAGGGTGGACGAGGCTTGAGGCTCCTGCGATGGCTGTTGCCCGGCGTGAAGGTCAAGCGGTGGGTCCTCCTGGGCTCGGCCGGGCTGCTTCTCTGCGCCTTCGGCCTGGCCACGCTGGTGGGCGCGGAGTTCCTGGGCGCGGTGGAGAGGTCTTACGTCCGGTTCTTCCTTGAGACCACCGGCCACCTCCTGGCGCCCTTCTGGTCCGGCCTCCTCTCGGTGGCGGGCGGGATCCTGCTCCTGGCCCTGTCGGTGGGGCGCATCCTCGGGACGCTGGTGCCGGCGCCGCGGGGCAGGCTGGCGGACGCCATCTTCGACAGGAGACGCCTGGACGGGGGGCCCCGCATCGTCGCCATCGGCGGCGGCACGGGCCTGCCGGTCCTGCTGCGGGGGCTCAAGGAGTACACGGGGAATATAACGGCGATTGTCACCGTGGCCGATGACGGTGGGAGCTCGGGTCGCCTCAGGGGCGACCTCGGCATGCCGGCGCCGGGGGACATCAGGAACTGCCTGGTGGCCCTGGCCGACACCGAGCCCCTCATGGAGGAGCTCTTCCAGTATCGCTTCGAGGAGGGCGGGCTCAAGGGCCACAGTTTCGGCAACCTCTTCATAGCCGCCCTGTCTCAGGTCACCGGGGACTTCGAGCTCGCCGTGCGGGAGTCCCACAAGGTGCTGGCGGTGCGCGGCCAAGTGCTGCCGGCGACCCTGGGAGCGGCCGCCTTATGTGCGGAGCTCGACGACGGCACGGTGGTCAGGGGCGAGTCGGCCATCCCGGAGGCCGTGGCCGAGCGGCAGCGGGCCGGCCGGGAGGTCAGGATCCGCCGGGTGTACCTCGAGGGGCGGGCCGAGCCGCCGCCGGCCGCGCTGCGGGCCATAGCCGAGGCCGACCTGGTGATCCTCGGGCCCGGCAGCCTGTACACGAGCATCCTCCCCAACCTGGTGGTGCCGGGCGTGGCGGAGGCGCTGGCGGCGTCGCCGGCGGTCAAGGTCTACGTCTGTAACGTCATGACCCAGCCGGGCGAGACCAGGGGGTATACAGCCTCTGACCACGTGAGAGCCCTCCGGGAGCACGCCCGCGAGGGCGCCGTCGACTACGTGCTGGTGAACGTGCAGCCGGTCCCGGCCGACCTCTTGGAGCGGTACGCCGCCGAGGGGGCTCATCCCGTGAGGGTGGACCGGGCCAAGGTGAGAGCGCTCGGTCCCCAGGTGGTCGAGGCCGACCTCCTGTACTGCCAAGGGTACGTCCGCCACGACGCGGCGAAGCTGGCCGCGGCCATCCTGCGCCTGGCCCTCAGGGACCGGCGGTTCTCGCGTCGCCTCGGCCTCTTCGAGCTCTGCGCCCTTCGCGAGCGATTGAGAGATCATGTGTCCGGGACCAGATAATGACGGGTCTTTTTTTGTCGAAGTCGGGAGGAACGGGCGGCGGCGTGTTGAATTTCTCCCAACGGGAGAAGGTTTGTTAGACTTGTTAAAGAATATATTGGTAAGATACAGGCTTATTTTTTTGGCCCCGTACGTGAAAGGGGTCACTTTACGAAGGGGAGAAGGTGAAGCGATGGCGGTGCTTAATTTGAGCGAGCTCGAGACATCCAGGCGTCCCTTCATCTCCAGCCTCCTGGAGGAGAGCGGCACGGACGTCACCGAGTGTTACCAGTGCGGCAAGTGCTCGGCTGGCTGCCCCCTTTCCCACGCCATGGACTACCAGCCCCACCAGGTGATGCGCCTCTGCCAGCTCGGGGCCAGGGAGAAGGTGCTGAACAGCTCCTCCATCTGGCTCTGCGCGGCCTGCATGACCTGCTCGGCCAGGTGTCCGCGGGACCTCGACATCGCCAGCGTCATGGAGGCCCTGCGCAGGACCGCCCTGAGGGAGGGGCGGCGTCCCAAGGAGGCGCGGGTGTCCCTCTTCCACGAGCTCTTCTTGAGCTCCCTTCGGAACTACGGGCGGATCTTCGAGGTGGGGCTCATGGGCGGGTACAAGCTGAGGTCGGGCGACCTGTTCTCCGACCTGGAGCTCGGCCGGCAGATGTTCATGAAGGGCCGGCTCAAGCTCTTCCCCCACAGGATACGGGAGGTCGGCGAGGTGCGGCAGATCTTCGAGAGGATAAGGGATATGGAGGGGAATGGATGATGAGATACGCCTATTTCCCCGGCTGTTCGCTGCACTCCACAGCGGCAGACTACGACCGCTCGGCGAGGGCGGTGTGCGGGCGTCTGGGCATCGAACTGGCCGAGATCCCGGACTGGAACTGCTGCGGGGCCAGCTCCGCGCATATGACCGACGAACGTCTGGCCCTGGCTCTGCCGGCCCGGAACCTCGCCGCCGCGGAGAAGGAGGGGCTGGACGTAGTGGCCCCCTGCGCCGCCTGCTTCAACCGGCTCAAGATAACCTGGCATGAGGTCCGTCACGGCGAGGCCGCCAAGCTCCTGGCCGACCTGGGCATCGAGTACACGGGCCGCAGCGGCGTGAAGTCGCTGCTCGAGGTCATCGCCCGGGACTACGGCGCCGAGAAGCTCGCCGGGCAGGTGGTCAGGTCGCTGGAGGGGCTCAAGGTCGCCTGTTACTACGGCTGCCTCCTGGTGAGGCCGCAGGAGATCATGGACTTCGACGACGTGGAGAACCCGACGGTCATGGACGGGCTCATGGAGGCCCTGGGCGCCGAGCCCGTGCCCTGGTCGCATAAGACCGAGTGCTGCGGCGCCAGCCTGGCCCTGAGCCGCAGCGACCTGGTGGCCTCCCTGGTGGGCCGGATCCTGGCCGCCGCCAAGGAGGCCGGGGCCGATGCCCTGGTGACGGCCTGCCCGCTGTGTCAGGCCAACCTGGACATGAGGCAACGGGAGGCCGCGAGGGCCGCGGGAGAGGACTTCAACCTCCCCGTCTACTACTTCACCGACCTCGTGGGCCTGGCCCTGGGCCTCGGGCCCGCGGAGCTCGACCTCGGCAAGAAGATGGTGGACGCCGTCGGCCCGCTGAGGGCGAGGGAACTGGCGTGACGGATTACCTTGTTACCGGGAGCGATGAGGGATGAAGAGAATCGGAGTTTTCGTCTGTCATTGCGGCTCCAACATCGCCGGGACGGTGGACATCGAGAGGGTCGTCGAGGCGGCCCGGGCGATGCCCAACGTGGTGTACGTGGAGGATAACAAGTACACCTGTTCCGAGCCCGGCCAGGAGGCCATAAAGCAAGCGATCAAGGAGCACAACCTCAACAGGGTAGTGGTGGCCGCCTGTTCCCCCCGCATGCACGAGACTACCTTCCGGCGGGCGGTGGCAGGGGCCGGCCTTAACCCCTACCTGCTGGAGATCGCCAATATCCGGGAGCACTGCTCCTGGGTCCATCCCGATAAGGAGGGGGGCACGCCGAAGGCCATCGACCTGGTCCGCAGGGCGGTGATCAAGGTGGCCGGGAACGTGCCCCTGGACAGGGGCAGGATCCCCGTGACCAAGCGGGCCCTGGTCATCGGCGGCGGGATCGCGGGCATTCAGGCCGCCCTGGACATCGCCGACGCCGGGCACGAGGTGGTCCTCCTGGAGCGGGAGCCCAGCATCGGCGGCCGCATGGCCCAGCTGGACAAGACCTTCCCGACCCTGGACTGCTCGGCCTGCATCCTCACCCCGAAGATGGTGGAGGCCGCCAATCACCCCAACATCACCCTGATGACCTACTGCGAGGTCGAGAAGGTCGACGGTTTCATCGGCAACTTCAGCGTCACCCTTCGCAAGAAGGCGCGCTACGTGGACATGGACACCTGCACCGGCTGCGGGATCTGCTGGGGTAAGTGCCCCGGCAAGGCCTCCAGCGAGTTCGAGGTGGGCCTGGCGAAGCGGACGGCCATCTACGTCCCCTTCCCCCAGGCCGTGCCCAATAAGCCGGTGATAGATAGGGAGAACTGCTTCTTCTTCAAGACGGGCCGGTGTAAGATCTGTCAGCGGTTCTGCCCCACCGGCGCCATCGATTTCGAGCAGGAAGATGAGCTAGTTACCGAGGAGTTCGGCGCCATAGTGGTGGCCACCGGCTTCGATATCATGGACAAGGACGTCTACGGGGAGTACGGCTACGGCCAGTACCCCGACGTCATAACCAGCCTCGAGTTCGAGCGGCTGGTCAACGCCTCCGGGCCCACGGAGGGCAAGGTCAAGCGGCCCTCGGACGGAAAGATACCCCAGAGGGTGGTCTTCATCCAGTGCGTGGGCTCGCGCGACGAGAACAAGGGCGTGCCCTACTGCTCGCGGATCTGCTGTATGTACACGGCCAAGCACGCCATCCTGGTGCACGAGAAGATACCCGGGGCCCAGACCTACATCTTCTACATCGACGTCCGGGCCGGGGGCAAGAACTACGAGGAGTTCTACAAACGCGCTCAGTCCGAACACGAGGCCCAGTACATCCGGGGCCGCGTGGCCAAGATCTACCCCAAGGGCGATAGCCTGGTGGTAGTGGGCGAGGACACGCTGCTCGGCGAGAAGGTGGAGATAGAGGCCGACCTCGTGGTGCTGGCCACGGCGGTCCTGGCCCGCCAGGACGCCGGGGAGGTGGCCCGCACGCTGGGGATCTCCTACGACGGGTACGGTTTCTTCACCGAGGCCCACGCCAAGCTGGCGCCGGTGGAGACCAACACCGCCGGCATCTTCCTGGCCGGCATGTGCCAGGGCCCGAAGGACATACCCGACACGGTGGCCCAGGCCAGCGGCGCGGCGGCCAAGGTGGCGGCCCTGCTCTCCAAGGAGGTCCTGGAGACCGAGCCCCTGGTCGCCCAGTGCGACGAGGTCAAGTGTTCGGGCTGCTTCTGGTGCAAGCCCATCTGCCCCTACAAGGCCATCGAGGAGAAGGAGATAGAGGAGAGGGTCGGCCGCAGGACCGTCAAGAGAAAGGTGGCGTCGGTGAACACCGGCGTGTGCAAGGGTTGCGGCGCCTGCACGGTGGCCTGTCGCACGGGCGCCATGAACCTCTTAGGATACACCAACGACCAACTACTGTCGGAGGTTGAGGCGCTATGTCTGTAAAGGAGAGCTGGGAGCCCAAGATAATCGGTTTCTGCTGTAACTGGTGCAGCTACGCCGGCGCGGACCTGGCCGGCACCAGCCGCATGAACTACCCGGCGTCCATCCGGGTCATCCGGGTGCCGTGTTCCGGCAGGGTCAACCCCCAGTTCATCGCCCGGGCCTTCCAGCTCGGCGCGGACGGCGTCCTGGTGGCCGGCTGCCATCCGGGCGACTGTCATTACAGCACCGGAAACTACTTCACCCGCAGGCGCATGCTCCTTCTCACCAGGTTCCTGGAGTACCTGGGCGTGGACCCCGACCGGTTCGAGGTCCGCTGGATCTCCGGGTCCGAAGGTCAGAAGTTCGCCGATACAGTGAGGGAATTCACAGAGCGGGTGCGGGCCCTCGGCCCGAGCCCCAAGAAGAGGGATGCGTCATGAGTGGCATGAACCAGGTGACCGACAGGCTGCGGGAGCGGGTGAGGGAGCTCCTTGCCGACGGCAAGATCCACACCTTCATCGGCTACGAGAGGGCGTGGGACCCCTACAGGCCCATCCCCTTCTTCGCCACCGAGGCCGGGGAGGCGGAGCGGCTGATCATAGACGAGCTCTGCGTTCCCTCCACGCCGAAGTACATGCTGGACTTCTTCGGCAGGGAGGGGGTCGTCGGCCTCCTGGTCAAGGGCTGTGATTCCCTGGCCGTGGAGAGGCTGCTGCGCGACCACCGGGTGGAGCGCGAGTCCATGTACATCATCGGGGTGGCCTGCACCGGCCTGCTGGACCGCGACAAGGTCAAGGCCCGGGCCCTCGAGGAGGGCTGGGGCGCGGTCGAGGAGGTGCGACGCGAGGGCGACGCCTTCGTGCTGGTCACCGCCGCGGGCGAGAAGGAGCTCGGCCCCGAGTACCTGATGGAGAGGTGCCGGACCTGTGAGGTCAAGGTACCCACCGTCTACGACGAGCTGCTCGGCGAGGAGGTGGCCGCGACGGCGGAGCCGCGGGACTTCGCCGAGGTGGCCGAGATCGAGGCCATGACGCCCGCGGAGAGAAGGGCCTACTGGGAGAGGCAGTTTAGCCGTTGTATCAGGTGTTTTGCGTGTCGGAACGTGTGCCCGGCCTGCAACTGCAGGATCTGTGTCTTCGAGGAGAGGGTCCCCCGCTGGCTGGGCCGGAAGACCGACGTCGGCGAGCAGGAGATGTTCCACTTCACGCGCGCCCTGCACGTGGCCGGCAGGTGCGTGGACTGCGGTGAGTGTGACAGGGTCTGTCCCGTGAACATCCCCTTGCGGAAGCTAAACCGGAAGCTCATGAAGGACATCGGGGAGCTCTTCGGCATCGAGAAGCCCTTCATGCCGGCGGAGACGGAGCCGCTGGGGCAGTTCCGTCCCGACGACCCCGATGAATTCGAGTAAAGGGTGGATGTGGCATGATATACAGGACTCTGAAGCGGGAGAGCATGGCTGTCCTGGTCGACAGGCTCAAGGAGGGGGGGCTGGTCGCGCCCGTCCGGGAGGACGGCGTGGTGGTCTTCCGGCCCATTCAGGGGGATAGGGAGGTCGCCTCCGACTACATCAACCCCACCAACTCCGTCAAGGACGTCTTCCTGCCCCAGACGGAGAGCCTGTTCCGGTTCAACACGGCGGAAAAGGGGCTGGAGATCGAGGCCACTCCGCCGGAGGGCCCGAAGTACGTCCTCGGGGTCCGGCCCTGCGATGCCGCCGCCCTAGAGCTGCTCGACCACGTCTTCGCCGAGGGACAGTACACCGACAGCTACTACCAGCGGCGCCGGGCGGAGGTCACGGTCATCGGCGTGGCCTGCGACCAGGTGGGTGAGAGCTGCTTCTGCACGGCCTTCGGCCTGAGCCCGGGCCACCGCCGTGGGGCGGACGTGATGATGTATCGCCTGGACGATGAGAGCTACCTGGTGGCCTTCGAGGGCGAGCGGGGCCATCGTCTGGCTGAGGAGTACCCTGACCTCTTCGGCGAGGCGCCCGCGGAGGAGACCATCGAGGCGGTGGTGACCTCTTACCAGAGCCGCGAGGTCCCGGCGGGCCGCGTAGAGCTTGACGGCATCACCGAGAAGCTCGACGGCATGTTCGAGCATCCCCTGTGGGCCAAGCTGGCGGCCAGGTGCCTGAAGTGCGGCATCTGCACCTACCTCTGCCCCACCTGTCACTGCTTCTGCCTGGACGACGAGGCCCTGGGCTACGAGGGGGTCCGCTACCGCTGCTGGGATTCCTGCATGTACCCGGACTACACGCTCATGGCCGGCGGCCACAACCCGCGGCCGGAGAAGGCCAATCGCACCCGGCAGAGGTTCATGCACAAGCTCAACTACTTCGTGCACAACCACGGCGAGTTCCAGTGCGTGGGGTGCGGCCGCTGTGTGGATAAATGTCCCGTCGGGCTGCACATGCTGGCGGTTATTTATGATATAAAGGGTGTGGATAGCGATGGCGGTCAGTAACGTCCTCATACCCAAGCCGGCGACCATAACCGAGATCGTGGACCAGACCCCGGACGTCAAGCTGTTCCGCGTGGTCCCCGACGACGGCGAGATCTTCGACTACCGCCCCGGCCAGTGCGCCATGCTGTCGGTGCTGGGGAGGGGAGAATCCATGATCTCCATAACTTCCTCGCCGGTACAGAAGGATTGCCTGGAGTTCGCGGTGAAACGTGTAGGTACGGTGACCGAGGCCCTGCACGACGCGGAGGAGGGCTTCAAGATCGGCCTGAGGGGCCCCTACGGGAACAACTTCCCCGTGGACTTCATGAAGGGAAAGAACCTGGTGTTCATCGGCGGGGGCATAGGCCTAGCCCCGCTCAGGTCCCTCATAAACTACGTGCTCGCCCCGGCCAACAGGTCGGACTACGGCCAGGTGGACATCATCTACGGGGCCAGGTCCCCGGCCGACCTGTGCTTTAAGGACGAGCTCAAGGAGGTCTGGCCCAAGGCTGAGGAAACCCGCGTTCACGTCACCGTTGACGTGGGGGATGATAAGTGGCAGGGGCCCGTCGGCTTCGTTCCCCCCTTCCTGGAGGAAGTGGGGCCGTCGCCGGACAACGCCGTGGCCATAACCTGTGGTCCTCCGATCATGATCAAGTTCGTTCTCCAGTCGCTGGATAAGCTAGGCTTCACCGACGAGCAGATAATCACCACCCTGGAGATGAAGATGCAGTGCGGGGTGGGCAAGTGCGGCCGCTGCAACCTGGGCGACAAGTACGTGTGTGTGGACGGGCCGGTGTTCAGCCTGGCCCAGCTCAAGGAGTTGCCGCAAGAGTTCTAGATGCGCTTCCTCGCAAGTATTATGCCGTGGAGGGAATCCTCATGCAGCCGCAGGCCAGGGAGATATCTCTTTTGGAGGGTATAAAGCCCGAGCTGGGAAGGGTAGAGGAGGAGATGTACCGGTTGTTGAAGACCGACGACCGGTTGCTGGCGGAGTCCTCCACCCACCTTCTCAAGGGCGGGGGCAAGAGGCTGCGCCCAGCCCTGGTGATATTGAGCGCCGGGCTGTTCGGGCCCATCAGCGACGCCGTCATCTCCGTGGCCGCGGCGGCGGAGATCATCCACATGGCGACCCTCGTCCACGACGACGTGGTGGACGACGCCGGGACTCGCCGGGGGATCCCCACCATCAACGCCCGCTGGAGCGCGGACCTCTCCATTCTCCTGGGCGACTACCTCTTCGCGACGGCCTTCTCCACCCTGGCCGCGACCGGGGACAACCGCGTGGTCAGGATCATGGCCGACGTGGTCTTCCAGATGTGCAGCGGGGAGATACGCCAGATGGAGGAGGAGTTCGACGCCCGGCAGAGCGAGGAGGACTACCTCAGGCGGATCGAGCAGAAGACCGCCTACTTCATCGCCGAGTGCTGTCACCTCGGCGGCTTGCTGGGAGGGGCTTCGGATGCTGAGGCCCAGGCTCTCAGGCGGTACGGCAACGGGCTCGGTATGGGATTTCAGATCGTAGACGACATCCTGGACTTCCAGGCCAATGTGGCCACCCTGGGCAAGCCCGTCGGGTCGGACCTCAGAAGCGGGGTCATCACGCTCCCCGTGATTCACGCCCTGGTCAGGTCTGACGACGCCGACCTCATCCGCTCCATCATCACCAAGAGGTCGATAGGGGACGAAGAGGTTGAGCAGGTGACCCGAGCCCTCGAGGCCGCCGGTTCTTTTGACTACGCCTACCGGTTAGCCCTCAAGTACGTGAGGGATGCTAGAGAAAGCCTGGCATCCCTGCCCCAGGTCCCCACGCTGAAGACGCTGGAGACGCTGACCGAGTTCGTTCTCAAACGCGACTTTTAGAGGGGAAGCTCCGGGACCAGAAGGCCCTGGCATCGCCCAGGCCACCAGCATGTCGCAATATTGCGTCCTTTGATCACCTTCTAAGGGGGGTACCTATGGCAAGACGAATACCTGAGGTCGTTATCAAGCGGCTTCCCGTGTACCTCAGGGTCCTCAACGACCTGGTGCGGAAGGACGTGGAGATCATCTCCTCGGCTGAGCTGGCACACCATACGGGGTTCTCATCGGAACAGATCCGCAAGGACCTGGCCTATTTCGGGGCCTTCGGTACCCGCGGCGTGGGGTACAACACGCGGACCTTGAGCGAGAAGATCAAGGGCATCCTGGGCCTCGACAGAGAAGTACCCGTGGTGCTCGTCGGGGCGGGGAACCTGGGCACGGCCCTGGCCCGGTACAGCATGAACAAGCACGAGGACGTCAGGATCGTCGCCGTCTTTGACAAGGATTGGGACAAGATAGGCAAGAAGATAGAAGATGTGGAGATAAGGCCGATGGAGGACCTGGAGGAGGTAGTCAAGGAGACGGGCGCCAAGATGGCGATCATCGCGGTACCGGCCGTGGCGGCCCAGGAGGTGGCCAGCAAGCTTGAGAAGGCCGGCATCGAGGCCATACTCAACTTCTCCCCCGCGAAGTTGAGCGTCGGAGAGGGCGTGTATCTGCAGAACATCGATCTGACGATAGAGCTTCAGAGCCTCGCCTTCTATACATCCAATAACGAGGGTTAGGTTACGGGGGGAGTGGTCGACAGGTGTTGACCGATTTCCCCAGCCCGGAGGAGCTCAAAGCCATCCTGACCACCTTCTTCCGGGTCGTGGGGCCCGTGGATGTGTTCATCAACATCCTGGACATCGCGATAGTGGCCTACGGCATCTACCGGATCCTCCTTCTCATCAGGGGCACCCGGGCGGTGCAGCTGATCAACGGCCTCATCGTGCTCCTGTTGGCGACGGGCCTCAGCGACCTCCTGAACCTCGTCACCGTGAACTGGGTCCTCCAGAACACCTGGCTTGCCCTGATCGTAGCCCTCCCCATCGTCTTTCAGCCCGAACTCAGACGCGCCCTGGAACAGCTTGGGCGCGGCCATTTATTCCTGAGGGGCATCTTCACCCTGGGCCGGGAGGACGTGAGCCAGCTCGTAGACGAGGTGGTCAGGGCGGCGGAGATCATGTCGCGGAACAAGCTCGGCGCCATTATCGTCCTGGAGAGGCAGACGGGGTTGAATGATATAATAGAGACTGGCCTGGCGGTGGACGCGGCCGTCACCGCCGAGCTCCTGGTCACCATCTTCAACCCCCGGGCCCCCCTGCACGACGGCGCCGTCATCATCCGCGGCAAGCGCATCGCCGCGGCGGGATGTTTCCTGCCCCTGACGGACGCCGAGGTGAGCAGGGAGCTGGGCTCGAGGCACAGGGCCGCCCTGGGCATCACCGAGCAGTCCGACTGTCTGGCGGTGGTGGTCTCCGAGGAGACCGGCGGCCTCTCCCTGGCCAACGGGGGCAAGCTGGTGAGGCGCATCGACTCCCGCACCCTGCGGGAGATGCTGCTCACCCTGACCGAGCCGCCTCCCACTCCCTATCCCAGCCTGCTGCACAGGAGGTCCTCAGATGGGTAGGCGACTGACCAGCGACCTGACCCTGAAGCTCCTCGCGGTCATCCTCGCCGTGGTCCTGTGGTTTCAGGCCACGGGGGAGCGGACCGTGCCCATCTCCCGCCAGATCAGCGGCGTGGAGGTGGAGCTCGAGAACCTCCCCGAGGGGTTCACGGTGATGGACCTCTCGCCCGTGTCCATAGACCTCAGGGTGGAGGGCCGCAGGGAGGACCTCTCCGACCTGCGTCCCGAGGACTTCCGGGCCACCGTGGACATGGCCGGGGCCATAGAGGGGACCAACAGGCGATCGGTGCTGGTCACGGGGCCGCCCCGGGTGGAGATCCGGACGGTGAGCCCAGCTCAGGTCGAGGTCGAGCTCGAGCTCCTGGTGGAAAAGCAGGTGCCGGTGAAGATACAGCTCGGGGGTAGGCCGTCGCCCGAACATGAGGTCCGGCCCGCCGTGATCAAGCCCACCGACGTCTTCGTAGACGGCGCCCGCAGCAGGGTCGCCCGGGTCGTCGCCGCCGTGGCGCAGGTGGACACCTCGGGCGCCCGTGAGGATATTCTGAAGGCGGTGCCCGTCCGCGCGGTGGACGCCGACGGACAGGAGGTCGGGGGCGTGGCCGTCCGGCCGCGCTTCGTCGAGGTCACGGTGCCCGTAGTGGCGCTGCCACCGGCGCGTACCTTCAAGGTGCAGCCGCAGGTTGTGGGCGAGCCGGCCCCGGGCTTCACCGTAGAGGCGGTGGAGGTCGAGCCGGCGACGGTGGAGGTGCGGGCGGAGAGGTTGGTGCTGGACTCCATCGCCGCCGTCACCACCGAGGCCCTCTCGGTGGAGGGCGCTACGCAGGACGTAGAGGGGACTCTGGACGTCGTGCTCCCCGCCGGGGCCTTCAGGGTGAGCCCCGAGAGGGTGACCGTGCGGGTCCGGGTGGTGCCGGCCACGGCCGCCCGGGACCTGGACAGGCCCGTTGGGGTCCGGGGGGCCCCGGGGCATCTCAGCGCTCGCGTGGAACCGCCGACCGTCTCCGTGCAAGTTACCGGCCCCAGGGACGTGGTCCTGGGGCTCGCGCCCGAGGCCGTCGAGGCCTTCGTGGACGTCTCGAACCTGGCCCCTGGCCACCACGAGCTACCGGTGTTGGTCACGGGGCCGGCGGGGGTCAACTTGACGGTGTCCCCGGAAAGGGTTAGAGTTACCCTTGAGGAAAGCGCACCGTGACCGCCTTCCGCATAACATAACCTAGGCTTCGGCTCAGCCTCGGAGGAGGATGCTCATTGCCCAGACTGTTCGGAACCGATGGAGTGCGGGGCGTCGCCAACGCAGAGCTCACACCTGAACTGGCCTTCCGCCTCGGCAGGGCCGGTGCCCATCACATGTCCCGGCCGGGCAGCTCGCCCGTGGTGCTGGTGGGACGCGATACCAGGGCCTCGGGGGATATGATCGAGGCCGCCCTGGTGGCCGGGATCTGTTCCGCGGGCGGCACGGCCCTGAGGGTCGGGGTCATGACCACCCCGGGGGTCGCCTTTCTGACGCGGACCTTGGGCGCGGACTGCGGTGTCGTCATATCCGCCTCCCACAACCCGGTGGAGTACAACGGGATCAAGTTCTTCGGGCCCGACGGCTTCAAGCTCCTCGACGAGGAGGAGGACGAGGTCCAGAGGCTCGTCGAGGAGGACTACGCCGCCATCCCGAGCCCCACCGGCGCCGACATCGGCCGGGCCCGGGACCTCACCGACGGGCGGGAGAGGTACGTGCAGTACTTGGTCGACCTGCTGGGCGAGGGGGCCCTCGCGGGCCTGCGGGTGGTCCTGGACTGCGCCAACGGGGCGGCGAGCGACATAGCTCCGGATGCCTTCAGGCGGGCCGGGGCCGAGGTGATCCCCATCCACCACAGGCCGGACGGGCTCAACATCAACCGCGAGTGCGGCTCCACTCACATCGCGGCCCTGCAGCGGGCCGTGGTCGAGCACGGGGCCCACGTGGGCCTGGCCTTCGACGGGGACGCCGACAGGGTGCTGGCCGTGGACGAGGGGGGCGAGGTCGTCGACGGCGATCGGATCATAGCCCTGCTGGCCCTGGACATGAAGGAGCGGGGTACGCTCAAGGGGGACGCCGTGGTCGTCACCGTGATGAGCAACCTGGGCCTGGAGGTGGCGCTCAGGGAGCGCGGCATAGACTGCGTGAGGACTCAGGTCGGCGACAGGTACGTGCTGGCTGAGATGCAGGAGCGGGGGCTGAACCTGGGCGGGGAGCAGTCCGGCCACGTGATCCTCCTGGACCACGCCACCACCGGGGATGGGCTGGTAACGGGCCTGGTGCTCCTGGCGGTGCTCCGCCGGCGGGGCGTGGCCATGTCCGAGCTGGCCGAGGTCTTCCATCCCCTGCCCCAGGTGCTGGTGAACGTACGGGTGAGGGAGAGGGACGGCCTGGAGGAGCGGGAGGCCATTCGGTCGGCTGTGGAGAGGGCGCGTCGGGCCCTCGAGCCGCTCGGCCGGGTGTTCATAAGGCCCTCGGGGACCGAGCCCGTCGTACGGGTGCTGGTGGAGGGAGAGGACGAGTCCCTCCTGCGGTCCCTGGCCGAGGACATCGCCCGCGCCGTGGAGGCCGAGCTGGGAGGTGATGGCATGAGATAGACGATGGTTTACGGCACACACCCGGTTTTGGAACAGCGAAGCGCCTGGACTCGCCTCGGCGAGTTGACGAGGTTGGGGTTTTATCGAGCTATCGGCGGGTGCCCCACGGTTGGTCACGACCGAGAGAGGCCTCACAAAGCCCGGGAGCGATCCCGGGGACAAAAGGGCCGGGTGATACCGGGAGCCGTGTGCCTTGAGGGGGAGAAACACGGCTTTCATCATTCTACCGGGAAGGACGGATGTTGTGATGTGTGGGATCGTGGGATATATCGGGCCGAGGAAGGCCCTGAGGGTGGTTATAGACAATTTGAAGAAGTTGGAGTACCGGGGGTATGACTCCGCCGGGGTGGCGGTGGTGGAGAACGGCCGACCCGTCATCGTGAAGAAGAAGGGCAAGATCGCCGACCTCGAGAGCAGCCTGGACGGGCAGGTCATGGACGGCCAGCTCGGCATCGGGCACACGCGATGGGCCACCCACGGCGTGCCATCAGACCGGAACGCCCATCCTCACCCCGACTGCACGGGCGAGGTGGTTGTGGTCCACAACGGTATAATCGAGAACTACGCTGAGCTCCGCCGGGAGCTCCGCGAGGCCGGACACAAGCTGGCCTCCGAGACCGACACGGAGGTCATCCCCCATCTCATAGAGGCTAACTACAACGGCTCCCTGGAGGAGGCCGTACGGGCCGCCGTCAGTCGCCTCGAGGGCGCCTACGCCCTGGTGGTGATATCCTCCCGAGAGCCGGACAAGATAATCTGCGTGCGCAAGGACAGCCCCCTGGTGATCGGCCTCGGGGAGGGGGAGAACTTCGTCGCCTCCGATATCCCGGCCCTGCTGAGGTACACGCGCGATACTTACATCCTCGACGACCACGAGATGGCGGTGATCACCCGCGAGGGCGTCCAGGTCAAGGACGTCAGGACCGGCGAGGCCCGTCCCAAGGAGGTCTTCACCGTCACCTGGGACGCCGGCCAAGCCGAGAAGGGCGGCTACGCGCACTTCATGCTCAAGGAGATCCACGAACAGCCCACGGCCGTGCGCGAGACCCTGCGGGGGCGCCTGAAGGAGGGAGGAGTCTCTCTCCCGGAGATCCCCGAGGAGGTCATAAGGGACGCCCGAAGGGTGTTCATGGTGGCCTGCGGCACGGCCTACCACGCCTGTCTCGTGGGGAAGTACCTGATGGAGCGCATAGCCCGGGTGCCGGTGGAGGCCGACCTGGCCTCGGAGTTCCGGTACCGGGACCCCCTCATAGGGCCCGGGGACGTGATGGTGCTAGTGAGCCAGTCGGGGGAGACCGCGGACACTCTCGCGGCCCTGCGGGAGGGCCGTAACCGCGGCGCGCACGTCGTGGCCATCACCAACGTACGGGGAAGTTCCATCGACCGTGAGGCCGATGCGGTCATCCACACCCTGGCCGGCCCGGAGATAGCGGTGGCCTCTACCAAGGCCTACACCACCCAGCTGGTGGCCCTGACGCTGCTGGCCCTCCGCTTCGCGGAGGTCAGGGGCGGCGACCGGGAGCAGATCGCCGCCCTCGTGGAGGGCCTGAAGAACCTCCCCGAGCTGGTACAGGAGGTGCTCGATACTGAGGATGAGATCAAGGAGCTGGCCCGGAAGTACAGCAGCTCCGACGACGTGTTCTTCATAGGCCGCGGCCTGGACTACGCCGTGGCCATGGAGGGTCAGCTGAAGCTCAAGGAGATCTCCTACATCCACGCTGAGGCCTACGCCGCCGGCGAACTCAAACACGGTACCCTGGCCCTGATCGAGGCCGGCGTGCCCGTTGTGGCCCTGGTCACCCAGCCGGACCTCTACGAGAAGATGGTGAGCAACATCACCGAGGTGCGAGCCCGTCAGGGGAGGATCATCTCCGTGGTCTACGACGATGACGAGAAGGCCAGGGAGTTCTCCGACGAGATGATCCGCATCCCCCGCACCGACCCCCTGTTGGCGCCGGTGCTCGCGGTGGTGCCCCTGCAGCTCCTCGCCTATTACGTGGCGGTGGAGAGGGGTTGTGAGGTCGACAAGCCGCGGAACCTGGCCAAGAGCGTTACGGTGGAGTGATATCTGCCTTTGGGTGGCACCGGTGTTCCCGGGCAATACAGTTGGCAATTGGAGAGTTAGAAACTGGATTTAACAAATACGGGCGAGGGACAGATGTTGCCTCGCCTTTTTATTCCGTAATCATGTAGACTAAGGGGTCATCCTTAAGAACGTCCTAATTGATGGAGCGTTACTAGTGCTTGTTACCGGCCATATTAAAATAGCCATAAATGGACAACTAAAGTGTTCACTTCCGGACAGATAAAGTAGCCACTTTTG
>ENA-OSAI01000282-OSAI01000282.1-marine-sediment-metagenome-genome-assembly--contig:-NODE-282-length-24555-cov-12.838816_pt1 | contig 24555 bp, 19 predicted proteins | sample MGYA00237871_ERZ529316 | MGnify/ENA primary metagenome ERZ529316 (study PRJEB26369, sample SAMN03142814) | marine sediment metagenome | biome: marine; feature: borehole; material: sediment...
GGGAGTGTATGTATTTTTCAAAGTTCAAAGGGTCTATATGCTGTTTTGAAAAAAATGAAGGCTCTCTTTTGCAGTAATTTGCCTATATTTAGAGTGGACTCCTAGAATCAAAGCTTTAGTAATAAACATTTTGGGTGGACGCAGCCCCTTATACATGGTAGATGAATTTTATGAAGGTATGGATACCGAAAATTTATTCGGTAAAGGTATTAAACTTGAGGATTTAACGGATTATCACCTGGCAAGGGCTCTGGACAAGATAGCTGAAGCCGGTCCCCAGAAGGTGCTTACTACACTGGCCATGCATGCTATAAGTCATGAGAAGATACCTGTAAAGGTTTTATATAACGACATCCCTTCGGTTTCTGTATATGGTGATTTCAAAGGGGAAGGCAATCTTAATATAACATATGGATACAGCAAATCAAAACGGCCTGATTTGAAACAATTTGTGTATAGATTAAGCGTAACATCTGATAAGATACCCGTGTGTGCTGATGTTAAAGACGGCAATACGGATGATAAAACATGGAACTTTAAGTTCATAGAAAAACTACGCGGTGTCCTAAAACCCGATATGTTAAAAAAAGTCATATATGTTGCCGATTCAGCCTCTGTTATAGTCTCAATGGTAAAATAAAAATACCCATTTATGGGAACAAAAATTCCCTATCTGATCTTTTAAAAACAATCTCTCTTGTAGTTTAATAAAAAATACTCCCAAAAAGGGAGTATAAAAAGCTAAAATTTGATTTTTCGGCAGAGAAATATCACCAGCTTGATTCAAACAATATATTATTATTCTTTCTCATACATAACTTTTCCATCAATTATCGTTTTTTCTACTTTAACATCCTTTATGTAATCTGGTTCGATGTTGAAAATATCTTCAGAAAGCACCACCATATCTGCCAGTTTTCCGGGAGTTATGGAACCTTTGATGTTCTCCTCAAAGGTGCAGTAGGCAGAACCCATTGTGTAAATATACAAAGCCTCCTCTACGCTGAGTTTCTGATCCGGCAGCCAGCCGCCTTCCGGATAACCCTCAAGGTTTTTACGGGTTACTGCAGCATATATACCAAAAAGGGGATTGAAGGGTTCTACAGGACAATCTGAACCTGCACTCACGCGAGCTCCCTTTTCCAGGAGGGTTTTCCAGTTGTAGGTCCATTTCGCCCTTTCTTCACCCACACGGGACTCAACGATGGAAAGATCTGATGCCACAAATATGGGCTGTATATCCGCTATCACATCATACTCTTTGAACTTGTCTATAATCTCCTCTGTAGTAATCTGGCAGTGAATTACTCTAAACCTCGGATCCTTTTTGGGGTGTTTTTCCATCACCTTTCGGTAGGTTTCCAGAACCATTTCCATTGCCCTATCTCCTATTGCATGCACAGCGACCTGCAGGCCGTTGGTGTGGGCCTTTTCCACCAGAGCATAAAGCTCATCCGGGGTAAATATCAGAATTCCTGCAGTAGTGGTTTCATCTTCGTAAGGTTCAGACAGAGCTGCAGTCCTCCCTCCCAGGGAACCATCGGATAACAGCTTAAGGGGCCCTATCTTGAAAAACCGACTGCCATCACCCGTCTTATATCCCAGCTTTAGAAAAGTTTCCAGCTTTTTCAAGGTAGGAAGCTGAACCTGTTCGTTAACCCGTATGGGTAATCGCCCGGCGTCATCCAGCTCTAAATATGCATTCAGAACCTCCCTGAAGTCTCCTTTTATCGCCTCAAAGTCATCGGATTGCACTGAAGTGAGCCCCTCTTTGATGCAGTTGTTTGCCGCTTTTACCAGTATTGCCTTGATTTCCTCCTTCCTCAGTGGAGGTATTTTTTTATATACCAGTGTCATCGCCATCTCTCTTAAAATTCCTCTAGGAGCTCCCTTTTCATCCTTATCAATACCGCCCCCTTCAACTCCAGGAGGATTATCAAAAATCCTCGCTATTTGCAGAGCCCTTGTGTTGACAACACACAAATGGCCGCAGGTTCTCGTCAATACGATGGGATGGGCTTTAGAAACCCTGTCTAAATCCTCCCGAGAGGGTAGTCGCTTTTCCTTGAAAAGAGACTGATTCCATCCCCTCCCCTGAACCCATTCTCCTTCAGGGATGTTTTTCTCCTTTATAAAAGCCCTTACTCTATCCAGCATTTCTTCAATGCTTCTACACCCATTAAGATTTACCCTTTCAAGGCTCAGGCCGTAGCTTAGAAGATGCATGTGGCTGTCATTAAATCCCGGCACTACCGTTTTCCCCTCAAGATCTACGATCTGTGTGTCTGGGTTTTTTAAAGCAAGGATTTCTTCACTTTTCCCCACACAGCGAATTCTGTTGCCTTTTACGGCCACTGCTTCTATCCGCGGATTATCTTTATCCACGGTCACTATGTTCCCATTGTATAAAATAACATCCACGCTACAAAACCCCCTTTTAAAAAAGTTCACGGGGTGCAGAAGCACCCCAAATAAAGCCTATTATTCCTCAAAGAATAACCTAACTGGTGTATCACTTATAGGAGAATACCCAAGGTACTTGCTGTTATAATCCCTAAGCAGCTGGAAGAACTTCCCACTCAGGCCTAATATGGCTATCAGGTTTACATATGTAGGTATAGCTGTGGTGATGTCCGCAAAGAGCCACACAATGGCAGGAGGCAGTCCCACTGTTGTCGCAAAGAGCACCATGGACCATCCAGGAATAGGGTAAAGGTATTTGTATACTTTCAAAAGACTCTCCTCGATTTTTTTGTTGGTGCGGAAGGCATGCCTCAGCAGGGTTTCGTAATAACTGTACCATCCTGTAGATGTGGTCCATCCAAACAGGAACACCCCTATTGTAACAATAACTTTACCCCAGTAACCTACTCCGCGTTCAAAGGCTGTAAGGGTTAATTCCGCACCTGAAAGACCCGTCTGCCATGCCCCAGTAGTTACAATAACAAGACCGGTTATGCTGCAGACAATTATGGTATCAACGAAAACCTCAAATATTCCCCACATTCCCTGCTTAACGGGATGGTCAACGCTTGCCGTAGCATGGGCCATGGGCGAGGAGCCCCACCCTGCTTCATTGCTGTAAACACCTCTAGCTATTCCCATTCTTACAGCCATTGCGAAGGTGGCTCCACCGAATCCACCGATTGCCGCAGTGGGTGTAAAGGCGTGTTTGAATATCAAGCCCAAAGCCTGAGGCAACTGGGAAGCATTCATCAATATAATAATTAAGCCTGCAATCACATAGAACATAGCCATGAAGGGAACTATGTATGATGCAAATCTCCCAACTCTGGGAATACCTCCCAAAACTACTGCCCACAGCAGGAATATATAAACCGTGGCAACTCCTAAATGATTGAGGTTAAAAGTTACACTGATGGCTTCCGAGACAGTGTAGGTCTGCATGGTCAGGAAAAAAGTAGAAAATATCCCAACACCAAAAATAACCGCTAAAATCCTCCATCCGGGCAAACCCATTTCTTTAGCCCATCCTTTTTCAAGGTAATATGTAGGGCCGCCATACGTCGAACCATCCGGGCGTTTATCCCTGTAATGCACTGCCAGGGTAACCTCAACCATTTTTGTCATCATACCAACCAGTGCAGTAATCCACATCCAGAACAGAGCCCCCGGCCCTCCAAGGGCTATAGCGCTTGCAACACCGCCGATATTCCCAACACCGATGGCTCCAGCAGTAGCTACACTGACTGCTTCAAAGGAAGATAATATTCCTGCACCTTCCATCTTTTCCCTTTTAATATTAGAAAAAACGTACCTTAAAGCATGACCGAAACACCTGAACTGCCAGAAACCGCTGCCTAAAGTAAAATACAATCCAACACCTACTACACCAATCAGCAAAGGCCAGCCCCACAAAAGACTGACGATTTTACCCAGTATAGATTCCATAAATCAAACCTCCTTAAGCTTAAAATTAAAGAACTCATCAACAGCATGCTTTAACAAAGACGGAGCGACTTTCTCAAAATACGGCAAGTGCAGCCTTTCGGTAAACCTGTGGGAATCTCTACCAAAAGGTCCAACATTTATTACTGCCACATCCAATTTTTTTAATTCTTCAATAGGAAGAGTGTATACGTGCCCGAGAGCTGGCATATTTGGTTTTAAGTGTTTTAATACGTTTTCAGAATCCTGAAGTCCGCAGTAGCTTAAATCTGTAATACCTTTGAACACCCTGGTCAGTTTGAATTCTATATTATATTGTTTCTTTCCATAATTTCTTAATTTATCAACAACTTTAAGCAAATACCTTTCTTTATCTGTTTTACCCGTATTTATAATGTGGGGATAATATGGTGGCGCAAAACCAATGACAATTTTGGGGTTTCGATCAGGACAATAATCATGAACTCTATTTATAAGTTTGATAGTGAATTCTCTCTCTTCCTTTTCTTCCACCTTTAAACTTTCAATATATGTTTCGATATCTTTTCTAAAACTTTCTCCTCTTGCCTTATATGCAGACTGGTAAAGCTCTTCAAAGGTATATACATTGGGCTTCCAGGGAGGTAGGGCTGTTTTTTCTCCTGTTAACTCAGCATACCTTTCTGCCCTTCCCCTCTGCATCTCTAAAGCCATTCCAAAAGCCCTGTATGCAATATCTTTCAAAATGCTTAATATTTCATCAATTGAGCGCTGCATGGTAAACACGTTGAAATATCCTGTGGTAACCTGAGGAGTGGTAACATTATAATGAGTTTTTAAGTCTCTGTTTTTCAGGTTCACGGGCGGTGGGCTGAATTCTCCCTCAGCCTGGTCACACAACTCCAAATTGTTTTCCATCAGTGTTTCAACCAGGGAAAATAGCAAACTGGAATTTAACCCTTCAAAAGGTCTGCTGGCATGGGTCTCTTTGCCAAAGCAGTAGAACACGGGAAGCAGTTTACCAATGGAACCTATGGTTATATCATGCAGACCCTTTTCATCAATACTATGAGGTTCACTGTTTATTACAGCAACATAATCAAGGCCATACTGTTCCCTCAATTCGTTTAAATACGGCACTGCGGCAAGCATCCCCTCCGAATTGCTTTCTTCTCCGGGAACCGATAACAGCAGTATATTTCCCTCCAAATTACTCACTTGAGAGTAATCGTGAATGAGTGCTATTTGTAACACTGCTCCAGCTTTCATGTCCATAACACCCCGGCCGAAAATCCATTCTCCGCTTTCCATATCTCTCCGGGCATCTTCAGGCAACATCAATGACCGCAATTTTTTAGTTATTCTGTCAGGATAAAAGGCATCCATCTTAAATGAACCATAGTCATCTACATCTACCACATCATGATGATGCAGCAGTACTACAGTATTATTCCCCTTCCCCTTTAAAAGAGCTGCTACAAAGCATCTGTTTAATTTATCTCCTTCAATTTCCCTAAGCTGTAAGCATTCTGGATACCGTTTGAAGTAAGGTATTTCTGATAACATCGAGTGCACTGTTTCAGCCATATCCAGTTCCTTGGCTGTACCGGATATGCTGGGGCATTCAACCAGTCTAAATAGAATTTCTCTTAGTTTTTTGGGATTATGTAGCCACAAACAAATTTCACCTCCCTTCCATTAATATTTTTATAGGATAAAGGGCAACCCCCGTCTCCTATACAGTTGATTAATCAATCAAAGATAGCCTTTCTCCATCATGTTCACTGTTTTCGTGCCTGACTTCATAAAATCCTCAGCTGCTCGAGCTGCCAGCCCTTCAGCAGCCTTCTGGGCCTGGTAAACAACTTTCTCTTCCTCAACGGTGAGGACTTTTCTATTTTCCACTACTATGCTTCCATCAACAATTACCGTTTCCACCTCATGCCCCCTTGCTGAATATACCAGATTGGGTACTATGTTTCTTACCGGATGGGTTATTACCGGACACAGGCCGGGTTCTTTTAGATTAACTATAATCAAATCTGCCTTCTTGCCGGGTTTTAAGGAGCCGATTTCCTTCTCCAATCCAATGGCCCTTGCCCCTTCGATGGTAGCCATCCGCAGGACCTTCCATGCCGGCATAACTGTGGGATCCGATTTCTTTACCTTATTTAATATGGCTGCAAACTTCATCTCATTGAACATATTGCTGCAGTTGTTACCGGGCGCCTGATCCGTACCCAGGCCTGCTGTCCCACCTGCATTCAAAAACTCCATTACGGGTGGAACCAGCCCGTCTATAATACCTATGCTGCCGGCACAATAAAGCATTGAAGCTCCCCTTCTGGCCACAAGTTCTGCCTCTTCCCTGGTGGCTTCTGTCAGGTGCACCGCCATTAGGCGTTCATTGAGGTATCCTATTTCATCCAGAAACTCAACGGATCTCTTGTTATACCGTTTCATCATCTGGTCTATTTCCCTGTCTCCCTGAGCAACATGCATGTGTATCTTCGTCTCATACTTTTCCGCGAGGTTCTTTACTTCCAACATCAATTCCCTGCTCATCATATCCGGCCCCTGAGGACCGAAAACACAGGTTATCCTGCCGTTCCCCCGTTCGTGCCACTCCTCCATCAATCTGACATTTTCCTGGAGCATGTGTTCCCCTATGGAAGGGTCGAAGGGATAAAGTTCTCCTATATTCAACCTGTGCAAATCAGGAGGGAACTCGTTCATGGTAGCTGCAAGCCTTGCTCTGACACCGATTTTCAGGTAGTTGTGTGCAATCTCCGTCATAGGGTAATCATAATCACAGAATGTGGTTGTACCCGCCTTCAGGCCTTCCAGAATATTCATCATTGAACCCTTAACAATATCATCCCGGGTAAAATGGGGTTTGAAAGGCCCGATCCCTTTCTGAAGCCAGTGGTACGTATCCTGAGCCATGCCTCTTAACAAGGCCAATCCAGTGTGGATATGACCATCAATGAGACCAGGCATAACAACTTTGCCTTTCGAATCAATTGTCCTGTGAGCTTTATATTTCCTCGTCAGTTCATCTGTACTGCCCACATCATGGATCAGGTTGCCTTTAACAACAACGGCACCGTCTTCTATCAAACCCACTCCCGGACCCTCCATGGTAAGCAAAAAAGCGTTTTTGATTAAAATATCCACCGTTGTCCCTCCCATCTTTTTTAACTTTTTACCCACCTTTGGAGCGAAAATTTCCCCGCCCTTATCCAGTAAGAATTTCAGCAATTGGTAACGAAAGCAGTGGGGAAGTTAAATTAGACTCTTAAACCTTTGATTTCATAAGGCCTTTAATAAACAAAAAAGAACGGAACTCCCCCGCTTTCAATATGCACGATGGTTTCGTTCTTTTATATAATTCCAGGCCGTTTCAACAATTCGTTTTTGTTCATATCTTTTCCCTTTCTAAAAAAATTAGCAAAACACTATTTTAGTATTTATATTCAACTTTTAACATCTTTTTCCTTTTTATTTTATAACTTTTTTCATATAAAAAAACAAGGAATCACCTTGCCTGTAATCGTCTAATAATTTGCTTAATTCTCTTAACGTGTTCTCGGGCTTCTTCTCTCTCTATTACAAAATCGAGGCGCACAACATCCGATTCTTTAACATTATCAGGCAGAAACTTAAGAGGAATATCAACCCTGTATCTCTCTTCCCCCAACAGCAAAACAGCCCTGTCCCTTTCAATTTTCGCAACTACTGCTTCTATCATCTTCATGCTTTTAAAACCCCCTATCAAACTATAGTTAATTTTGCTCAACGAAGTTTTTTGTATTATATTTGATGTTCGCAATTATTTTCCTTCTTTTTCCATAATGATAAAAAAATCAAATTCTGCTTCTATAAATAGCAAAAGCGCCGGGATTTCCCGGCACTTTAGGGAGATAGTGCTATCGTCGCATTGTAGGGCGAAGCATATCAAGGGTTCCCAGTATAATGCGGGTCAAACCAAAACTTACCCCACCGGGCTTTAACCTGCCTCTCAGCAGCCAGCCTCCCATAGCAGCTACTGCAGTTCCTAAACCCAAAACAGCCCAGGTGGCTTTCTTCGCCACTTTCAATTAAAGCACCTCCCAAAATTATGTTTTGTCTATACTCCAAAATTATGCTTTGAAAAAAATAGAAATAACCTTTTATCGCTCTCTTTATTAAACTAATTTGTTTTTTTATTTTAGCTTCAAGCCTTATACCCATTGGGGTATATTCCATAACTCCAGTGCTACTCCTTTTCCTTCTTTTTTAGCTGTTTGGAAAATACGATGAGCAACAATTATATCTTCAGCAGCCATGCCAACGGGATTAAAGAATATTAATTCTTCATCCCTTTCTCTTCCTGGTTTATCCCCACTAACTATAGCTCCAAGATTTGCATAAATATCATCATCTTTAAGTTCTCCCTCATTAAACATTATGGCAGTAGTTTGTGTAGCCCTGTGTTTTACCTGATACCAGTCATCAACAACAATTTTATCCGCTTTCTTAAGAACATCAAATTCTGATTCATATCCTCCAACATTTACTATCAACATCCCTTTTTCAACCCATTTGGATTTAACTAGAGGTGTTGATGATGTGGTTGCAGTTACAACAACATCAGAACCCCTAACTGCTTCTTCGGCTGAATTTACAGCCACAACATCAATTTGCATTTCCTCATATGCTTCTTCAGCAAATTTTTCTGACCTTTCCTGAATCAGATCATAGACCTTGATCTCTTTTAATTCTTTTAAAACAGTTTTTAGTGCCATCAATTGGGTTTTATTTTGTGTTCCTGCACCTATTAACCCTACTACTTCAGAATCTTTTCTGGCCAAATATTTCACTGCAACCCCTGTTACTGCTCCTGTACGCATAGCACTGATTACCGTTCCATCCATTATACACACAGGTATACCTTTATACGGATCATTTAATATTATGATTGCTGATGCTCTTGGAAGCCCGTATTTAAAAGGGTTCTGAGGTGCGCTGGCAATCCACTTGATACCCGCAATGTCTATTTTATCTCCCACATAACCAGGCATTGCGTTAATTCGCCCCCGCGTTTCCTCTGAATGAATGTCTCCCCATCTTAATGCTACTTTTGCGGGCAAAATGGTTTTGCCTTCATTATGTAATTTAAAAACTAGTTCCACATCCTCGATGGTTTTAACCATATCAAGGCCACCGCACTCTATTACTTCCCTTTGGTTTAGATAAATAAATTTTACCTTGCTCATTTTTTGCCTCCAATCAATTGCTTATTAAAATAAATAAAGCTTAACCTCCATTTACATATTCCAGAACAGTATCTTTATTGAATTTGTCAATCCCCATTCTCTTTAATGTCCGTCCCTTTTTTCTATAATCAGTATTATGCATAATTGAAGCCATTCGAATGATAATATCGATAACGGGTGTTGCTACACCAGCTAATTTCCCCAATTCTGATATGGGTGTTAAACTCATGGGAACATCTTCTGTTATATATCGAGCTGTTGGACTTTTGGGTGCTTTTATCCCTGAATATACCTTAATCTTTTGAACAACATTGTAAATATCACCGTTCTTTATTCCATAAGCTTCTTTTAGCCACTCGATTGTCGATAAAGTTTTCACCCCAAAAGCTCTGGCAACCGCTATTCTTTCCATATCAATCTTTTCTAAAACCTTTCCGACACATGGGGATATTCCCTGATGATAATATTCAAAATCCTCCTTGAATTCTATTCTAGCAATATTCAATAGGCTTGGAGCAGGATGAAAAACTGCACCAAAGTTCAATAAACTTGTTTCAATGACATTCTCAGCAGGAACAAATTCGCTGAATAATTCATTTAGTTTTTCAATGACTTTATTGGTTTCTTTTGAAGGTATAGCAGAAACAAAAACTTTTTTCTTGATTCCATATATGGTAGCTTCTGCCGGGCCGGTTTTCCTGCAAGCATATATTAGAGTTTGCGCCTCGGCAATACTTACTTTTGCGGCAGGATTTTTCTTTTTGACTATATTGTAAAATTCCAAAGCACCTCCTGTACGCCCTGGATGCAGTACAATAATTTGACCATCCTCTAAATGTTCGGCACACAGCTCCGCCAACTCTTTGTGAGCAAAAGCAGGAGTAACCACCATAATAAATTCACAATTTTCGATAACCTCTTTTATATCAGTGGATATTTTATCAAAGGTTGCAAACCCATTAAGAGATATCCCTTTAAGTTTTAAGCCTCCAGCTGCTTGTATTGGTTCAATTACTTCAACAAATTTGTCATAAAGCTTAACCTTATGTCCCTTAAGAGACAAATACGCACCCATTGAAGCTCCACCATTGCCTGCACCTAAAATTGCAATGCTTTTCATACCTACCCCACCTCTATTTCTTCTTTTTTCATTTTTCTGGTTTCAAAATACTTCAATATCATCACTATTATTAAAATAATTAAACCTGGTATATCAGTTGACAAACCGGGCTTTATCAGGATTACTGCTGCAATAAATAGCATCAAACGCTCTATAAATCTAAGCCGAATTAATAAATAATTTTCAAGAGCACTTGCTAGCGCAATCACTCCCAATGAAGCTGTAATTAAAACTCTTATAATTTTAACTGGAGAAGTATTTATTAAAAGTAATTCAGGAGATAATGAGAACACAAATGGCAGTATGAAAGCCGCCATGGCCAATTTCAGACCCGTTAAAGCCGTTTTAACAGGTTCGGCCTTAGCAATGGCTGCTGCTAAGTAGGAACTCAAAGCTACAGGAGGAGTTACAGCAGCAAAACAACCAAAGTAAAAAATGAATAGATGAGCTGCAACCACTGGAATTCCCATCTGTACCAATGCCGGTGCAACCATTGATCCCAAAATTATATATAAAGGTGCTGTCGGCATCCCCATTCCCATAATTATGGAAGCCAACATAGTTAAAATGAGAGCGAGATACAACTGACCACTTGCAAGGGTAACAATCAAGTCAGCAAACTTTAGACCGAGACCCGTTAAGGTAACTGACCCAACTACTATCCCTGCAACGGCACACGCTGCAATCAAACTGAGAGAAGCCCTTGCTCCTTTTTCCAGTGCATTGATAAATTTTTGGAAATTTAATCGAGTCTCTTTTCTAAATGTGCTTACTACAATTACGAAAATCACCGTTATAAATGAAGCTTTTATGGGTGAATAACCGGTAATAAGCATATAAAAAATACTTAATGGGGCAAGTAATAGAAAGCCTCCTCTTTTTAAAATCTCAAAAAAATTGGGGATTTCATCCTTTGATAAACCAGTGAGCTTTAATTTAGCCGCTTCCAAATCAACCATCAAAAACACTGAGAAATAGTACAAAACTGCCGGGATCGCTGCATGTATAATCAGTTTTCCATAGGGCACTCCTGTCATTTCTGCCATTATAAAAGCCGCTGCACCCATTATAGGCGGCATTATCTGCCCTCCAGAAGAAGCAGCCGCTTCTACACCCCCGGCAAATTCCGGTTTGTATCCAACACTCTTCATCAAAGGAATGGTAAACGTACCTGTCCCCGCAACATTGGCAAAGGAACTCCCTGAAATTGTCCCCATCAAACCACTTCCTACAACCGCTGCTTTAGCCGGACCTCCTCTGAATCGGCCGGTGATGGAAAAAGCCAGATCTATAAAAGCCTGAGCGCCTCCGGTTTCCGCTAAAAATGCTCCCAATAGTATAAAAACGAATACAAAGGTTGATGTTACATAAATTGCCACTCCATATATTCCCTCCGAAGTCAAAAACATGTGTTCAATTATTCTCGAAATTGAATAACCCTTATGGCCCAATTGACCCGGAAGCAAATTACCAAAAGCGGCATATGTTAGAAATACCAATGCCACTATCACCAGGGGCCATCCCATCGTTCTACGTGTTGCTTCCATAACCAAAATAAGTGCTATTCCACCCAAAACAAGATCAAGGGTATTTGGATCACCCAGTCTATACACAATATTCATGTAATCTATTGTTATATAAGCTCCAATTAGGAGACTTAAAACTATAAACAGGATATCATACCATGGTAATTTGTTTTTTTGTTTTTTTGTTGCGGGGTAAATAAAAAACGTCAACGCCAGTGCCATTGAAAGGTGAATTGCTTTGTGCTGCAGCTGAGGCAGCATCTTAATACCTGATGAATACAGGTGATATAGAGACATCGTTACAGCCATTATAATAAAAATTTTTAGAGCAACTCCTTTGAGATTTCGCGTTTTTTTCGATTCCCCATTTGATCGTTTTATCTGCTGTTTAGAATTTAAGTTATCATTTACACGTCTTTTCCTAAAAAACATCAACTTCACCCCTTAATATATATATAAAATAAGGAACTTTTTCTATCATAACATCAATTCTTTCATAATTGTCCACTATCTTCGTCAAATCTATATCTCTTTCTTTATTGAGTATTAAATGGGGTTCGGCTATATAGCTTACTCTAAAAGGCAAAAACTCAATAGGTTTGTTTATATTTGTAATAACCATCATGTCATCTTCAAACCTGAAATCATAATCAAAGGTTGAGGGAACACCCCACCCCAAATCCTGAAAGGCTGTGCCCTTAATCAAAATGGTTCCGTTTCTGTCAACCTGATAGTATTCGAATACTGGAGATTTGTGAACCGAATGTTTTATCAATGTAGCAAATGAATAACCCGGTTTGATTTTCTTTCGAAATAATATTTGGTTATCATGGTAGTTTTTAATAACTAGAACATTCACCGGCCGCAATAGAACATACAAAATTAATAGTGATATTACAAATATCAAACCTAAAACCTTGTTTCTTTTCATACCATCAACTCCAGATAAATCAGGGGGGCACCCCTTCATGAGGCGCCCGTTTTTAATCAGTCAACAAACAATCCAACCTCTTTATAATACTTTTCTGCTCCAGGATGAAGAGGAATTGACATGGCCTTCAGAGCATTTTCAAGCTTAATGTTTTTGCCCTGAGCATGTACCCTTTCCAGTTCATCAATGTGTTCAAACAATGCTTTAGTGATTCCATAAACCATTTCATCATCCATCTTTTCATGGGTAATTAAGAGGGCAGGACTTGCTATTGTCAGAACATCTTTGTTTACACCATTGTAAGTTCCTTCAGGAATTGTTTCTAATCTCATGAAATTGACTTTTTTCAAAAACTCATCCATTACGTCTTTGTCAACCTCCAAAAGATTAATATCCAGACTTGCTGATGCATCTACAACAGCAGAAGTTGGAATACCAGAACCGATAATGGCACAATCTATTAATCTATCTTTTAAGGCTGTAATTGCTTCACCAAACTTTAAGAATTGAGGTTCAATGTCATCATAAGTAATACCATGGGCTTTAAGCAGCATTTTTGCTGTTCGTTCTGTTCCACTCCCCGGAGCACCTACTGCAACTTTTTTGCCTTTTAAGTCACTTACTTTCTCTAAACCTGAATCTTTTAATACTACAAATTGGAATATTTCCGGATACAGGGCTGCAATCCCTCGTATGTTCCCAACGGGTTTGTCATCAAAAGGTTGTTCGCCGCTGTAGGCTGCATAAGCAGTATTTGAAGCCGCAAGAATCATATCAATTTTGCCGTCTCTTATCATTTTTAAATTAGCTACAGATGCCCCTGTGGATTCTGCTGTTGCTTCTATATCGTCAACATATTTAGTGATAATAGCAGTTATTCCTGAACCTACAGGATAGTATGTTCCGGCTGTCCCACCAGTTGCCAGAGAGATTCTCTTAACTTCTTCTTTTTTATCTGTACTTTCTTCTTTGGTCTCACTATTTGTTGATGACGTGTTTTGGCCACCACAGCCAACTACCAATACCACAAACAAAATTACCAACATTACCAGTGCCAGCATTCTACCGATTTTTTTCAAAACAAAAACCCCCTTTTGATCATAATTTTGAGACTTTTTAATTTGTTTTAGAACGTTCAACACTATATCTTAACATCACCTCCCAAACATTAAACTAAAACACATATCTTATTTGTTATAAATTAATAAGCAATTTTCATACCAATTTAATGCAAAAAAACAAAAGTCAGTAAAACCACGAAACATCCCCATAAATAAATAAAAAATAGAGATTTCCTACAATTGAAACCTCTATTTGTTTCCCTTAATTTAGAAAAAAATTCCGTTTAAAAATTCTTAACAATGAATTTTTTCCAGTTTAGTTTTTCTATTGTGAAAAAAATTCCGATCCCTAATTTTTTTGCTTTTTTCTATATTCTTTCAATTTGTTTCTCAATGTTCTTTCTGTGATTCCCAATATTCTTGCTGTCCTGCTTTTATTGTTATCATTTCTTTTTAGTGTCTCGAGAATAACTTTTTTCTCAATTGTTCTAAGGTCTTCCCCAATATATACTGGTATTATATTATTATTTTCACAATTTCTTGTAGTATTTAAAACTGTTGGTGATAAATCCTTACACGTGATTCTATTAGAATTTGTTAGAGCAACCGCTCTTTCAATTATGTTTTCCAGTTCCCGGATATTTCCTTTATAATCATAGTTTTCTAACATCTTTAATGCAGCAGGATCAATCCCTTTAACATTTTTTTTGAAATTTTTGTTATACTTATTAATAAAATGTTCTACCAGCAGAGGTATATCTTCCTTTCTCTCTCTTAAAGGAGGTAATCCTATAGTTATAACATTAAGTCTATAAAATAGATCTTCTCTGAAGCTTCCTTCTTCAATGGCCTTTTCCAGATTTTTGTTTGTTGCTGCGATTATTCTAACATCAATTTTTTGTTTTTTGTTTGATCCCAATGGCGTTATCTCTTTTTCTTGCAGAACTCTCAATAATTTAGATTGTAGTGCTAAATCCATTTCTCCTATTTCATCCAAAAATATTGTTCCTTTTTCTGCTATTTGAAATTTGCCCTTTTTATTATGTACGGCCCCGGTAAAAGCACCTTTTTCATAACCAAAAAGCTCACTCTCTAAAAGTTGTGAAGGAATTGCTGCACAATTTACAACTTCAAAACAGTTGTTTTTTCTTTTTCCCTGATAATGAATGGCTTTTGCCACTAACTCTTTGCCGGTTCCGCTCTCCCCGGTTATTAAAATATTGGAATCAATATCTTTTACTTTTTCAATAAGTTCAAAAACCTTCTGTATCTTCTTCGATTTTCCTATTATCCCTTCAATACTGTACTTTTTATTTAATTGATCATTTAGACGTTTTACCTGATTGTTTAAATTCACATAGTCCAGGGCCTTTAAAATCAAAAGCTTTAATTCTTCAATATCTATAGGTTTTGTAATATAATAATAGGCTCCTGCTTTCATTGCATCTACGGAAGATTTTATGCTTCCATAAGCCGTCATTATAATAACAACTATGTTATTATTAATTTTTTTTATCTTTCTAAGGGTTGAAATACCATCGAATTCTCCAATTTTCAAATCTAAAAGAACTAAATCTATATCTTCACTCTTTATTATTTCTAAACCATCTATCGGATTCTGACAGCTCATTACAACATAATCATCTTCTAAAGCAAATTCGAGGGATGTGCAAATGGATTTCTCATCATCTATAATTAAAATTTTATTCAATCTGATCACCTCTGTTATCTGCTTTTGAAGGTAATTTAACTGTTACTTTTGTTCCTTCTCCTAATCGGCTCTCAATATCTATATTCCCATTGTTTTCCTTAAGAATCTGGTAACAAATAAACAGACCTAAACCTGTACCTTTGCTTTTTGTAGTAAAAAATGGATCCATAACCTTATCTAAATTTTCTTTCGAAATACCACAACCATTATCTTCAATAATTATACCCGTAACTCCATTTGTAGTTTCCGAAGAAACTCTGATTTTACCACCCTTTGAAACAGCTTCCAAACTGTTTAATATTATGTTTATAAACACCTGTTTTATTTGATTTTTATCAGCGTATATTCGGGAATCATCATTAACTTCAAGCGCAAAATCAATTTCTTTATCCCTAAACTGTTTTGAAAATAGAATATATATGTGTTGAAACATTGCTTTAGTTTGTATGATCTGTTTGTCGGGTTTTTTAGGGCTGGAATATTCCAGCAGTTCAGTGATTATATTGTTGAGCCGATTTATTTCATTGGGAACCAGTTCCATAAACTTGTTTCTAAAATTTTTGTTGTCTATTTTGTACGGTATTAAATCTATAAAAGTCTTTATAGTTGTTAATGGGTTGCGAATCTCATGAGCAATACCCGATACCATTAGACCAAGGGCCTGTATTTTATCCTTCCTTGCTAATTCTGCCTGCATCTGTTTTTCTTGAGTAATATCTTTAAAACTTATAATAGCTCCAGTAATGTCCATATTCTTTTCTATAAGGGGATAAAGATTATAATTTAGAATTTTTTTAACATTATTATGATTGATTTCTATCTCCTGGTTTTTGTAATAATTACCTTTTTTTAACACCTTATCAAGTTTTTCACTATCAAAAAAATTACACAAAATTGTCTTATCTATTTTTTCACCAAGCATTTTATCTTTGGAAGTTCCAAAAACATCCGATCCACTGGAATTTATAAAGGTAATTCTTTTATCTTTATTAATCGTAATAATTCCGGAAAGCACACTGTTTAAAATTTCTTCTTTGAATTTATCTTCATTTTCTAACTGCTTTTTCTGTTCGAGAAGCTGTTTGTTTGCTTTATCCAACTGCACAGTCCTCTTTTTTACCTCTTTTTTTAAAGCAGTATTCCATCGAAGAATTACCAAAATAACAATACCAACACAAAATAATATCAGACCTGTAACTGTTATAATTTTTTTCATCAATCTAATATTGGGATTTAAAGTCTCTCCAAACCATTTTTTATAGATTTTATCATAAGTTCCGTTTGCTTTAATCGCTTGAAGACCTTTATTAAACAGCTTTATTAATTCTTTATCCTCTTTTCTTACCGCGATTCCATAACTTCGCTTATTTATCGGATCACCTACGATTTTTATAAAATTCTCCTGTTTCCACTTCTGAATCGTATATAATCCTGATAATCTATCTCCTATAAATGCATCCACTTTTCCCATCATCATCTTCTGAATTCCCTGTTGTTGGTTTTCTACATACTCTATCCTATTAGGATCCAATTGTTTCAATAAGTTTTGCGGTATATTTCCTCTATGGATTGCAACTCTAACATTTTTCAGGTCTTCAATATTTACTATATACTTGTTATCTATTCTGACAAAAATTGTTTCAGAACTCGTCAAAAAAGGATCTGATACTACCACAGCAGTGTCCTGTGTGCTCACATTCATACCAATTATTGCATCGATTCGATTATTGTTTAAATCATTTTTAAGTTGATACCAGGGCATAGGATGAAGCTCAACATCTATACCTATTTCTATTGCAATGGCTCTCATTATATCAATATAAAAACCTTTAAATATTCCATTATCATTTACATAAGAATACGGTGGCAGATGATTATCTGCCCCTATTCTTATTGAACGCTCTATTTCAGGAACTGCGAAGATATAATTGCTACTGCTAAATACAAAAATTACTATTATCGATATTACCAGAAGTGGTATTAATACTTTCCTCATAAACATCTTTCCTTGAATTAAATTCTTGGATTTAACATTCTATAGAAATAAACATAATCCTGCCAAAATTCGACGTAAATTTTTTGAAAACAGTAATACTCTTCTGTTTTCAAGGGATGGAAAAAAGCTCAAAATAAATCCAGGGAGGTATTGTAATCAAAAATTTGTTGATTTGCTGAATAGGGATATATGATATCAACCAAAATACTAATGCTTACAATCAAACCTTTAGAAGGAAAGCTTATCACGCAGAAAAAGGAGGATACTGATGACAGATAGTAGACAATGTGGCATCCTTCTTCACCCCACTTCCCTTCCATCCAGTTACGGAATCGGAGATATGGGAAAGGAAGCATACAAATTCGTTGATTTTCTACAACAGAGCTACCAGACATTCTGGCAGATATTACCCCTAAACCCCATTGGTTACGGCTGGTCCCCTTACCAGGGGTTATCTGCTTTTGCAGGCAACAGCCTCCTGATAAGCATCGATAAACTGGCGGAAGAAGGACTGCTGGTTGACAGGGAAATAGAGGAGGCTGTCTTTCCCCCCGATAGGGTTGATTTTGCTGCTGTCACCCACTACAAGGAGAAAATCCTAAGAAAGGCATTTAAAAGGTTTGAGGAAAGTTCGGCATCCAAAAGGGATTACCTTTCTTTTCTCGAAGAAAACAAATTCTGGCTGGATGATTACTCCCTTTTCATGGCATTAAAGGAACACTTTAACGGGCTTCCCTGGAATCTCTGGGAAAGCTCAATAGCAAACAGAAATGAAAAAGCCATACAGGATTATGAAAGGCTTCTAAACGACAGGGTCCGCTATCACAAATTCCTGCAGTACACCTTCTTTAAACAGTGGAGGCAATTAAAAAACTATGCCAACAAAAAGGGAGTCAAGATTATCGGTGATGTTCCCATATATGTTTCATATGACAGCAGTGATGTCTGGAAAGAACGTCATCTCTTCAAATTGGATTCTTCGGGAAACCCCATAGTGATAGCGGGCGTCCCACCAGATTATTTCAGCAAAACGGGCCAGCTGTGGGGAAATCCCATTTATAGGTGGGATAAAATGAAACAGGATAATTATTTGTGGTGGAGAAACAGGCTGGAAAAGGCTCTTGAAGTTGCGGATTTTGTGAGAATAGATCATTTTAGGGGTTTTGAAGCCTACTGGGAAGTCCCTGCGGGGGAAAAAACAGCCGTTAAAGGCAGATGGGTAAAGGGGCCCGGCGAAGATTTCTTCGAAACTGTGGAAAAACACCTGGACAGGCTTCCTTTGATAGCAGAAGACCTGGGATTTATAACGGAAGATGTGATAGCATTAAGGAAAAAATTCGGTTTCCCCGGGATGAAAGTGCTGCAGTTCGCCTTTGAAGGTGGGGAAAGGGAGCTGCTCAAGGCCCTTTCTGAAGAGGATACAGTGCTCTACACGGGAACTCATGACAATGACACAATTCTTGGGTGGTATAAAAACGTAGCATTGAAAACTCCCAGAATAATGAAATTGATTAAACGCTATTTGGATACAGAACCTGAAAAAATGTCAGAGGAGGAAATCTGTGTTGGTTTTATAAAAATTGCTTATAGCAGTAAGGCCAAAAAAGTGATAATTCCCCTTCAGGATATACTGTGTCTTGACAGCAGTGCCAGAATGAATGTTCCAGGTAGTTCCAGAGGAAACTGGCAGTGGAGATTTAACCAAGGGTGTCTTGGTAAAAAGCAGATCGAACTGTTAAAAAGCCTTGTCAAACAGTATAGATTGTAAACAAAAAACCGCAGGAAACTTTCTTCCTGCGGTCTTTTTAAATCTTTTATTTCACCAGGGCTATAGCCTCGATTTCAACTTTTACGTCTTTAGGCAGTCTGGCCACCTCTACACAGCTGCGGGCTGGATAGGGTTTTTCGAAATACTCTTGATAGACTTCATTAACCTTAGAGAATTCATTCATATCCTTTATAAAGATGGTGCATTTGACCACACTGTTCATATCACTACCAGCTTCTGTCAGTATGGCTTTGATGTTTTCCAAACACTGTCGGGTCTGTTCCTGCACATCATCACTTACCAGTTCACCCTCAGGGGTTAAGGGTATCTGGCCGCTGGTTATAATCAGGTTATCTATTTTTATTGCATGAGAGTAAGGGCCGATAGCAGCCGGACAATTTTTTGCAGTTATTCCAACTTTTTTGCTCATTGCATCAACCTCCGTTTTTTAAAATTTTTGGTTCTTCTTCGCTGAAGATGCGTTACTGGGTTGTTGTAAAACTTTTGAATTATTCAAAAATTTTCCTGTGCATTAATATCTACATTACCACACCCCGAAGACAGTTTATGGTAAAAACAATAACAAGACAAGCCTGAGATAAACGGTTATTTGAGCTTAGGTTTTGCCAGTTTCAGCTTATAAAATAAGGATATCTGTCCTCCTAAAAAACTATCAAAAACTTATTTTTATTAATTTTTCAACTTCCATGGCCCTGTCAAGACATACATGCTACATCTGCAGCACCATCAAAAGGATGAAAATATACGCTAGTGCTAACCGATTTCAGTGTAGCGCCTTGATTCAAGGGCTAACCAGGGTTAACAAAGTCGAAGGCGAGTGTAGGTTCGGGGTTAGGACGTCCAGAGTCGCCTTTTAATGTATGGATGCACAACAGGATAATAAATCTACAGAGCTTAAACGGCAGCTTGGTCAGCCAATCCGGGAGTCAAGCCAAAGCGGCCAGCCTTGGTAGATGAGATGTTTTCAGGGTATGATAGGGTAAAGGGCTTTACCTCTCTACAACGCCCTTGACTGGCCACTTTCACTTATGTTGTTGATATTGATAGGTTTTTAAAGACGAATATATGTTATATAACCGGTCAAATGACCTAATGGTAAATACTATATAGGTTCAAATCTGCTAGTAAAAAATCTAAGTACAGGAGGTTCATAGACCCATTTTAATCCTGTTATTGCATTCTTGTTCTGGTAAAGGCTGATAATCGAATCCGCAACGTAATCAAGATGAGCATAGGTATATACCCTTCTTGGGATTGTCAGACGCACCAATTCCAGTTTTGGATACCGGTTCTTTCCATCTTTATCTCTGCCTGCTGAGACTATTCCCCTTTCCATGGTTCTAACACCCGAATCCACATATATGGCTGCAGCCAGGGCCTGGGCTGGTAGCTGATCTTGAACAAGGTGTGAAAGAAATCTCCTGGCATCTATAAAAACTGCATGGCCACCAATGGGCTGAACAATGGGAATTCCAGCTTCAGCCAGCTGTTCACCCAGATATCTAACCTGTTCTACTCTATGCTTAATATAATTGTAGTCTAATGCTTCATAAATTCCACGCGCCATAGCCTCCATATCTCTCCCCGACATTCCGCCGTAAGTTGGCATACCCTCATACACAACTACCAGGCTGCAGGCCTTGCGGTATAATTCTTCATCATTGAGGGCAAGGAACCCGCCTATATTGACAATACAGTCTTTTTTACCGCTCATCGTGCAACCATCAGCATAGGAAAACATCTCCCTCAGTATCTCTTTTATGGTTCTATCTTCATAACCTTTTTCACGGCTCTTGATGAAATACGCATTCTCTACACATCTTGTTGCATCAAATATTACCCTAATACCATGCTTTTTCGAAAGCTCATAAACCTGTTTCAGATTCTCCATGCTCACAGGTTGACCACCAGCCATATTGACAGTAACAGCCACACAGATATATGGGATTTTTTCAGCTCCTACTTTATTTATTAAAGCCTCGTATTTATCAAGATCTACATTCCCTTTAAAAAGAACATCACTTCTCGTTGGATCATGGGCCTCATCAATGATGACATCCACAAATATACCACCATTAAGCTCCATGTGAGCCCTGGTAGTTGTAAAATACATGTTACTTGGAATGTAGTTCCCTGGCTTTATTAAAATCTGCGAAAGAAGGTTCTCTGCACCCCGGCCTTGGTGAGTGGGCACCACATAATGGAATCCAAATACATCTCTTACGGCTTCTTCCAAATGAAAAAAACTTTCACTGCCTGCATATGCTTCGTCTCCTAGCATTAACCCCGCCCATTGATTGTCACTCATGGCATTGGTCCCACTATCTGTCAGGAGATCTATATATACTTCTTTTGATCTCAGCAGAAATGTATTGTACCCCGCTCTCTTAATGGCTTCCTCCCTTTCTTTTCTTGAAAGAATTTTCAGTGGTTCAACGGATTTAATCCTGTACGGCTCAGGCATGTACCTTTTCAATATTGTTCCTCCTTCCCAATTAAAAGCATGCTAATAATAACAACCCGGTTTACGTTCCTCTTTTTCTTCTGGTAAAACTGAACACCTCCTTACTTGATTGCTCTTGGTCCAGCATGGCAGAAGGTGTTATTTGCAATCGGGTGTTGAAGATGCGTTCGAAGTTTATTCTCCAACAGGTTTTAATCTGGCAGTGAAGTGCCTCAACACCTTCGGTTCATACACTATTTCGAGTCCTTTCAGAGTATGTGCCTTATCCTTTATGCTGATTAAGGCATCTGCTACCACATCCATGTGGTTGTTGGTGTATACTCTACGGGGGATGGTTAACCTTAACAGCTCAAGGGGTGATTCCAGTTGTTCTCCGGTATCAGGGTCTCTTCCCAGCAGGAATGAACCTATTTCCACACCCCTCACTCCTGCTTCCAGATATAGGGCATTGCCCAGGGCCTGAGCGGGGAACTGATAGTAGGGTATGTGGGGCAGCATCTTCCTGGCATCTACAAACACCGCATGCCCCCCTACAGGGTACTGAATGGGAACTCCTGCTTCTCTCAATCTGTTACCCAGATACTCAACCTGACTGATTCTGTACTCCAGGTAATCATATTCAATTCCTTCTTTAAGACCTCTGGCAAGGGCTTCCATATCCCTTCCAGCAAGACCCCCATAGGTTACAAACCCTTCCAGGGGGACAAGCCTTGCTCTGGCTTTGTTGAACAGCTCTTCATCGTCTTTAATACCAATAAGCCCTCCGATGTTGACAATGGCATCTTTTTTGGCACTCATGGTAAATCCATCGGCATAGCTGAACATTTCTCTTACAATCTCTTTTATTGACCTGTCTTCATAACCTTTTTCCCTGGTTTTAATAAAGTAGGCGTTTTCAGCATACCTTGCCGCATCGATAATAACTGTGATTCCATATTTTTTAGCAACCTCAGAAACCTCTTTTATGTTTTCCATTGATACAGGTTGACCACCGGCACTGTTGCATGTGATGGTGATGATTATAAAAGCGATTTTATCTTTACCTTTTTCCTTAATGAAGGCTTCCATTTTCTCTACATCGAAATTCCCCTTAAAGGGGTGGTACTTCTCAGTATCATAGGCATCTTCAATCACAAAGTTGACGGCACGACCTCCTGCAAGTTCCACATGGGCTTTGGTGGTGTCAAAATGCATATTACTTATAACATACTGGCCTTCTTCGATTAGAAGAGGAAACAAAACCTGTTCAGCACCCCGGCCCTGATGGGTGGGGATGGTGTAATCGTAATCGAAAATGTCCTTCACGGTATCAGCTAGATGGTAGTAGTTCCTGCTGCCGGCATATGATTCATCACCCAGCATGAGGCCGGCCCACTGGTTATCACTCATAGCTCCCGTTCCGCTGTCAGTAAGAAGGTCAATGTATACCTCATCGGATTTTAATGCAAACAGGTTGTAACCCGCTCTGTTTAAAGCCGCAACCCTTTCTTCATAGGGAATCTGCTTTATGGGTTCCACCATCTTAATTTTAAACGGTTCAGCTTTAAAACGCTTTTTCATCAATTTCCCCCCAGATCTAAGATTTTTTTCAGGTGAAACACTACTTGCTGCCGGTGGATGCATTGATTTCATCAATGTAGTTGTATATGGTGTACCTGGATACATTTAATTCCTTCGCAACAGCATCCACTGCCCCTTTTATGTTAAACACATTGTTCTTTTTCAAATATTCCACAATCTTTAGTTTTTCTTCCCTGGTCAGCAGTGATACAGGTTTATCTACAGTAGCCAGGCTCTTCTGAATGATCATTTTAAGGAAATCTTCTACATTTTCTGAAAAGTTCTCAGAGGAATCTTCCGTCTCAATTTTCGAAATTTCTTCCAGAAACTTTTTGGATACCTCCACAGCAGTCAAATCTAGATTGATGCAGAGACATCCTATAACTTGTCCCCTGTCATCTTTAATCAAAATAGTAGAGGATTTAAGCCTTTTACCATCTTTTGTCCTGGTGATGTAATTCAACTCCATATCCTTTCCGTTTTTTTCATTCATGCTGATTAATTCCAGCAGGAAATCCGTTACCGGTGAACCAACCTTTCTTCCCGTAATGTGTCCGTTTTCAATGGCTATAACTGATGACTCCGTTTTAGAAACATCATGCAGCACGATCTCATAATGCTTACCCAGTGTCCTGGACAGACCCTTTACCACAGGCAGAAATGCTTTAAGTATTGGATGAATATTATTATCAATAGATTTTGCCCCCAGTTCATTCCCCCCCTTTCCCTTATCTTTAAATTTTCGCTTCCGATAATAAATATAATATACAATTTACAAAAAATCAAGTAGGCTTACAAATTTTTAATAAATAAAATTTGTGTTTAATTGTGGTATTTTTCGAAACTCAAACTTAAGCCATGCTGAAAAGATCATCGATCTTTTCATGGATGGCTATACAGAGACAGAGATCAAATTGAAGAATATCAATTTCCGCCAGAAGAACCGCTAAACAGTGAGGAAATTTTTGTTCTACCCCGCAAAGCCTTTGAAGAGTATCTCCAAAGTCGGGTCATCGCACTGAAAGATATATGTTAGGGGATTTTAGCGGTTATTTTGTAAGTTTTGAAAATTTGTAACTGAATCTAATAATAAAACCAATGCCGGATCTTTACCAGCTAGCATGGCTCAGCCGGGCTGACAAACGAGAAATCGAGTAGGAGGCAAATGATTAATTCATTTACCGTCCTCTCACAGAACCGCCATCAACCGAAATAGACCGAATCGACCCAATATCCCCGATAATCAAATTT
>ENA-OSAI01000289-OSAI01000289.1-marine-sediment-metagenome-genome-assembly--contig:-NODE-289-length-23916-cov-14.119400_pt1 | contig 23916 bp, 19 predicted proteins | sample MGYA00237871_ERZ529316 | MGnify/ENA primary metagenome ERZ529316 (study PRJEB26369, sample SAMN03142814) | marine sediment metagenome | biome: marine; feature: borehole; material: sediment...
AGGAGGATGAAATTTTCTTGGACTAAAGCCACCGCCTCCGGCGGTTTAGTTCAACAATTGTTTAAGGCTGCACCGGTATTCAATTTAACTATATTTTAACATATTTGCATTTAAACTTTTAAAATAATAAAAAAAACTGTTTGCCAGCTCAAACCGAACAGGAATTTTGGTGCGGTCATCGAGGCAAACAATTGCCTTAAATGGATCATCAAACCGAAAATAGGTATTATGGAAACGTTAATTTGTTCCTTTGCTCCCTGTAAACCAGAGAAAGGAACTTATGATATCCGATATACACTTCGTATAAAATATATTTGAACCGATGTTTGATTTCGTTCGTCTAATAAATAAGGACGAGAGGAGGGATGCGATTTGGATGAACTATCGAAGATGAAAAAACGGGAAAGAGAGGGATATAAGTTAAAGGAACTTCTCAGCGGGCTTGGCGAAGACCAGGCCCGCTTTTTTGGGATCCGGGAAGGGTAAGAAAAATTTACCGGTCGAATCAATTCAAGGATTCAATTGGAAACTTTTAAATTCTGCTGGCGAAGAATCAAACAATACAAAACAAAAAAGTCACCGAATTTCAGTTTCTACTGAAAATCGGCGACACAAAAGGCATCTTTCTTTATTATGATGAGCAGGTAAGCAAAACACGCAATACACCTTACTCCATTACCGCACTTTCCCCTTCTGAATCATCAGGATTCCGGAATTTGTAAACCCAAACTATTTCTCTCTGGTAATTTTATCTATTCCTCCCATATACGGCACTAGAACTTCTGGAATTTTCACACTGCCGTCTTCCTGCTGGTAGTTCTCCAGTATGGCTGCAACCGTTCTGCCCACAGCCAGACCCGAACCGTTTAATGTGTGAACATACCTGGCTTTGGATTTGGAAGTAGGCCTGTACCTGATGTTGGCTCTTCTAGCCTGAAAATCTTCGAAATTACTGCAAGAGGAGATCTCTACATAATTATCATAACTGGGCATCCACACCTCAATATCGTACTTTTTAGCTGCTGTGAAACCCAGATCAGCGGTGCACATTGACACCACTCTGTAGGGAAGCTCCAGTTTCTGCAGGACTCTTTCTGCATCGTTAACGAGCTTCTCCAGTTCTCTATATGAATCTTCAGGTTCTGTAAACTTTACAAGCTCTACTTTGTTAAACTGGTGCTGCCTGATTAAACCCCTGGTGTCTCTACCATGGGATCCCGCTTCAGACCTAAAGCAGGCGCTGTAAGCCACGTAGCAAATGGGCAGCTTTTCCCCATCCAGGATCTCTTCTCTGTGCAGGTTGGTGACGGGAACTTCAGCCGTTGGGATAAGAAAATAATCGGGATTGTTGTAGAGCTTGAAGGTATCTTCTTCGAATTTAGGCAACTGACCCGTTCCTATCATGCTTCTCCTGTGAACGATAAAGGGCGGAAAGATTTCCTTGTAGCCATGTTCTGAGGTATGGAGGTCTAACATGAAATTGATCAATGCCCGTTCCAGCCTTGCCCCCAGACCTTCATACAGTGTAAACCTTGAACCTGTCATCTTTGCTGCCGCCTCAAAATTTAGGATCCCCAGATCTTCTCCGATATCCCAGTGAGCCTTAAATTTAAAATTAAATTTCGGTGGTTTCCCCCAGCGCCTTACTTCCACATTATCTTCTTCGCTCTCTCCCACCGGCACGCTTTCATGAGGAATCATGGGTATTGTGAGGAGAAAGTTATCGATTTTCCCTTTAACTTCTTTAATTTCGGCATCCAAATCTTTTATCCTGGCTGAAACTTCCTTCATTTCTTTGATTTTGTCTGCAGCATCCTTACCTTCTTTTTTCAGCCTTCCGATTTCTTCTGACACGACGTTTCTCTGGTTTTTAAGCCGTTCTACCTCATAGATTAATTCCCTTCGCTTCTTATCCAGCTCCAAAAAGGGCGTTAAATTTATGTCTTCACCCCTTTTGGCACACGCTTCTTTAACAACCTCAGGATGTTCCCTCACAAATTTTAAATCCAGCATAAAAAACCCTCCTCCTTGACAAATTGATGCAGGCTAAAAACAAAAACTCCCGTCCCATCAAAGGGACGAGAGATGTTCCCCGCGTTGCCACCCTAATTGATTGGATGCAATCCTCTTCTTTTGCTTAACGATGTCTACCGGTTTCCCTTACTTGATTTCGGGGAAACTGCTCCGAGGTGGATGCTGCACAGGCAATACTGGTTTTCACCGGCCACCAGCTCTCTGCAAATTAAACCATGCACAGTTTTTCCTCTTCACCGCATTTGTTTTATTGAATTTTAGTTTATTATACTATATTTTTTTCCATTTTTCAACATTTTATAACCATAGACAGCCAGGAAAGGCATATCAAAAATGTTTAATTAAACCAGTACAATACTGTATAATATATTTAAGGTAAACTCAGGTGCAATTTCCTGAATAACGGAAATCGAGGTGATTAACATGAAAACTGGAAAGGTTCCCATTTCAGTGCTGGAAAAATCCATTTTCCCATATCTTGGCAACCCAAGACCGGAAGTTTTGGTTCATTCAATGATCGGTGAAGATTGTTCCGTACTGGATTTTGGTGATTACGTTTGTGTCCTTTCCACCGATCCCATAACCGGAGCCGACAAGGAAAGCGGCAGCCTGGCAATCCATGTCTCGTGCAATGATGTGGCCGCCAATGGAGCAGAACCAATCGGGGTTCTGATTACCATACTGTTTCCGGAAGGCACCACACAAGAGGATATAAAGCATATCATGGAACAGATACACAAAACCGCCAAAAAACTCAATATCGAGGTCCTGGGGGGGCACACCGAAATCACATCTGTCGTCGATAAGGTTGTAATCTCATCAACAGCGGTGGGTAAAGCTTTAAAGACTACATACACTACTTCTTCCAATGCCCAAATCGGTGACCAGATCATTGTAACTAAAAGCGTGGGCCTTGAAGGCACCGCCATTCTGGCATCCGATTTTGAAGAAATTCTAGCTGAAGAGCTGAAACCCCATGAAATCCAGACGGCCCAATCCTTTATCGACCACATCAGTGTCATCCCTGAAGGGCTTATAGCTGCAAAAAACGGAGCCAATGCAATGCATGATATAACAGAAGGAGGAGTGCTGGGAGCTGTTTATGAACTTGCCATGGCTTCAAAAAAAGGGGTTGAAATATGGGAAGAAAAGATTCCTGTCCATCCTCTTACCAGAAAGGTATGCAGCATCTTCAATATAGACCCTTTGCGCCTTATTTCCAGCGGTTCCATGCTGATTACCGCCCCTCCTGAAGCTGATATCGTATCCAAATTAAAAGAAAAAAACATTTATGCTGCCGTAATCGGGAAAATTACCGAAAAAGAATTAAAACTCATAAGGAAAAATGAAACTATTAAAATTATCCCTCCGGAAAGGGATGAACTCTACGTTGTAATTGAAAAAAATTCAAAAAAATAAACCAAAGCTGTATAAAACATCCTTTTTCTGGTTATTATATGTAATGTAAAAAAAGCACAGGAGGTATAAGGGCTTATGGGGGAAATAGATCTTGTAGCACAAATAGCAGACATCAAGGAAATTAACTATAAGAACACCCTGGCCATCGCCAGTTTAATAGAACTGCTGGTAGAAAAAAACATAATCAGAAAACAGGAATTCGCTCAGAAGGCCAAAATCCTCGAAGCCATTACCCTTTCCGAAATCCAGGAATTAAGGGCCAGAAAAAAGAAGGCACACCCATGAAGGTGTGCCTTCTTTTTTGTCTATCTTTTCATACCCAAAATTCTCCTCGCTTCATCCGGAGTGGCTATCTCCCGGTCGAACTCGCGTGCGATCCTGACAACCCTTTCTACCAGCTGGGCATTACTTTCCGCCAGAACCCCTTTTTTGTAATAAATATTGTCTTCCAAGCCAACTCTAACATGGCCGCCAAGCATTATGGCTGCCACTGCCATGGGCAGCTGGTGTTTGCCGATGCCCCCTACGGTCCATGTAGATCCGGATGGAATGCTTTCCATCATGTAAATCAGGTCCTTTATACCTCCCGGCATTGTTCCGGGAGCTCCCATGATAAAATCAAAGTGCATGGGTTCATCTACAAGGCCTTTTTCCGCCAGCTTCTTGGCGTTCTCAATCCATCCCCGCTCAAACACCTCAAACTCGGGTTTGATTCCCCGCTTTTTCATTTCTTTTGCAAAAAACTCCATAGTTTCCGGTGTGTTTCTGAATACATCATTACCGAAGTTGCACGTCCCACAATCGAGGGAAGCCATTTCCGGATTCAGTTTTAATGGCTGGGCACGCTCCTCGTCACTCATTCCCACAGCTCCACCTGTTGAAACCTGAATAATAACATCGGGGCATTTCTCCCTAATCAATTCAATATTTTTACTGTAAACCTCTTTGTCCTGAGTGGGTGTACCATCATCCTTCCTGACATGAAGGTGTATAATGGAGGCCCCTGCCCTGTATGCTTCATAGGATGACCGGGCTATTTCTTCCGGTGTATAAGGCACAGCAGGGTTGTGTTCCTTTGTTACTTCTGCTCCCGTCACACAGCATGTTATTATCAGCTTCTCCATCAGGTTCACCTCCTTAAAAATTATTCTTTTCCTTCTCTTTTGGCTATTTCCTGAACGATGAAGGATGCCACATCAGGTGCAAGGGTACCGGGACCAAACCCTGCATCATATCCCAGTTCTACTGCCAGCTCATGAGATATTCTGGGCCCACCGCATACCAGCACCACTTTATCCCTTATTCCTTCTGCTTCCAGCAGCTCAACAAGCTGGGTAAGGTTGTGTATGTGCACATTCTTCTGGGTAACCACCTGTGAAACCAGAATCGCATCTGCCTTCAATTCGATGGCTTTTGCAACCAGTTCTTCATTGGGAACCTGGCTTCCCAGATTGTAAGCATTGATTTCCGGATACCTTTCCAGGCCATATTCACCTGCATAACCCTTCATGTTCATAATGGCATCTATACCCACCGTATGGGCATCCGTTCCCGTGCATGCTGCCACAACAGTGACCTTCCGGCCGATCTTCTCCCTTATATACTGGTTTATCTCATAAAAATTCATCTCCCTGGTTTTGATTTTGGGCAGCTCAATGGCGGTGTAATCCACCGTGTGGACCAGGTTGCCGTAAATTATGAAAAAGGTAAAACCCACCTCCAGATCTGCCATGTAAACCACTTCGGGATTCTCCAGCCCCATTTTTATCGCCAGCTGCCGTGCAGCCTCCTTCCCTCCTTCACCAATAGGAACAGGAAGAGTAAAGCTCAGCTGTACCGCCCCATCATTCAGGGTGTCTCCATAGGGTTTGACCCTGGTCAGATCCACCTTCATGTTCGATCACCTCGATTCAAAAAGATGTGGAAAAAGGGATTATAGTAGTCCTCATCCTTTTTGATAACCCCATCTCTACCTTTTCCACCGGTGCGGGAGCGCTTGATATCCGCAAACATGCCCTTCTCTATAGCCGCTACAAGTCCGATTTCCTGTATCTCCTCCAGCATCTCGCAGGCTTTTTTTAGGACCTCCTGCGCCCTGCGCTGTATTTTCCCGTCTTTTTTAAACAGAACCTCGTCTCCCAGATGTCTGGCATTGTTGAAGATGTACCGGGCATTTTGTATGCTTAAAAACCTGTCATGCATAAAGGGTGTATGTATGGCTTCCGTCAGCATTCCAAGTAGCTGGATTCCCTGACCCGTGAGGACGGCTGTGAGGTTAAACATGGCATCCTGGATATGACCTCTAAATATGTTGCCTGTCATGTACTTGGTGGGAGGCATGTACTTCAAAGGGGCTTTGGGGAATATCTCCCTTGCCATCTGGGCCTGGGCGATTTCATACAGGAGGCCATCTTCCAGATCGGGATTCATTTCAAAGGCATGCCCCAAGCCCATCTGTTCTTCCGGGAGACCTGATCTTAAGGCGAGCTGCTCATTGATGAACTGGGATGCCAACACGGTGTGGGCTTCCTTGTAGGCATCTGCTGTTGTGAGGTAGTTGTCCTCTCCGGTATTGATCACTATGCCTGCATAGGCGTTTATCATCCTGGAAAAGTGCTGGTCAACAAAGGTCCTTTCTATGTTGATATCTCTGAAGAGAATTCCATACATGGCATCATTCAGCATCATATCCAGCCTTTCCATGGCACCCATTGCAGCTATTTCAGGCATACACAATCCGGAACAGTAGTTTACAAGCTGGATGTAGCGCCCCGCTTCCTGGCCAACCTCGTCCAGAGCTTTCCGCATAATTCTGAAATTTTCCTGGGTTGCATAGGTTCCACCAAACCCTTCGGTGGTGGGACCATAGGGTACATAATCCAGCAGGCTCTGGCCTGTTGTCCTTATAACAGCTATGATATCAGCACCTTGCCTTGCCGCCGCCTTTGCCTGAACCACATCTTCATAAATATTTCCTGTAGCCACAATTACGTACAAATAGGGCATGGTATTCAAGCCCCATTCTTCCATGTATTTTTCTCTTTCCCGACGGCGCTGTTTGATGTAATCAGCCATCTTTTCAGCCATATCATCGATAAGCTGTTTCACTTTACCATCATCCTGGCGGGGAACCTCCAGCAGGTTGATTTCTCCTTTCCCCACTTCCTCAGCAACTTCCTGGGCACTGTAGCCATAATATACCATGGCATTGGCGATCCAGTAGGCTATTCCCCTTGAAAGTTCTCCACCTTTGTGAACCTGGTCAACCACCACATTGGGTAGAGGTACCCCGTTGGCATCAACTCCATCTATTCCAAACAGCCTGGCAACCGTGCGCTCCACACTGGTAGTTGTGTGTGCATTTATGTGGACCTGCAGGCTATCGGCTATATGGCTGGCAGCAGACCTGGCCCGGTCAACCATCTTCCTGTCCAGATTTAGTTTCCCCATAATCACCTCACTCCTCTCCTTCCTGCTTAATAAACCTCTCTGCGTTTTTCAAAGTTCCTTCATCAAACCCCATCATCCTGGCAACTTTTATGGCATCATGGGAAGGTAAAGCATCCGCTGAAACCTCTTCAAGGGTATAATCCATTATCCTGTTCAACAGTTCGGGACCTATAGTTTTGCCGTTCTCTAGTTCATCTTTGATTTTTTCAGCTTTCACACCCTTTAAGCCTCTGACCTGTAAATGAACAACACCCGGCAGCTTTGAAACCTCATAGAAATGCGTTGTTGCAATGGATATACACCTACCCGCCACAAGCCTTGCCACAACGGCCCGGGCTATGGCCGTTCCTTCCAGAGGATTGGTACCTCTGGCCAGCTCATCAATCAAAACCAGTCCCCGTTTATCAATATGATTCAAAACCTGGCTAAGGGCTTTTATTTCAGCACCAAAAGCGCTCAATCCATCCTCAAGCGACTCGCCGTAGCTTCCGGAAAAAAACACAAAATCCCGGGGAGAAAAAAACATTTCCCCGGCAGGAACCAGAAGGCCCATTTGACCCATAGCAACAAGCAGCCCAACCATTTTCAATGTAACGGTTTTTCCTCCCATATTGGCACCAGTAATTACAGTAACGGGTTTGGAGAGATATATATCAACAGGTTTAAACTCAAGGCCTTTCTCCTTAAGGGCTTCTTCCACTACAGGATGTCTGCCCTGCTGTATGCTTATTACATTTTCTTTAATAATCCGGGGTTTTGTACACTTCAGCGCTACAGCAAGGCGAGCTTTGGCAAACAAAAGGTCAAGTCTGCCTATGTTTTCAGCATTCTTAAGCAGCAGCTGGCTGTATCTTTCTACCTCTCCTGTAAGTTTTTTGCGGACTTCAAACTCTTCATCTGATTCCATCTGCTGAAGTTTTTCAAGTTTTGCCTTCAGCTCTATCAGCTTTTCTGAAGGTTTAGGGGAATACACCACTTCCGCAAAGTTTTCCCTTACATAACTAACCAAAGGAGATGTGTTAAGCTGCTGGATTCGTTCATCTCCTTTGTTGATATTGATTTCTCCCCATGGATTTACATTCACTCCAAAGACTTTTTCTACTCGGCTTTTAAGCTGTCCCTCTTCCTGTTTCATCTCTTTTTTGACCTGCCTGATCCTTTTCCTAACCCATTTCAGCCGGGGGGAAAATTCATCCTCTATAAAGAAGCTCTTTCTACCCGTTGCTTTCGGGTCCAGAAGTTTCATCAATTTGTTCACCGACTGGACTTTTATATCCAAATCAAAATTCCGTATCAGCTTCTCCAATCTGGCACAATACATCACAAAGGCTTTGAGCTCAAAAAACTCAACTTCATCCAGCACTCCACCCTTTTGTGCCCTCTTTATTGATCCTGTAATATCCTTTACCTCCCTTAGGATACTCTGGATATCCTGGCATATCCCGGGAGTTTCCCTTAGTTTGCCACATATATAGAAAACCCTGTTGAGTTCCTTTTTCAGGTCTTGTGCTGTATCGATATCGAAAGGCTTCATCCGGGATTTGGCGGTTCTGCCAAGGGGACTGTAAGGTGTCAATCTTTTAAGGATCCATGTTAATCCAAGTTGTTCTTTGGTTTTTTCACTCATGTATTCCACAGACATCACCCTCATCCACACCGCCTTCACCCAGCACAACATCATACACCGGAATGGGGAAAAGAGCTTTTTTGATTTTGCTTAAAAACTCTCGGGGGGAAAAACTATAGCCTTCCGGTGACGTGGGGTTTACAGTAACCGCAAGCAGGTTTATTGGATAAACTGCTGTTATGCTGCCTTTCCCCGCCTTAAACCTTTTGTAAACCATAGGCTCCAGGAAAAGGCGCGTCCCGTCTTTCACGATTATTTCTACTCCCTCAACAGGGATTGTTTTTGTAAGGTCCTCTATTATTTTATTGGAAACGGCTCCACCTATAACAACGGCCTCCGTTTCTGGAGTAATGCTTTCGGCGACCTGTTTTCCTGCCATCAAAGCCGTTTCCAGCTTCAGCTCTCTTATTTTACCCTCTTGGATCACACCTGTTCTTCCCATGTCTATCAGGGGTTTAGCGAGGTTTCTAAGGTCCTCCCTCGTTCTTTTCAATCTAAAAAATTCCACCTGAAGGGCAGTCTTTTCAACAACTGTCCGTATGCTGTGACCCAGGGCAGCTCCGGTAGCAAGAATGGTTCCCTGAGTAAGGGCAGGAGCTGCCGATGAAACCCTGTTTACGGCACCGTCCACCATTACAAGCCGGGCTCCCAGCTGTTTTAAGTGTTTTATCAGCTGTTTTAATTGAACACCCGTTCGGGGGCCAACGAGTTCAATATTGCCTGATTCTCTGACCTTACCGATGATTATTTCTCCCAGAGGTGTTGAAAAATGAGTTTTCTCCATAATCTCTATCTTGGCACCGCTCTGGTTTACACAGTCCCAAGCTGTAGCAACTAATGCGGATTTAGGCACCCATATAGGAGGTTTGTGGGTGTAATACACTATATCCTGGAGTTCTCCATCCCTGCCTGTAGATGTAAGACCCAAAAGGATGTTTCGCTGCAGTGCTTTCTGTATTAGATAATTAAGGGTTAGTGTTTTACCTGCATTTTTGGCCATTCCCACAATAGATATGCTGTCAATACCGGCCTTTATTACAACATCAAAAAGGGTCACAGCGAATCAAACCTTTCTTAGCCATACAGTTTTTCGAAGATTTCCCTCAATTTTGGATTTTCCCTTAGAACATTCAGGGTTATCTCGGCATGTCCTTTAGTATACCCATTTCCAATTATCATAGTAACATCTTTTCCTATGCCTTCAGCACCCAATGCTGCTTTGGTAAAGCTGGTAGCCATGCTGAAGAAATACACAATTCCCCCATCCTTAGTGGGAAGGATCGAACCCATCTCGGTATTGGGCACATTTACGCAATTGATGGTGATATCAGCAAGCTCACCATCTGTTACCTCTTCAACTTTTCTCAATACATCCACAGGATCCGTAGCACTACCCTGAATCATCACATCAGCCAGACCGAGGTCTACAATCCTCTGACAGCTGGCATCACTGTGCCCCATACCGATAACCTTACCGGTTACGCCGGCGCGTTTTTTGGCTTCATGCAGACACAGCATACCTGATTTGCCTCCAGCCCCGATAATCAGCACCGTATCACCGGGTTTTACCAGTTTTGCCGTCTGGGCCGGAGCACCGGCTACATCCAAAGCCGCCAGAGCCAGGGTTTCGCTCATATCATCAGGGAGTTTGGCATAAATTCCGCTCTCAAAAAGGATTGCCTTGCCCTCTATATCCACCTGGTCAATATCTTTCCTGATCTCCTTGATCTCAGTTATCACAAGGGGAGTCAGGGAAAGGGATACAAGAGTTGCTATTCTGTCTCCCACCTTTAAATCGATTTTGCCTTCCAGGTCTTTTCCTATCTTTTCTACCGTACCAACGAGCATACCACCGGAACCGGTAACAGGATTGTGGTGTTTTCCTCTCTCCGCTACAATCTCCATCATCCTCTTGGCAATCTTCCCCTCATCTCCACCGGTTTCTTCCTCAATCTGTGTAAAACTGGCGGAATCAATGTTTAATGTGTGGACATCAATGAGGATTTCATTGTCATAGATCTCGGGAGTGTTATCAATTTTCCATGCAGGCTGTGGCAGTACTGCCTTTGGTTCAATAACCCTGTGTGTACCGTATTTGCACCCTTTGGCCATGTTTTTGTACCTCCTGATAAAAAATTCTTATAAAGCTATGTGTTGATTTCCTCCTTTTATTTTATTTCATAAATTACCCAAATAAAATATTCACTCCGTCCAAAATTTGTTGCGCGCTTTTATACACTTTGTATAAAAAAGGGTTTTTGAATTTTTTGTAGAAAGATACAGTTTAACAAAAGAATTTAATCCGCAAAGGGCAGGGGGACGTTTATGGCATTAACTGTTGAAGAAGCTCTAACCCTGAAGGCTTTCAGGGATGCTAAACTCATTTCAGGGGAAAAGGGGTTAAAAAACGAAATAACGTGGGTAAACATACTGGAAATTCTGGATGACCTGGAACATCTTCAGAAAGGAGAGTTCCTTATTACCACAGCCTACGGTTTGGAGGAAAAAGATGCTATCTACCTGGAAAAAATCGTTAAAACCCTTAGCAGCAAACAGCTTTCAGCTATAGCCATTCAAACGGGTTATTATGTCAAAAACATACCCCAGCGTTTAAAAGAACTGTCTAAAAACGAAGGCCTGCCTTTAATCGAACTGCCCCATCATGCAAGTTTCAGTGACATCACCAAGGCAATTCTGGAAAGATTGACACCAAAGGAATCGGACCTGTTCGAGTTTTCAGAAAAGATAAACCGGGAGCTTACTGATGTTCTGCTGAAACAGATAGGCATTCAGGGAATCGCCAGGACTTTGTATAAATTAACCCGTCATCCCGTAAGGATATTCAACAGCTGGTATCAACCGATAGCCTGGGCAGGAACAGAACCGTCCCCATTCACAGTAGAAAGGGAGTTTTTGCACCTTAAGAAAAAAAAGGTATGGGAAACCTTAAACCATGTTTCTAAACCCGTTGAAGTCCCTGGATTACCGGATAAAAAACTGCCTGATCAGCTCATCATTCCCATTAGAAGCAGGGGAGAAATCCACGGGTATATATCTATGTTGAAAAATGAAACGGAATTCGGACAAAAGGATGTATTTGCTCTAAACCATGCATCATCCTTGTGTGCCCTGGAATTAACCAAAAAACAAAACAGGCTCAAGTCAAAAATAAAACTCATAAACAACTTTATCGAAAGAACAATCGATGGAAATATATCAAAAGAATATTTAAAACAAAACACTGATTTCTTCGGCTTTTCTGATGTGAAAAAATGCTGCTGCCTCGTTATAGAAGTCGAAAACAAGCAGGATTTTGATAAACTCTACAGAATCACCACCCTGGTAGAACTGACTCTCAAAAGCAAAAACAAAAAAGTCCTTTGTGGTGTGTATAAGGATAAAATTGTCTGTATTATTTCTGTAGAAAAAAGCAATATGGAAAAAATACTGAATCTAGTAACCCATACCAAAGAAGAATTAATGAAATACTTCTCCCATCTCCACATTGATTTCGGATTGGGAGATTGCTACAGCGACCTCTCCCAGCTGTATAAGAGCTATCATGAAGCCATCAAGGTATTGAACTTTAACAAAAAAAACAAAGGAGCCAAAAAGCTCTATTACAAAAACCTCGGTATTTTCAGGCTCCTTATGGAAATCGATGCGAATATTCTAAATGATTTTTATAAAGATACCCTTTTACCCATAATCCAATACGATAAAACCCATTCTATGAACCTTGCAAAAACCCTTGAAGTCTTTCTGGCCACCAACAATCTCAAAAAAACTGCAGATGTTCTCTTCCTTCACCGTCACACTGTGAGGTACAGGTTAAACAAAATAAAAAAACTGACGGGTCTTGACCCCTTTAACCAGGAAGACCAGAAAACCCTGTATATAGCCCTCTTGATTTCTGATTTCGTACACAAAACTTCCGATGTGGATTGAAGAGTATCATCAAAGCTGACTATTAGGGAAGGGATGAGGTTATGAATATAACAAGCCTATTAGAAATAATGGTTTTTCTCCATTTTAGTTGAGTTAAATGTCATGCAAACCCTATCCGGTTAATAATTAAATCATTATAGGAAAGCTTTTTAGTTGTTAAGTATTGACCGGGTATTTCAACAACAGCGAATGTAGTTCACAAATATCCGGAATTTCAATGGGCATGAAAAAGGGAAGCCCGTTTTTTTCGATGGCCGCAGCACAGGTTTTCGATGAAGCAAAGCAGCGTGTTTTAATTAACTGCAGCCTGACAGCTAAATATACGTGATTTCCTTTGCCCGGTTGGCTTGTATCCACACCGGGCAATGAAGCTGGCCGGTGTAGAAATTCTTGAGCCGGGCAAGGTTATCTAACCAATTCACTTATCTCTCTAGATAAAGTTCGTTAGATATATTAGTATTAGCTTAACCCTTAACCAACTGTTTTGGAGAAGAACCAAAATCTTATGGCCGGCATATTCTGAAAGGAATATTTCGTAAAGGATGCGAAATATACGATATAAAAAAGTGCCCATAGAGCACTTTTAATGTTTGTATAATAAGGTTTGCATTTTGTTTTTGTTATTCTTATGCTTGTTTGAATTTTGATAATCCCTTAAAAAAACAACACCCTTTGATTGAAGGTATTTTTTGTAAGCAAGCCTTACGATGGATTTATCCTGGCTGTATGTTATCATATCAACCGCTTTGTCTATAAAATAAAAACCCCCGTCAACAAACCCTTCTCCCCTGGCAACCCTGTAGTTTTCATCTTCGGCTTCCATCAGGTACCAGGTAACTTCATTGCACACGGGTTTTTGACGAGAGTAGGAATAAAATTCGTAGCATGTTTCTCCAACAACAAAAACCATCTTTGCTTTCACTCCGGTTTCTGCTTCAACACGATTCAAAGCAACTTCACTGGGCAGCTTGCCATCCCTTACTACCCCTTTGGGTAAAACCCATTCACCCTTATCGTTTCTTAGAATAAATACCTCATCTTTGTAAAACACCACACCACCGGCACACACTCTTTTTAACATTTCCCAACCCCCATTCCTTTCTAATCCCTTTTTTAACTCTTTTAAAAGAATTCGACAATATTCCCTGTTTTCCTTCTAAAGATAAATAAATTTTCTGGAAACTTTTAGAGCATACTCTTATTCCAGCAAAACTAACCCTGCCCACTTCACCTTCCCTTTCTCAAAATCAAGGGATAGTCCCGCCTTTTTTCCTGTCTCCAAGACATTTATACCCATGGCTTCCATTGATGGGCGCGCCATGTTCTTGTGACGGCATTCCCTTATGTGAGGAGGGCATGAAGCACACAGCTTGCATGAACCCCCTATTAAACCTGCAGCAAAAGGGAAGCCCAGTTCAAAAGCTTTTTTCTCCGTCTCATACACTATTTTATGCAGCCTTAATGCATATTCATCACTCTGCTTTTTCAAATCCTCTTTATCATTAAGGCATCCTTCTAAAACCATAAGCAGCCCCTTTGCATACATGTTTAACACCTTTTCAAACTCTTCTATTGTCGGTACATTTGGGGGGCACATAAGGTTTCTCCCGTACTCCCCACACCCTGAAAACTGGCACTGAAACCTAACCCTTGGATCCAAAACAACATCTTTCGTGTTAATTGATATACTCTTAACATCCTTTAAAGATTTCACAAATTCCAGCAGTTGTTTTTCTCTCATAATGTATCAGCTCCAATTATTTGTATACAAACTTCTAAGACCATCATACTCCCCTTCCATGGCAATAAAGGATAAAACACGTAGAAGCGGAGAATTGGGATAAAGGGCCGAAACGGCAGACGGTCCTTTCATTATAAATTTTTTTGCTGATCCTTGATAACTTAGGACCGGCTGCCGAGTTCTGTCAGGGATGGTATATCTGGCACAAGTTCCTGACCTTGATAAGTTTCAACAACATGGCTAAGATACTTGTATCTTATCATAACTCTTAGCAACAAATTAACGGTAAAATGTTTATACTATTATATCACATAAGTGTGTTACAAACAATTTTATTAGGAAGAAACTGTCAGTAACTTATGAAAATGTCACTCCCAAAAGGGTTTAATTATCGTAAAAAAATGTCACTTTTGCGTTAGAAATTTAACCGAGCCCGGGCTATTATAGTTATTTCGTTCGGCTTGTCAAGGATAAAGTGAACGGGCTTCGCCCGTCCTTGACAAGCCTCACTCCATAGCTTGATATAAATTAAGCTCGGTTGGGGAAATCATATTCAGGTATATTTCGTAAGGAAGATTTCCTCAAGCATTTTTAGAATGTGTTCTTCCCAGTGTTCCTAGTGCTGCATTAACTAACCTGGATGGCTTTTAGGAAATAATAGGAACCGTTGCTGAAAGGATTCGTAACAAGCCTTTCTCTGGCTTAATGGGTAGTCGAACTGCTAAACAACTGCTAAAAAAGTAGCTTCTTTTAATCCACAGTGCATAAATATGCCACATTTTACCAAAGTATAGATATCATTATGGGATACAGCACTAGTAACATTTTATCAAGACAGGATAATTACAAGGTGACATTATCACAAGATAAGCACAGCGCCCCTAAGGGTTGCCTTGACTGCCGAAGCTGGCCGGTGTAAAATTTCACAAGCCGGGCAAGGTTATCTAACAAACCCACGTATCTCTCTAGATAAAGTTTGTTAGGTATATTAGCTTAACCCTTAACCAACTGTTTTGGAGAAGAACCAAAAAATAAAAAAGGCTGTTGATCCAGGTTTTGTCAACAGCCTTATATACCAGCAAATGTTTTGTATTTTAAGATTTTAGTTTTTTCAGCTCCTCAAGGAGCTTATCATTTAATATTTTAATGTATGTCCCTTTCATTCCCAGAGACCTTGATTCTATAACTCCAGCACTTTCAAATTTCCTTAAAGCATTAACAATGACAGAGCGGGTTATTCCGACTTTGTCAGCTATTTTGCTTGCCACTAACAGACCTTCTTTACCATCCAGTTCATCAAAGATGTGTTCTACAGCTTCCAGTTCTGAATATGATAAAGTTCCTATTGCCAGCTGCACAACGGCTTTTTGACGAGCTTCTTCTTCAATCTCTTCGCTCTTTGACCTTAAAATTTCCATACCCACAACTGTGGCACTGTATTCTGCCAGCACCAAATCCTCATCAGTAAATTCTTTTCCAAACCTGGCCAGCACCAGGGTTCCCAGTCTTTCCCCGCCACCGATTATTGGTACAATTGTTGTCAACTTGTCTAAATACACACACTTACTTACATTGTCAAACACACAGTTAACTGAGTCCTGAACAATGTTTGATCTCGTCTCGTGAATATTAAGCAGTTTTTCGTTGTAATGTTTGGGAAACATCTTTTCCTCTAAAACTTCATCTTCTACCACATCACAATCATAATCTTTAACCAGGGCAAAACCCAGGACTTTACCCTTTCTGCTGGCAACATACACATTGGCAGAAAGCACTTCACTCAAAACCAAACACATTTCATTGAAGTCAACAGGATATCCTGCTGATCTTTGTAAAAGCCTGTTTATCCTTCGTGTTTTTTCTAACAACTCTTTACTCATTTTTTTTCTTCCTCCTTGCGCTGAATTGTTTTAAAAGATTATAAAATATACATACTCAAATCTTTATCCCTGACGATGTCGGCTAGTTTGCTTGAAACAAAATCCCTGTCTATAGTTATTTCCTTTTTTTCCATTTCTGGAGAATTAAAGGAGAGATCTTCCAGCAGTTTTTCCATAATAGTGTGTAATCTTCGAGCTCCGATATTCTCCGTATTTTCATTTACTTTGTAAGCAATGGAAGCCATCTCATCTATAGCATCTTCTGTAAATTGGATTTTTATTCCTTCTGTTTCAAGCAAAGCTGAATATTGTTTGGTTAAAGCATTCCTCGGCTCCCTCAGGATCCTTTTAAAATCTTCTACAGTAAGGTTTTTAAGCTCAACTCTAATCGGGAACCTTCCCTGCAGTTCGGGTATAAGGTCAGAGGGTTTTGATACATGAAACGCTCCAGCTGCAATAAACAGTATATGGTCTGTTTTTACAGGGCCGTACTTAGTCATAACTGTAGATCCTTCTATAATGGGTAGAATATCTCTTTGCACCCCTTCTCTGGAAACATCGGGGCCGCCTCTATTTTCAACTCCTGCTATTTTATCGATTTCATCTAAAAAAATTATCCCTCCTTCTTCAGCTCTTTTAATGGCATCTGTGGTAACTTCATCCATATCTATTAATTTTTGTGCTTCTTCGTTAGTTAGGATTTTCCTGGCTTCTTTGACAGAAACTTTTCTTTTCTTTTTCTTCTTGGGTAACAGGTTTCCAAATAGGTCCTGGAAGTTTATTCCCATCTCTTCTACTCCAGAACCCGAAAAAACTTCCAGCATTTGAGGTGAAGCTTCTTCAACTTCTATTTCAACGATTTGGTCTTCAAGCAGACCCTTCCTTAACTGTTCCTTTACATGCTCCCTCTGCATTTCAGCATTTTTTACCTTTTCTCTGAATTCCTCATCTTCGGTTTCTGAAGATTTGGCCACTCCGAAAAGGGATTCAAAGGGATTTTTAAAGCCGGTATGCCTTTTAGGAATGGGAGAAATGATATCCAGCAATCTGTTTTCAGCCATCTTCTCTGCCTTTTTCTTGACAGTTCTCATCTTTTCGGCTTTTACCATTCTTATCGATACTTCTACCAGGTCTCGAATCATAGACTCAACGTCTCTTCCAACATAACCAACTTCCGTAAACTTTGTAGCCTCCACCTTAACGAAAGGAGCTTTTACTAGTTTGGCCAGCCTTCTTGCAATCTCTGTTTTACCTACTCCTGTCGGGCCTATCATCAAAATGTTCTTGGGTGCAATCTCTTCTTGAAGTTCTTTGGGCAGCTTTTTTCTTCGAATTCGGTTTCTCAGGGCAATGGCCACACACTTCTTGGCTTCGTGCTGGCCGATAATATATTTATCAAGTTCTTTAACAATCTGTTTGGGTGTAAGTTCTTCCATAAACTCCCTCCTTTATATTTCCTCTACCACAATAGAATCATTTGTAAACACACATATGGAGGACGCTATTTTAAGAGATTTTTCAGCAATCTCTCGAGGTGAAAGATCTGTGTTCTGGATCAGAGCTTTTGCAGCAGCGAGAGCATAAGGACCACCCGAGCCAATTGCTGCTACATTATCATCCGGTTCTATAACTTCCCCATTACCGGAGATGATCAGCAGATTGTCTCTGTGTAACACAATTAACAAAGCTTCTAATTTTCTCAAAATTTTATCCATACGCCATTCCTTTGCCAGTTCAACTGCTGCCCTCTGTATGTTGCCCTGGTACTGTTCCAGCTTGCCTTCAAATTTTTCAAAAAGGGTAAAAGCATCAGCCACTGATCCGGCAAATCCAACAACAACCTGATTGTTAAAAATCCTGCGAACTTTCCGGGCATTGTGCTTCATTATGGTCTTATCCCCAAAAGTAACCTGACCATCTCCAGCAAGAGCACCTTTTTCGCCTCTTTTAACTGCAACTATAGTAGTTCCTCTAAACAAAGCCACACCTCCTAAGCCCTGGGGTGAGCTCTATCGTAAACCTTTTTAAGCCTTTCTTTCGTAACATGTGTATAAATTTGAGTAGTGGATATATTAACATGACCTAGAAGTTCCTGAACAACTCTTAAATCAGCACCTCTTTCCAAAAGATGGGTTGCAAAAGAATGTCTAAGGACATGTGGGCTTACTCTCAACTTAAGGGATGTCTTTTTAATATACTTTTTAACAATCCTCCTGTAGCTTCTGTTGGACAGACCCTTGCCATATTTGTTTAAAAAAAGTTTGTCACTTTTTGGGTTGAGTCTATCTCTTACTTTTAAATACTTTTTAACTGCCTGCAAAGCCTTTTCTCCAAATACGGTTATGCGCTCTTTTTTGCCCTTACCCCACACCCTTATACTTTTTTCTTCAAAGCATATATCATTAATGGATAAGTTGGAGATTTCTGATACCCTCAACCCGGAAGCATACAGCAGCTCAAGTATTGCCTTATCTCTAATTCCAAAGATATCTTCATCAGGAGCTTCAAGTAATTCCTCCATTTCTTCTTCATACAAAAAAAAGGGCAGGTTTTTCCTTTGTTTGGGTGTGCTCAAATGCAAAGCCGGGTTGTCATCAATTTGGTTTTCTCTAACAAGGAATTTGTAAAAAGACCTGATAGAAGCCAATTTCCTCGCTATTGTTGTCTTCGAGTAGTTGCTGTTCTTTAATTCAGAAAGATATCTTCTAATAACCTTATAGCTCACATTGAAACCATGTTTCTGGTAGTAGTTGTTATCCTGTAAAAAGTTTACATATTGATTCAAATCAACAGCATAATTCTTAATGGTATGATCGGAATAGTTCTTTTCAGTTTTTAGGTGTGTTAGAAACTCATCCAGCAACAGCATCATTTTTTCTCCAATTGAAAAGGACTTTCAACATATTTTATACTAACACAATAAGTTTTCTTCTGCAAGAGCTTTAAAAATTTTTTTTATTTTATGTCTTTTTTGTCATTGATTTTATGTTTCTGTATAAACTCTGATAATACATGCAATGCTTTCTGGGAAATTGCCCTTTTTCGCTTCCTTTTATCTTTAATTTTCAAAAACTCTTCATTTGGAATTATACCAAAATTTGCTTTCATTGGTTGAAAGGTATCGGGATTTGCCGTGGTTATATAATGTATCAACGCTCCTATCATGGTTTCCTTTGGAAATATAAGCGGAGATTCTCCTCTTAACACTCTGGCCGCATTAATACCCGCCACAAGCCCATTTGATGCCGATTCAATGTAACCCTCAACACCAGTAATTTGCCCTGCAAAAAACAATCCTGGATTGTTTTTCATCTGCAGGGTGGGTTCCATTATCCTGGGGCTGTTTATGAAAGTGTTCCTGTGTATGAAACCATACCTGACGAACTCAGCTTCTTCAAGGCCAGGAATCATTCGAAAAATTCTTTCCTGTTCCCCCCATTTCAAGCTTGTCTGAAACCCAACCATGTTGAACAGGGTAGCCTCCTGGTTGTCTTTTCGAAGCTGCACCACAGCATAGGGTTGCTTACCTGTTTTGGGGTCAACAAGACCAACAGGTTTCATGGGCCCAAACAAAAGGGTGTTTTCCCCTCTATATGCCAGGGCTTCAATGGGCATACAGCCTTCAAAAAAAGCCTTTTCCTCGAAAGGTTTTTTTTCATGGACTTCTGCATTGATAAGCTCCTGATAAAATTTTTTGTATTGTGCTTCCGTCATGGGGCAGTTCAAATAATCATCACCATTTTTGTCGTATCGATTTCCCCAAAAAACCTTATTAAAATCTATCGAATCCCTGGTTACAATAGGAGCGGCAGCGTCATAAAAATACAGGTAGTTTGAACCTGTTAAACCCTTCAGATGCTGGGATAATTTATCTGAAGTCAGGGGACCGGTAGCAATGATACAGTAGTGGTCTGATGGAATCTCCGTTACTTCTTTACGGTGAATTTTTATGTTGGGATGGTCGGCAATTCTTTGAGTAACGGTTTCTGCAAATTTGTATCTATCTACTGCAAGGGCAGAACCTGCAGGGACCTTCGTTTTTTCAGCACATTGTATTATTATAGAATTGAGTTTTCTCATTTCCTCTTTTAAAAGACCTGCACCATTTTCCAAAGAATTCGATCGAAAGGAATTGCTACAGACCAGTTCTGCAAGTTTATCGGTTTTGTGGGCCGGGGTTGACTTTTGTGGACGCATTTCATAAAGATAGACTTCAATACCCCTTTCAGCCAGCTGCCAGGCAGCCTCACAGCCAGCAAGACCACCTCCAATAACATGTAGTATTCTGGCCATTACTCAATCACCCTTTGTGTTTTTTTACAAAACCACAACCCGTTTTTGTGCATTTCAAATACTCTCCTTTTGACCTGTTTTTCTTCTTAACCATCAAACTACCACATTCCGGGCACCTTTCTTCAACGGGTTCATCCCATGATAAAAACTCACACTCGGGGTAATTTATACAACCATAAAACTTTCTACCTCTCTTGGATTTCCTTATGATTAATTCCCCTCCACACTCAGGACATTCAACTCCTAATTTTGTCAGATAGGGTTTGGTATTTTTGCACTCAGGAAAACCCGGACATGCAAGGAATTTCCCATACCTGCCGTGTTTTATTACCATGCGTCTGCCGCATTTTTCACAAATTTCATCTGTCACTTCTTCTTCTATATCGATCTTTTCCATTTTTTCTTCTGCTTTTTTTAGTTTTTCTTCAAAGGGGTAATAAAACTCTCTTAAAACTTTTCTCCAGTCAATCTTGCCTTCTTCTACTTTATCCAACTTGTCTTCCAATTCAGCAGTGAAATCAACATCTATTATATCAGGGAAAAAATCTTTCAACAGCTCTATTACTATTTCCCCCAATTCAGTGGGTTTAAACTTTCTATCTTCTTTAACCACATATCCTCTCTTTTGAATGGTATCTATGATTGGTGCATAAGTACTGGGTCGACCGATCCCCTTTTCTTCCAGGGTTTTCACCAATGATGATTCAGTATATCTGGAAGGAGGTTGGGTAAAGTGTTGTTTGGGCTCCAGACCCTTTAAATCAAGCCGCTGCTTTTCCTGTAATTCTGGAATTTCTCTCTCTTCTTCATGATCCTCTTCATCTTTACCCTCAATATACACTTTCATAAATCCAGGGAAACGCAGGATGGAACCTGCTGCCCTAAATGTATAAGCTGCTGCCTGTATATCCACAGAAACAGTATCATACAATGCCGAACTCATCTGGCTTGCAGTAAACCTTTCCCAAATAAGTTTGTATAATTTATACTGGTCTTTTGACAGAGAATCTTTTATTTTTTCGGGTTCTCTATAAATAGAAGTAGGTCTTATAGCTTCATGAGCATCCTGAATGTTTTTTCCCTTTTCTTTCTGGATTCTCCGCTGCTTTGCAGCATACTCCTCTCCAAAATTCTTTATTATATATTCACTGGCTTCCTTCGCAGCAGTTTCAGCAATTCTGGTGGAATCCGTTCTAATATATGTTACCAGTCCAACGCTGCCTTCTCCCTTTATATCCAGACCCTCATAAAGCTGCTGAGCAATTAACATTGTTTTCTTGGCTGTAAAACCGAGTTTCCTGTATGCCTCTTGCTGAAGACTGCTTGTTGTAAAAGGCGGAGCCGGTTTTTTTTCACGTTTGCCTTTTTTAACTTTTTCAACAACAAACACCTGATTTTCCAGATCTTTTAAGATCCGGTCCATCTGTTCCTTGCTTTTAATATCAATTTTTTCACCTTCGTGCTTTACCAATTTGCCCTGAAACACACTGCCGCCTTTTTTGTCTATAAATTCTGCTGTCAATGTCCAGTATTCTTCCGGTTCAAAATTCCTGATCTCTTCTTCTCTATCACATATCAATCTTACGGCTACAGATTGTACCCTGCCTGCACTTAAACCCTTTTTAACCTTCTTCCACAACAGAGGACTCAGCTTGTATCCAACCAGCCTATCCAGAATACGCCTGGCCTGCTGAGCATCTATCAAGTTCTTATCCAACTTCCGGGGGTTTTTGGCTGCTGACCTTACGGCATTTTTGGTTATTTCATGGAAAACTATCCTGCACTTTTCCTCTTTATCAATGCCGAGTTTTTGTGACAGATGCCATGATATAGCTTCACCTTCCCTATCGGGGTCTGTCGCTAAAAAAATACCATCGACTTTTCTGGCATATCTTTTAAGCTCTCTCAGCAATGGGCCCTTTCCTCTTATTGTGATATATTTGGGTTTAAAATCCCGTTTTATATCAACCCCCAGTTGGCTTTTAGGTAAATCCCTTACATGTCCCATTGAGGCAGCTACTTTGTAATTCTTGCCCAAAAATTTTTTGATCGTTTTTGCTTTGGCAGGTGACTCAACAATCACCAAATATTTGGCCATTCAGTTTTTCACCTCCTGAAACAGCACCCGCTCTATACTCTTATGAAGCTTCCTCCAGGTATTTGCTTTATTTTGCCTTTTATTTCAAGGGCAGTTAAAATGGAATTTACTTTATTTGCAGGTAACCCGCTTTTTATTATTATGTAATCGATCAAAGTAGCCTGATATGAGATTAAATTCAATATCTTTTTTTCCTCCCAGCTGAGGGAAATTTCTTCGTCCTGTTTAGGATTACCAGCCTTTTTATCGATTTTACACCAGAGTTGTAGTTCATTCAAAACATCTTCTACGTGTTCAACCAGTTTCGCACCCTGTTTTATAAGCTCATTGGTCCCTCTGCTGTAAAGGCTGGTTATGTTTCCGGGTACCGCAAACACTTCTCTACCCTGCTCAAGAGCGAAATCTGCTGTTATCAATGCTCCGCTCTTTTGTGCCGCTTCAACCACTACTACCCCCAGGGACAGACCGCTGATGATTCTGTTTCGCTTCGGAAAGTTGCTAGGATGGGGAAGGGTTCCCGGGGGAAATTCCGAAACTATTGCACCGGATTTCATGATTTCATAATAAAGGTCTTTATTGGTTTTAGGGTAGAGATAATCAACACCATTACCCATTACAGCTATGGTTCTACCTCCTGCTTTTAAAGCTCCTTTGTGTGCCCAGGAATCTATGCCATTAGCCATACCGCTGACAATAGTTATCCCGCAGGAAGCAAGTTCACCAGCAAGTCTATATGCTACATGTTTACCATATGATGTTGCTTTTCTTGAACCCACAACGGCTACAGCCAAATTGTCCTCGGGAAGAAGTTTTCCTTTAATATATATTAATACCGGTGCATCATATATATTTCTCAGGTTTTTGGGGTAATCACCGCTGTTATATGTAATAACACGTATTCCTGACTTCTGGACCTTCTCCAGTTCTTTTTTAGGATCAATGGTCTTTCTATATTTCAATATGTTTTTATACAACCTTTTGTCAATTCCTTCAATTCTACTGATCTCATGTGCAGCGCTTTTCCAGAACTTTTCCATGCTGCCAAAATGTTCATAAATGTTCCGTAACATAATTGCTCCGAGATTAGGAATTCTGATAGCTGCAAGCCAATATTGTAAATCTTCCATACCGGCCTCCTGTTTATGGTTTCCTAATTGCAAATTCTGAATTCATATTCTAAAAATAATGTTGTTCTCTTCTTAAAAACAAAAAGCAAGCATTCAAAAGTGGAGTTTCAGCTTTAAAATACAGTATACAATACCAATCCTTTACCTGACAAGAAATCAATACTGTTTTTACATTTTTTCAGATATAAAAAGGGTTCTTCTCCAAAACAGTTGGTTAAGGGTTAAGCTAATATATCTAACAAACAGATACGTGGGTTGGTTAGATAGCCTTGCCCGGCTCAAGAATTTCTACACCGGCC
>ENA-OSAI01000292-OSAI01000292.1-marine-sediment-metagenome-genome-assembly--contig:-NODE-292-length-23711-cov-12.148673_pt1 | contig 23711 bp, 27 predicted proteins | sample MGYA00237871_ERZ529316 | MGnify/ENA primary metagenome ERZ529316 (study PRJEB26369, sample SAMN03142814) | marine sediment metagenome | biome: marine; feature: borehole; material: sediment...
GCTTCGTCGTAAGATAAAACGCTCCCAGTAGGATTATTCGGTGAATTTATGATAATCACACGTGATTTTTCTGTGATAAGTGACCTCACTTCTTCGATGGAAGGCTTAAAACCATTTTCTTCCCGCAAAGGTAAAGCAATAGGCTTCCCTTCTGCAAAGTAAACGCCTGGTTCATAGCATACAAATCCGGGATTAGGAATCAAAACCTCTTCTCCTGGATTAACAAGAGCTAACAAAGCCAGAAATAGAGCTTCAGTGCCACCAGCAGTTATTATTATCTCCGTTTCAGGGTCATAGGATAAGCCATATTCCTTTTTCGCCTTCCTAGATAACGCTTCCCTTAATTCGGGAATTCCTAGGTTAGGTGTATAGTGCGATTTATCTCGAGCTACAGCTAATGCTTCTGAAACGTGGGAAGGTGGTGCAAAATCAGGTTCACCTAAAGTTAAACTTATTGCATCGGGAACTTCCTTTAGCGAATCAAACATCCGACGTATACCGGAAGGTTTTAACCTGCAAAGCCTTAAAGCCTTTCTATCAGCTTTTTTCAAGCAACTAACCTCATATTTGAGAGATTTCACTACTATTAAAACGTTTATTTTTGTAAACGAATAAGAAAAACTTAAATTCCAGGCCCTATAAAAAGCCGGTATACAAAATTGTATCCCTAGAAACTTTCAGGTGAATTAAAAAATTGAATTTGAAGAAGAACGTTCAAAATTGGATTATACAAGCATTTAGCGACCCAATTGTAAAAATACTTATAAAAAACAGCCATTTAACGAAAACACAACTAGAAACATTACTAATAGACATTCTATCTGATAATTTAGCTGGAAAACAACTAAAATATGATGAAAAGGCCAGATTACGTTTAACAAAGGCAAAAATAAGCCGGGGAGCGTTCAACAGAACCCTACAGCAGGCACGAGAAAACACAACGCGTGCAATATACACAATTTTACTTTTAGGGTATCTAGGAATCTTGGAAACAACTCAACTAAATCCTTACATTGAGATATCAAACAAATTACATGAATATATAGAAGCATATAAGAAAATGCCAAAAACAGGCGAAAATCTGGAAACCCACCTAAAATTCATGGAAATGATACGAGAAGAGCTTCAATCCGCGTTTCTAGAACTGACTAAACAATAGTGTGATATCACATGCAACAAAAAATAAAGAGATTTTATCGTTGTAAATATCCTCTTTTTAAGCTTAAAATCTAAAAATAAAGGAGTATTGTATTTATAAAATACCTTGTTGATAGTTGCGTGACATTTGTGATATCATACATCCCCTATTAAACTCACCGTAAGTTTTATTAATGTTAGAATATGGAACTGTGAGGTGTGATGTGATAGTATCACATCACGGTGTATCACGTCAAAATCACGGGGAAGAGTATGTGGGAAGCCATATTCTTAGCATGCGTTTCCGGGGCCATGCTTGGTATAGCGATCCATTATTATAACCAAATAAGGAAGTTACATAAAGAATATGAACAGGCAAAAGAGTTAGTCCAGGATATAATTATCAGTTTTAATAAACAATTACAGGGTCAAAGTGAAAAGTTAGGTTTGGTTGCTTACAAGACTGAGATAGCCATTTCCAAAGCAGATGACATATATAAATCAGTAAAGAACAACATGAAGCTCATAGAGGAATTGCAGAATAATGAGGACAAATATCATAATTTAGAACATAAAGTGATGTCACAACTGGAGATGTTGGAAGCGAAAATTCGTGATATTAGGAAATCACAAGATGATCTAGTGAAGAAAGTTTCTGAAATAAAAGAACGGGAAGAGATCAGTGTGGAATCTGCAATTAAAACAGTTATCCCAATAAAGAGAGAGAAAGCGCTGGCACCCTTGAACCATACAGAATTAGAAGTATTGAAAATACTTGCAGAAGAGGGGGAGAAATCTGCACCTCAGATTAGGGCTAGAATAAATCTTAGTCGGGAGCACACGGCACGTTTAATGAAGAAATTATATGAAGAAGGTTATTTAGAGAGAGATACCCGAAAAATTCCATATACCTATAAAATAAAAGAGGAAATGCGTAGTTTATTAAAAAAGGTTGAAACTTGATTTCTCATAATGGTTCATTTCCTTTGTAACACATGTAAATTAGGTGTTACAGTTAACATGCGATATTGCAGACGGTTTGAAGGCCCTGTTCGTGTAAGGAATCCTCGTTTGAAAAGCCTAGCCAGATATGTTGCCACAGTGCTTAAGGTAATAGGTTCTTTAAATTCTTCCTCATATGCTGCTTGAATTTCTTTTGAAGAAAACCAGACGAGAGGAAACTTTTTTTCTACAAGATATCGAATTTTATCATATTTTGACATCTGTGCCGTTGAAAAAGTGTTAGATGTATTGTTAGTTGTTGGAATACCACCAAGTAATTCAACTAAATCAAATAATTGTAATGCTTTTTCACGAGTTATTTGCCCTTCTAAAGTGATGGTATACCGATTACCATTACTGTCGAAGATCTCCACTCGCATTTTTCGTGCAGGCAACTAGACATCAAACACCTATATTAAGGCTTTATTCACAACCTTTACACTTCTCAAGTTATAGTTGTTATGGTGAATAGCCAAAAAGCAAATCGGTTAAAAATAGTGATATTTTAGTAAAATAAGGAAAAATTCCATAGCTTTAATTTCACAAAGTTCACATATAAACTGAAAAGGAAAATGGAGATAAACATTTTCTTTTAACCTATCTTCCAGTAGAAATGGAGGGGTGCCTTGTTCACAAAAAAGAAGCATAAAAAAATAAATTTTTAAATGAAAGAACTCTAAGAAGAAGCATATACTCGTAAATTAACATTTAGTTAACAATAGATGAAGAATTTATTGAGAAAAATATGAAACAAAATTTTAGAAATGTTTCTCTTAGCTTTTCATATAATTGCTGAATATAAATTAATATCAACAGAACTATAAATTCTCCCACCCCTTAATTTCCAGTGGAAAATATTCTTCTTGAAGAGTAAAAATGTTCATGAATAAAGAATTATAAAGAAAGGTAGAGGGAATAATCTATTTCTTTCTACAATAATAATTTTAATCTTTATGTCTTTCTTATCTTTTGGAGTATATTCTTTTAGAATAAAGAATCAAAAGAATCAAAGAGAAGGTAATAGGAGTATTCCAGTAGAAGTATAGGGGTGCGTGTTTTTCTCCCTTTAGCTTTTCTATAACTTTCTCGAATTTTTTGTACGATAGTCTTTATCTTCTCTACTTGAAATTGAGGTTTTGCTCCTGGAGTCGGGGAATTAAATGGTAAAAACAGATATACTGGAAAATATATTCGAGGATTTCTTTAGAAACGCTAAAATCTTTAAGAATAGAGAAGTTCTTCATCATGATTATTTGCCTTCCTATTTTCCTCATAGAGAAAAACAAATCCGACAATTAGGTGAAACCCTTGCTCCTGTTCTACATGGTTCCCGATGTTCAAATATTTTTATCTATGGAAAAACGGGAACTGGAAAAACAGCTGTTACAAAATATGTTTTATGGAAGCTTATAGAAAAAGCAAATGAAATTAATGCATCAGTCAAAAAATGTTATATTAACTGCCGTTTAATAGGAACTGAATATCGGATTTTTGTAACACTCTGTTCTTCTCTTGGAGTTTCTGTTCCCTTTACTGGATTATCAGTCAGTGAAGTTTTTGATCGATTCAGATTAGCCCTTGATTCTTACAAATTAGTTCTTCTGATAACACTAGATGAAATAGATGCAATGGTTAAAACACGGGGCGACTCTCTTCTATATGAATTAACACGTATAAATGAAACACTCCGTTCTAGCAAAGTGTCAATCATAGGGATTTCTAATGACCTTAAATTTAAAGAATTCCTAGACCCACGGGTTTTAAGTTCATTAAGTGAAGAGGAAATAGTATTTCGTCCCTATGATGCCGCAGAATTGAAAAATATACTTTTGGAACGTGCTAAACTTGCTTTCTTTGATGGAGTTTTAACTGATGGTGCTATAAGTCTTTGTGCTGCATTAGCTGCAGCTGAGCATGGTGATGCCCGGAGAGCCCTTGATTTATTACGAGTTGCAGGAGAAGTTGCAGAACGGAGGGGTGATGAGAAAATAACAGAAGAACATATTCGTGAAGCTGAAAAACGAATTGAACATAACCGTGTTGTGGAATCCTTAAAGAATCTAACACTTCATTCAAAAATGGTTCTTTTTAGTGTTTATCAATTGAACAAAGCAAATATTAATCGGGCTATTACTGGTGACATTTACGAAGTTTACTGTGAACTCTGCGGTGAAATTGGTTTGGTTCCCCTAACACAACGTCGAGTCAGTAGTTTAATCAATGAACTGGATGCAATCGGTCTGTTAAGCGCCCGTATTGAAAGTATGGGACGTTATGGACGAACGAAGAAGATAAAACTTGGGATTGCTCGTAGCATTATTAGGAAAGTTTTCTCACAAGATGAACGGCTTGGGCGTTTGATAAACTATGAGCTTCAATGCTTGCCAAAAACTACGCGTAGTAGGTACTGAGGACGGAAGTTTCCAAAGAAACTCAGCAAAAACTGTTTTAGCTGCTGTTCTGTTCCAAGACTTGTGGGTTGAGGATATACGGTTTACTTATATAACAGTAGATGGGTTTGATGCCACCGAGAAGTTCACGAACATGTTGTATGGATGGAGATTTGATATTGTTTTGTTAGCAAGCCTGTCTTTTGGGGGATTTAATGTTATTGACCCACATGAAGTTTTTAGGAAATTTCATAAGCCTGTGATTGTTGTTTCCCGAAGAAAACCGGATAACAAAGCTGTAAGAGAAGCTTTGCGTCGCCATTTCTATGACTGGAAACGGCGCTGGAAAATTTTCAGGAATGCTGCACCCGTTTATTTGCTAGGTAAAGAATCTACAGTTTATGTAGAACTTGCCGGATTAGATGTTGTCTTTGCACGTGAAATCCTTGATAAACTGACATTATTTGGCAGGGTTCCGGAGCCTATTCGCGTTGCTCGTATCATTGCACGGGGTATATCCTCAAAAGTCAATAGAAACTAATAGTTGTGAATTGTAAAGTTTGAAGATTCACAATTGGAACTTTACCAGGAGTTGGAATAAATCCCAAGCGTTTCATATACTCTGTTTGCTCTTGCCATGTACCTGAATTGATAAGTAAGGTGCCACGGTATACTGCTGATGCTTGGACATGGACATGTCCACAATGGAAGATCGCTGGCGGGCGTTCTATTACTAAGAAATCTCTCTTTTCCGGTGCTATTGGCGTTTTTCCACCATACAATGGTGCAAGATGTCGGCTTTGGATGAGATGTTTCATCGCCTTATCTGGGCGGTCATAGGTTATGTCTGGGACAGTTGATACGAGGTCGTCTAAGCTCCTACCATGGTAGAGTAAAAACTCGACTCCATGGATGTTAATGGAACAGGGGTTACCTAACAAGTGAATCCTTCGGGTTTCACAAAGTTCTTGAAGGTATTCCTTTGATATTGCCGGTTGAGGCAAGGCTTTTCTTACTCCATCATGATTTCCTGGGATAATGATTATTTCTACGTGTTCTGGAATCTTTGAGAGTAACTCTGTGGCAAGTTCATATTGTTTCTGAATGTTTTTGATTTCAAGTTCTTCTTCTTGATTTGGGTAAATTCCTATTCCGTCTACTACATCGCCAGCTATTAGTACATATTTTACATGACTGGCTATTTCCTGCAGAGATGCATCGCCCCATTTTCCATTGAGCCAGTCTATGAATTTTAGGAATGGTTTGTAGAGAAACTTGTTACTTCCAATATGGAGGTCGGATATTAGAACAGCATACATTTTTTGGGCAGTTTTTTGCGGGGGTTTCGGTGGAATGTCTGGAAAAATGATGTCTTCCACGATTAAGAGGTTAGTACGGGTTTTCCTAACGTTCATGCATACAACTTGGTCTAGCATTAATTGTTGGGCTTTTTCTTGCAGTTTTTTTGTAGCATTTTGTGGAACTAATGCTGTAGCAGACGATTCTAAATCTTCAATTCGAAAGATTATCCGCTTTTGCGATTCTCTCTTTTCCGTTATCATGCATACAATTCTTACTTCTGTGTTGGTTCTAGCCCTTAAGGCCTCTCGAATAGTCGTGGAACTGCGCAAGTCAACTCTTTTCCGAAGTATCTTTTCTAGTCTTTTGAAGCGGTCACGGAAATAGTCTAAATATTCAGTTAGCGTTCCAGCAGTACAAATTTTCCCTGTTGGGTCTTGGATTATCTTTATTTCTGTGGGGATTTCTTTAGCAAAGGGATAGAAAGTTTCTTCAGTTTTAGCTATTGGAATAGTTTTCAATTTTGATTCTTGTGTGGGCGGCTTTTGTTGTGGCGGTTGGGGTAGGCTTATGAATTCTTCAACAAGTTGACGGTTTATAAAGAAGGTTTTTGGTGGCGCTTTCTCCATTTTTCTAATGACTTCTGAGACTACTTTCTCAAGGTCATGGGTTTCCGCTATTTTGGATAAGAGCTCAAAAGCTTCTTTGTCAAGTTGATATCCTGCAGCTAGGGTGAACTGAACAGCCTTATGTAATTTCTTGAAAGTTTCATCATGTATGTTCATAATGATATATGTCTCCAATCCATCTCTTCTGGAATGATTATGTATCCCTCGTTTTCATCGCCGATTTTAACGGTTTTTCCTCTGAGGTGAAGATAGGCTGTTAACGCCGCTGTTACTGCGTCAATCTCATGCGGCGTCAATACACGGTGCTCATGCGTGCCACTCAAACCTATCTGTGTTAATAAGGTTTGAATTTTTCGCCATTGTTTGGGTGGTAGGTTTAACGCTTTTCTTGTTGATGTTGGGTGGACTTCTATTACTTGGAATCCTAGCTTTTGAATCTTTTTCGCAAGTTTTTCAGCTCGAATTGTTAGTTTCTCCATTGCTGGTAGGCGAGGTGGAAAGACGTGATATCCTTGTCTTATCATTTCTTTATCTACCTTCCGTAGGATTCCTTCTTTAGGCAACATTAAAGGAGCATCTATGGCTATTAGTGTTGGATTCGTTTTCTGTACAAGCTCAATTATCTCTTTGTTTGTGTGTACTTCCCCCGTTTTTACTATTTTGTTTTTAAGTGTTGCCCATCCCGTAGGATTTTGTTGTTTCCCAGCTAAATCTATACCTAGGGTTATTATTCGAGTCAATTTTGATTCTTCCATCTATGTTTATATATCGCCTGACTGTCTAAATTTGTTGAGACTTGTGGGGAATGATTATGGAGCTCCGTAAAGTTCAACGGACTCCCGGTGGCACCTTTTTCGTTTGTTTGCCTAAATCATGGGCTGAACAACATGGTTTAATCCGGGGATCTGTTGTTGCAATTAGTGAATCTCCTGATGGAAGGTTATGTATCGACGCAGCGTATAAAACTAAGCCTTCTCCGCAGACGGTTGTTATTCAACCAACTCGACATTTAGATCGTGAGATTGTTGGTAAATACTTGTTAGGATATGACATCATTCGAATCGAGGCTAAAGATCGTATTGGTTTTGATGTTAGAGAAACCGTTAAACATACCGCAAGACAACTTATAGGGCTGGAAATCATTGAGGAAGATTACGCATCAATTGTTCTCCAATGTCTCCTTGAACCCTCCGGATTTCCACCAGAAAAAATTCTACGTCGAGAGTACGCTATAGTTGCTGGTATGCACCGTGATGTTGTTAACGCATTGATTGATGGAGACATATCTCTCGCGAAAAGTGTTTTAGCCCGTGATGATGAAGTTAACCGGCTATACTTCCTTTTGGTTCGAGTTCTACGTACCGTAGTGCAGAATCCAAGTTTAGGCGTAAGACTAGGTGTCCGCCCTATAGAATGTCTAGACTTTCGTTTGGCCTCGAACCTCGTGGAAACTATGGGTGACGAATGTGTTCATATAGCAACTAAAACAATTGAATTAAAAGGAAAGAAATTTTCACAACAAGTCGCAAAAATATTCTTAGACTTCGATTCACTGGTTTCCAAGGCAAGAGAAAATGCTTTAAAGTCCTTCTTAATGGGTGACATAGCTTTAGCTGAAGCGGTTAAAGATATGCGAGGAAAAATTGATAAGACTTTTGAAGGAGTAGAACATGCCATTAAGGCGGAAACAGTTAACCTCGTAGCATGTTCGCTAGCCGCGGCTTCTGCTCTTAGGCAGATATACGAACATAGTGTTGACATTGCAGATTTGGCTATGCCGAAAACATTTAAACAGAAACGTTAGACTTTCACCATTTTCCAAATGGCTTTCTTCATTATCTCGCCATGTTTTGCTCCATAGTATAAACCTGCCAATCTACCTATAGAAGGAATGATGATTCTTTTAACAATCTTAAAAAGCAACGGGTTTTGAATGCGATATTCTAGAAAGGAATCTCCCCAGACCTTTATATTATATTCCCAACATCGAGTAAGGAATTCCCATCGCGCTCTAGAAAGTGAATCGAGCTCTGCTCCACGTTTATTCATAAGTATGCAGTTTTCAAGAGGCACGAAAAGCAAGGGGACAAAGAAGGCATAATAGTGTCTTAGCTCATCAATTAGTTCTAGTGTTTCAAGCACATCCTCTTCTTTTTCATCTGGAAGTCCAATTATTAACGTAGCAAGCGGATACCAGTCGTTGTCGTTTAATATTCCAAATGCTTGACAAACAATTTCCTTCCATTGCTCTGGCTTAAAAGGAAGCATTTTTCCAGCCATATACTTACGCATGAGCCTAATGCTTCCTGTTTCTATTCCCGTTTCAGAGGTTATTATAGGTTTTTTACCATGGCTATACCAGTGATACTGAATTAGGACTTCAGCAGCTTCTTTAACCATTTGTGGGTCATAAACAACGGGAGCTAAGGACATGTGCGCTGGTTGTATTGCTTTAACTCCAGGATATGCGGCTATGCTACTGATCAGCTTCAAAACAGCTTCTCTATTGGGGATGAAACGTCTGTTTTTTGCACCGTAAAGAAAGATATCTTCAGTCACTAACGTAATTCGAGAACATCCTTCACGCACCGTTATTTCTACTTCTTTCATGATCTTTTCAAGCGGGAAATCACGTCTTTGTTGCATTGTGGGTGTGCAAAACTGACAGTTTCTTCCACAGCCCCTAGAGATTTCCACACAGCCATGTATAGCTGCATGCCTAATAATTGGCACTTCATCTACTTTCGGGCTTTTCTTAATGCGGACTACCCGTGGAAGGGGATCCCCGCTTACTGCTTTTTTAAAAATATTCACAACCTCTCCTTCACTTTCACCAATAATTACACAATCTATTCCATAGCTTTCCGCGACTCCTTTACGTTCAAGCTGCCAAGCTCCAAAGCCCCCCACAATCACCTTCGGCTTATTTTTTCGAATGTTCAGGTTTTTGAGTAATTCACGGAACTCAATAGCGTTCATGGGTTCTCCCCCTCCAACTAATGAGGAATAGGTCTTACTAACATAGCCCATTCCAGTTGGATCCATGGAGGAAATTCCAACAACTTTCGTGTTGGGCCCTACAAAGTCATCAATGTCGAAGGGATGGACAACCGCTATCTCTGATTCATCAAAACCGTTCTCAAGTAACAATGCTTCTACCTTTCTTAGACCGTAAGGCGCATACTTCACTGTTCCATCCGTGTTTCGTTCAACTGGTGGGTAGAGAGTTCTTCTTAGAAACCATAAGGGTAAAGGGCCTTTAGCGAATCCAGCGACGAAAGCTACGAAGGGGCTATTATAAAAGTCGCTCATTTCGGTGGCGGATGCTGTTAGAACCACTTTTACGCCTGGATTTTTTGCCATCCCTTCTTTCCCATCCGAATGGAAGAGGGTTCAATTTACGTTATTATTAAAAATTATGGTGGCTTTTTCGTCCATATGCTTTTACAATGAAGAAAATTATGAGTATATAAAGTGCTGCTCCTGACATCTGACGTATAATTGACATTGTATTCCAAAACCAGCTTGTGGCGCCATTGAAACGGGTTCCTGCTACAAACCAAGCGAAAATGAAGTCTACCAATGGATCACTTATCTTAGTTATTCTCGATGGAAGGTTTATTAGATGAGAATCTATGCTGAATATGAAATATAACGGGGCTATTGTGATTAAGTTGAATAATGTTACTCCAGGTTTTATACCAAAGGTTTCCATAAATGCTCTTGCATAAACGTTTGCTTCTCGAAATGGGCTGTCACACAATGTTAACGTAACTAAGTAATCGAACATGACAAATCCGAGTATAACAAGGAACCTTTTTAGCCAGATATTTTTGCAGGGAATAAAATATTTTAGGTTAGATGTCGTAAGTCGCATTCTCCTTTCTCCTCGTGAAGCCAGTTCTTATATCTGAAGGTGATGAAGTTAAGTTTTACCTTGTGAAAAGCTGATTTTAGATTCAGATTTCAGATTCAGAAGTATAAAATAAAGGTAAGACCGAATCGAATTCTGCTTCCGAATAAGAAGGCTTCGATAAAATCGGGGACAAAGTTATGGAAACCCATATGGAAAAACCAGGAACCGTGATAAAACTCTACGATCAAAACACAGGAGCATGGAAAATCGTAAGAAAAGACAAAGGGCCACAAAAATCCCTTGAGATTATTGAGAATGCTCTACGAAAACTTGGACTATCCAAGAACGAAATAAAGATATATATTCACCTTGCAAGAACTGGCGAAAGAAAGGCAAGTGAGATATCTGAAGCTCTTTCGTTGCATAGGACAGAAACTTATCGTATCCTTCGAGATCTGGAGAAAAGGGGACTGGTTTCGTCAGTTTTCGAGAAACCATTGAAATTCATAGCCACTCCCTTTGAAAAAGCCTTAGAAATCCTGATCGAAACCAGAAAGCTGAAAATTCAACTTCTCGAAAAAAAGAAGAAAACTCTTGTTGATTTATGGGGGGCTCTTCCAAAGCAGAGATTAAAAGTGGAAAGAAAGGAGGTTTTTCAAATTCTTGAAGGTGAAGAGCAGATAAGCCTTAAAGCAAGCGAAATCTTAGAGAATACGGAAAAGGAAGTTATTGTTTTCGCTTCAGATGATGATCTAGCCCGGCTATATCATTCTGGTTTCCTGGATAAGCTTGAACGTGTAGCCAAGAAACGTTTAAAAGTACGTCTATTGACGAATTACTCGCCAAAAAGCTGCTTCTTCATAGAAAAAACCAAGTTGACCAACGTAAAATATTCCGTAGTAGGCGTTGATGAGCTTCCATGCTTTATTGTTTCTGATGGGGAGCAACTCTTGTTATTGATCCGAAATAATGGAGGAAAACGAAGAATAGCCGCTCTATGGACAAACTACTCAGCGTTTCTAAAAACATTATCGGTACTATTTAATGAATTATGGGAACACGAAAGTCCTTTGAACATGCCCGAAATCCCTATCACAAAACCTTAAACAAAATTCTTCCGTTCAATTAATTCCAGAGATAATTACTTCTAAATTGCGTTAACTCACGCTACGTACAAACCGTCATACCTTACTATGCATATTTTCTAAACAAAGCTATTCCGTAATGGAGAGACATGTACATGAGATTTACCAAAAACCGTAAAGCACTTAGCACAGTAGTAACCACACTAATAATCCTTGTAGTGTCTGTTTTATTAGCTACGGTCGTAACCTACTATGCCATCAACGTAACGTCAACACGTGTTCAGGAAGAGGCATTACACCTAACAAAACAGCATGTTTGGTATAATACTAGTGGCGGTTGGGCTGAAGGCGCTATAGTAATACTTAATACTGGTGGAAAGGACGTTGTAATCGACAAGATAAGCGTAAGAGGACAAGAATGTGACTGGACAAACGTTTACTTCTGGCGAACCAACAATGTTACAGTTTCTGACGACCTGCAAGTAACAACAAATCCACTAAACGGGTCGTCTGTGAGTATTACGGTTCAGGGTGCTTCGCGAAACTTCACCCGAGCCAGTGATGACATCACACTTAGGTCTGGCTACACTATGGTAGTATACATTAAAGATCCTGACAGCATAGCTCTAAACGACGTCGGTGTTACCGTAGGGATCAACGTATTCACTTCCAATGCTCAGTACTATAAAGAAGTAAACGTTGAAGCCGCCCAGTAAAATCCCTACCCCCTTTCTATTTTTATTTTCCCCTTTTTATCATCCCAGAAAGCTCATCCAATCCATTCCTTTTTAGCTTACAAACGAATCGCTGCCGTTATGTGTAGTTTTGTTCTACACACAAACTGTCTTATTATTTCTAGTGTGAGATGGTTGAATGTGTAGATAGGGGAGAGAGACAGCTCTACAATTCCAAAAAGAGTTCCGAAGGTTTCAAAATGAAAGGAAATAGGAAATTCAAAGGAGATATACTTAGCCTACTTCGTTCTACTAGGGGACTGGCTATTCCTGTAACCTTTTTGATGCTTTTCGTCGCACTTATAATAATTATTTCCACAACTTATAGTTTCGCGGTTATTAAAATAAGTAGCCGCGGCGCATTTTTAAAGGCTTCAGTAGCAAAAAGAAGCATGCTAATGTTAGATCATACGATAAGAAACATCGTGTGGCTACCTGGGTCTTCTCAGACCATATATTTTGATGATTATGGTGGGGTTCTGAAAGTTGAACCTGTGGCAAAAAGGTTATTTTTGAACCTTACAGATGGAGGAGCTTTTTCTAGAGCCTTATTCAATGCATTTGTAGGAAAGGCTATCTACAAGCTTCCACCCACCAAAGAGGGTGAAGTTGGGCTTTTTTTAAGGGGTGGTGCAGAATCCGTAATAAATAAGAGTTCTTCAGCTATGGCGCAAATTTATATTTCAGCAACATTAGAAGGACCGGAGGTTGTCCTTTCTTACCGCCCTTTTGTTTCTTCGGTTGCAAACGGAGAAATCAACGGAAAGACAAAGAACGTGCTTCGTATCTACATAATCAATCTAAATAATTCTGATTCTTTGGAGATAAGCGGCGAATTTTACCTCAAAATATCAACGACCAATGTTACTCTAACTGTTCACACTTATGAATTCAACAATAGTCTTTCATCTTTAGCTATACAAGCTTCCCTAGACAATGTAGAAACAACAGTTTGGCTTCCAATAAGTTCCACTGCTGAAGGCGCGATCGTAGATGTGGAAGTAGTAACCTGCTTTATTAAGCTTCAAAAAGTGGAGGTATAATAAAAATGGTTTCTATTTCGGCAAGCTACATTTACACTTTCGCGGCCATAACCGCCGTAACTACTTTATTAATGTTTTCTTTCGTCGCATATGCCAATACCTTACGTGTAATTCCAGAAATGAGCAAGTTAAAAAAATTACTAAGGTACGTAGCGTCAAAGGCTATAGAACTTTTAACCCTCTCTTCTTCAACCAATGTAACATTGGAAATCTATCTGGAGATGCCTGTAACCATCGGCAATCGTGAATATTGGGTTCAATTACGTAATGATTCTTCTAACGCTTGGGTAGAGGGCGGCTTTGGGAAGCTTTCAAATGTTTCATCAGGTTCACGTGTATATTTTCCACAGAAAGCCCATGCATCTGGACATTACATAGGCGGAAATGGCGCCTTAATTATCCGTTGCTGGATGAACAATACGCTGCCAAGTATAATTTTAAACGGTTCAGGAGGGCAGGAACGTTGAAGTTTAAGTTTGGACTACGTAGGCATGAGTTAGACGCTGAGGATATCCAGCAAGAAATGTTAAGGGCTGAAGAAGCGTTAATCGGATACCTCGACCTTAAGGCTTGGGGGGCTCCAGAGGGGCATGTAGAAGTTGAGTCTTACCCGCTAAAACCCCCCTTCTCTTATGCTTCCATACTTAGAAATGAGGAAACCGCTGAGTTTTTATACATTGTTGACGAACTGCCTTTGACAAACGAAGAACGAGACGGCTACTTCCGAATGCGGAACATCCTCGAGTATGAGTTAAAAGCGCCAGAACCAGACGAAACTTTGGCTGAATCTTTTCGTAGACAAATGCCTATAATAATCGCCAAACATCAGAAAGTCTTTCAAAATATTTCATCAGTCGGCATTAGGAAAATCTTGTATTATCTAGAGCGAGACATAGTTGGCTATGGAAAGATTGATCCGTTAATGTTTGATCCCTATGTGGAAGACATAAGCTGTAGTGGAGTCAACAAACCGATCTATCTATGGCACAGACGTTATGAGAATATCCGAACCAACGTTATTTTTAGAGACGAAGAGGAGCTTGACGACTTTGTCATGAAAATAGTTCACAAAGCTGGCAAACATGTAAGCATAGCCTTTCCAATAGTAGACGTTACCCTTCCTGAAAAACATCGTCTAGCCGTTTCTTTCGGAAGGGAAACAACCCCTTCCGGAACAAGCTTCACTATAAGAAAGTTCCGCAAAGACCCCTTTACAATAATAGACCTTATTGCTAATGAGACCATAAACGAAACCATAGCTGCATACCTTTGGCTTTTAATGGAAAATAAAATGTCTGCAATGATAATCGGTGCTACTGGAGCTGGCAAAACTACTGCCCTAAACGCTATTGCATGCTTGATTCGACCTAACTACAAAATAATCTCCGTGGAAGAAGTAGCGGAAATAAATCTCCCTCACGAAAACTGGACTTCCACCATTGCCCGTTCAGGTTTTGGAGCTGAAAGTGAAGGTGAAATTACTCTTTATGACTTAATTAAATCAGCTGTGCGTCATCGTCCTGACCTTATAATCGTTGGTGAGGTCAGGGGTGAAGAAGCCTATGTGCTTTTCCAAGCCTTAGCAACGGGGCATGGTGGATTATGCACCCTTCACGCTGAAGATGTGGACACAGCTGTTAAGAGACTGACACAACCCCCAATGAATATTCCTCCATCCATAATTCCTCTTATGAACTGTGTAATAGTAGTAAAGCATGTGAGAACTCCAGTTTTCCTTCAAACAGGAAAAAGGCTATCCAGCAGAAAATTCATATGCGTTTCTGAAGTAAAAGATGCAAAAACCTTCTACGATGTTTTTACGTGGAATCCCTCTACAGATGTATTCCAAGAAAATCTAGAGCAAAGCTATTTGTTAGGCAAGATGGCTACAAACTTGGACATTCCGGTTGAACGGTTAATTGACGAGCTTGAATATAGGGAGAAAGTTTTGTTACATATGGTTGAACATAACATTCGAGACTATCGTAGCGTTAACAAAGTTTTAAGCAAATATTATCATAACCCACAGCTTTTCGAGAAGGAATTCTTTGAAAAATACAAGTGGTGAACAAAAATGACTTTACCAATGAAAAGACTGAAAATTTTCCGTTGGGTAAACGATATACTTGAAGAACAACAGTCTCACGAAATTGATCGAGAACTTCCCTTCACAGCTATGCTATTTACTATTCTGGCTGCAAGCGGAATTTCACTTTATGACAGCTGGAAGAAGCTGGCGTCTATATCGCTTTTACCTAACCTTCAACATGAGGCTCAGGATGTAGTTCGACGCGTAGAAGTACTTGGACAAGATCCATTGACTGTTATGCAAAAGAAGGCAGAGAAAACTCGATCTAAACTGTATAGAGAGTTTCTAGCTGGTTATGTTTCTTCTGTAAGAAGTGGTGGAAATGTTGTTAGCTTTTTGAAAAGCAAACTACGTTCCATATTTGAGATTCAAAGCACCGCTGCCATCCGTTCAGTTGAAAAATTAGGAACCCTTGTTGAAGCCTATGCGGTTATGTTAATCGTAACTTTATGTACCTACATTCTTTTTATAGTTGTTTCTTCAACCAGCTTCTTTGAATTATCACGAATGGGCGGAACACCAATCTTGTCTCAACCCATACTTTATTTCTTAATCTTCGGTTTAACGCCATTTATATCCATAATATTTATAACGGTTGCACATACAGCCAGAAAAAGCAATTTATTAAATATAAAAACCGTATACTATTCAGCCGTAATTCCCGCTCTCTGCGTAGCCGTCTTAATCATTGCGTCTTTATATATATCCCAACTAGAATTTATGATAGCCCCTATGACATTTCCTCTTTTCATAACAATCTGCCTATGCGCCGTCTCTTTTCTCCCAGCTCTAACCTACTTCAAAATTGAACGAATTAACTATGCCGCTGAGGAAGCTATGCCGAGCTTCCTAAGAGATGTAACAGAAGCAAGAAAAATCGGCTTGTCTCCTGAAAAAAGCATAATCCATGCTACAAAACGTACAGGTTATGGTAAATTCTCAGATGTATTATCGCTTATTCGAAGTCAGATGGAATGGGGCATATCCATAAGAAAAATCTTTAGAAATATAAAAAAGAAAATTCAAACATGGCCTGTGCTAGTTAACCTTCTCATTCTGGTAGAAACGATTAAGATTGGCGGCGGTTCAGCAACAGCCTTGGAAATCTTGACAGAGTATGGTGAAAAAATGAGGGATGTGGAAGTAAACAAGCGCTCTCTATTAAAGCCTTATATTGTCCTGGCATTCGTCTGGAGCATCCTAATAGCTATGACTACTACTATCGTAGCTATGACCCTTCACGTGCTAACGCAAATATCTTTGCCTGGAGCAACGGTTCCTCCAACCCAAGTGATGATGCATAGCATTAGTGTTTTCTCTGTTGGAATAATACTTCAATGTTGGATTTCCGGTTTCTTTATAGGAAAAGTTAGTGAAGGAACGTTGGCCGCTGGTTTCAAATACTCCATTATGCTTGCGATTACAGCCTACGTTTCCCTCTGGCTCTCCCAAAACTTTCTTGGAGGAATGTTTAACCTAATCTCCTAAGATGGAAGGACTCAAAATGCCGACCGCTTCCATAGACACGTTTTTTGCATGTTCCCTCATGACGATCCTAGTTCTATCCGCTATGGCTGGGCTCTCAATAACTCTTTTCCCTCACTCAACTACTTCATACAACGAAGAAACTGAAGAGCGTTTCCTTCAACTTACCAAATATATTCTTCTAAACACAGGTTCACCAGAAAATTGGGGAGAAAACTCTTCCATTGTTCCGAGTTACTTCGGGTTGGCTGAGACAAACGGAATTTACGCATTAAACATAGACAAAGTTTCCCGTTTAAACATTGAAAACGTTTATGCATTGTCTTACTCAAATATCTTGGATTCTTTAAAAATAAAAAACGTAGCTATACGAATGTCAATAAAACCAGTTTTTGACGTACAGATAAATATGACCTCGAATCTGGATGAAGGAAACGAGACTGTTTACGTTTTTGAAATACGAACAGTTAAATCCGGGTTACCTCTGTCGACCTTAGTAAAAAGTCACTTGTTAGTTGAAGAACAAGTTTACTCAAAGCCCTACCTAACCCTGCAAAACGGATATGGCGTCATTAACTTTTCGGTTTCAAACTCTTTAAGCGGTAAAGCCACACTCATTGTGCTGGCAAAACACGCTTTCGATCCATACATAGTTTCCTTTGCCACTTATCCTTTTCAGCATAATTCTCAAGAATCATTGGTTGAGGACGGAGTTTTTCTGCAACTAAGTCCTTTAAACTACACTTTGCATGTTTCATTGTTGCATGCTGCTGTTAACGTTTCAAAAGCCTACGCATTCTCCTTCAACTATACTTTTGAGCTGAGAAAAACCTACGAAAATGAAAGTTTTCTTAAATACACTATTCCACGATTGCAGGACATAAGTCCCTTAGTTCTTGCGGTTACCGGACGAAACTCTACCAATGCCTTTGTAGAATGCGTTCCCTACCCTCAAATCCCGCTGGAAACTGGTGCTACCTTCAGCGATTCAACACGATCAAACGTTATAACTCATCAGCAAATAATCATGATAAACCGAGTTTTATACGAATTTACCCTAAAGAGTGGAGGTCCAACAACATGATGAAAAACGAAAAAGCACAAGTCCGTGTTCTCGAAGCTTTTTTAGCTGTTTTACTAGTTTTCTCAGCCTTTGTTGTTTCTGCGACTTTATTCATTGTTCCAGAAGAATCTGGTGGAGAGGAATTAGATTCATTGGGTATGCAAGTTTTGCTTGCTCTCGACAAAGAAGGTCTACTTGGAAGATTCATTGACGAGGGTAACTGGACTGGTCTTCGCGAATCTTTGAAGGCCCTCCTACCTCCAGCTGTTCTTTTCAACTTAACCGTATATAGCGAATCCATGCAAAAGCTTAACACAACTCCTATATCTAACCAGGCTGTGAAAAGCTCTCAAGTAACGTGTATTGAATACGTTTGTGCAAGTCGCAATCTAAATTTTCGTTATTATATACTGCGTTTACAGTTGGCGATGGCTAAATGAGGTATTCTTGCAAGAATGAGAAATGGAATTCGGGGCAAGTTTTAGTAGTTGCTGCTCTGGTAGTAGCTCTAGTTATTTGTTCAACCACTGCCTATGTCTATGAGCTCACTAGACCCACAAACGTCACCCATCCCAGCTTTCTCAACGAATTTGTTCTCGCAATAAAACACGGAACAAAAAACGTTCTAGTTAGCTCCTTAGCAAACTTTTCCATAAGCAACCAAAGCAATATTTTGACAACGAATTTAGAGGAGTGGCGCACGATTATAGAAAGACAGTATATCTTTGGTAAATGCCTTCTAAGTTTCTCCCCATCTGATGCTTCCCCTTATGTAAACGGTTTCTGGCGAAACTGGACAACTGATGGTTACGGCGTTTCCAGTGCTTCAGCAAACTTTTCATTGAACATTCAAGGAGGAAAACTTAATGCAACTTTCGCCTACGAAAGTGTTGTAACTCTTACCTTGGCTGTTAACGGAACCAGCCAATCTCTAAGAGGACAGACTCAGGTGAACGTTACCCTGGTTTTACAAAACGAAGAGTCTTACACATTAGCTAGGAACATAACGCTTTATTACTGGAATGGTGGAGTATGGACTTTAGTGGACGACTCTAACAATTTAACAGTTACTGACTATGGAAACGGAACCTATCGTCTAACATTCACAACAATGCCCCCGTTAGGAAACGTTGAAGTTTCTGCTAGGGTTTTCGATGAACGTGAAATCCTCGTTGTAGCTAACGTAACTTGTAGTTCTATTTAAAATTCGAGTAACTTATATAACCAGTTATATTCTCTCATAAAAGGCGAAATCTCTATGGAAATTCCTAGCCTTAATCCTCGTTTATGGAAACAATTATACACGCTCTTCAAACTAGCAGAAATGGGCGCCCATAAACGAACTGCTAAGATTTCAACCGAATATTTAGCTCAGAAAATGGGGGTTTCCCAACAAACTGCTTCTCGAAACCTGATTGAACTTGAAAGAGAAAAACTAATCCAAAGGACGATAACACCTAAAGGATGTTTGATAAAAATCACGGATAAAGGCATCATTGAATTGAGAAGGCTCTACTCTACTCTACGTTTAGTAATGGAAGCTGCTTACCCTCCATCCCTGACACTAGAAGGAACAGTTTTCACTGGACTAGGTGAAGGTGCTTATTACGTTTCTCTTGATCATTACCGCAAGCAATTCATAGAAAAACTTGGGTTCGACCCTTTTCCTGGAACGCTTAACCTAAAACTTACAACAGAATACGACATTCGAACCCGTCAAGAGCTTGAAGCCTATCCAGGGATAGAAATACATGGCTTCAAAAACGAAACACGAACCTATGGTGCGGGAAAATGTTACCCCGCAATTATAAATAACGCTGTTAAAGGCGCAGTTATCTTTGCCTTTCGAACCCACTACGACCATACAGTAATCGAATTAATCGCCCCCGTGTTTCTCCGAAATCGACTAAAACTCAAAGATGGACAAAAAGTAAAAGTGGAAATACTAACACTTCCTTAACAGCCTTTTTAATGAACCACAACTGAATATCTGTAAACAATTTGACTCACACGACTTTTGGCCAACAAGTATCCTATGATTAACCCCGCCACTAAGCCACCTAGATGGGCAAATACATTTACCTGCTCATCGCCGCTTGTTATTAGTAATAAAAAGAAAGAAAACATTAATGCGCCTATAACTGACTGTCCAAAAGACTTTCGTAAATACATTGTAACTGCTCCAAACATGCCGAAGATAGCTCCTGAAGCCCCGGCAGAAACAGTCCAAGGCCCCAAAAGAAGAGTCAACAGGTTTCCAATAAGTCCAGAGAGGAAATAAACAGCTAAGTATTCTCCAAGACTGAAGATTTCCTCAGCTCTAAGACCAAAGATTAGTAAGAAAAACATGTTTCCAAGTAAGTGAAGCAGATTTAGATGGATAAATATAGAAGTGAATAGCTGCCAATACCAACCATTAAAGACTAAAATGTTGAATTGCCCATAAACCTGAAGTACACTGTTACTTATCGCAAAAACGTTTCTACTAAGAAACGCCGTATATCCATAAATTATCAAGTTCACAGTAATCAAAGTAAACGTAGGCATGTAATCTGTGCATTGTTTACCTAACAATACCGTTTTACCTCTGGAAAGTTTCAATTATTTTCCTCTTAATATCTGAAGAGCTATTGAGTTCATCAATTTCAAACTTACCTATTTGAACAATTTCGATATCTAACCCCTTCACTCGAATAAGCTTTCGAAGTTCTTCCTCTATGGTTCGTTGGTCATACCCCACTGCAATTACATCCGGCTTTACTTTCTCGATGACTTTTTCCATGTCAAACTCTTCATATCCCAGTAAAGCCATATCAACAACCTTCAGCGCTTCCACCAAGGCCCTACGTTGGTCCTCCGGAACAACTGGTTTTTTCCCCTTTCGTTTTTCCACGGTACTGTCTCTAGCCACTATAACTATTAACTCGGAATTCTCGCCCCCAGCCTTTTTTGCTTCTTCCAAAAACTTCACATGTCCCAAGTGGAGCAAGTCGAAAACCCCAGCTGCGAGAACAATTTTCTTCCCATCTTCCATCGAAAGATTATTCATACCAGTTCACTCCTATTAACTGCCTAAGTAAATAAATACCCGTCCTCTCCTAAAGAAATAACATGACATTCAAAAATTCTTTTCCTCTAACATCGGATAAGATTTATCTCTCACTTGCATTGAAACTTCTTTGACACATGCTTTAATTGAAGGAAGAGGATTTCCATGTTTGAATGTAACTATGAAGACGTTGTAATTCGTGTGGTTCAAGGTGATATCACTCAGCAAATTGTTGATGCAATTGTAAACCCAGCTAACAGCCGTATGATAATGGGCGGAGGCGTTGCCGGGGCCATTAAAAGAGCAGGCGGGAAAGAAATAGAGGAAGAAGCCATAAAACAAGTGCCAGTACCTGTTGGAAAAGCAATTGCCACCACTGCAGGCAAACTCCGAGCCCTATACGTAATCCATACACCAACTATGTCTAGGCCTGCTATGCGAATAACAAAAGAAAATGTTGAATCCGCTATGAAAGCAGCCCTTGAATGTGCAAAGAAACTAAAAATAAAGTCAATAGCCTTCCCTGGGTTAGGAACAGGTGTAGGGGGCGTTCCAATACAAACTGCCGCAACTGCAATGGTTCAACAACTGAAGAATCATTTGGATGAAGGAACCAGCATAAAGGAAGTAACTTTTGTCGGGTTCACACAGGAATCTGCAGAAGCTTTTAAGAAAGCAGTCAAACAACTATTTCTCCAAAGAAGCCGTTTCTGAAAGGGCATATCTATAAATGCAGAAAAGTGTCGGATAAACAAATCGTTTGAAAACGCCAATCCTACAAATTATCGTAAAATATGTCGGATTAAATGAAAGTAATCTGCAAAATCTCCGACATATTTATATAGTTATGGCTCTATAAATTCTTTCGGTGCAAGTATTAATGTCGGAATTGAACATAAGAAAACCGCAAACAAGAGAAGAGTTTGTCGAAATTTTGAGAGACGCTATGGAAAGAGAGGTTAAAACTCGTTTAGCTGAAGGTAGAAAACCAATAAAACCGACAATCTCCGGTACAGCAAAAATTTTGAACATTCATCGCGACACACTTTACCAGTGGATGCGAGAATATCAAGTTAAATTTGATGAAATATCCGACACTATTTCTGTTCCTTCATCCCCCTTTCGAAGCGCTTTTGCGACACTCCGGGGGGTTACCTATCTCATTGGAGAAGCCTTGGTAGGTGAAGGCGAGGAAGTTGCTCATATAGACTTGCTTATAGGCGACAAATCTGGTCCAGTTGGCGAGGCATTTGCAACTGGATTATCTAATCTCTCTACAGGGCACACACCTTTGCTGGCAGTTATACGCCCTAACCTTCCTCCTAAGCCCCATACCCTTTTGGTTCCAAAAGTCACAGTGAGAAACATGGAAGATGCAGGCAAAATTTTCGGTCCAGCGCAAGCTGCAGTTGCAAAGGCCGTAGCAGACGCCGTGGAGGAAGGCATAATTCCTAGCGAAAAGGTAGACGACTGGGTGATAGTTTGCAGTGTCTTTGTTCATCCAAAAGCCAAAGATTACCGTAAAATTTACCATTATAATTATAGCGCTACCAAACTAGCTTTGAAACGTGCTTTGGCTAACTATCCTCCGTTAGATAAGATCCTTTACGATAAGGACAGAGCTAAGCATCCAATAATGGGCTTTAAGGTTCCACGTTTGTGGCGTCCGCCTTACCTTCAAATAGCGCTGGACATTCCAAGCTTGGAACGCACCAAAAAGATAATTGAGCAAATTCCGCGAAGCGACAGAGTAATTCTAGAAGTTGGGACTCCACTAATCAAGAAATATGGAACTCGCGTGATAGAGGATCTACGTGAAGTGGCTAGGGAGGTTTTCATGATTGCTGATTTAAAAACCTTGGATGTAGGCAAGGTAGAAGTAGACATTGCTTATGAGTCTACTGCTGACGCTGTAGTAGCTGCGGGTTTAGCTGACGCCAAAACCCTGAACAAGTTTATTTACGAGGCAAAAAGGCTAGGTATTTACGCCTTTGTGGATATGATGTATGTGAAAAATCCCGTAGAGAAGCTTCGCGAGTTAAAAAGGTTCCCAGATGTAATCCTTATTCATCGTGCAATTGATGTAGAAACAGGGAAAACGATAGGGTTGGAACTTATTCCAAAGTTGAGAAAAGCCTTCAAAGACAAGCGTTTCCTGATTGGAGTTGCCGGTGGAATAATTCCCGAAACCGCTAAGGAAGCCTTAGAGCAAGGTGCGGATATTATTGTGGTGGGCAGATATATTACTCAAGCGAAGGACATAGAGAGAGCAGTACGGGAGTTCCTAAAGTTGACACGGGAGATGAGGGAGGACGTAGATTTATACCGGGTGCATGTGGAATAGTTTCAAATTAATAAGAAAAGACGACGCCAATACAACAGAGCCCCCACTCCCCCTCCTCCACCAGGTCCTGCTGTAGTACTTGTATAACTAACATGATAATAACCTACGTCACCACTGAAAACCTGTACTTTTAAACGCCAAAATCCTGTCTGGTGAATACAAAATTGACTTTGTATTTTGAAACTTTTAAGTTTCTGGATTAGCATCCGAAGCTCTTAGATTTCCGTAAACGTCATAGAGATATATTTTTACAACAGGTTTTAGGCTTTCAGCTAGAGAACTTGTTGTTATTCTATATTCAAGTCCAGCTGTCAAGTAAAATTTGAACCAGTCAACCTCATCGTAGCTACCAATAAAGTTTCGGAGGAAGAATATTGCGATATTTGTTCTGCATTGTTCGGATTGTTGTTATTGTCTGGGTGTAATGTAAGCGTTACTGAAGTTGTGATGGAACTTTCTCCTAAGTATACGCCGTCTGTTGTGTAGGTCTCGTAGGTTGCCGTATC
>ENA-OSAI01000296-OSAI01000296.1-marine-sediment-metagenome-genome-assembly--contig:-NODE-296-length-23554-cov-14.588748_pt1 | contig 23554 bp, 18 predicted proteins | sample MGYA00237871_ERZ529316 | MGnify/ENA primary metagenome ERZ529316 (study PRJEB26369, sample SAMN03142814) | marine sediment metagenome | biome: marine; feature: borehole; material: sediment...
AAGTTTGTTAGATATATTAGCTTAACCCTTAACCAACTGTTTTGGAGAAGAACCAAACATTTTTATTATAGTATGCTTTATTTACAAGCCTTTATACAAGAGTGGACTGCAATTTTTGATGTGTGAAGTTGAATCCCTATTTGTTGAATATTGATTAGCTTTGCGAACATGTTTAGAAGGATTTTGGGAAATAAAATACAGGCATAATACCGCCTTTTCGGGGAAAACTTAAAATAATATATGAAGATTTTAGAAGGAGGGTAATTGGTGCCTGAAGAAAAAAGGTATTCAAAGAATAAGATAGCTGAGAATGTGCATACACGGAAAGTAGATGATGTTGTTGAAGATGAACTCGCTGATGCCACACAGTATGGTGAGATTGTACCCAGCCTTTTTGGCTGGACGTCTTCAGAAGAGCAGGAGGAACGTGTAGATTATTTAAATGAAGTCTCAAAAGAAATTACTCCTAGCAAAATGAAAGATAAACACTATACACAGTGATACAATTCCTCTTTATAGAGGAATTTTTTGTGTGTTTTCCCGCTGGGCTCTGGTATAATAAAGCTGGGTGATGTTTTTTATGAAGACAATGCTTAAGTTTAGCTTTAGCTATTTAGCAACCTGGATGATGGTAGCTGTTGTTACTGGTTTCTTTGGGGCGGCATTTGTGTACGGGTTGCGAAAAGGTATACTGCTGTTACACACGGTCTTGTTCAGTTATGTATCACCCTATGCAGGCCCTGTAATAGGTGGGTTATTAATGGTATTTTTGTTTAGAAAAATGACTGAGGAATCCCTGGGAATGGGAACGGATGTATACATTCATTCAATTAACAAAAAATGGGGAGATTTTGATATCAGGCTACCCTTTGTAAAGCTTTTTGCAACCATATCAACCATAGGATTCAATGGAAGCGGTGGTCTGGTAGGGCCGAGCCTTTTGATAGGAAGCAGTTTTTCCAACACCATGTTAAAGACAACCAGGCTCAAAAGGTTTTTTAAAAAAGAGAATGCAAGAACCTTTAGTATTTGTGGAGCAGCAGCTGCTCTGGGAGCCCTTTTCGAGATTCCCATTAGTGGCGGAATTTTAGCTGTAGAAATTTTAAACCCGGTATCTATTTTTTATGATGATTTGTTTCCGGCTATAATGGCCAGTACTTCAGGATACATTTATATGGTAGAAATATTCGGTGTTGAACCACTGTTCAATTTGCCTGATTATGATTTTCAGATATATGACATAACGGGTATCTTACTCACCTCCATAGCGGGAGGTATTCTGGGTCTGTTTTTTGTTGTGGGTTTTCAGGGGATGCAACGATACTTCAAAAAGCGTAAATTTGTGAGATTGGAAAACTTTATTCCACTAATGGGCAGTGTGTTTACTGTTTTAACTGCCCTGGTTTTTGGAGAAGGAGTGCTGAGTAATGCCTCTATTCAAGAGCTCCTTTTACACGATAACACCCTTTTAAAAGGCATCAAACTGCTAATAGGGAAAGGCATTGCAACCATTTTTACCGTTGCATTGGGTAACAGTGGAGGTGTTATTGGGCCAGCTTTGTTTATGGGAGCTGCCCTTGGAAATATTATGTCACACTTTTTCGATATTATTCCCTGTGCTCTGGCAGCTGCGGGTATCTCAGCAGCAACAGCATCAATTTCAAACATACCTATTGCTGCTATAGTTATGATGCTTGAAATTTTTGGAGATCAATACATTACCCCTGCTGTTATCGGTGGTGTTGTCGGTTTTCTGATAGGTAGACCGAGAGTTGTTTACGACTATTTAAGGTAATAACAATAATGTGTTTGGCTTGTAATCATGTCACCTTGCATTATCTTGATAAAATATCACTATGAAGAACAAGGGGTTGTCTTATGACATAAAAACAATCAAATGCTTACAAGGTTATTTCAATGTCCATAGAAATAAAATGATCCGGCACTCAATCAGTACAGAAGAATAAAAATATATCTCAAAACTTGACTTTAGCTATCTGATTGAGTACCGGATAAGCTGCAGAAAGTTTAGATATTGGCGAATGCCAAATCAAGCACTTAAAAAAATGAGTAATGGAACAAGAGCACACATTCCTAATCTAGAAAAATAGTGACCATAAACCACAGTATCCTGTCAATAACTTGTGAAAATGTCACCCTAAAAACTAGTGCTGTATCTCATAATGGTATCTACACTTTGGTAAAATATGGAATATTTATACATCATATTTTATTAGATAAGAAATGGAACTTGGAAGAAGTCTCTTTTTTTTTATCAGTTGTTTAGCAGTTTAGGCACCCATTGAACTAGAGAAAACACTTGCTCTGAATCTTTTCATCAGCGACTGTTCTAATTATTTCCTAAAGACCATCCAAGTTGGTTGATGCAGCACTAGTAATTATCGCGAGAAAATGCCACTTTTGTGTTAGAATTTAACCGGGCATGAACAATTATAGTTATTCCGTTCGGCCAGTCAAGGGTAAAGTGAAGGGGCTTCGCCCGCCCTTGACAGGCCTCACTCTATAACTTGATATGAATTAAGCCCGGTTTAGGAGAATCATATTTAGGCATATTTCTTAAGGAAGATTTCCTCAAGCATTTTTAGGATATCTCTACCGCTATCTTCAAAAGTGACCCTCTTGACCAGGGTGTGCCCATACTTGTAGTAATGGTAGTCAGGTGGCCTGTAAGTCTTTTTTTAGCAGGCTTGGCCTTAGTTTTTTGAGCCCTATTAGGCTTTACATAGGATATTGTTTCATACACTGTGCATTTTTTGGGGCTTTTGATACCTGATTTAGTCGAAATGGTGTAGAGGTATGAATAACTTATGCTTATACCTTTATGCTTAGCAAGGAGTTCCATAAAGTGCTTGAAATTAGCGTTTTTGTAAGTATCGGATTGTTTTAATGCAATAATTTTGTTCTTAATTTCATCAGAGGTTGCATGCAGAGGTTTACGGCCTGTATTTTGTGGATCAGGAACGCCGGCCCTTCATACATCACTCCTTTTTTCAGGCGTATAATTTGGCGTTCGCTAAGGCCTAAACTCTCTGCAGCTTCCCTGGTGGTTATTTTGCCTTCTATGGTCATTGAAATGACCTTGTACCTGTTTAATTACTTTTATGTCATAAGATAACGCACCTCGTTCTTCATAGTGACATTTTATCAAGATAATTACAAGGTGACATTATCACAAGATCAATACAAAAAAATTTATCATACTACTTGAAATTCATGGGTTAGAATATTATAATAATATTTGAAAGTCAAAGATAGTCAAAGTAAAAAATGGGGGGAGTGGCTGTGTCTAAGTTATCCAATGCCATAGAAAGTTTCATCAAAAAAATGCTGCAGAATACCGAAAATCAAACTCTAGAAATAAGAAGAAATGAGCTGGCGGATTATTTCAGTTGTGCACCATCCCAGATAAACTATGTGCTGTCCACCAGGTTTTCAATTCATAAAGGTTACTATGTAGAAAGCCGGAGAGGCGGAGGCGGGTATATACGCATCACGAAAATAAGTATCGATGAAGATGATTTGCTGCATACTATTTTTAGAATAATTGGAAATTCTATTTCCCAGTCCAAATCAGAAGATATTATTGAAAGGTTGAGAGAAGAAGAGGTTATTAGTGACAGAGAAGGTGAAATCATGAAAGCCGCAGTAAACAAAAAGAATTTAAATCTTCCTGTTGCAGCACGAGATAAGATAAGAGCCAACATACTAAAGGCTATGATTGCCTGTTTGATGCGTCAGAAATCTGAGTAACAAAAAGAGGGAGGGAACAAGATGCTGTGTGAGGAATGCAGAAAAAGGCCTGCTACGGTGCACTTTACAAAAATAGTCAATGGAAAAAAGATGGAAAAACACCTGTGTAAAGAATGTGCCCAGAAATTCGGTGAATTTGGTATAAAGTTTGATGAGGATTTCTCAATAAGCAACCTGTTGGGTAAATTTTTTGAAATGAACGAGCCTTCCATAGGTTTAGAGCTCACCGATGATAAGAAGTGTTCTTTCTGTGGTATGACATATAGAGAGTTCAGCAAGCGGGGAAAATTTGGATGCAGCCAGTGTTACAGCACGTTCAACAATCGAATAGAGAATGTCTTGAAACGGATTCATGGAAGCAGTTACCACACAGGCAAGGTGCCAAAACGAGCTGGAGGCAAGTTGAGGCTTAAGAAGGAGATAATGGCCCTTAAACAGCAATTACAGAATGCCGTAAAAGAGGAAGCCTTTGAAAAAGCAGCTGAACTTAGAGACAGGATTCGCCAATTACAGCAACAGTTGGAGAGAGAATGAAGGGGGGAAGGACACATGTCAATCAAAAATAATATAAAGATAAGCAAATGGATGGAGGGAAGTGGTCCCGAATCTGATATCGTAATAAGTTCCAGGATAAGACTTGCCAGGAACCTTATGAATTTTCCTTTTACTCATATGATGACACAAAAGCAGGCTGAAAAGATTTTTGAGGAAGTGAAAGAGACCATCGAAAACAACAGCGTGCTTGCAAAGGATATAGAAATTATCAAGATAAAAGACCTTTCCCTTATAGAAAGACAGGTGCTTGTAGAAAAGCATCTGATAAGTCCTGCACTGGCTGAAAACCCAGAAGGAGCAGTGTTTCTAACTGAAGACAACTCATTGAGTATTATGGTGAATGAAGAGGATCATTTAAGAATACAGTGCCTGTATCCCGGCCTGAACCTGGAAAAAGCGTGGGATATCAATTCCAAGATTGATGATTTATTGGAAGAAAGGCTAACCTTTGCCTTTGATGAGAAGAAGGGCTATTTGACAGCATGCCCCACAAATGTAGGAACGGGTTTAAGGGTCTCAGTGATGCTGCATTTGCCTACTCTGGTTATGACACAGCACATCAACAGGATTTTTGCTACCATTGGTCAGGTTGGCCTTACTGTAAGAGGATTATACGGGGAAGGCACAGAGGCTATAGGCAACATATTCCAGATATCCAACCAGATTACCCTGGGACAAAGGGAAGAGGACATCATAAACAACCTTAAAAACGTAACACAGCAGATTATAGACAGAGAAAGATCTGCCAGGGATTACCTGATGAAAGAAAGAAGTATGCACTTAAAAGACATTATTGGAAGGGCATACGGAACATTGAAACACGCATACGTTGTTTCAACCAAAGAAGCCATGGAACTGCTCTCTAACGTTAGACTGGGAGTGGATCTCGGTCTGATTGAGGGAATTGATAGGAAACTGTTGAATGAACTGATGATTTTAATTAGACCGGCAAACATTCAAAAATTCTATGAAACCGAACTGGATGAAGAACAAAGGGATATCAAACGAGCAGAATTGCTGCGCAGGTATCTGGGTTCCAAATGATTGACTGTGAAATCAAATAGAAAGGAGATGTGTACCATGTTTGGAAAGTTTACTGAGCGAGCTCAAAAAGTTATACTTCTGGCTCAAAATGAAGCCAAAAGATTGAACCACAATCTTATCGGCACAGAGCACCTCCTTCTCGGGCTTATAAGAGAAGGGGAGGGTATAGCAGCCAAAGCTCTGGAAGCCATGGGAGCAAGCCTTGAAAAGGTTAGAGCTGAAATAGAAAAAATGCTGGGTAAAGGAGATGGCTCCAGTAAAGCCTTTATAGGATATACCCCCAGAGCAAAGAAAGTTTTGGAACTGGCCTATGATGAGGCAAGACAATTAGGACACAATTATATAGGAACAGAACACATCCTGTTGGGTCTTATAAGAGAAGGAGAAGGTGTTGCTGCCCAGGTCCTTAAAAACCTGGGAGTAGAGTTGACCAGGGCTAGAGAACAGGTTATCAAACTACTGGGTGGAGACACCCAAAATGCCCAGAGTTTAGGTAGAAAGAAATCTAACACTCCTACCCTTGATCGGTTTGGCAGGGATTTGACCCAGCTGGCAAGAGAAGGAAAACTCGACCCTGTTATTGGCAGAGAAAAAGAGATTCAGCGGGTTATCCAGGTTCTAAGCAGGAGAACAAAAAACAATCCATGTTTGATAGGAGAACCGGGTGTAGGCAAGACAGCTATTGCTGAAGGCCTGGCACAGCGGATCGAAGAAGGGGATGTTCCAGAAATACTTGCTAACAAAAGGGTTGTTGCCCTGGATCTGGCATCTGTTGTAGCAGGAACAAAGTTCCGTGGAGAATTCGAAAGCAGATTGAAGAAAATAATAGGAGAGGTTATCCGCAGTGAAAACGTCATATTGTTTATAGATGAAATGCACACCATTATTGGTGCTGGAGCAGCAGAAGGTGCTATCGATGCATCTAACATCCTGAAACCAGCCCTTGCCAGAGGAGAGCTGCAGGCTATAGGAGCAACAACCCTGGATGAATACAGAAAACACATTGAAAAAGACTCCGCTCTGGAAAGAAGATTTCAACCAGTCATGGTTGAAGAACCCAGTGTAGAGGAAACCATTGAGATCCTGAAGGGTTTGCGAGACAAGTATGAAGCACATCACAGAGTTAAAATAACAGATGAAGCCATTGAAGCAGCTGCAAAACTTTCAGATAGATATATTACAGAACGATTCCTGCCTGATAAGGCCATTGACCTGATCGATGAAGCGGCATCCAAAGTCAGGTTAAAAATGCTCACTGTCCCGCCGGAAATAAAGAATCTCGAAAAAGAGCTTGAAGAGATCAAGAAAGAGAAAGATGCAGCAGTCAAAAGCCAGGAATTTGAAAAAGCAGCCAAACTGAGGGATAAGGAAGGGGAAATACGCAAAAAGCTTGAAGAACTGAATCAAAAATGGCAGAAACAAAAGCATAACGACAAAATTGAGCTCGACAAAGACATCATCGCAAGGATTGTTTCAGACTGGACGGGAATTCCAGTCAGTAAATTGGCTCAGGAAGAAACGGAAAGGCTGTTAAACCTGGAAGAAGTGCTGCACAAGAGAGTAATCGGTCAAGATGAGGCTGTAAGAGCGGTTTCAAGAGCTATACGAAGGGCAAGGGCAGGGCTCAAAGACCCGAAAAGACCTATTGGATCCTTCATATTCCTGGGGCCAACAGGAGTTGGCAAAACAGAACTGGCTAAAGCTTTAGCGGAAGCCATGTTTGGTGATGAGGATGCCATGACCCGGATCGATATGTCAGAGTATATGGAACGCTATTCCGTTTCACGACTGGTAGGGGCACCTCCTGGATATGTGGGTTATGATGAAGGAGGCCAGCTGACAGAACGGGTTCGGAGAAGGCCTTACTCCGTTATACTCCTTGATGAAATCGAGAAAGCCCATCCTGATGTGTTTAACATCCTGTTGCAGATACTTGAAGATGGCCGGTTGACGGATGCCAAAGGCAGAACGGTGGATTTCAGAAACACTGTGCTGATCATGACTTCCAATGTTGGTGCTCATTTGATTCAGAAGCAGAAAACCCTTGGGTTTGCTCCTCAGAAGAAAGAGGAAGAAACTTACGAAGACATGAAAGAAAAGGTTCTGGAAGAGCTCAAGAGGACATTTAGACCCGAATTTTTGAACCGAATTGATGAAGTAATCGTTTTCCATTCTCTGAATGAAGAACACATCAAACAGATTGTGGATTTAATGCTTGACAATCTGAACAAGAGGTTGAAAGATTTTGGGATTCAGGTAGAAGTAACAGAAGAAGCAAAACATCTTCTTGGGGAAAAGGGTTATGACCCGATGTATGGTGCAAGACCCCTTAGAAGGGCCATACAGCGTATGATAGAGGATCAACTCTCAGAAGAAATGCTTAAAGGCAATATAGAAGTAGGAGACACGGTGCTTATTGATGTAAAAGATGGAAAACTTACTTTTGAAAGGAAAAAGGAATCAGTAAAATCATAAATGTTTTGTAGGGTGATAAGACCTTAGCAGTCCTCCTTATAAGCCATTCGGAGGGCTGCTTTTACTTTTTAAGGCTGCCCCGTTAATTCAAAACAAGCCGGTCAACTGTTAAACCGTTATAGCTTTTTTGGGGTTCTATAAAGGGTAAAGGCTGTGCTCCCTTACGAGCCCTTGATAGAACCCATTCGATTTGACGGTTTTTTGTAGCAGCATTCTTTACACTTACGAAACCACATACCACACTTTTTTATATCTACCTGTCATGATATAATTATACAGATAATATAGAACATATAGTTGGAAAAGGTGATTTGGTGTGTTATTAAACGAAATTATTACAGGTGGTAAAAAGGGGAGATAACATGGGGAGGGTAAAAACCAAATTCGTGTGCCAGGAATGCGGGCATGAGACTCCCAGATGGATGGGTAAGTGCCCTGGTTGTGGCCAATGGAACACTATGGTGGAAGAGGTTGAAGAAAAGGAGTCTGTAGGGTGGGCTGTAGGCCGAAAGGCTGAAAGTCTGGTAAAGCTTGATGATATAATAATAACCGGAGAACAAAGGTATTCGACGGGTTTTGCCGAACTGGACCGTGTGCTGGGTGGAGGTGTTGTGCCTGGATCCCTTATTCTTTTGGGAGGAGACCCGGGAATAGGAAAATCAACCCTTCTGCTGCAGGTGGCGAATTATGTGTCACACAAAACGGGTAAGGTGCTGTATGTTACTGGGGAGGAATCTATAAAACAAATAAAAATGAGGTCGACCAGGCTGAGGATTGCTTCAGATAACCTTTACATAGCTGCAGAAACCAATATGGAGATGGTTGAAGAATACATCAAGAAAGCAAACCCCGTTCTGGTGATAGTAGATTCTATACAGACTGTTTTCTCGTCCCGTCTGTCCTCAGCTCCGGGAAGTGTAAGCCAGGTTAGAGAGTCAACAGGTTATCTGTTAAAGATTTCAAAAAGGAAGGGCTGTTCAATATTCATTGTGGGTCATGTGACAAAACAGGGATTTGTTGCTGGACCGAGGATGCTTGAACACATGGTGGATTGTGTGCTTTACCTTGAGGGGGAAAAGCACTACACATACAGGGTGCTTAGAGCGGTGAAAAACAGGTACGGTTCAACCAATGAGATAGGCATATTTGAGATGAAAGCAAATGGCCTTCAGGAGATTGAGAATCCTTCGGAGATCCTGCTGTCGGGAAAACCCCAGAATGTGCCGGGTTCGGTAGTTATAAGCAGCATAGAAGGGACAAGACCCATTCTGGTAGAGGTGCAGGCACTATTAAGCCCTACCATGTTCGGAACACCCAGGAGAATGGCTACAGGTATAGACTATAACAGGGTGGTTCTTTTAATGGCTGTAATGGAAAAACGTTTGGGTCTGGGTTTAGTGGGTATGGATGCGTACGTGAATGTGACAGGAGGCATCAGGATAGATGAACCTGCGGTAGATTTAGGAGTAGCGTGTGCCATTGCGTCCAGTTTCAAGGATGTCCCTGTAGACGGGAAAACCGTCGTTTTTGGGGAAGTAGGCTTAAGCGGAGAAATAAGGGCTGTAAACAATGGTGAAAAAAGGATAAAAGAAGCTCTTAAAATGGGGTTTGAGCGCTGTGTAGTTCCTGCTGATAACTGTAAAAATTTAAATGATACGAAGGGGATAGAATTGATTGGTGTAAACAATCTTGCCCAGGCCCTTGAAATTTTGTTGTAAAAACTGTATTATGACATATTGTATATTCCCAGAGTTGAAAGTTTTTCGTGTTCTTTTAATATCACGTCGTACAGCGTTATATCAAGCAGATCGCAAAAAGCTGCCAGGTAAAAAAGGTTTGAACCCAGTTCCCGTTCAAGAATTTCCCGGCAGTCAGGGCACAATTTGCCTGATTTATGGTTTTTCATATATTTCCTGAGTTCTTGAAACTTAACATCACCGGGGACCTGCTGTTTTTTGGCATCTATTTTAATACAGCCACATTCAGTAACTGATTTTGCTAAGGCTCTGTTAATTCGACTGTTTGTTTCCTGGAGCTTTGTCATTACATCCAAAATGCTGCGGTGTCTTATCAGGTATTTCGATACGGAGTTTTGAAATTCATCTACCATTAAATCTTTTATCAAAGAAATCACTCCCACTGTGTTTTTTCGCCCTTGTAATTATTATACGGCTTTAAAAAGGTCTTTGTCAATTGCTTGTAACCAAAATAAGGAATTGACTCGGGAGATGGGAACACATGAAAGTACGCAAAAAATGGCTTGATATGAAGGATGGGTATATCTTGCCCTGAGTTCATACCAAGCCTTTGTTTGTAAGATGCTGTTACTGGGTTTTATTTTTGTTTAATAAAACCTTTCCCGGGAGTTTGCCCGTGTGTTCTCCTTTAGAAATAACAATGCTGCCGTTGACGATAACATATTCAATGCCTTCAGGGTATTTATGGGGTTCATCAAAGGTTGCTAGGTCAACGACTCTGTCTTTATCGAATATTGTGATGTCCGCATAATACCCTTCCTTTAAAAGCCCTCTATTCCTTAACCTGATTTTTTTGGCGGGAAGGAATGTCATTTTGTGTATGGCTTCTTCCAGGGAAATGAGCTTCTTTTCCCTTACATAGTGCCCCAGAATTCTTGGATATGTGCCGTAATATCTGGGATGTATTTTACCTTTTGATAGTTTGCCATAGGGTGCAACGGCTCTTCCATCGGTAGCGAATATTGCCCGGGGATGTTTCATTAAGGTGATTATATCCTCTTCCCGCATTCCGAAGAATACCATCTTGACAGCGCCATTTTCTTCGATCAATAACCGTATTACCGCATCATACGGTGAACAGCCCATGTTTTGAGCGATCTGATTGATGTTTTTACCTTCGTATTTTTTGTTTTTCCTGGATTTTACGGAAGCTACCCTGACATTATTCCAGCTGCAGTCTTCCATGGGATTTTCCCAGGACGAAAAGTTGTAAGTCATGTTGTAGATAATGTTTTCTTTGTACTTCCTTTGTTTTAATTTTTTAATCATTTCCTTAAGACCATCTTCTTTGAACCACGGTGGTATCAGATCGATTAAACCACTGCCGTATGCTGTGTACGGATAAACATCAAAATCAATACAAAGTCCCCTTTGGTTGGCCTGGTCAATCATGTTTAGTGCATCAGCGATTTTTGCCCAGTTTTTTGGGTTTACAGCTTTTAGATGAGATATTTCTGCAGATACCCCGGTGTTTTCTGCTATTTTTATGACTTCTGAGATACATTCCAGGAGATACTTGCCTTCGCTTTTCATGTGGGTAGCGTATATTCCCCCGTAATCAGCTACAACTTTGCACATTTCAGTCAATTCTTCTGTGGTGGCAAACACACCGGGTTCATATGCAAGACCCGTAGACATTCCGAATAATCCCTGCTGCATCTCCTCTTCCAGTATTTTCAACATTTGGTGCAATTCCGAAGGGGTGGGTTTGCGCTTTTCGAAACCCATTACAGCTATTCTAACCGTACCATGCCCCACAAGGGAAGCGATGTTGAACGAAGATCCATTTTTTTCTATTTGTGAAACGAAGTCCCCCTGCGTCTTCCAGTTCCACCTGCTCTTTTCCCGGTTGTTTAGGTGAACGGTATTGACCAGAAACTGCATAAAAGCGTCGAAGTGATCTTTTCTAACGGGGGCAGGAGTGAAACCGCAATTGCCTACCACTTCTGTGGTGATTCCCTGTCTTATTTTGCTTTCTCCTTTTGGGTTGATTAAAAGAGTGAAATCTGAGTGTGAATGGATGTCAATGAAACCAGGACACACAATGTATCCGCTGGCATCAATGGTTACTTTGCTGTCACCCTTTAGTTTAGGGGAAATAGCCTGAATTTTGTCATGTTTTATCCCTATGTCAGCTTTGAATGCCTGTTTACCCGAACCATCTACAATTTTACCATTTTTTATTAGCAAATCGTACATGACCATCCCCTATTCTTTCAGTCTGGGATCCAGCACATCCCTTAATGCATCGCCAAACAGATTAAACCCCAGTACTACGATCATGATCATCAATCCTGGAAAAAAGGAAATCCATGGTGCCTGACCGATTAAGGCTTTACCATTGCTGAGGATGGATCCCCAGCTGGGTTTCGGCGGCTGAGCACCCAGTCCCAAAAAGCTCAAGGAAGCTTCGACTACGATTGCTTTCGGGAATTCAAGAGTGGCCATAACTATGATGGGAGCCAGGGAATTAGGGAGAATATGTTTGAATATTATTCTCAAATCACTCATTCCTAAAAGGCGTGCAGCTTCGACGAATTCCTGTTCTCGAAGGGATAAAAACTGTCCCCTTACAAGTCTGCAGTATCCAGACCAGCTAACAAGGGCGATAGCGATCATAACATTTCTTAAGCTCGGTCCCAATGCTGCTATGAAGGCTATTGCAAGGAGAGTAGTGGGAAATGACCAGGCTATGTCGGTAATGGCTGTTATAATATAATCAATAATACCTTTGTAATACCCTGCCAGTGCCCCCAGCACGGTGCCGATAACCAGAGACAGCCCTACTGCTACAAAACCGACCTGTAAAGAGATCCGGGCTCCATACACGATTCTGCTGAATATATCCCTTCCAAATTCATCGGTTCCAAAAATGTGTTCCCTGCAGGGAGGTCTCAGCATGTTGGGTAAGTTCATTTTATCATATTCAAATGGTGCAATATAAGGTGCAAAAATTGCACTGATGACCAGCAAAAGCACGATGGCTGCACCGAATATGGCTCCTTTGTTTTTGAACAGCCTCCTTAAAAAATCCTTAAAACTATTTTTTGTTTTTGCTTCAACGCTGGATATTTTTGCTTGTTTGCTGATCTGTTCTCCAAATTCAGCTTTCTTTTCTAAAGATGCCATTCCCAATCACCTTTCTAAAAAAGTTAATTGTATCTAATTCTGGGATCTACAACTGCATACAGGATATCTGCCAGAATATTAGCCAAAATAATAGAAGAAGTTAAAACGATCATCGATCCCTGAACAACAGGATAATCCCTCGATAAGATGGATTCTACTATTAAACGCCCCAGCCCCGGTATACTGAAAACTATTTCAAGCATAACAGAGCCTCCGATAATCCAGCCCAGCCTTAATCCCATCAATGTTATGATGGGTATCATTGCATTTTTTAAAGCATGCTGATATATTACCACTTTCTCTGCCAGGCCTTTGCTCCGGGCCGTTCTTATATAATCCTGCCTTAACACCTCCAGCATGCTGGATCTTACCATTCTTGCAGTGATGGCAGCATTGGTCAAACCCAGGGCGAAAGCGGGTAGTACGAGGTGTTTTAAACTGCCGTAGCCGGAGATAGGGAACAATCTCATCTTATAAGCAAAAAAATACATCAGCAACAATCCGAACCAGAAAGTGGGAAGGGATATACCCAGCATGGCCCCAGTCATACAGGAATAATCAATAATCGTATTCCTGTTAACAGCTGCCAGAATTCCTGTGGGAATTGCTATAACAAAGGTTATTAAAAACCCGGCAAAACCTATCTGTAATGTGACCGGCAGCCTTTCTAATATGAGTTCAATAACGGGTCTCTCCTGTAATATGGAAACCCCCAAATCCCCTTTAATTACGCTTTTCATGAATTTGAGGTACTGTATAATCAGAGGTTGATCAAGCCCCAATCTTCGCCGTATGTTTTCGTAAACTTCAGGAGTGACGTTGGGTCCGACGATTAAATCCACCGGATCACCTGGAGCAAGGTGAAGTATCAAAAAAACTATTACGGTCATACCAATAACCACTGGAATCATTAATATCAATCTTCTGATAAGGTATTTCAGCAACTTGTATACACTCCTCTGCCATTAAATGATTTTTTGTGTATATAACTTTTCCTGGGTAGAAACCCAGGAAAAGTTATATTTTTTGGTTTATTCCACCATCATGTCGAAACCATCGTTGTACTGCAGCATCCATGGATGGTATTTAAAGTTCTTGACTTCCTTTCTCACAGCTATTATCTGCTCAGGAATGTATATGGGGCACCATACGGCCTGCTCGATTAAATACTTCTGCACTTCTTTGTAGGCCTCTGCCCTTTCCTCCCATGTGGGCATGGATGCAGCCTTTTTGATCAATTCATCGGTCTTGGGATCGTTCCAACGGGAATGGTTTGGATAAGGCATTTGACTTGACAACAGGAACCAGTCCAGTATATCGGCATTAGGCCAGCTGTATTGCCTGATGAACAGCTCCTGCTTGCCTTCTTTTAGCATCGCTTTGTAACTTGCAGAATCATAGAGCTGGATCTCGGTTTCGATTCCAACTTCCTTAAGCTGACTCTGCAGCACTTCAGCAAGTTTCTGGCTCCTTGAAGAATTGTCAGCAGATAAGGTGAGTTTTAAACCATCCGGGTATCCTGCTTCAGCCAGAAGCTGTTTGGCTTTTTCCGGGTTGTAGTTGTAGGCAAGGTCTTTACTTTCTTCTAGATATTCGTCTTTAAGAGCTGGTGGTAGATATCCGTATGCAACTTCTCCGACACCTCTGAAAACGTAGTTGATTATTTCTTCCCTGTTTACTGCATGGTTAATAGCACGGCGCACCCTTACATCAGTGAAGGGTTTTTTATCAGTGGCGTATGCCAGGTATCCCAGCTTGGTAGCGGGTCCCCGATAAACCTGAATATCAGGATTTTTCTCCAGCCTTTCAAGATGGGCTACAGGCACATTCCTGAGTATGTGTATACCTCCAGTTTCTAATTCCATTATCCTGGTGTTTTCATCAGGTATTGTTCTGAGAACTATTTTATCAATAAGGGCTGGTCCTCTGTTTGACATCCATTCAGGGCCCCAGTTGTATTCTTCGTTTTTCTCAAGAACTATTCTATCACCTTTTACCCACTCTTTGAATTTGAATGGGCCTGTGCCTATAACGATTTTTTTGCCATAATCATCACCGTATTTCTCGTATGCATTTGCAGGATGGATTCCAGAGGCGGTATTGGATAGGTTGAACAGAAGATTTGGGAATGGATAGTTGAGTTTCATAACAATTGTGTGGTCATCCTTAACAATGACTTCCTTAATAGCCTTGAGGTCATTTCTGTAGGGAGAACCGGTGTTAGGGTCTTTGATGGTATCGATGGTCCATTTTACATCCTTTGCTGTAAAGGGGCTACCATCGTGAAACTTTACCCCTTCTCTTAGATGAAAAGTCCATGTCAAACCATCTTCAGATACATCCCAGCTCTTAGCAAGCCCCGGTTTATACTTGAAATCGTAATCTCTGCTTACAAGCCTGTCATGTATGTATATCAGAGCATCGGAGTACCACGCCGTTTTTATGGTATCCAGGATCTCAGCATCCCTGTCATATCCAATGACCAAAACCTTTTCCTTTTTCTCCTGCTTTTCTTCCCCCTGGGAAGACTGGCTGGTTTCAGGTGCCTTGGAACATCCTCCCAGCACTGCCACAGAAACAAAGCTTAGAATCATGAGCACAGCCAGTATTTTAACAAACCTTTTTTCCAACATTCTGTTTTCCCCCCTTAAGTAATTTAGTTGACTTTTAATACCAGACAACATTTTAATACAGATGACATACTACAAAATACTACAAAGTGATCACCTCCTAGATGTTTTTGTTGTGGTTCGGCTTCTCTACAAAGCTTTTTGACAAAACTGCATCTAGTGTGGAACCTGCACCCTTTGGGAGGATTAATGGGGCTCGGAACCTCTCCCTCTAACAGGTGTTTTTGCTTCTTTTTATTCGGGTCAAGGGCAGGAATAGCGGACAGAAGGGCCTGAGTATACGGATGGGCCGGCTTGTTAAACAGTTCATCAGCGGGAGCAAGCTCTACTATTTTACCGAGATACATAACGGCAATTCGGTCACTTATGTGTTTGACTACCCGCAGGTCGTGAGATATAAACAGATAGGTGAGCTGGTTTCTGAGATCTGATGGTCTATAGTATAATAGTATATATGGGATTTAGAGAAATCATGGGTTTTTGAAAAATCATGGAAACCTGGTTGCCTCTGATTTTATGTATCTCCTCTTGAGTTTTGGATAAAAGATCCTCCCCTTTAAAATATATTGCGCCTTCAACTATTTTTGCAGGAGGGGTGGGTAGCAGCTGCATGATAAATATGCCGTTACACTTTTACCCGAACCAGATTCTCCTACTATTCCAAGGGTTTCTCCCTTTAAGATGGAAAAACTTACCCTGTCTACTGCTGGTATTACACCATCATCAGTGTAAAAATGGGTTGTTAAGTCCTTGACCTCTAAAATTGTGTCCTTCAATTTTATTACTTTACTACCTCCAACGATATGGTTTTCGAGTTAATAAGCGAAAATACAATTAGGCGAGATGGTTCGCAACTTTATTAATAGATGAACAGGACGCTCTTTGTTTGGCAGTTGGGGGCCCTGTTTGGGAGTTGAAAACGGGTATTGAATCAATGCCGTTGTTGGCGCTTTTATTTATGTGCAAAAAGGATGCCAATAACAAAAGTCTTTTAAATGTTTTGTATAATTAAAAAATTTGCAGTGCTCTTAAGGGGTTCAACGATAAACTCCGACACAATTGTATAAAAAATTTACACCATCATAGAGTGTTTAGTATGCAATAATGTAAAAAAAATAGACACAAAAAATTTCATGCTGTGAAAAAAGCCATTGTTCCGAAATGTTCAAAACAGAAAACGGAGAAGAGGAAACGATGGCTAATAGTTGAATTGATGGTCGGATTTTGCCGTATGCCCTTTATTTGAAATAGAAGCCTGTATGGTTTGATTTATTTTTTTATGTTAAGGCTTTTTATTTTGTTGTAGAGGGTTTGCCTGTTTATATTTAAAATCTTAGCGGCTTTGGACTTGTTCCAGTTCACCTTCTTAAGAGTGTTGTATATATATTGCTTTTCTATTTCCGCAAGGCTCATTCCGTCTTTTATTTCGTTAGAGTTCTTCCTTTTTGTATTTACAAAATGAGCCTGCAGGTGCTGAGGACCCAATATTTTATCATCCGGGCTGGCGACAGCAACAGCGCTTTCTATTATGTTTTTTAATTCCCTTGCGTTACCGCGCCATTCATATTCCATAAAGATGTCCAGCACTTCCATTGAAATCAGGTCGATGCTTTTGTCATATTCCCTGTTAAACATCTTAAGAAAATATTCTGCAAGTATTGGGATGTCCTCTTTTCGTTCCCTGAGGGGAGGTATTTCGATGGGGATTACGTTTATCCTGTAGTACAAATCTTCTCTAAACCTGCCCTGTTTGATGGCTTCTTTAAGATCTACATTGGTAGCTGCTACAACTCTGATATCCACTTTTATTGGTTTGAGGCCTCCAACCCTTTCGTATTCCTTTTCCTGCAGCACTCTGAGGAGTTTGCTCTGGGTTTCCAGGTTCATCTCACCGATTTCATCGAGGAAAAGGGTGCCTCCATTGGCCAACTCGAACTTCCCTTTCTTCTGCTTCAAAGCACCGGTGAAAGCACCTTTCTCATAACCAAAAAGTTCGCTTTCCAGGAGGGTTTGGGGAAGGGCTGCACAATTAATGGCTACGAAGGGTTTGTTTCTTCGCTGACTGCATTGATGAATAGCTCTGGCAAACAGCTCTTTTCCCGTACCGCTTTCACCCATAAGAAGCACTGATGCTTTGCTGTCAGCTATCTTGCAAATCAGGTTCTTGATTTCCTTTATCTTTTTGCTTTCGCCAACAATTCCATGGAAGGGGGAATGATTTTTCAATTTTTTCTTTAAGATGTTATTCTTTTCAATCATTTTTTGCTTTTCAAGGGCTTCCTTTATTACCGATAACAGTTCTTCAGTTGTAAAGTTTTTTTCCAGATAATTGTAGGCTCCCAGTTTTATGGCTTCCACTGCATCCTTTATATCGGCGTAGGCTGTAATAAAAATTACCGCCGTTTTGATGTCGCTTTTGCTGATTTCTCTCATCAATTCAAGCCCATTCATTTCGGGCATTCTGTTGTCTGTCAATGTTACATCAAAGTATTCATCTTCCAGTAAGTTAAGGGCTTCCACTCCGTTGCTAGCAGTCTGCACTTCATAACCTTCATTTTCCAACACGATTTTTAATGTTTCTTTTATCTTTTTTTCATCATCTACCAGAAGAATTTTGGGTTTGGCCATAGTTTACACTCCTAAAATAAGAGCAAAAACTTCTTAATTTTTCATATCGAACAACTATTAGCAAAAAAATCAGTTTTTCATCAACTTTTTATTATAATTTCTTTTGTTAAACAGGTCAAACCTTGAATTCTTATGAAAATTCCCATAGTATATTGTTTTTCCGATAAAACCGCCGTATTGTAGGGTACAGTATGAATTAAGTGGTTATTCGGCAGTGTTGGAATTAAAATTTTAACCCTGCAGAGTAAATCTGCAGGGTTAAATGCTTTCTGCTTGGCTATTGGATGGGGACCTTTATGTTATAGAGAGGAGGATATTGTTGAGAACCGAAAGTGTCGCTTTCACCAGGGCTTCCGCTTGGATGCCTGCGAGCGATTGTAAATTTTATGGCATTAGCAGGGTCGAATTCAACAAGGTCAGTTATTCGGCTTTCATCAATTCCAAAAAGTTTGGCGATTTGTTGTTTGTTTATCACCTGGCTTTTCTTAACCAGTTCATAGTGTTCTTTATCCTGAAAGATAATGTCGAAGGTAATCCTGTCAGGACCTGCGTTTTTGCTCCTTATGGTTTTGGCCAGCTCAACTAATCTCATCTCTTTTCTTCTGGTTCTCATATTATTCATGGATAAAACCCCCTTTAAAGGCTAGTAAAATATCAAAATATTGAATAAGATTACAAAATCAAACTTCAAGGTAATTGATTTTAAAGGGTTCGGTTGGCGTATCTACAGGCATGATGTGATGTATTGTCCACATATACGCAGGTGAACCCTTCAACACTTCATCTATCAGGTATGCACATGTTCCGGCAGTTCCTTTTACTTCGGGTAACCTGGCATAAAATATCTGCCTTGTGGCGGTCATTGTTATCATTTCTGCCATCTCTGCCGTGGGAGCAACTCCTTCAACTACTATTCCTACTTCATGAGGGGTGATGTATTTTAGTGGTTCAAGTTCTTCCATTACCCCGTTCCTGCCGAAAACATGGAAGTGAAGCTGGTAACCGGTATCACCAAATTCTGCTTTTACTTCGTTTCTTGCCCATTCTAGCACTTTATCCAGGTTTTCCAGAGTATACGGGTCCCTTATTCCTGCAATTCCGAAGTACCTCTCACCTACCTTTCCTGCCCCTTCAAGCTTGACATAGTATTTTTCAGCGGGTTCAAACACAGGTCCCGTTATTCTTGTGGTTTTGTAATCATACTGTTCGTATTTGCAGTGTGTCATGTTGAGGCGCCCGCCTACAAAGTACTCATAGAAAGGATTAGCCCTTTCATACATGGCATGACTTGAAACAGAGGCAACTGTGCATCGGGCGTCCGGATGCAGTGCCCTGACTTTTATATCCTCATGAGTAATTATACCCAGCACACTTTCCTTTCCCATATAGGGTTCCGCGCAGAAGGAAGCGCATTCAAGAACTTTGCCCAGGTAGTAAGCCAGTCCTTTAGGGAAACCTTCTTTTATGGCCGGTGCTGCAAAAATAGCCACATCACTGGAACGGCCGCAGATTATGACATCAGCTCCTGCCTCAAGGGCTTGTATTATGGGATGGACTCCCATAACGGCTACTATGTTGTCTGTTTTTTTTACATCCTCTTCAGTTAGAGGTGGTCTTCCATCCAATCCCGGAATTTCAATTCCGTTTTTTAGTTTTTCTAGAATGACATCCTTGCTCTGTTGAGAATAAATGCATGCCAGTTTGAATCTGGGGAGATTGTGTTTTCTGGCAAGTTTTTTTATGATGTTTACATATAGATCCACGCCTCTATTGGTGCCAGTATCACATGCCGAACCTATGATCATCGGTATATTGAGCTGGCGGGTGGCAAGGAGAATGTGTTCAAGGTCGTGTTCCTGCCATTTGACGGGGCTGGCCTGAGTATCGCTCCCCAGAGGTTTTGGTCCGATGTCATCACTCCCCGAGTCAGCACAGATGTAATCAGGGTTTTCTTTTAACCCTATCCTGAAGCTTTCCAGTTTCATGGGTGCAAATCCCAAATGACCTGTCGGGGATATTATCTTTAGCCGGGATTTCATTCAGCTTTTTCTCTCCTTTCAGGTTCTGACATAGATATGACTTCTATCAATTAAGTAAGCAATGATCATGCCAAAAATCGATTAAGATTAAGTACAGGTAAAATTCAAATCTAAGAACTTAACGTGTCTAATTTTTCACCACTTTTTGTGTTTGAAACATTATATCAATGTAAAATTTCTATACATAACAACTTATATAACAGTTTATACCTGATGATGGTTTCCGATTTTTTTGATGCTTTTTCCGCCCCTATCATTCAATATTTTTCCTTGTTCTACTACAATTTTACCGTTTAATAAAACATACTCAATTCCAGAAGGTGGTAAAACCGGGTTGTCGTATGTTGCGTTATCCTTTAACTCTTTTGGGTTAAGCACAACGATATCCGCATCGGCTCCCTCGGTGAGTTTCCCTTTCATGGTAAGGCCCAGCCTCTGGGCTGGAAGCCTTGTCATTTTCTCAATCATGCAGATTAAGGCTTCGTCCCTTTTTCCAGAGGCATACCGCTGCAGGGCACGGGGAAATGTACCTGCTGTTCGGGGATGACCACAACCATTGTTTATGTTTCCATCACTTGCTACCATTACAAGGGGGTGGAGCATAACCTCATCGACTTCTTTTTCGTCCATAACAAACATGATAAAGCGTGTATCCGGATGCTTGGCCCTTATGTGAAGAAAGAGCTCTCTGTTACACCTTTTCCCGGCATATTCCCCTTCCGCTACCATTATATCCTGGTAATCTGCGTCCCACCTTTCAAAACAACCCTCATCAAATACTGCTGAACCCGCTGAAGTGCTGGCGGCATTGTAGGGATAAGCGTCTGCCATGACATCTGTTCCTTCCTGGCGGGCTGTTTCCAGCATCTTTAAGGCTTCTGAAGCATATCCAAAACACACTCCACTGTTAAGGTGTGATACCTGCATGGGAATGCCTGTTTCCTTTGAAATGTCCACAAGTTCCCTTATTGCTTCAAGTGACCTGTTTCCATCATACCTGAAATGAGCGCTTATGAGCCTGCCGGGGTAGTCTCTCAGCACACTGCAGACCTGGATTACTTCCTCAAAACTTGCTCCTGGAGAATACTCCAAACCAAGAGATATTCCGATTCCTCCAGCTTCAATGGCTTCCCTTGCCAGTTGCTGCATAACTTTGATTTCGGTTTTTGATGCACATGCATAAACATCTTTGATGCCTGCTGCTTCCCTTAACGCTCTGTGCCCCACAAAACCCATGTAATTATTGGGAGCACCGTATGTGTCGATAAAATCAAAGTATTTTTTGATGTTTACACTTCCGCTCCCACAGTTTCCGCCTATAGAGGTGGTTACTCCCATCAGCAAAAGGTGTCTGGAGGTTTCAAAGGGGTCGGTATTTCCGGTGTGGAAATTGTAATCACAGTGGTTGTGTATATCAATAAAACCCGGAGAAATCACATGACCCCTGGCATCCACTACTTCCTTTCCTGTAATTTCAGCCGAAGTGATTGTATAGATTTTTCCCTTCTTGATTCCAATGTTTTTTGCTTCCAATCTGTTTTTTTCAAAATTTACCAGCCTGCCGTTTAAAATCACAAGGTCCATTGAACACTCTCCTTTTTTAAAGTTTTTTATTCATTTAAAATACCTTTTCAATTTTACTGTTACGGTCGTTCCCTTGCCCTCTATGCTTTGAAGATAAATTTTGCCGTTGTTTTTTGTAACTATGTTGTGCACAATGAAGAGCCCCAGACCAGTTCCATTGGATTTTGTTGTGTAAAAGGGATCAAACACGTTTTTTAAGTTTTCCTTTTTAATGCCGCAGCCTGTATCTTTTACTTTTAAAACCAGGTATCCATTTTCAATAAAGGTTGCGATAGCAAGCGTTCCTCCATCAGACATGGCATCAATGGCATTTAAAAGCAGGTTTATTAATACCTGTCTGAATTCCTGAACAGAAGCAAACAGCGTGGTTTTTTCCATACACAGGTCGAGTTCGAGCTTTATATCTTTGGATTCCAGTTGCAGTTTTATAAAATCGGATATTTCTAGAATCAGCTGGTTCAGTTCAAAAATTTCTTTTGAATTACTGGGTTTTGCCAAAGAGACAAAATCATCCAAAAACTTGTTCAACCTGTCGCTTTCTTCCCATATGATTTTAATTAACCCATAGTATTCATGGTCTGGATCAGTTTTTTTCAAAAGGTAGCTGGCAGCAGTTCGTATGGGAAGAAGAGGGTTTCTGATTTCATGGGCCACCCCTGCGGTTAATCTTCCCAGGCTTGCTAGCTTCTCCGTCCTGGAAATTTCTTCCTGAAGCTTTTTGTATTCACTGACGTCTCTAAATATTGCTGTTACGCCTAGAAAGTTGTTTTCCGAGTCTCTCACCACCGTTGTGCTGATTACAATGGATTTTTCGTTTTTTGAAGCATCATAAAAGGTGGCTTCAACCTCATGGATGGGTTGTTTTGTTTTAAAGGTTTTCAAAATGCATTCAAAATATGGGGTGCCTTTTAAGCAATTCAGTTTTTTTCCAATAACCTGCTTGGTTGAAAAACCCGTGATTTTTTCCGCTGCATTGTTGAAAAGGGTTATTTTTTTGCGGTTGTCTACTAATATGACACCGGTGTTGATACTGTGAAGTATCAGCTTGTAAATTTTCGTCCTGTCCTGCAACAACTTGTTGATTTTGATTATTGCTGCAACCTGAGATGCGATAATAGACATCATCTGCACATCTTTTTCTCTGTAAACATGGGGTTTGTTGTGGGAAACACTCAGAATTCCCAGGACTTTGTTTTCATAAATCAATGGTACAGCCATAAAAGATTTTATGAGAGGGTCCTCTTTGTAGTAGCGCCTCACTCTAAAATCCTTGGCTTTTGTGGCATCCTTCAGCACTATTGCCTTTTTTTCCTTTGCAACCCATCCCACTACTCCCTCACCTATTTTAAACTTTGTTCTGCTTTTCAGCTTTTCCGTTGAAGTCCCCTGAGCTGCCACAACAGTCAGTTCTTCCTTTTTTTCGTCATACATGTAAATTACCATCATTGTGTAGTTCAAAAGCTGTTTTGAAAACTCAAAAATGCGATTAAAGCTTTCTTTAAGGTCCTTTGACCTGCTTACTTTTTTTAAAGTATCAGATAATTGATTTAGGGTTACAATGTACTGGTCATACTGATCATTTTTCATGATTTCACCCCATTCAAAGGATTTGATAATATACGTGATGCTTGTATTTTAAAGCAGAGGTTTAATTTATAAAATTGGTTCTTCTCCATTTTAGTTGAGTTAAATGCCATGCAAACTTAATCCGGTCAATAATCAAATCATTATGGCTTTCTCCTGGATTCTGTCGAGGGTAAAGGCTGCGCCCCCGGCACTCAATTAACCTTTGATTGCCGGGCCCCTGACAGAACCCATCCGAAAGCTTTTTTAAGAATTGACCGGATACTTCAACAACAGCGAATATAATTCACAAGTATCCGGAATTTCGATGGGCATGGAAAAGGAAAGTCGTTTTTTCGATGACCGCTGCACAGGTTTT
>ENA-OSAI01000297-OSAI01000297.1-marine-sediment-metagenome-genome-assembly--contig:-NODE-297-length-23494-cov-9.007594_pt1 | contig 23494 bp, 25 predicted proteins | sample MGYA00237871_ERZ529316 | MGnify/ENA primary metagenome ERZ529316 (study PRJEB26369, sample SAMN03142814) | marine sediment metagenome | biome: marine; feature: borehole; material: sediment...
TCACCGGCCCGGTCGCCTCCTCGGCCTCCCCCGGCCCAGCCAGCTCCGTCACCTCCACCTCGAACGTCTCGCCGTCCACGGTCACTCGGAACTTGCGGGTCTTCATCTCCCGAGAATCCTCCTTGAAGTCCTGCTCCTCACCCCGAAAGCCCTCCGGTCCCGCATGATGTCGACCCGACCAGCCAGGGCCCAGGTCGACGGTGGGAAGGCCTCGCGCCAGGGCACGGGCGCCACCTTCCTGACAGCACTCACCTCGAAGGGGACGGGCCGCCTCCCCCGGCGGCGGGCCTCGGCTTCCATGTAGGCCGAGATGGCCGCGGCCACAGCCGCGATGCGGGCCGCCTCACGCCGCCTTTGCCGCTCCTGCGGCTCCTGCGGTTCCGGCCGCTCCTTCACGGCCACGCCCGCCGGACCGCGCGGCCCTCCTCCCGCCGCCAGCCGGTCGGCCCCGCCCATCACCCGGCCGAAGAGGCCGATGAGCTTCGACAGGAGGTAGAGGGTGACGAGGACGGTCCCCATCCCCATGACCGCGTCGGCCACACCCTCGCTGAGCCAGGCAGGCAACGACCTCCTCCTCCCTATACCGGGAAGTTCCCGTGCTTTTTCGGGGGACGGCTCTCCCGCTTGGAGGCGAGGGCCCTGAAGGCCCGGATGAGCTCGGGTCTCGTCTCGGCCGGGTCGATGACCGAGTCGACGTATCCCCGGGCCGCGGCCACGTAGGGGTTCGAGAAACGCGCCCTGTAGTCGGCGACGAGCCTCTCCCTGGTCTCCTTGGGGTTCTCGGAGGCCTTCACCTCGTCGCGGAAGATGATCTCCACCGCCCCGGCCGCCCCCATCACGGCTATCTCCGCCCCCGGCCACGCCAGGGCCATGTCCGCCCCGAGCGACCGGGCGCACATGGCCAGGTAGGAGCCGCCGTAGGCCTTCCTGAGGATGAGCTGCACCTTGGGAACGGTCGCCTCGGAGTAGGCGTAGAGCATCTTGGCCCCGTGCCTGATGATGCCCCCGTACTCCTGCGCCGTGCCCGGCAGGTAGCCGGGGGTGTCGACAACGGTCAGGAGGGGGATGTTGAAGGCGTCGCAGAACCGGATGAACCGGGCCGCCTTGTCCGCCGCGTTGATGTCTATCGCCCCGGCGAGTTCCTTCACCTGGTTGGCGATGATGCCCACGACCCGGCCGTCGAGGCGCCCGAACCCCGTGACCATGTTCTCCGCCCACCAGGCCTGGCTCTCGAAGAAGTCCCCGTCGTCCACCAGGGACCGGATGACGTCCTTCACGTCGTAAGGCTTGTTGGGGTCGTCAGGCACGACGTCCCTCAAGCGTTCGTCAGTCCGCCCGGGGTCGTCGGAGGGCTCGACGGCAGGCGGGTCCTCCAGGTTGTTGGAGGGAAGGAAGGAGAGGAGCCGCCTTATCATCTTGAGGCATTCCTCGTCGTTCTCCGCGTAGAAGTGGGCCACTCCGCTCACGCGGTTGTGTGTCGCCGCTCCGCCCAGCTCCTCCATGGAGACCTCTTCCCCGGTCACGGCCTTGATGACCTGGGGCCCGGTGATGAACATCTGGCTGGTCCCGCCGACCATGAAGATGAAGTCCGTCAGCCCCGGGGAGTACACGGCCCCTCCGGCACAGGGCCCCATGATGGCCGATATCTGCGGGATGACACCTGAACAGAGCGTATTGCGGAAGAAGATGCTCCCGTAGCCGTGCAGGGCGTCGACGCCCTCCTGGATGCGGGCCCCGCCGGAGTCGTTGAGACCGACAACCGGGACCCCGGCCGCCCGGGCGAGGTCCAACACCCGGCATATCTTGGCCGCGTGCATCTCCCCCAGGGCCCCGCCCATCACCGTGAAGTCCTGGGCGAAGGCGTAGACGGGGCGGCCTTCCACGAGGCCGTGCCCGGTGACGACCCCCTCACCCGGAGCCTTCACCTGGTCCATGCCGAAGTCATGGCACCGGTGGGTGACGAAGGGGAGGATCTCGCTGAAGGTGCCAGGGTCGAAAAGGATGGAGAGTCTCTCCCGGGCCGTCAGCTTCCCGCGGGCGTGCTGCTTTCTGACCCGCTCGGGGCCCCCTCCGGCAAGGACCTCCTCCCTCCGGCGGTGGAGTTCGGCCAGCTTGTCACTTTTCATCGGAAGACTTCTCCTCACTACGAGGGTTGGAACGGCCTTCAGTCGCGCCGGTGCTCACACAGCTCGATGAGGACGCCGCTGGTGCTCTTGGGATGCAGGAAGGCCACCATGGCCCCCTGTGCCCCGGGCCGCGGTTTCTCGTCGATGAGGGTGTACCCCGCCGCTTTCGCCCGCGCCAGGGCCGCCTCCAGGTCCTCCACCTCGAAAGCCACGTGGTGGATGCCTTCCCCCCTGGTCTCGAGGAACTTGGCCACCGCTCCCGCCGTCCCCGTGGGCTCGAGGAACTCGATCTCGGTCTCCCCCACCGGGACGAAGGCCACGGTCAGCCCCCTGTCGGGAAGTGTTTCCCGTCCGGCGGGCCGAAGACCGAGAACCTCTGTGTAAAAACGGAGAGCGGAGTCGATGTCCCGCACGGCCACTCCGATGTGGCTCACCTTGACCATACCGGCTGCTCCTCCCCCTCGTTCTCGCCCCGGTCCCGTCCGGCCAGGGCCTTGCGGATGAAGTCGACGATCTCGGACGTCGAGGAGCCCGGCCCGAAGACGGCCCGGACCCCGGCCTCCTCCAGCGCGGCCACGTCGGCCGCCGGGATGATCCCCCCGCCGATCACGAGGACGTCACCCCTTCCCCTCTTGCGGAGTTCCTCGACGACCCTCGGGAAGAGGACCCTGTGGGCTCCGGAGAGGGAGCTCAGCCCCACCACGTCCACGTCCTCGTCCACGGCGGCCTGGGCGATGGTCTCCGGCGTCTGGCGGAGGCCCGTGTAGACGACCTCCATCCCGGCGTCCCGGAGGGCCCTCGCGACCACCTTGGCCCCCCGGTCGTGCCCGTCGAGCCCGGGCTTGGCCACGAGCACCCTCACCGGCCGACGCCCGGCTCCTTCCCGTGTCCCGGCTTCAGACTCCCTGCCGGTCATCGGCGCCACCTCCTTCTCCGGTCATCGCCGCGTCAAACCCGCGTCAAAAGCGCCGCCGAGGCCCGGTACTCCCCGAACACCTCGCGCAGGACCCCGCATATCTCACCCAGTGTGGCGTACTCCCTCACGGCCTCGATGATGGCCGGCATGAGGGGTGCCCCGGGCTCCCGCGCCGCCCGCCGGAGGGCCTCGAGCCGCGCCCGGACGGCCTCCGCGTCCCGCCGGGCCTTGACCGCGGCGAGGTTCCGGCGCTGCCTTTCCTCGACCTCCGGGTCCACCTCGAGAAGCGGCGGCACCCTGTGCTCCCCGGTCACGAACTCGTTGACCCCGACGACCGTCCGCGTCCCGTCCTCAACCATCTTCTGGTGGCGGTAGGCGCTGTCCTCGATCTCCTTCTGGATGAAGCCCTTCTCGATGGCGGCCACGGCTCCGCCGAGGCGGTCGATCTCGCGGATGTAGTCCATGGCCTCGGCCTCGATGCGGTCGGTGAGGCTCTCGATGAGGTAGGACCCGCCCAGAGGGTCGACCGAGTCGGCGACCCCGCTCTCGTGAGCCAGGATCTGCTGGGTCCGGAGGGCCACCATCACCGACTCCTCGCTCGGGAGGGCCAGAGCCTCGTCGAAGGAGTTCGTGTGGAGGGACTGCGTGCCGCCCAGCACGGCGGCCAGGGCCTCGAGGGTGGTCCTGACGATGTTGTTCAGAGGCTGCTGGGCGGTGAGGCTCGAGCCGGCCGTCTGGGTGTGGAAGCGGAGCATCCAGGACCGGGGGTCTTTCGCCCCGACCCGCTCGCGCATGAGCCGGGCCCACAGACGGCGCGCGGCGCGGAACTTGGCCACCTCTTCGAGGAAGTCGATATGGCTGTTGAAAAAGAACGACAGCCTGCGGGCGAAGACATCCACGTCCAGCCCGGCGGCGACGGCCGCCTCGACGTAGGCCAGGCCGTTGGCCAGGGTGAAGGCGACCTCCTGCACCGCCGTGGCTCCCGCCTCCCGGATGTGGTATCCGCTGATGCTTATCGTGTTCCAGGTCGGAAGGTGTTCGGCGCAGTAGGCGAAGAGGTCGGTGACCAGGCGCATCGAGGGGCCCGGCGGGAAGATGTAGGTCCCCCGCGCGACGTACTCCTTGAGGATGTCGTTCTGGACCGTCCCCGAGAGCCTCTCGAGCGGGGCGCCCTGGCGCTCGGCCAGCACGATGTACATCGCCAGGAGGACCGAGGCCGGGGCGTTGATGGTCATCGAAGTCGAGACTTCCGCCAGAGGGATGCCGTCGAAGAGCGTCTCCATGTCGGCCAGGGTGTCGATGGCCACCCCGACCCTGCCCACCTCGCCCTCGGCCATGGGGTGGTCGCTGTCATAGCCGACCTGGGTGGGAAGGTCGAACGCGACCGAGAGACCTGTCTGCCCCTGCTCCAGGAGATACCTGAACCGCTGGTTGGTCTCGGCCGCCGAGCCGAACCCGGCGTACTGCCGCATGGTCCAGAGCCGCCCCCGGTACATGGTCGGCTGGACCCCTCTTGTGAAGGGGTACTCGCCCGGGAAACCTTCGTCTCGAAGGTAGTCGTGCCCGGCCAGCTCGGCAGGTGTGTAGACCCGCTCGAGCTCGATGCCTGAGATGGTCTCGAACCTTTCCCGCCGTTCCGGACGGCGGGCGAGGACCCTGGCGAGCGTCTTCTCCTCCCAGCGGCGGCGGGCCTCGTCAAGGCCGGTGCGGTCCGTCTCCCTGGGTCTGTCCGTCACTTCCGTCCACCTCCAGCGTCCGGCGGCACCTCGCCCGGGTCATGGTTCGCCGCAGGCCGGGGGGCACCCCTGCCTGCCGCGGCCCGGAGGCGCGCGCCGGCCGCGGTCCCCAGTGAAGGGGGCCGGGGCTAGCTAGGCTCCCCCGGCCCCCTCCGAACTCTGAACATCCGCGGAGCGTGGGCTCTCCCCTTAGTCGAGCCAGCCCCTGACCTTCATGGCCTCGGCCACGCGGTTGACGGCGACCATGAAGGCCGCCCGCCTCATGGTCACGTTCTTGGTCCTGTGCATCTGGTAGACCGCGTCGAAGGCCCGGGCCATCATGACCCTCAGCTTCTCGTTGACCTCTTCCTCGGTCCAGTAGTAGTTCATGATGTTCTGGACCCACTCGAAATAGGACACGGTCACGCCGCCGGCGCTGGCCAGGATGTCGGGGATGACGAAGACACCCTTCTCGGCCAGGATCTCGTCGGCCTCGGGGGTCGTCGGGCCGTTGGCGGCCTCGCTGATGATCGCCGCCTTGACCCCCTGGGCCACCTCGGCCGTTATCTGGTTCTCCAGCGCGGCCGGGATGAGTATCTCACACTCGAGCTGGAGAAGTTCCTCGTTGGAGACAGGCTCCGAACCCGGGAAGCCGACGACAGACCCTGTCTTCTCCTTGTGCTCGAGAACCGCCCTCGGGTCGAGGCCTTCCGCCCGGTAGATGCCGCCCTTGGAGTCGTTGACGGCGATGACCTTGGCCCCCATGTCGTGGATGAGGCGCGCGGCGACACTGCCAGCGTTCCCGTACCCCTCGACGACCACGCGGGCCCCGTCGAGCTTGATTCCGAGGCGCTTGCAGGCCTCGACGGCACAGGTCACGCAGCCGCGCCCGGTGGCTTCGTTCCGGCCCGCCGAACCGCCGAGGATGAGGGGCTTGCCGGTCATGAGCCCGAAGGCGTTCCTCTCCCGCATCCGGCTGAACTCGTCGACCATCCAGGCCATTATCTGCGGGTTCGTGTAGACGTCCGGGGCGGGGATGTCCTTCTCGGGACCCACGATCTGGGAGACGTTGCGGATATAGCCCCGGCTGAGCTCCTCGAGCTCCCTCTTGGAGAGTTCCTTCGGGTTGCAGATGATGGCGCCCTTGCCCCCGCCGTAGGGCAGGCCGAGGACGGCGCACTTGAAGGTCATCCACATCGAAAGAGCCTTGACCTCGTCGACGGAGACCTCCGTGAAGAACCGTAGGCCGCCCTTTGTCGGTCCGAGGGCGTCGTTGTGCTGGGACCGGAAACCGGTGAAGACGCGCACGGTCCCGTCGTCCATGACGACCGGGATGCTGACCTCGAGCACACGGAGAGGTTGCTTCAGGATCTCGTAGACGGCGTCCGGCAGACCCAGCTCGGTGACCGCCCAGCGCACCTGCTTCTGCGCGATGAGGAATGGGTTCAGCGTCTCTTCAGTTCGGGCCAAAGCCTGTCCCCCCACTAAGAATGAGAGATTGTGACTTCAGGTACTATTACGTGTTCTCCCGACCGGGTGTTTCGGCCGACAGGCCCGTTTCGGCCAGGCGGTGACCCGCCTCCAGAGCCCTCAGGTTCAGCTCCTCGGTGCCCGCCGGGACCCGGGCCCTGACCGCCTCCCGGGCGCCCTCCCGGCTCACGACACCTGTGAGAGCCACCAGGACCCCGACCGCGACCACGGAGGCGACGATCTCCCGGCCGAGCTCGTCACGGGCCACACCGCTGATGGGGAGCTCGAAGACCCTCGCGTCGACCTCCGGCACCTCGTGGACGTGGGTGGTGTCAACGACCAGGAGGCCTCCCGGCCTGACGGTCGCGGCGTAGCGGTCGGCCGCCTCCTGGCTCATGACGAGGAGCACGTCGGGCACGGTGACCTTCGGATACCGGATGGGCTGGTCGCTGATGATGACTTCGGCCTTGCTCGCGCCGCCGCGGGACTCCGGCCCGTAGACCTGGCTCTGGACCACGTTCCGGCCGTCGATGACGGCCGCCTCGGCCAGTATTATCCCCGCCAGGATGAGGCCCTGGCCGCCCGCACCGCTCAGCCTCACCTGCCAGGTGCCGGACATCCGGACTCACCCCCTTCACGGTAGCCGGCGAGGGCGATGATCCGGTCGTACTCCTCCGTGTACTCGAGCTCCTCCGTGTCGCGGAAGACGCCCACGGTGAACTTGCCCTCGAGCTCCTCCGGGGTCATCCTCGCGGCCCGCTCGACGGGGACCGCCCTCTCCTTCTGCCACCGCAGGAGGTCCACGCCGCGCGGCATCTTGTTCCTCCGGCCGAAGTAGGTGGGACACTGGGTGACGGCCTCGATGAAGGCGAAGCCCTTGTGCCTGAGGCCCCCGGCGATGTAGTCGGCCAGCCTGGCCGGGAAGTAGGCGGCCCCCCGGGCCACGTAGGTGGCCCCGCAGCCGGCGGCGAGGGCGCAGAGGTCGAACGGCCGCTCGATGTGGCCGTAGGGCGCCGTGGTCGCCATGGCGTGGTAGGGGGTCATCGGGGAGTACTGGCCGCTGGTCATCCCGTAGATGGAGTTGTTGAAGCACACCACGGTGATGCCCATGTTCCGGCGGCAGGCGTGAACGAAGTGGTTGCCTCCGATGGCCGCCAGGTCCCCGTCGCCCGTGATGACGATGACCTCGAGCTCAGGTCTTGCCAGTTTGATGCCGCTGGCGAAGGCGATGGCCCGGCCGTGTGTGGTGTGCACCCCGTCGAAGTTCAGGTACCCGGCCGCCCGGGCGGCGCACCCGATGCCTGAGACGACCACGACACGCCGGGGGTCAAGCTCAAGCCTCATGATGGCCCTCACCAGAGCGCCCAGGACGATACCGTGGCCGCACCCCGGGCACCAGAGGTGGGGGAAGCGGTCCACCCTGAGGTAGGACAGCACGTCGGTCCGCCCGCTCCCGTCTTCCGGTGCCACCAAGTCAACTCCCCCTCTGTCCGGTGATCTCGGCGGCGATCTCCGCCGGGGTGATGAGCTCCCCGTCGACCCGACCGTAGTGCCTCACCGGGCAGCGGGCGCCCACGGCTCTCTCCACCTCGCGCGCGACCTGGCCGAGATTCATCTCCACGACGAGTATCTCGCCGCCGCCGGCGGCGAGTCCGGCGGCGAGCCGGCAGGCCTCGTCCGGGAACGGCCACAGGGTGACCAGACGCAGGAGGGCCACGTCACGGCCCTCCGCCGCCAGCCCGCGGCAGGCCTCCTCGGCGCTCCGCGCCACCGCCCCGTAGGCCACGACGACGGTGCGGCCGGCCCCTCTCCCCCGCCCCTCGGCGAGTCCCTCCGGAAGCGCCGGGCCGGAGTGCTCACCCACCGTCCACTCCACCTTGGTCAGCTCGCGCCGCCTCCGCTCGACCTTCCGGTGGAGGCGCCGGACGAGCTCCTCGGCCTTGGAGCCCTGGTGAAGCGGGTAGCCCCGCTCGTCGTGGTGGAGGCCTGTCACGTGGTAGCGGTAGCCGTCTCCGAACCTCGCCATGGGCGGGACATCGTCGGGGCCCGGGCGGTAGGGGAGGAAGTCCGGATGTCCCGGAGGGAGGTCGGGGGCCGGGCGGTCCCAGATGACGACGTCCTCCTCACGGGGCAGGACGACGTTCTCCCGCATGTGGGCGACGACCTCGTCCATGAGGAGGACGGCCGGCACTCTCAAGACCTCCGACCAGTTCACACACTCGATGACGAGGTCATAGGTCTCCTTGACCGAGGAGGGGCACATGACGACGACAGGATGGTCCCCGTGGGTTCCCCAGCGGGCCTGCATGACGTCCCCCTGGGCGGGCGATGTCGGCAGTCCTGTCGAGGGACCCGCCCTCTGGACGTTGACGATGACGCACGGCACCTCGGCCATGGCCGCGTAGCCGATGTTCTCCTGCTTGAGGGAGAAGCCGGGGCCGCTGGTGGCGGTCATGGCCTTCCGGCCCGCGAGCGACGCGCCGATGACAGCGGCCATGCTGGCTATCTCGTCTTCCATCTGGATGAACTTCCCGCCGACCTGCGGTAGGAGCCTGGCCAGGATCTCGGCTATCTCGGACGAGGGTGTTATCGGGTAGCCGGCGAAGAACCGGACCCCCGCCGTGACGGCCCCCCTCGCGCAGGCCTCGTTGCCTTGAAGGAGGACCGGGCGATCAGCTCTTCGGGGCACGTCTCTTCCTCCGGACGCTCACCGCGAAGTCGGGGCAGAGCTGCTCACATATCTGGCAGGAGCTGCACTCTTCGGGGCGGGCGATGATAGGGTGACCTTCCTCGTCGGCTTCGAAGACCTTCTTGGGGCAGAACTCGATACAGATACCGCAGGCCTTGCACCACTCACGTCTGATGCTGACAGGCGGCTCCACGGGCTCCGTCACCGGAGACCGTGAGTCGGCCTCGGCTTCGTTGGGCATGTCCCGGCTTCCCCTCCCACGGTAAGGCCAGAGCTTTGGTTCCTCGGTTGCCGCGTTCTGGTGGTCTAGTCACGGACCGAGGCGATCCCGGTCCGGTCCATCTCTATCTCGACCTTGTCGGCGATCTTGACGACGATGAAGTCCTTCTTGACCAAGGTTATGACGCCCCGGATACCGCCGACGGTGACGACCTTGTCACCCTTCTTGAGGTTGTCGAGCATCTCTTTCCTCTTCTTCTGCTCGATGGACTGAGGGCGCCAGATGAGAAGGTAGAAGACGACGAAGATGATGATGAAGGGGAAAGCGAGGCCGAAGAGCTGGCTCAGGTCAGTGGACAATCCCGGTGTCCTCCTTCTCCGGTCCGCCAGGTGACCGCGGACCTTTTGGGGCTTCGGCGGCTATGAAGCAAACCCTTCTAGAAACTCCTGTGACCACTCCTCGAACCGGCCCGAGAGCACCGCCTGCCTGGCCTCGGCCATCAAACGGTGCAGGAAGTGCAGATTGTGGTGTGTCAGGAGCACAAGCCCGAGAATCTCCTTGGCCGAGACGAGGTGTCTTATGTAGGCCCGGGTGAAGTTCCGGCACGCGTAGCACCCGCACCCCTCCTCGAGCGGGCCGAAGTCCTCCGCGTAGGCGGCGTTGCGGACGACCACGTTGCCCCGGCGGGTCATGGCCGTGCCGTGCCGGCCGAGACGGGTGGGCAGGACGCAGTCGAACATGTCGACCCCCCTGGCGATGACGGCCACTATCTCCGCCGGGCTCCCGAGGCCCATGAAGTAGCGCGGCCTGTCGGGCGGGAGATGCTCTGTCGTGGCCTCCACCGCGGCCAGCATCTCCTCGCGGCTCTCGCCGAGCCCGAGTCCTCCGATAGCATACCCGTCGAACCCGAGCGAGGCAAGGGCCTGGGCGCTCTCCCGCCGCAGGTCGGCGTACAGGCCACCCTGGACGATACCGAACAGACCGCGGCCCGGAGGACGCGGCCCGACCCTCTCCAGCGACCGCCGGGCCCAGGCGACGGTCCGCTCGACCGCCCGGCCGACGACCTCCCGGGGAGCATCGGAGGGCGGGCACTCGTCGAGGACCATCATGATGTCGGACCCGAGGGCCATCTGGATGTCCATGACCTTCTCCGGAGACAGGAAGTGCTCCGAACCGTCTATATGGGACCGGAAGAGGACGCCCCGGTCATCCACCTTCCGGAGTGCGGCCAGGCTGAAGACCTGGTAGCCGCCGCTGTCGGTCAGGATGGGCCCTTCCCACCCCATGAAGGCGTGAAGCCCCCCCGCCTTGCGGATGACCTCCACACCGGGGCGGAGGTAGAGGTGGTAGGTGTTCCCCAGGAGGATGCGGGTCCCGACCTCACGCAGCTCACGCGGGCTCATCCCCTTCACCGTCCCCTGGGTCCCCACGGGCATGAACACGGGGGTCTCCACTCTGCCGTGAGCCGTCTCGAGCACCCCGGCGCGCGGGCCGGTGGATCCTGCGCCCGCGGCGACGACCGTGAACCTCATAAGGGCCTCTCCTCCTCCGGTGGTCGACCCGTGCCCGCCGGGTCGCGGCCCGACGGCGGGAAGACGAGCATGGCGTCCCCGAAGCTGTAGAACCGGTACCTCAGCCGGACCGCCTCCCTGTAGGCGGCCATGACCCGCTCCGTCCCGCCGAAGGCGGCCACAAGCATGATGAGGGTCGACCGGGGAAGGTGGAAGTTGGTCAGGAGCACGTCGACGACCCGGAAGCGGAACCCGGGGTAGATGAAGAGGGACGTCTCGCCGCTCCCAGGTCTCACCAGGCCGGGGCGGTCCGGGTCGGCCGCGGACTCGAGGGTCCTGACCACGGTCGTCCCGCAGGCCACGACCGCCCCGCCCCGCTCGCGGCAACGGGCGATGGCCTCGGCCGTCTCCGCCGGGACCTCGTACCACTCGCGGTGCATCCGGTGGTCCTCGACGTCCTCCTCCCGGACGGGCCGGAAGGTGTCGAGACCGATGTGAAGCGTGACCCAGGCCCGGGACACTCCCTTGTCGGAGAGCCGACGCATGACCTCCGGCGTGAAGTGCAGGCCGGCCGTCGGCGCCGCCACCGAACCCGGACGCCTGGCGTAGATGGTCTGGTACCGCTCGGGGTCCTCCAGCGCGCGGGTGACGTAGGGAGGCAGGGGGACCCGGCCGAGCTCCTCCAGAACCTGGCCGAAGCTCTCCCCCTCGCGCACGGTCGTGAAGGAGAGGATTCTGCCGCCGGCCTCCGTCCGGGCCTCGACCCGAGCCCTGAGACGAGGGGCGCCCGGGTCGTTCCCGAAGACGAGTTCGGAGCCCGGCTTCACCCTCCGGCCCGGCTTCACCAGGGCCTCCCACCTCACGACGTCCTCCGGGACGTCGCCCGCCGCCCCGGGGGAATCCTCCGCCGGACGCAAGAGGAGGACCTCAACGCGACCGCCGGTGCTCTTCCACCCGAGAAGGCGCGCGGGGATGACTTTCGTCTCGTTGAACACGACCAGGTCGGAGGGTCCGAGGAGGTCGGGGAGGTCGCGGAAGATGCGGTGCTCGAGCGCCGGCCGTCCGGCCGCCGGGACACGGGAGCCCAAGACGAGAAGGCGTGAAGCGTCGCGGGGCTCGACGGGCTCCTGGGCGATGAGTTCAGGAGGAAGATGGTAGTCGAAGGTAGCAGTCTTCAACAGGACACCCCTGCCGGGCAGGCTTCCCGCGGCAAGTCGCCCCTAGTATGTGGCAGAGGTCGGCCGCACTCCGGGGGTTCGCCGCCGGCCGGGGAAGTCCTCCGACCGGCGCCCGGGCCCGTCAGGCTCCTCCCTCCTGCCCCTGGCCCTCAGGTTCAGGCTCGTCCGGAGCATCCCCGGAGTCCGGGAACTCGGGGAGCCACCCCGGGCCCGGGAGCTCCGGGAGCCACCCTGGGCCCGGGCCGGGGACGCCGGGTCCGGTCCTCTCTCGACCCTTCCCCGGCGGCCAGTCGTCGGCCTCGTCCCAGGGCCACGGCCTCTTCCCCTGTCCGCGGCCGGGTCCCTGGTCGAGGTCGGGCCCGTGGCTGCGGCCGCGTCCGTGTTCGAGGTCGGGCCTGTGGCCGCGGCCGGGTTCGCTCCCGCGGCCGGCTCCTTCGTCCGGGGCGCCGCCCTCACCGGTCCCGGCTTCGCCGTCGCCGCCACCCGGAACGTCTTGAGCAGGAGACCCCTCCTCGTGGTGCCCAGGCCCGAAGCCTCCCCTGAACTCCTCTCCGAACTTCTCGAACCTCTCCTTGAACTTCTCGGCGAGTTTGGAGACCTGGCGGCACTCGTGCGCCTCGCGGAGCACCGCCCCAGGGTGACCGCCCGCAGCCAGGATGGCCCGGCCGACCCCTTGGGCGAAGTCCTCCGGCTCCACGTCGAGCCCGGCCTCTTCCGCCACGAGGAAGACGGCGTAGCGGCCCGTGGAAAGACCCAGCCGGCGCGCCTCCTCGCGCATCGAGGCCCTGTCGGCCACGACGGTCTCCACCGTGACCGACGGTCCGTCCGGCGTCGGCGGGCCGAAGCGCTCGGCCAGACGCTCCTTGACCCGTTCGAGCCTCTGCACGAGCCCCGGCGGGACCTGCTCACCGGCCTTGACCGGAACGACGGCCACGAGCATGTACGCGTCTTGACCGCGGCCAAGGAAACCGAGGTCCTCGGCGGCCGAGGTGATGTCCATGACGACCTCGTCGACCGGGCGGCCGGACCACTCGACAGAGCTGAGGACGGCCTCACCCTCCGCGTTCAGCGCCTGGGCGCCGACGACCCTGTCCCAACGGTTCACGCCCAGCTCCAGACTCGGGTTGATGTCGACCGTCACACAGGCGACAGGGCTGCCGGAGGCGAGGACGTACCCCACGGCAAGGGGAACGCTGATGACCAGAAGACAGACGGCGGCCGCGGCGGCCAACACCGCGAGAGCCGGCCGCCGCGCCCCGAGGGGCCGGAGCACCCGTGCAGGCTCGAGCAGGATCTCCCGCCCCTCCTCATCACCGGGACGGCACCTCACCCTCACAAAGCGTCCGTCGCGGGTGAGGGCGACGCCCACGGCCCCTGAGACCTCCAGGAGAAGGGCCCGCTTCCCGCCGTCGTCGAGCTTCCGCGTCATCTCAGATACTCCTTAAGGTGCGGCAGGTCTTCCGTGAGGATGATGGCCACGGCGATGATGTATTTCCTCTGCCGCTCGAGTGTCTTGCGGCTCACGTCGGTCAGGCGGTCGAGGCGCTTCAGGGGCAGTTCCTTCCACCGCCTGAGGTGGTCCATCAGCTCAGGGCTCTCCGCCAGCCTGCGGGCCGCCTCGATCGCCCTCCGCCGGGCGTCCTCGTGCCGGGGGGAGATGCGGACGAGCTCGTCGAGAGAGATGCCGAAGGAGGCCAGGAGTTCTCGGTAGCGTAGGACCTCCTCCCGCCTCTCGCTCCGCTCCTCCCACTCACGGTGCGCCGTCTCGGCGGCCAGCACCTGCGCCGCCTCGAGCCCCGCGGTCGCGTCGACGGCCGCCCCGGCCGCACCCGACGTTCCCCCGCGTCCGTCGTCGGAGTCGGCCAGAGACCCCACAGGGACCTCCCGGCGCCTGGACTTCTTCTTCCGGAAGTCGTCGATGAGGCGGCGCCTGACGACCGCCCTGACGAAACCCAGGAAACTGGCCCCGCGTCCCGGGTCGTAGCTGTCGATGGCCTCGTTGAAGGCCAGAAGCGCGACGCTCGCCTCGTCGTCACGGCCGAGTTCGACGTAGGTTCCGGTCACCTCTGAGGCGACCTTGAGCGCGAAGGGCACGTAACGCTCGATGAGCGCCTCCCGGGCCGCGGTGTCGCCACCCCGGGCCCTGGCCAGAAGTCCGTCCGGGCCGTCAAGGGGCGCCGAATCGCACCCTCTTCCGGTCCCGTCGCCCGCGACCGTGGCGCCCGGCCCCCGGCCTGCCGGAGTGGACCTCAAAGCGCACACCTCGTTCACCAGAGTAGTTCGCCGCGTCGTGCTCGAAACTGGGGGTCGGCGTTCCCCGCCTGTCCCGGGGTCAAGGGCGTCTCAGGAGGTTCAGGATGACGGTCAGGATGAGGCTGAGGAGTATCGCCGTCGTCACAGGGAAGAAGAAGGTGAAGTTCCCCCGCCTTATGACGATGTCGCCCGGCAGACGGCCCAGGCCCAGACTCGACCCGAGATGAAGGAGAAGCCCGAGTCCGACCAGGACCACACCGGCGACGATCAGGAACCGTCCCAGCCCGTCAAGACCGGGGACGTTCATACCGTTCCACCTCACTCCACAGACAGCCGCAGTAGGCCTGACGGTACAGGCCCATCTCCCGCGAGGCCGCCACCCCTTCCTTCCAGCCCGGCCTGAAGTCCCGGTAAAGGAAGGCCACCCTGCCGTCCGTGCGGGCCGCGGCCGCCTCCCCCGCCCGGCGGACCTCGTCGTGGAGCTGGTAGGGGCTGACCAGCAGGGTCGTCGTGAACGCGGGGAAGCCCCTCCTTGAGGCCTCCTCGGCGGCGGCCCCGAGCCGCAGGTCGTAGCAGGCCCGGCAGCGGCGCGCCCGGTCCCCGCGGATGTCGAGCGTGGCCCGCAGGTGCTCTTCCGGATGATAATCCCCACCTGTGACGACCTCCAGACCCACCCGCCCGGCGAAGTCCCTGAGGGCGTCCAAGCGGCGCCGGTGCTCCCGGGAAGGCTGGATGTTGGGATTGTAGAAGAACGCCGTCACCGTGAACCCCTCCCCGACGAGCGCCCGGTGGGGATGGACGGCGCACGGACCGCAGCAGGTGTGGAGGAGGATGCGCCCCGGTCCTTCCATCTATTCCCCTCCCGTCTCGTCCCACAGGGCCGGCTGAGCGGCGTCCTCGCGGACCAGACGGGCCGGCGGGCGCCGCCCGAGGTGCCGGTAGGCCGCGGCGGTCAGCACCCTCCCGCGCGGGGTCCTCTTGATGAACCCGAGCTGGAGGAGGAAGGGCTCGTAGACGTCCTCGACCGTCTGGGCCTCCTCGCTCACCGCGGCCGCAAGGGTGTCGAGGCCCACGGGCCCGCCGCCGAACTTGTCGGCCATGGTCGCGATGAGGCGGCGGTCGACCGGGTCGAGGCCCAGCTCGTCTATGTCGAGCAGGCGCAGCCCCTCCCTGGCCGCCTCGGCCGTGATGCGGCCCGGCCCCTTGACCTGGGCGTAGTCGCGCACACGACGGAGCAGGCGGTTGGCGACCCGGGGCGTTCCCCGGGAGCGCCTGGCTATCTCCAGGGCTCCCTCCGGGTCGAGCTCGATGCCCAGGATCGCCGCCGAGCGCGTGACGATGCGGACAAGGTCCCTCTCCTCGTAGAAGCCGAGGCGGCAGACCACCCCGAACCTGTCGCGCATGGGCGAGGTGAGCTGACCCGCCCGCGTCGTGGCCCCGATGAGGGTGAACCTCGGCAGGTCGAGCCTTATGGACCTCGCGCTCGGCCCCCGCCCGATGATGATGTCGAGGGCGAACTCCTCCATGGCCGGGTAGAGTATCTCCTCGACGGCGCGGCTCAGCCGGTGGACCTCGTCGATGAAGAGGACGTCGAAGTCGCTGAGGTTGGTGAGGATGGCGGCGAGGTCTCCCGGCCGCTCGACGGCGGGGCCGGAGGTCACCCTGATGCCGACCTTCATCTCGTTGGCGATGACGTAGGCCAGGGTCGTCTTGCCCAGGCCGGGGGGGCCGTAGAGAAGGACGTGGTCGAGCGGCTCCTTCCGCTCCAGAGCCGCCCGGATGAAGATCTTGAGCCTCTCGACGACCTCGCCCTGGCCGATGTAATCGGCGAAGGAACGGGGCCTGAGCCCGGTCTCCACGTTGCCCTCGTCGGCCGCCGCCCTGGCGGACACCAGCCTGGAGTCCTCAGCCTTGAGGTCACCCTTGCGGGACACCGCGTCACCGCCGCTCCACCGACCCCGTGTCCGGGGGTCAGAGTCTCTTCAGACCGGCCTTCAGGAGCTCGCTCACCCCGGCGCCCTCTCCAAGCTCCTCCCTGGCCTGCCGGATGGCCGCGGCCGCCTCGGCGCGGCCGTAGCCGAGGGTCGCGAGGGCCTCGATGGCCTCCTCCACCGGGTCCTCGGGCACCGGGGCCGCGGCCAGGTCCGCGACCAAGGGAGGGCCCTTGCGGGGAGCGAGCTTGTCCCTCAGCTCGACGACGAGCCGCTGGGACAGCTTCCGCCCCACCCCGGGCAGGCGTCCCAGCCCATCGACATCCTCGAACACCACCATCTCAAGGAAGCGCCGCGGCCGGCAGGCCGAGATGATGCCCAAGGCCACCTTCGGCCCGACCCCCGAGACCGAGAGAAGGAGGTCGAACAGCCTGGCCTCCTCGCTGGTGCCGAAGCCGAAGAGGCTGAGAGCGTCTTCGCGGACATGGAGCCTCGTGTGGAGGAGGACCTCGCCCCCGTCGTCCGGCAGGGCCGACGGCGACGAGTCGGGGGTGAAGACCTGAAAGCCGACCCCACCGACGTCCACGACGACGTAGCCGTCGCCGCGCTCCACGAGGCGCCCCCTCAGGGTCCGTATCACGGCCTCACCCCGCGCCCGACCCCGCCCTGCGGGGCCCCGGACCTGCCGGGCGGAGCCCCGGGCCCGCCCCGTCCCGCCCGCCCGGCGGACAGCATCCGCTCCAGGGTCCGGCTGTGGACCCCGCAGATGGCCACGGCCAGGGCGTCGGCGGCGTCATCCGGGCGCGGCACGGACGGAAGGCCCAGGAGGCTTCTGACCATGGCCTGGACCTGCCTCTTGTCGGCCCGGCCGTAGCCGGTGACGGCGTCCTTGACCTCCAGTGGGGTGTACTCGGACACAGGGACCCCGGCCGCCGCGGCGGTGAGGAGGACGACCCCGCGGGCCTGCCCGACGGCGAGGGCCGTCCGGACGTTGCGGCTGAAGAACACCTGCTCCACCGCCACGAGGTCCACCCGATGGCGGCCCAGGACCCCGGTCAGCTCCTCATGGATGACCAGGAGCCGCTCGGACAGGGATAGGTTCGACGAGGTGCGAATAACCCCGTACTCGAGGGCCTCCAGGCGTGTCCCCTGGCGGACGAGTCCGTACCCGGTGACGGCCGTTCCAGGGTCGACGCCCAGGACGAGCACCTCGAGCACCTCCTGTCGGCGGGTTCTCCCAGCCGTATAACACTTAGACGGCGGCCGACGTTTCCCTTGCCCGGAGGGCCCGGGTGAGACCGGAGGTGTCCGCGGGGCGGTGAGGACCGTGCCGAAGGCCCGCAAGACCCCTGCCGGGCCGTCGCCTCTTCGTCCGGTGAGGGCGCCGGGCGTCGCGCTCCTCCTGGCCTCCGCGGCCGTCGTCGCCGCACTCGCGGTCGGCGTCCCTCTTTCCGGGTCGGCCGCCGAAGCGGCTCCGGGCCATGCCTCCGGACCGGGCGTCTCGGCGGGCGACGCGGCCGACGGCGCCTGGGAGCGGCTGGAGGGCGCCGTCTTCGACCTCGTCTACCGGCCCGACCGCACCCCGGACCCCGCGCAGCTCTTGGCCGTCCTGGAGGAGGCCGCCGCCCGGGCGGCGCTCTTCCTCGACCTCCCCTGGCCGGAGCCTGAAGACCCCTCCCCGGCCCCCTCCCCGGCCTTGAGCCGGACCGTGTTCTTCCTCGGGCCGGAGAAGGCCCTTCCTTCCCGGCTCCGGGGCGAGGAGGTCGTGGTCGTCCCGGGGACGGGACGGCGGGACCTCCGCGAGGCCGCCGTCGGGTCGGTCCTCGCCCGCGCGGCCGGAAAGCCGGCCGGCTTCCGGGTCTCCCGCGCCGTCACCGCCGGTCTCACACACTACCTCGAACACCTCGAAGACCCCGGGGCCGACGGCGCGCCGGAGGGAGCCCTCCACCCCCACGCCGTCGCCCGGGCCCTGTCAGAACGCGGACGCCTGGCCAGCGTCCCGCAGGTCCTCCGCTGGTGGCCGAGCCTGCCCTTCGGACGGGAGCAGCTCGCCTCCCTCGTCGGCCACGTGCACGACCGGTGGGGGCCCGAGGGCCTGGTGGAACTGGCCCGGCGCCGGGTGGAGGAGTTCGACCGCCGCCTCGAGGTCCTCGACCGCACCTGCCGCGAGGCCCTCGGCGTGGAGCTGGCCTCGCTCGACCGGTCCTGGACGTCGGCGGTGACCGCCCCCGACGGCCGGCTCGGCTCGACGCCGACAGAGGAAGAGCAGCAGAGGGCGGAGGCCGCCGTGGAGGAGGGGCTCGCCCGCGTCCGCCTCGAGGTCGCCGGGCTCGCCCTGCTCACCCTCGCCGCCGGAGCGGGGGCCGCATGCGCCCTGGCCGACAGGAACAGGAGGGACACGGCCCTGGCCCTCCTGCCCTTCGCCGCGGCCGCCCTCGGCGAGCTCTGGCTCTTCACCCTCCCCGGTCTCGGCACACCCGGCCTCGGCCTCGCCCTGAAGTCGGCCGCGGCCATGGCCGAGGCGGCGGTCCTGTCCGCGCTCATCGTCGTCTGGGCGCGCCGGCGGCGGCCGTCCGTTTCCGGCGCCCCCGCCCCGGGCGACGTCCGCGTCCGCGGGACAGCCGACGGCCGCGCTCACGGGACCCGGGCCGGCGCCCTCGACGCGGTGAGGGAGACCCTCTTCGCCGTCGCGCTCTCGGCGGCCGTCATGGCGCCCCGCTTCGGCCTCTACTTCTACTGCCGGGAGATTTGGGCCAAGGCCCCCATGATCGTCCTCGTCGTCGGCCTTCTCCTCCTGGCCGAGAGGCGGGGCGCGCAAGAGGTGGGGCTCAGGCCGATGCCGGCGGGAAGGCTGGCCCTTGTGGCCGCGGCCGGGCTTGCGGCCTTCCGCCTGACGACCGGCCTCACCAACGCCGGCTACTTCGCCGCCTTCGCCGACGTCACCGGGACGAGCTTCGCCTGGTACCACTGGGAACCGTGGTGGCGGGCCGTCGGGTTCGAGCACTACCCGCTGACCCCCTGGCCGGACTGGTTCCCTGTCGTGGACGTCACCGACTTCTTCTTCGGGAACTTCGCCGAGGAGCTCTTCTTCCGCGGCTACCTCCTGTGGCGGCTCCAGAGGGCCATGGGATGGTGGCCGGCCCTCGCGGTCCAGGCCTTCCTCTTCGGCCTCTTCCACGTCAACTACGACCTCTTCCCCTTTGACCTCTGGCCCATGGTCGGGTACGTGCTCATGGCCACGGCCTTCGGGGTCCTGATGGGTCTCCTCCTGCGCTGGAGCGGCAGTCTTCTCGTGCCGGCGCTCGTCCACCCGCTCTCGAACCTGGGGGTCCTGTGGGTCGGGGTCACGTGGGAAGGCTTCCGGGGAGGCTGGCACACCGTGCCCCTCTACTACGTCCTGCAGGTGGCCGTCGGCCTCGCCGTCATCCCCTTCGTCCTGCGGGTAGCCACCTCATGGTCCGACCGGCGGGCCAGACGGGCCGCCGACCGCCGCCGGGCGCGGGAGGGCTGGGTCGAGGTCCGCCACTAGGACGCGGCCGCGCCAACCGGCCGCACCGCCGCCATCGGCCGCTACCTTCCCCTCCCCCCTTCGGGACCCGAAGCCCCCTTTCGGGGCCTCAGTCGGACAGCCCCTCGAGCTCGCGGTAGACCTCCCTCTCGCTCAAGAAGACAAGACCCTCCTTGAAGGCCCGGACCCCCTCCACGCCGACGGCGGCCTCGAGTTCCTCCTCCGATATCGTCTTCAGGTCCTTGAGGAAGACGAGGTCCTTGGCCGGGTCGGTCACGTCGCCGGCGTAGAGGACGAGTCTGCCGTCCTCGAACCTGACCGTGCGCCGGGTGTGGTAGGGGCACATCTGTTCGCGGTCAACATGTCTCATCTCGACGCGGTCCGACGAGAAGGCCGTTATCTCCCAGTCGCGGAGCTCGGCGGCCAGGGAGCGGCGGTCGAGGCCGACCAAGCCCGGCTCGGCCTCCTTGTTGAACACGTCCACGCACCCGCACTTCTCGTAGATATAGGCCCTCACGACGACGGCGCCGGGGGCGACCACCTCCGTCGGGTCGCCGTCGGGGTCCTCCGGCAGGAGGACCTCAGCTTCAGAGGCTTCCGTCCTCGTCCCGTCGTCCGGGGCAGGGGTGGCGGTCCTCACGCCCAGGAGGCGCCAGAGAGCGGAGAAATCGGGACCCGACGCAGGGCCGCCGAGCCCGAGGTAGTAGCCCAGGCCGGCCAGCCCGGCACCGAGGAGCACCAGGGCGACCACGCCGACGAGAAGGCGGCGGCCGAAGCTGGGCCGCCTCGAGTAGGGTCCGTCCAAGGACACCATCCCCCGACTCTGCCAGTTCAGGAACAGTATGGCCGGGTGCGGGGGAACCTACTCGGTGCGCACGCCCGGCGGGGCGCCCGACCACAAGGGGGGCCGGTCCGGCGGGGCGCCCGGCGGAAGCGGCCGGAGCCGACCTGTCGGCCAGCAGACGTGTGGTGCGGGCTGCCGCGGGGTGGCGGGCCGGTCGGCCGCCGGGCGGGCACCGCGGGGTAGCGGGCCCGTCAGGTCTGGAAGTCGGCGTTGGAGTAGACGTTCTGCACGTCCTCGTGGTCCTCGAGGGCCTCGATGAGGGCCAGGCACTTCTCGGCCGTCTCGCCCGTCAGGGGGACGGTGCTCTGCGGGACCATGGCCGGCTCGGCCTGCGCCACGGCGACCCCGGCGCTCTTCAAGGCCTCGACCACGGGCTCGAGGTCGGAGGGAGCGGTCAGGATCTCGTAGGCGTCCCCCTCGTCCTTGATGTCCTCCGCCCCCGCCTCGAGGGCCAGCAGCATGAGGTCGTCCTCGGAGATGGAGTTGTCCTCCTTGGCGACGATGATGGAGCCCTTCTTCTTGAACATCCAGGCGACACACCCGGCCTCGCCGAGGTTGCCGCCGTGACGGGTGAAGATGTGCCGTATCTCCTGGGCCGTGCGGTTGCGGTTGTCGGTCATCAGCTCGACCATGACCGCGGCGCCGCCCGGGCCGTAGCCCTCGTAGACGAACTCCTCGTAGGTGGCGCCTTCGTCGAGCTCACCGGTACCCTTCAGGATGGCCCGCTGGATGTTCTCCATGGGCATGTTGGCGGCTCGGGCCTTCTCGATGGCCAGACGAAGACGGAAGTTCGCGTCGGGGTTCCCCCCGCCCTCACGGGCGGCGGAGATGAGCTCCCGACCGAGCTTGGTGAAAAGAGCGCCCTTCTTGGCGTCCACGGCGGCCTTGCGCCGCTTGATGTTGGCCCACTTCGAATGGCCGGCCATGACTCCCTACCTCCGTCTTCCTCAGGCCTCGGGCGGCCGGTGCGCCCCGGGCCTCCGGAGGGTGCGCCGCGCCTCTGTAATCCGGTCAGCCCCGGCTACGCGTGCCGCGCGTGGGCGCCGTGCCCGCGGGCGCGGCGCCCGGGCCCCTAGTCCGTCCAGAGGTCTTCCATACTGAGGTACCTTTCTCCTGTGTCGGGCAGAACGGTCACGACGACCCGCCCCCTTCCCAGGCGGCGGGCGACCTCGAGCGCCGCCCGGACCGCCGCGCCGGAGGAGAGGCCGCAGAGAAGACCCTCCTCACGCGCGAGCCGGCCGGTCATCTCGCGGGCCTCCTCGTCGCCGACGGTCACGACCTCGTCGATGACCCCGCGGTCGAGGACGGCCGGCACGAAGCCGGCCCCGATGCCCTGGATGGCATGGGGTCCGGGCCGCCCTCCCGAGAGGACCGGGGACGAGGCCGGTTCGACGGCGACGACGCGGACCCCCGGGCACTCGCGGCGCAGGACCTGTCCGACCCCGGTGAGGGTGCCGCCCGTGCCCACCCCGGCGACGAAGGCGTCGACGCGCCGGCCGAGCGCGGCCAGGATCTCGGGGGCCGTCGTGCGCCGGTGGACCTCCGGGTTGGCGGGGTTGGAGAACTGGTCGGGCATGTACCAGGAAGGGTCGCTGCGCGCCAGCTCCGCGGCCCGCCGCACGGCTCCGGGCATACCCTCCGCCGCAGGGGTCAGCTCGACCCGAGCGCCGTAGGCCCTGAGGAGCCGCCTGCGCTCGAGGCTCATGTTCTCCGGCATGACCAGGACCAGCCGGTAGCCCTTGACGGCCGCCACGAGGGCCAGCCCCACCCCGGTGTTTCCGCTCGTCGGCTCGACGATGGTGCCTCCCGGGCGCAGCAGCCCCTCCGCCTCGGCCGCCTCGACCATGGCCAGGGCGACCCGGTCCTTGACGCTCCCGCCCGGGTTCCGACCCTCGACCTTGGCCCAGACGGAGGCCCCCGAGGAGCCGGAGAGGCGCTCGAGCCGCACCATCGGGGTCCGCCCGACGGCGGCGAGGATGGTCCGGTGGCACTTCACCGCCAACAGAATCCCCTCCCCCGTCCCCACGGCTGAAGTCTTTCCCGGGACGCGGCGGAAGGCAAGAGGGCCGGGGCCTAGAAACGTCCCGGCGAGGCCCGCGGACCGGCAGTTCAACGGACATGGGCCCGAGTCCTGGAGGCCGCATGAACGGGGATGAGGTCGATGGGACGGCGCCCGAGGCACGACCGGAGCGACGGCAGGGAGGCGCCCCGCCGGAGCCGGGACGAGGCCGGGGACACGGACGTCTGCGAGGTCTTCGAGGCTCACGACGCGGCCGTCAGCGCGGCCCGGAAGGCCATGCTCCCCGCGCCCGTCGTCTCGGCCCTGGCCGACACCTTCCGCGCTCTCGGGGACCCGACGCGCGTCCGCATCCTCCACGCCCTGTCCGGGCGGGAGCTCTGCGTGTGCGACCTGGCCGCCCTGCTCGGCATGACCTCCTCGGCCGTGTCCCACCAACTGCGGCTCCTGCGCCACCTGAGGCTCGTCAGGCCGCGGAAGTCCGGGCGCATGGTCTACTACTCCCTCGACGACGACCACGTCGTCGACCTCTTCCGGCGGTGCCTCGAACACGTCACCCACTCCGGGCAGGTGACCGGCTCCGGCGCCGCCGGCCGCGGCCGCCCCGGGGAAGGCGAGGACCTCCGGCGGCCCTGACCCGGTTCACTCCCTGCCCCCGAGCAGGCGCAGGGCGTTGGCGATGACGAGGACCGTGTTGCCGGTGTCGGCCAGGACCGCCAGCCACAGGGGCAGGAAGCCGGCCGCGGCGAGGACCAAGGCCGCGGCCTTCACGCCCAGGGCCAGCCCGATGTTCTGCCGGATGACCCCGACCGTCCGCCGCCCCAGCCGCAGGGCGAAGGAGACCTGCCGCAGGTCGTCGTCCATCAGGGCGATGTCCGCCGCCTCGATGGCCTGGTCCGTCCCTGCCGCCCCCATGGCGATGCCGACCGAGGCCGCGGCCAGGGCCGGAGCGTCGTTGACCCCGTCGCCGACCATGGCCAGGGGCCCGGCCTCGGCCGCCAGGGTGCGCACGGCGGCCGCCTTGTCCTGCGGCGACAGCCCGGCCCGGTAGCCGTCAAGGCCCAGGTGTTCAGCTACCGAGGAGGCCGTCGCCGGGTTGTCCCCGGTCAAGAGGTA
>ENA-OSAI01000299-OSAI01000299.1-marine-sediment-metagenome-genome-assembly--contig:-NODE-299-length-23413-cov-12.451580_pt1 | contig 23413 bp, 24 predicted proteins | sample MGYA00237871_ERZ529316 | MGnify/ENA primary metagenome ERZ529316 (study PRJEB26369, sample SAMN03142814) | marine sediment metagenome | biome: marine; feature: borehole; material: sediment...
CAGCAGAAAGCTCAGTACCGGGTCAAGCCCACCCCTTCGTCCGCTTCCCCCTCGGTCCCTCAATTTCCTGTTTTTTCTGGCAGGCGGCCATATGGCCGCCAGGGGTCCCTCACCGTCTCGAGTGAGGAGACGGCACGGGTTGCGCAGGGGATTAGTCTCAAACGACCCCACGAACCGGCCCGGGACGACGCTGCAGGGAGCGGCCCGGGCCGGCCTTACTAACCCCCTAACGTTCTTACGCCGCGCGGATCTCCTGTCGCATGAACAGTACGTAGGATATGGCGAAGCAGATCAACGTGGCGGCGACCAGCCCCGTGAGCTGCGGCCAGATCAGCAGCAGGCTCTGGCCGAAAGGCAGCGGGCCCGGCACCGCGCCGTAGACCTGGGTGAGCAGCACGGGGCCCAAGGTGCGTACGTGGGGCTGCAACAGGACCAGCGTGGCCTCGTCGTACAGGATGGTCGGCGAGAGGCGCCCAAGAGCTAGTTGCAGGCGCTCGTGCCGCAGGACCGCGCCCGGGTCGGCGTCGGACCCGACGGGCACCAGCGCATCGGCCACAAGGCCGGCCAGCAGGCCCAGAAAGACGCCCAGGAACAGCCAGACCGCCATGCCGGCCAGGGCAGAGGTGGCCGTCTGGCGGAACAGGACCGAGAACAGGAGGGCGAGGGCCAGCCAGAAGGCGACGTAGAGCACGCTCAGCACGAGATAGCTCAGTATCCTGAGTGCCTCCTCGGCGGTGGGCGGGATCCCGATGAGGCTGAGCCCCATGCCGGCGACGATGAGGCCCAGGGAGAAGATCATCATGGCGATAATGGCGATGCCGGCCAGGAACTTACCGTTGATCACCGAGTCGCGGTAGATGGGCTGGGCCACCAGCCTGCTCAGGGTGCCGCGGGCCCGCTCGCCGTTGATGGCGTCGAACCCGAGGGCCAATCCCACCAAGGGGCCCAGGAACCCCACGAAGGAGGTAAAGGGCGGGAGGGAGCCACCGGATGCCGTGAACAACCTCAGGAAGATGAACCCGGTCTCGGCCGTGCGCCTCACCTCGGCCCGGATGTTCAGCGCCGCAACGTAGATGGCGGCGAGGCCCGCGATGGCCACGATGGCCGCCAGGATCATGAAGCGGCTGCTGTTGATGTGATCCGCCATCTCCTTCCGGTAGACCGCCCGCAGGCCCGGCGCCCCCGGCCAGAGGTAGCCCCTCAGCCGGCCGAGCCAGAGGGCCGCCCCGTCGCGTCTTCTCTCAGACATGGCCTTCTCCTCCTCGGAAGTAACGCATGTAGATGTCGCTGAGCTCATAGCCCCGCAGGCGCAGGTGCCGGAGGGAGAAGCCCCGCTGTATCAGATGGGAGGCTATGTGCTCTCGAACATCGGCAGAGCAGCGCACCAGGAGGAGGTTCTCCCCCGACCTGTCTACGGCCTGAACCTCGGGGAGGCCCGCCAGGGAACGGGCCGCCTCGTCGACGTCGTCCGGGCCCGCCACCTCGACCTCTACGATCAGCGGCTCACCCCGCATGACCTGGCGCCCCAGCGTCTCGATGGGCCCCTCGGCGACGACCTCCCCGCGGACGAAGATGGCCACCCGGTCGCAGATGCGCTGCATCTGGTCGAGCAGGTGTGACGAGATCAGGACCGTCATACCGCGGTTTCGGCTGAGGTCCCGGATGAGCGCCAGGAGCTCCTCGGCCCCCTCCGGGTCGATCCCCTGGGTGGGCTCGTCCAGGATGATGATCTCGGGGTCCTTCACCAGCACGTCAGCCAGCCCGAGCCGTTGCCGCATGCCGTGGGAGTACTGTTCCACCCTCTTGTCCGCTACCTCGCTCAGGCCCACCTGGCCGAGTAGCCTCTCGACGCGTCGCGTGGCCTCCGCGGGGTCGAGCCCGTTGAGGTCGGCGGTGTACATCAGGTTCTGCCTGCCCGTGAGGTGCTCGTAGAAGCCCACGTCCTCCGGGAGGTAGCCCACCCGGGCTTTCACGGCCAGGGCCTCCCGCGCCGGGTCCCTGCCCAGGACCCTCACCGAGCCGGCCGTCGGCTCCGTCAGCCCCAGGAGCATCAGGATGGTGGTGGTCTTGCCGGCCCCGTTGGGGCCGAGCAGGCCGAAGACCTCGCCCCTCGCTATCTCGAGGTTCAGGTCCTTGACGGCGACTAACTGGCCGTAACGCTTGGTCAGGTTCTCAGTTCGGATGACGTGCTCCCTGTTGCCGGTCATACCTATCGCCTGCCGTAGGACTGGAATACCCAGAGGACTCCCAGCACCACCACGAGGACGATGCCGACGCCGACCCAGCCCCACACCGTTGACGTGTGGACCGTCACCCGGAACTCAGCGCTGTCCGTGGCCTCCCGCGTGCTGGCCCTTATGGAGACCGCGTAATCGCCGGCTATGGCCTTGGCCGCCGGCTTGATGAAGGCGGTAACCTCGCGTTCCTCACCCGCAGGGAGCTCCTCGAGGCTCTCGGGCTCGAAGGTGACCGACCACTGGCTGGGCTTGGAGGAGGAGAAGTTCACGTCCTTGAGGTCGGCCGTCCCGGTATTGCGCACGAGCAGCGTCACGGGCGTCTCCCTGCCGGCCACGACGTCGGCGTTGAGCCGGCCGGTCGGCGTGGTCAACGTTAGCTCATAGGACCCCGTGATGACCACCTTCAGTTCCGCCGAGGCCGTGCCCGAGGGCGACGCGGCGTAGACGGTGATGGGGTACTCCCCGGCCGCCACGGTCCGAGGCGGGCTGATCTTCACGTCGAGCCCCTGCGTAGAGCCGGCCTTCAGGCTCAGCGAGGTGATCTGCTTGCTCTCGTAGCTCGGGTGGAAGGCCACCTCCCATCCCTCCGGGGCGTCGGCGCCCAGGGTATAGGTCTGTTCCGCGAAGCCGTTGTTGGAGAGATTCAGGCGGAACTGAAAGGTCGCCCGGGCCGGGCCTCGCAACACCGGGTACTGGGTCACCAACTCGGCGGCCGCTGTGGCCATCTCCCGCACCCTGATCTCGATGGTGAGCTCATCGGTTATATTCCCCGCGCGGGCCCGCACGACGAAGGTGTACTCGCCTATCTCGGCGTCGCCCGGCACTTTGACGTCGAAGTAGAAGTACTCCGCCTCGTCGGTGTCGACGAAGACGCGATGGATGATGAAATCATGTCCCTTAAGCACCGGGTCCCATCCCTCGGGGGATGACACCAGGGACAGCGCCACATCCTGGGGCGGCAGGCCCTGGTTGTGGACCTCGATGCGCAGGCTGACCTTCTCGCCCCTCTCGACGGAGATGCCGGTGAAGGGCGTCGAGAGCCACAGCCGGCCGGCCTGGGCGTAGACTTCGGCGCTTGCTAGGGCCAGGATCAAGGCCAGCAGGGCCATCGTGGCGATAAGGGACCTCCTTACCCTTAGGCTGGAGACGTAGTGAAGCATGTGCTAAGAGACCTCCTTCCCGATATTGTGTCAGCTCGGCACAGACCCTCCTCAATCCGCTCCGTAGGCCTTGACCTCCACGAGGCGATGGGGGACCGCATCAGGTAGCTCTCCTCCCTCCGGCGCGTAGGGCACGAGGATCAGGTACCCCCTGACCACTGTCCTTTGGCCCTCCGGGCCGACGACGGTGATGAGAAGCGGCTGTCCCAAGTAACCCACCGCCGCGGACGGGCTCCCCCAGGCGCCGTAGAGGTAGGTTATAACATCCGCCTCAGCATGAAGCTCTAGAGCCGGCACATCGGCCAGTACCGCCCGGGCCGCGTAGAGGGGCCGCGATGGCTCCCGGCCCCCAAGGAGCTCTATGCCCACGACCTCCGCGGCCTCCTCCCCCGGCCCACAGGGCCTAAGCAGGTAGAGGAAGTGGCCTGAGCCGCCTGGCCGCCCGAGGCCCAGGGAGAGCTCATCGACGGTGTACCTCGTCCCCCCCCACGCCGTGGGGTGGTGGGCCCCTTCGGGCCCCATGATCCCCACCACCAGTAGGAGGACGGCGACCAGCGCCAGGGCTGTGGCCCAGCGGCGCCTGGGCCTCAGCCCGAGGTGGAGGGGCGGCCTCGGCACCACGGGCAGGCGCTCGTGAACCCTCTGCCGGAGGCTGGGGTCGAAATGCCAGCCGGCCATCTCGCGGCGGAAGGCCTCCTTGAGCCTCAGGAGCTCGCGTTCCAGTCCGTCACCGCCCCCCTTCACCTTCGCGCCCCCCTTCCTCCCGGAGCAGCTCCCTGATCCTCTGGCGCGCCCGGTGTAGCCTCACCTTCACGTTGGCCTCGGTCAGCCCGGTGAGCTGGGCGATCTGCTTCACGGGGAGGTCGGAGTAATAATGCAGGGCGATGACCTCCCGGTACTTAGGCTCAAGGCTCATCACCGCTTCCAGAAGCCGCTCGGCCTCCCAGGAGCGGATGGCCTGGGCCTCCGTGTCTGCGACGTCCACCGCCACACAGCGCGGCGTGGGTTCGCCGCCGCTGAGGTCCTCTGCGGCGAAGACCTTGCGGCTCGTCCAGGAGCGCAGCCGGTCGTGGCAGAGGTTCACTGTGATGCGGTAGATCCAGTTATGATAGGAGCCCTCTGGGGTGAAGTCGTCCAGATGACAGTAGACGCGGAGGAAAACCTCTTGGGCGACGTCCTCGGCCGCGTGGCGGTCCTTGAGGTAGAAGTAGGCCAGGTGCAGCACCTCGTCGCCGAAACGCCGCATTAGATACTCAAGCTGTTGGGCCCTCTCAGCAACCGTCCTCTCCGGCTCCCGCGGCCGGTGACGTTTGTACAAGGGTTCCATAACAGCTCATCCTCACGAATATAAACGTAGGAGGTGCGCGGGAGGTTACAGGCTCGACCTGCCCCCGGCCCTCAAGTTAGCACGCCCCTGCCAGGAGCGTCAAGACCCGCTCTCACCACCCGGAGGCGCAGGAGAAGGCCCTTCCTCTGCATAAAGGTAAGGGTGGAGGCCCGAGGGCGTGCGCCGGCGGGCGAGCGGAAGGGGGATGTGAGCATGAGAGTGGTCCTTCTCGGCGGCAGCGGCTTCGTGGGGTCATCGCTCTCGCGGCACCTGGCTCAGGGCGGGCATGAGGTCGTGGTCCTCTCCCGGAACCCCGCCCGGGTCAGAGCCGTCGAGGGGGTGTCCGTGTGGCGCTGGCGGCCCGAGATGCTGCCGCCGCTGGATGGAGCTGACGTGGTGGTCAACCTGGCCGGGGAGTCCATCGCAGCGGGGCCGTGGACGAGGCCCCGGCGCCGCCGGATCTACAACAGCCGGGTGGAGACGACGCGAGCCGTGGTCAGGGCAATAGCGGGGGCCCTCAGAGGTCCTGGCCTGCTCATCAACGCCTCGGCCGTGGGGTACTATGGGGACGCGGGCGACGCCGTGCTCGGCGAGGATTCGCCTCCGGGACGCGACTTCCTGGCCAGGGTCGCCTCGGCCTGGGAGGAGGAGGCCCTGCGCGCCCAGGACCTCGGGGTCAGGGTGGCGCTCATCAGGTTGGGCACGGTCCTGGGCAGGGGCGGTGCGCTCTCGAGGATGGCCCTGCCCTTCCGGCTGGGGCTCGGGTGCGTGCTGGGCGACGGGAGACAGTGGTTCCCCTGGATCCACATGGCCGACGTGGTCGGGGCCATAGAGCACATCATCGTCCATGAGGACCTGGCCGGCCCCCTAAACCTGGTGAGCCCGGGCCAGGTCACCATGGAGGAGCTGTGTCAGGGGCTCGCGCGGGCGCTTCACCGTCCCTGTCGGTTCAGGGTTCCGTCTGGTCTTATGCGGCTTGTGCTGGGCGAGATGTCCTCGCTCTTCTTGAACAGCCAGCGAGTACGGCCCGACAGGCTCATCGCGGCGGGCTACCAGTTTCGCTATCAAAATCTGGCAGAGGCACTCGGCGAGGTCTTCGGCGCTGCGAAAGGTTGAATTTAAGCATCCTGACGGGGGAAGGTTATAGATCAGAAATCCCTCGGAAAGGAGCTGATGTAGTGCCTAGCATCAGGTGTACCGTAGACAACTGCCACTACTGGCACCAGGGAAACACTTGTAACGCCTCGGAGATCCTGGTTACATCCGACAGCTTCGGTCAAACCGCCGCCGACAGCGTTGACGCCCCGCAGGCGGCCAACCTGAACACGACGCCCGTGAACACCTGCCTGGACACGTGCTGCAAGACCTTCGTGACCAAGGGGTCTGGGCAGATCAGGGCCGACGGCGTCACGAGGAACCCCCTGTGAAGGGAAGGCCCCCGCTCAGCGGGGGCCTTTGAAAGTTTCAGAGGAGGAGGTCCTGCGGGCCCTGCCATCGAAATGTTCATAGCGGGAGGGAGGGGTTATGCCCGCTAACCTTACGCCGCAATACTACGAGGCTGAGGAGGCCTTCAGGAGGGCCCGGACCAAGGAGGAGAAGATGGCCGCCCTGGAGGAGATGCTGGCGGTCATCCCCAAGCACAAGGGAACCGAGAAGCTCCAGGCGGATATCAAGCGTCGCCTGGCCAAGCTGCGGGAGCAGGAGGAGAAGAGGGTCGGCTCCCGACAGGACCCCTTCGTCGTCGAGCGGCAGGGGGCGGGCCAGGTGGTACTGATGGGCTTTCCCAATGCGGGGAAGTCCTCCCTCGTGGCGGCCCTCACCCGGGCCCGGGTCGCAGTGGCCGATTACCCCTTTTCAACCCCCTTGCCCGTGCCCGGGATGATGCCCTACGAGGACATCCACATCCAATTAGTAGATACGCCTCCGGTAACTGAGGATCAGATCCCGCCGGGGCTTGCTGGGACCCTGCGGAACGCGGATCTCATCGCCGTGGTGATCGACGCCTCCTCCGACGAATGCTTGGACCAGTTAACGGGCTGTATTGGGCACCTCGAGGAAAGGCGGATCTTGCGCGATGAGGTCCCCGAAGGGGTACAGGCGAAGACCTGGGACCGCCTTCTCGTGGTGGGCAACAAGGCCGACGTCGAGGGCAGCGAGGAGAACCTATCTGTGATCCGGGAGCTCCTGGAGAGAGAGCTCCCCATCCTGCCGGTCTCGGCCGCCACGGGCCAGAACCTCGCTGAGCTACGCGAGCGCATCTTCCGCGGCCTCGGCATTATCCGCGTCTACAGCAAGGTGCCGGGTAAGGAGCCCGATATGACCGCCCCCTTCGTCCTGCCCCGGGGGGCGACGGTGCTGGACATGGCCAGAGCCGTGCATCGGGACTTCCCGCAGAGGTTGAAAAACGCCCGCGTCTGGGGTTCGGTCCGGTTCGACGGGCAAGCGGTGCCCCGGGATTACGTCCTGGCCGACCGGGACATCGTCGAGCTGCACGTGTGAGGAGCTCCCGGCTGTGAGCGTATCCCTGTCCATCGAGACGATACGGGCGGCGGGCCGAGAGCTGGGGTTAGTGGTCGCCGCCGCCCCGCCAGAGCTCCCGCCGCGGCTTGAGGCCTTCCTCCGGGCCAAGGCCCGGGCCGGCGAATACCCCGCCTTCACCGAGAGGGACCCCGCCAGGCGATCCCCGGCGGCGGCCTTCCCCGGGGTGCGATCGGTAATCACCGCCGCGCTTCCCTACTGGCCGACGGAGGAGGACGACGGCTGGGACGGCTCGCGCCCTCGGGGGCTTCGAGGCTTCCTATCTCGTTACTGCAGGGGGCTTGATTATCACCGGGTGCTCCGGGAGAGGCTGACGGCCCTGGCCGGGCGCCTGGGCCTCACCGACTACCTGGTTCAGGTGGACGCCTCTCCCCTGGAGGAGCGGGCCCTGGCCGAGGCGTCGGGTCTCGGCTCCTACGGCGCCAACTGTCTCATCCACGTAGGACCCTACGGCCCGTGGGTCTTCCTCGGCGAGCTGCTAGTGACCTTCGAGGTCGGGGGCGTCTCCCCCGTCGAGGGCGGCTGTAGGGGATGCCTGGAGTGCGTGCGCGCCTGTCCCACGGGGGCCCTGCGCGGGCCCTTCGACCTCGTCCCCGATCGGTGTCTTTCCTACCTCACCCAGATGAGGGGGACCATCCCCCGCCGGTACCGGAGGGCCCTCGGCGTGCGGGTCTTCGGCTGTGATACCTGCCAGCTGTCCTGCCCATCCTTCAAGAGGTTAAACCGGGTCTCCTATCCGGGCTCTTCACCCAGACTCGACCTCAGGTGGCTCGTGGACATGAGCAGCCGGGAGTTCCGGCGTGTCTGGGGTCCCTCGGCCATCGGGTGGCGGGGGGCCGGGATATTGAAGCGGAACGCCCTGGTGGCCCTTGGGAACGTGGGCGAGGAGGCCCTGCCCTACATCCGCCGCGGCCTTGAGGACCCCCGCCCCTACGTCCGCCGCCACGCCGCCTGGGCCCTCGGGGCGGCGGGGGCGAGCCGTGAGGAGCTCAAGAGGGCCTATGCGCGCGAGGCCGACCCCACGGTCCGTGGGGAGCTCGAGCTCTGGTTGTGACTTGAGGTATCAACTGGGACCAAAGCAGGCATTCCTTTATCCTTGCAGAAGTGTAAAGGGAACATATAAAATGTAGTTGTGATCTCTATAAATCCCGCCGGGAGAGGGAGGAAATCCTCGACCGGTCTGGAACTAATCAATGTTATTATCTTAATAGCCCGCTTCGGTAAACCGTCGGCACGCACGTCGTGTTGACGGTTTTCAAGCGGATAGTCTGTAACACGATTGGAGGCAGCAGAGCGATGGAAGGTTTCTTCGACGTGGGACTGTACCTCATCTTGGGCGCTGCGTTCCCGCTCATCGCCGTCGGGTTCGCGGCCTTGCTGAGGCCCAGCAACCCAGACCCGGACAAGTTGTCCATCTACGAGTGCGGAGTGGATCCGTACGGGGATGCTCGTGTTAGGTTTCACATACGGTACTACATCTTCGCCCTCATGTTCGTCATCTTCGACGTAGAGACCGTGTTCATGTATCCCTGGGCCGCTCTGTTCAAGGACCTCGGAGCCTTCGCCCTGGTTGAAATGCTGATCTTCATCGGACTGCTGGTTCTCGCCCTTATCTACGCGTGGAAGGAGAGGGTGCTCAGATGGATCTAGAGAGGACCGAGCCCAGCAAGCGCGGCGGCATCGTCGTGCCGGTGACTGCGCCGCGGCAGGAGGGGCCGCTGTTCCAGCATCTGCCCGGCGTGTTCACCACGAACCTGCAGAAACTGGCCAACTGGTCCAGGAAGAACTCGCTGTGGTACATGTTCTTCGGCATCGCCTGTTGCGCCATCGAGATGATGGCGGCCGGCGCGTCGAGGTATGACATGGACCGCTTCGGGGTCCTCTTCCGGGCGTCGCCGCGACAGGCGGACTTCATGTTCATAGTGGGGACGATAAACCTCAAGATGGCCGAGGTCGTAAAACGCCTCTACGATCAGATGGCCGAGCCCCGCTGGGTTATGGCGGTGGGGGCCTGCGCCATCGACGGCGGCCCCTACAAGGGCAGTTATAACGTCGTGAACGGGGTGGACAAGGTCATCCCCGTGGACGTCTATGTACCGGGATGTCCTCCCCGGCCGGAGGCCTTCTACGACGGCATAATCAAGCTGCAGGAGAAGATCGCCGCCGAAGGGCTGGACATCGAGCTGGTCAGGAAGGTGAGGAGCTAATGGCGGACGTTAGAGAGCTGGTGGATAAGGTGGCCGCCGACCTGTCCTTCGCCGAGGTAAGCCAGTCCCCCGTGGACGTCGGCGAGATGGTGGTCAAGGTGGACCGTGAGAAGTACTTGGCGGCCTGTCGCAGGCTCCGCGACGAGTTCGGGTTCGATTACCTGTCCTTTGTGACCTGCGTGGACTACCCGGAGAGCCTCGAGATTGTGGCCTACGCGATAAACCTCGAGACCCAGGCGCGGGTGAAGGTGCTGGTGGACCTCTCTAAGGAAGAGCCGGAGGTGGACAGCCTGGTTGAGGTATGGCCCACCGCTAACTGGCACGAGCGGGAGGCCTACGACCTCTTCGGCGTCGTCTTCCGGGGCCACCCGGACCTGCGCAGGATACTGCTGCACGAGAAGTTCGAGGGGCACCCGTTGCGGAAGGATTACGGGTCCAACCCCCTGCTGAAAGCTTACGAGTGAGGTGGAGGTGAGGGAGTTGACAAGCGCAAAGCAGGAGCTGCACAGGGAAGAGATGGTCATCAACATGGGCCCTCAGCATCCCAGCACTCACGGCGTCCTCAGGGCCGTCGTGACGCTGGAAGGCGAGACGGTGCGGGGGGTCGATCCGGTCATCGGCTACCTCCACCGCTGCTTCGAGAAGATCTGTGAGCAGAAGACCTGGACCCAGGTCATACCCTACACCGACAGGACCGATTACGTGGCGGCCCTCACCAACGAGCTGGCCTACGTCCTGGCGGTGGAGAAGCTGATGGGCCTCGAGGTGCCGGAGCGGGCCCAGTATATCCGGGTCATTATGGCTGAGCTGCAGCGGATAGCCAGCCATCTGCTCTGGTTTGGAACCTTCGGCAACGACCTCGGCGCCTTCACCCCCTTCCTGTACGCCTTCCGGGAACGGGAGACCCTTATTGACATCTTCGAGAAGACCACGGGCGCCAGGCTCACCTACAACTACATTCGCCTAGGCGGCGTGAGGAACGACCTCCCGGCGGACTTCGAGCGGGAGACCCTGGCCTTCCTCGAGAAGCTGGAGAAGGGGCTCGAGGAATACCACAACCTGCTCATCGGCAACGCCATCTTCGAGTACCGCACCAAGGGCCTCGGGGTGTTGACGGCTGAGCAGGCCGTGGCCTGGGGCGCCAGCGGCCCGACGCTGCGGGCCTCCGGCGTGGCCTGGGACCTCCGCAAGTCCGAGCCCTACCTCGTCTACGACAGGTTCGACTTCGAGGTCCCCGTGGGGCAGAAGGGGGACATCTACGACCGGTGCATCTGCCGCATGAAGGAGATGGAGGAGAGCGCCAAGATCGTCCGTCAGGCCCTGGAGGGACTCCCTGAGGGAGACGTGGTGGGCAAGGTGCCGCGGGTGATCAAGCCCCCGCAGGGACAGGCCTACGCCGCCGTGGAGGCGCCGCGGGGCGAGCTCGGGTGCTTCGTGGTCAGCGACGGCGGCATCAAGCCCTACCGGGTGAAATGGCGCTCGCCGTGTTTCGTCCACCTGCAGCTCCTGGATGTCATCGCCCGGGGTGAACTGGTGGCGGACTTCATAGCCAACATCGGCAGCATCGACATCATTCTGGGCGAGGTGGATAGATGATGCAAGCCGTCCTGTGGTCCGTGCTCAAGCTCCTCATCGTCCTGACTTTCATCTTGCTAAACGCCATGCTCCTGATCTGGCTGGAGCGCAAGGTGTCGGCTTGGATACAGCTGAGGCTCGGCCCCATGCGGGTGGGACGCCCGCAGGGTTGGGCCCAGTCCATAGCCGACGTCCTCAAGCTGTTGTTCAAGGAGGACATCGTGCCCAGCCGCGTGGACAAGGTCCTCTTCGTCCTCGGGCCCATCATCGCCTTTATGCCGGCGTTGATGGTGTGGGCCGTAATACCCTTCGGCCCCAACTTCGTGTCCGCGGACCTGAACATCGGGGTCCTTTACATCGCGGCCATCGGGTCCATCGGCCTGATGAGCATCTTCACCGGCGGCTGGGGGTCCAACAACAAGTGGTCCCTCATCTCGGCCATGCGGTCGGCGGCCCAGCTTTTCAGCTACGAGGTGCCGCTGGTCCTGGCCCTCATCGGCGTGGTCATGCTGGCCGGCTCCCTGAGCCTGACCGATATAATCCGGGCGCAGCAGGAGACCGCCTGGTATATCCTCTACCAGCCGCTCGGCTTCCTGGTGTTCCTCATCGCCGGGATAGCTGAGGTGAACAGGACCCCCTTCGACCTGTCGGAGGCCGAATCCGAGCTGGTCGCCGGCTGGCACGTCGAGTACAGCGGGCTCCGCTGGGCCATGTACTTCCTGGCCGAGTACGGCAACCTGCTGGCCCTGTCGGCCCTGGCGGCGACCTTGTTCCTGGGCGGCTGGACGGCCCCCTTCGGGCTCGACTTCATCCCGCCCTTCGTGTGGTTCTTGCTGAAGACCTACTTGTTCGTCTTCGTGGCGATGTGGATCCGCTGGACCTTCCCGCGGGTCAGGATCGACCAGCTCATGGACCTCAGCTGGAAGTTCCTGATCCCGGTGGCCCTGCTGAACATCGCCTTGACCGGTATCGGCATTACTATCTTCTCTTAAGGAATAGGGTGACTGACCATGAGCTACGTCCGAAATGTCGCTAATGTGGTCGCGACTCTACTGGTCGGCCTGCGTGTCACCTTAAGGGAGTGGTTCTCGCGCAGCATCACGCTCCAGTACCCGGAGCAGCGCTGGGAGCTCCCCAGGGGCTACCGCGGCCATCCCGTCCTGCTCTCCGACGAGGAGGGCAAGACCAAGTGCACGGCCTGCGGGCTCTGCGTGAGGGCGTGCCCCACCGATGTCATAACCGTCAAGGGCGCCAAGGGCGAGGACGGGAAGCGCGTCGCGACGGAGTGGGTGCTGGACATGAGCAGGTGCATCCAGTGCAACCTCTGCGTCGAGGCCTGTAAGTTCGACGCCCTGGCCATGTCCGACAGGTACGAGCTGGCCTGTTACCGGCGCGAAGACCTGTTGTATGACATGGACACCCTGCTTGAACTCGGCCGCGGTGACGGCGTGGCCGCCATCACGGTCGGGGATAAGCTGTGAGGAGGGTGAGCTAGATGGAAATCGTCTTCTGGATAACGGCCTTCGTCGTCATAGCGAGCGCCGTCGGGGTGGTCACCATGACCAACCTCATTCACAGCGCGCTGCTTCTGGCCCTGACCATGTTCGGCGTGGCCGTGCTCTTCGTGATCCTGGCGGCCGACTTCCTGGCCGCGGTGCAGGTACTGGTGTACGTGGGCGCGGTGATGGCCCTGGTGGTCTTCGGCGTGATGATCCTGCAGAGGGGCCCCATGAACCTCAGCAACATGCCCAGCAAGCACGTGCTGGGCGGCCTCTTCGCCGCCATCGCCACCATGGGCTTCCTCTTCTGGGGCCTGGGCTCGACCGAGTGGCCGGTGAGCGAGGCCGCTCCCGCCGCCACCACCGTGGAGCCCATAGCCGAGCTCCTGTTCACCAAGTACGTGGTGGCCTTTGAGGTGGCCGGCGTGCTGCTGACCGTGGCCGCCATCGGGGCCATCATCCTGGCCAAGGAGGTGCGGGCCGGTGATTAGCCTCACCCATTACCTGGTATTGGCCGCGGTGCTGTTCTCCATCGGGCTCTTCGGCGTCATCACCAAGAGGAACGCCATCGCCATACTCATGGGCATTGAGCTCATGCTCAACGCCGTGAACATAAACCTGGTGGCCTTCTCGCGGTTCATAGAGCCCTCTGACGTCGTAGGACAGGTCTTCGCGGTATTCATCATAGTCGTCGCGGCGGCGGAGGTAGCCGTTGGTCTGGCCATTATCATCGCCCTGGCCAGGGCGCGTCAGACCATCGACGCCGAGGAACTTCACCTCCTGAAGTGGTAAATATGTACCGACAAAGGCAGGTGCCAGTGAGATGATAGAGTACGCATGGTTGATCCCGCTCCTACCCCTGGTCTCCTTCGCCCTCATCGTCTTCGTGACGGGGCGGAACAGGCTGCTCTCCGCGGGCATCTCCATCGCGGCCATCGCGGCGTCCTTCGTCATCGCCGCCGGCGTTGGCCTGGAGTTCCTGCACAACCCGGAGACCGTGGAGTACGGGCTGCCCTGGGTGGACGTCCTGGGGCTCAGGGTTGAGATGGGAGTGCTGCTCGACGGCATTTCCGTCCTGATGCTGCTGATCGTGACCTTCATCGCCACCCTGATCCAGATCTACTCCCTGGGATATATGCACGAGGACCCGGGGTTCAGCAGGTACTACTCCTACATGAGCCTGTTCGCCTTCTCGATGCTGGGCCTGGTGGTCGCCACCAACTTCCTCCAGCTCTACATCTTCTTCGAGCTGGTGGGCCTGGCCTCGTACCTGCTGATCGGGTTCTGGTACGAGAAGCACTCGGCCGCCGAGGCGGCCAAGAAGGCCTTCGTGACCACGCGGGCCGGCGATTTCGGCCTGCTGCTGGGGATCTTGATCCTGTTCTCCCTCTTCGGCACCTTCGACTTCACCGAGCTGGCGGACAGGATCGCGGGCTTTGACAACATTCCCCTGCTGACGCTGCTCACGGTCCTCATCTTCCTGGGCCCCGTGGGCAAGTCGGCGCAGGTTCCCCTACACGTGTGGCTGCCGGACGCCATGGAGGGCCCGACGCCGGTCAGCGCCCTCATCCACGCCGCCACCATGGTGGCCGCGGGCGTCTACCTGGTGGCCAGGACCTACTTCCTCTTCGCCAACGCGCCCGTGGCCCTGACGGTCGTGGCCTGGGTCGGCGGCATAACCGCCCTCTTCGCCGCCACCATCGCCACGGCGCAGGACGACATCAAGCGGGTGCTGGCCTACTCCACCATCAGCCAGCTGGGGTACATGATGCTGGCTCTCGGGGTGGGCGGCTTCACCGCCTCCATGTTCCACCTGACCACTCACGCCTTCTTCAAGGCCCTCCTGTTCCTCGGGGCGGGCAGCGTGATCATCGGGCTACACCACAAGCAGAACATCTGGGAGATGGGCGGGCTGTACAAGAAGATGCCCATCACCACGGTCACCTTCCTGGTGGGGTCCCTGGCCCTGGCCGGACTGTTCCCCTTCGCCGGGTTCTGGAGCAAGGACTCCATCTTCGCCGTGGCCCTGGAACACGGGCAGGTGGCCCTGTACTGGCTGGCCGTGGCCGCGGCCTTCCTGACGGCCTTCTACACCTTCCGGCTCTTCTTCGTGGCCTTCATGGGCCGGCCGCGGAGCGACCACCACGCTGTCGAGTCGCCCCCGTCCATGACCGGGGTGCTGGTGATACTGGCCCTCTTCGCCATCGGCGTGGGGTTCATAGGCTCTCCCTTCATCAAGGAGGGCTTCGGGCACTTCATCTACTTCGGCAAACCGCACGTCGAGCACCTGCACATGAACATAGCCCTGACCTCGACGGCGGTGACGCTCGCGGGCATAACCCTGGCCTGGTTGGTCTACAGCGTCAGGGTCACCAGCTTCGAGACCCTGTCGGTGGCCCTCAAGCCCGCCTACCTGCTGCTCAAGAACAAGTACTACATCGACGAGATCTACCGCTGGGTGGGCGAGAGGGTAGTCGAGGGCTTCGGCTTCGTCCTGCAGTGGTTTGACCGTACCATCATCGACGGCGTGGTCAACGGGACCGGTACCTTGACGGAGGCCATCGGCCGGAGGCTCCGGGTCGTCCATACCGGCGACCTGCAGACCTACGCCCTGGTGATCCTCTCGGGCGTGGCCCTGCTCTTCGCCATCCTGGCCCTAGTGGACCCGGTCAAGGTGCTTAAGCTAGGAGGTATACTATGAACGGCATTCCGCTACTATCCATAATCCTGCTGGCGCCGCTGGTGGGAGCGCTGGTCATAATGGCGCTGCGGGAAGACCTGCACATCAGGGTCGTCGCGGCAGTGGCCAGCGCCGTCTCCCTGGTCGCGTCCCTGTACGTCTACGCCAACTACGACAACGCCCGGGGCGGCATGCAGTTCACGGAGACCGTGCCGTGGATCGACCAGCTGGGAGTCGCCTACTCCCTCGGGGTCGACGGCATAAGCCTGCCGCTGGTGCTGCTCACGGCCATCGTCATCTTCGCCGGCGTGTTCGCCTCCTGGACGGGCATCAGGGAACGGGTCAAGGAGTTCCACGTGGCGCTCCTGGTCCTGGTCACCGGCGTCTTCGGGGTGTTCATGGCCCGCGACCTGTTCTTCTTCCTCGTCTTCTACGAGATCGCGGTCATCCCCATGTACATCCTCATCGCCGTGTGGGGGAGCACCCGGAAGCTCTACGGCGCCATGAAGCTCACCATCTACCTGCTGGTCGGCAGCGCCTTCCTGATCGTCGGCGTGATCGCGGTGTTCCTGGCCTCTGGTACCGGCAGCTTCGACATCGCCACGCTGGCCAGCGTGCAGTACGACGAGGGCTTCCAGAAGTTCGCCTACCTCCTGTTCCTGTTCGGGTTCGGCGTGCTCGCCGCCCTCTGGCCCTTCCACACGTGGTCGCCTGACGGCCACGTGGCGGCGCCCACCGCGGTGAGCATGCTGCACGCGGGCGTGCTGATGAAGCTGGGCGCCTACGGCCTCCTCCGCGTGGGGCTCTGGGTCACCCCCGAGGGCGCTCAGGCCTGGGCCCCGCTGGTGGCCACCCTCGCGGTCATCGGGTCCGTCTACGGGGCGATGGTGGCCATGGCCCAGCGCGACATGAAGTTCGTGATCGGTTACTCCAGCGTGAGCCACATGGGCTTCGTCCTCTTCGGCCTGGCGGGCATCAACGCCCTCAGCCTCAACGGGGCGGTCACCCAGATGTTCGCCCACGGCGTCATGACGGCCCTCTTCTTCGCCCTGGTGGGGTTGATCTACGACAAGGCTCACACCAGGCATATGCCGGACCTCGGCGGGTTGGCCAGGCAGATGCCCAAGGTCGCGGCGGCCTTCGTGATCGCGGGCCTCGCCTCCCTCGGCCTGCCCGGGCTCATCAACTTCGTGGCCGAGTTCCTGATCTTCGTGGGCTCCTACCAGGTCTACCCGGTGAGGGCTGTGCTGGCCGTCTCCTCCATCGTCGTGACCGCCGCCTACGTCCTGCGGGTGGCCAAGTGGGTGTTCTTCGGTCCCCCGGTAGAGAAGTGGGCCGGCCTGACCGACGCCAGGGGCGTAGAGATGGTTCCCATAGTCCTCCTGGTGGGCACCCTGGTAGTCTTCGGGTTCTTCCCGTCCCTGATGACCGGGCTCATCGATACCGGAATCGTCTCGCTCCTGGAGCACATCGGTCCCATCCAGTTGGGGGGTAGTTTCTGATGGTTATCGATCTGAATCTGCTGCTACCTGAGATCTTCACCGGGCTGCTGGGGGTAGGGCTGCTGGTGCTGTTCTTCCTCTGGCGGGGCGAGGGCGTCGTGAGGGCCATCGGGTACCTGGCGGCCGTCGGCCTCGCCGTGGCCGCGGTGCTGGCCTACGGGACTGTGGCCCTGGACACCAGCACCCTGCAGGGCACCTGGCTGGCCGACCCCTTGGCCGGCTACTTCAAGGTGGTCTTCCTGCTCTCGGGCGTGATGGTCGCCCTGCTCTCCCTCTCCTACCTGGAGAGGCTCGGGGAGAGCCTGGCGGAGTTCTTCATCTTGCTGGTCTTCCTGACCCTGAGCATGATGGTGGTCATCTCCGCCGGCGACCTGATAACCCTGTACCTGGCCCTGGAGTTCCAGGTGATAACCTTCGCCATAATGATCGGCTACCGCCGGAGGGAGGGGGCCGCCACTGAGGCCGCGCTCAAGTACATCCTCCTCAACGCCTTCTCCTCGGCGATCCTGCTCTTCGGCCTCTCCCTGCTCTTCGGCTTGAGTGGGACCGTCGACATCAGCGGTATCGCCGCGGCGGTCTCAGCCGGGTCCCCGCAGCCGGCCCTGTACCTGGCGGTGATCTTCGTCCTGGCCGGCCTGGCCTTTAAGGTGTCGCTGGTGCCCTTCCACATGTGGACGCCGGACGTCTACCAGGGGGCGCCGACGCCCATCACCGGCTTCCTGGCGGCGGGCTCCAAGGCGGCCGGGTTCGCGCTGCTGATCAGGCTGTTCCTGACCATCTTCGCGCCGGTGTCCACGGTGTGGACCACCGTCTTCGTGGTGCTGTCGGTGCTGACCATAATCCTCGGTAACTTCGTCGCCGTGCCTCAGACCAACATGAAGCGGCTGCTGGCCTACGCCAGCGTCGGCAGCGCCGGGTACATGATCATGGGGCTCATCGCCGCCGACGTCACCGGCGTGGAGGGCGTGCTCTTCTACGCCTTCATGAACGTGCTCGCCATCCTGGGCGCCTTCGGCGTGGCCGTCGTCTTCGCTAACGCCACCGGGAGGGACGACATCGAGGCCTACGCGGGCCTCAGCAAGCGGTCGCCGCTGCTGGCGCTGGTGATGCTGCTGTCGACCCTGTCCATCGCCGGCATCCCCGGCCTGGCCGGGTTCGTGGCCAAGTTCGTCATCTTCTGGGCCATCATCGATAAGGGCCTGGTGGCCCTGGCCCTGCTGGGCGTGGTCATGAGCATCGTGGCCGTCTTCTACTTCCTCCGAATCGCCAAGGTGATGTACGTCTTCGAGCCGAAGGAGGAGACCCCGATCCGCGTCGCGCCCGCGGCCAGGATCGTCCTGGTGGCCTCCATGGTCCTCACCCTCGTCCTGGGCATCTACCCCGCGCCGCCCTTGGACCTCGCGCGGGAGGTGGCCCTGGCGGTCCTGCGGTAAGAAGAGAGCGAGGGCCGGTCGGAGCGGGCTCCGGCCGGCCTTTTTGCATCCCCGCCGAGAGGAGTTATATGTCCCCCTGGCGAACATGATGTAGGTGTAACCAAGCTCAAGGGGGTATACCGCAATGAAGGAAGCCCATACCCTGGAACTGTTGCTGTTACTGGCCGTGATCATAGTGGCGTCCAAGACGGCCGGGGCGCTGAGCAATAGGATCGGGCAGCCCGCGGTCTTCGGTGAGCTCCTCATCGGACTCATCCTGGGGCCCACGGTCCTGAACGTCCTGGGCTGGCCGGTCTTCCACGGGGCTGAGCTCGGCGTCTTCGTCAAGGCCCTCGGCGAGATCGGGGTCATCTTCCTGATGTTCCTGGCCGGGATGGAGACCGAGCTCGATCAGATGCGGCGCGTGGGCCGGGCCGCTACCTCGGCGGCCCTGGGGGGCGTCGTGCTCCCCTTCGGCGCCGGCGCCGCCCTCGGGATGCTCTTCGGCTTCGGCCTTTACGAGAGCCTGTTCATCGGCACCATCCTGACGGCGACCAGCGTGAGCATCTCCGCCCAGACGCTGCTGGAGCTCGGGCAGCTTCGGAGCAAAGAGGGGACGGCCATACTGGGGGCGGCGGTCATCGACGACGTGGTCGGCATCATCATCCTCTCCTTCGTAGTCGCCTTCGGCGGCGCCAACGCCACGGGCGACCTCGGCTCCGTCGCCTTCCTGGTGGTGCGGATCATCGCCTACTTCATCATCGCCATCCTGGCCGGCCGCTTCCTGTTCGAGAGGATCCTCGGCTGGGTGGACCGGCGGCTCCGGGCCAGCGAGGTGCTCCTGGCCTTCAGCGTCGTGCTCATCCTCCTCTACTCCTGGTCGGCCGAGGCGCTCGGCCACGTGGCGGCCATCACCGGCGCTTACATCGCCGGGATCCTCTTCGCCCAGACCAGGTTCAAGCATCAGCTGGAGGACAAGATCAAGGTCATCTCCTACGGCTTCTTCGTCCCCATATTCTTCGTCAGCATCGGGCTCCAGGCCAACGCCCGGGAGCTCGGCGGCACCGTGCTCTTCACCACCCTCATAATCCTCGCCGCCATCCTGACCAAGATCGGCGGCGCCATGTTCGGCGGCATCTTGGGTCACCTCACCCTGAAGGAGTCCATTAGGGTCGGGACCGGGATGGTCTCGCGCGGCGAGGTCGCCTTGATCGTGGCCAACATCGGCCTCGGCGCGGGGGTTATCGGCCGCGACATCTTCACGGTGATGGTGTTGATGACCCTGGTGACGACCCTGGTGACGCCCATCATGCTCCGGGCGCTCTTCGAGCGGGCGCCGGAGCCCGAGGGGGAGAGGGGCCAAGCGTAGACCAGAGCAGCGGGAGGGGCCGGGCGCGAGGGGGTCACCTGAGCGTTACGGCCCCCTTTTATGTGGGCGCGGCCCCCTCTCGCTGACGGAGCGCCGAATGGAAGCTTGCGCTAGGAGGAGGCGAGGCTCGAGGTGAGGGGGGAGCTCCACCGCCCGGGGCGCTGGATGTGATCGAGCAATAACCTGTCGCTGGCCCTGCTGGTGGGCATAGGCGCCGGCCTCCTCGCCGTCATCCAGCTGGTCCACCAGTTCTTCTTCAACGAGCTCGGCGCGCAGTTGTTGGCCCTGGGCGGCTACCAGATCGCCCTCCTGCCGGCTCTGGGCGCGCTTGTCTGGGGCCCCCCATCACTTCCCGGCCCCGGAGGCCAGGGGGCACGGCGTGCCGGAGGTCATGGTCATCCGTCCCCGGGTGGCCCTGGTGAAGCCGCCCCGGCGGCGCTGAGCATCGGCTCAGGGTCCTCGCGCCGTCGCTCTTCACCGGCGGCATGCTGGGCTCGATCTTCGGATAAGCGGTGAACGCCCTCTACTCCGGGCTCACCGTTCGCCGGGGGCCTACGCCCTGGTGGGCATGGGCGCGGTCTTCGCCGGCGCCTCGCAGGCCCCGCTCACCGTCATCGTCCTCCCGCTGGAGCTCACGCGGGACTAGCGCGTCATGCTGGCCACGGTGGTGGTCAGCCTCGCCGTCGGGGCCCTGTCCCGCGACACCATCTACACCCTCAAGCTCTCGCGCCGGGGCGTAGCCCTGAGGTCCGGCCGGGACCTAAACGTCATGCGGGCGCTGAAGGTGGCCGACGCCATGAGGACCGAGGTTGAGGCCGTGCGGGAGGATATGACGGTGGGGGACGCGGTCGAGCTCATGCAACGCACCCGCCACACGGGCTACCCGATCCTCGACCGGGAAGGGAGGCTGTGTGGGATAATAACGCTGGGGGATATAAGGGACGTAAGGGTGGGGGACCGGCTGTCCGTGCCGTTGTCCGAGGTCTCTACGCGCGACCTCATCACCGTGACGCCCGAGGAGGACCTGGAGCCGGCGATGCACAAGCTGAGCTACGGCGATGTGGGCAGGCTGCCGGTGGTCGACGCCGCCGACCCCAGGAGGCTCGTGGGGCTCATCACCAGGTCCGACATCATCCGGGCCTACGATCGGGCCTTGCTGCACGAGGACGAGCCCCCGGCGCGCGAGGAGTAAGCCCCTTGAGCGTCGAAGATGTGGGGCACAAGGGAGGGATCGCATGTCCGGTTTTGAAGGCAGGATTCTACACGTCAACTTAAGCAACGGGGAGATCCGCGTCGAGGAGCGGGACGAGCTCTTCTACCGCCGCTATTTCGGCGGCCGCGCCCTCATCGCCAGGTACCTTCTGGACCTGGTGCCCGTCGGGGCCGACCCCCTGGGGGAGGACAACGTCCTGGTCTTCTCCGCCGGCGTCCTCACCGGGGCGCCGGTGGCGGGGAGCGGCAGGGGGGGCGTGGGGGCGTTGTCGCCCCTCACGGGCGGTTTCGGGAACGCCGAGGGAGGCGGCTTCTTCCCCGCCGAGCTCAAAGGGGCCGGCTACGACGCCCTGGTGATCACCGGGGCGGCCAGGACGCCCAAGTACCTCTACGTGACGCCTGATGCTGTGGAGATAAGGGACGCGGCTCACCTCTGGGGCAAGAAGACCGCCGAGGCCGACGCCCTCCTCCGTCAGGAGACGGGAAAGGGCGTCCGGATCGCCTCCATTGGCCCGGGCGGGGAGAACCTGGTCCGCTACGCCGCCGTGGCCCATGACCTCACGCATTTCGCCGGCAGGACCGGCTTGGGGGCGGTCATGGGGTCGAAGAAGTTGAAGGCCGTGGTGGTACGCGGCCAGGGGTCACCCGAGGTGGCGGACAGAGAGGCCCTGGTGGCCCTCTCGCGCTGGCTCCGAGAGAACCAGGCGGAGCTTGTGGGCGGGCTCAAGGAGCTCGGCACCGCCGGCGTCCTCCTCAAGCTCCACGAGGCCGGGGGGCTCCCGACCCACAATTTCCGGGCCGGCAGCTTCGAGGGCGCCGAGGGGATATCCGGGGAGCGCCTGCGCGACGAATACCTCGTCGGCAGGGATAACTGTTACGCCTGCCCCATAAACTGCAAACGAGTCGTGGCCCTGGATGAGCCCTATCCTGTCGACCCCGTCTACGGCGGGCCCGAATACGAGACCTTGGCCGCCTTGGGGTCCCTGTGCGGCGTCGACGACTTGGCGGCGGTGTGTAAGGGGAACGAGCTCTGCAACGCCTATACCCTGGACACCATCTCCACCGGGGTGTGTCTGGCCTTCGCCATGGAGGCCTTCGAGCGCGGGCTCCTCACGGCCCAGGAAACGGGCGGCCTGAGGCTCACCTTCGGGAACGCCGAGGCCATGCTCGAGGGCATCGAGGCCATCGCCCACCGGCGCGGCCCGCTGGGCGAGCTCCTCGCCGACGGCGTGCGGGCGGCGGCGACGAGGCTCGGCCCCGAGGCCGAGGCCCTGGCCATGCACGTGCGGGGCCTGGAGATACCCATGCACGAGCCCCGCTACAAGTGGGGGCTGGGCCTCGGGTACATGGTCTCGCCCACGGGCGCCGACCACTGCCATAACATCCACGACACCGCCTACGCCAAGCGAGGAGCAGCGCTGCGGGCCGTGAACAGCCTGGGCATCTACGAGCCCCTGCCGCCCGACGACCTCAGCCCCGCCAAGGTGAGGCTGTACGCGGTGGTGAGCCGGTGGCGGCACTTCCTGGACTCGGCGGTCCTCTGTTACTTCGTCCCCTGGCGGCCCTCCCAGGTCGCCGAGATGGTGCGGGCCGTCACGGGCTGGGACGTCGACCTGCTCGAGCTCATGCGGGTAGGAGAACGGGGCCACGTGCTGGCGCGTATGCTGAACCTGAGGGAGGGGCTGGTGCCGGCGCAGGAGCGGCTGCCGGCGCGGTTCCTGGAGCCCCTCCGGGGAGGGCGGGCCCCGAGCGCAGCGGACTTAGAGGCGGCCCGCCAGCTCTACTACGAGCTCATGAACTGGGATCAAGACGGCAGGCCCCGTCGGGGCAGGCTAGTGGAACTGGAGGTGTTGTCTGGTGACTAAGAAGATGTTGAAGCCGGGGACCTACCTCTACCCCCTGCCCGCGGTCCTGGTGACTGCTGGCGAGGAGGGGGAGGACAACATCATCACCGTGGCCTGGGCGGGCACCCTGTGCTCGGACCCCCCCATGGTGGGCATAGGGGTGAGGCCCCAGAGGCACTCCCACGGCCTCCTGGTGAAGACCGGCGAGTTCGTGGTGAACGTCCCCACGGCCGACCAGGTGGAGAAGGTGGACCTCTGCGGCATGAAGTCGGGCCGCAAGGACGATAAGTTCAAGCTGGCCGGCTTCACCCGGGCCCCCGCGGCCAAGGTGCGGGCGCCGCTGCTGGCGGAGTGCCCCTTGAACCTGGAGTGCGTGGTGAGGTCGCGGGTCTCCCTGGGGAGCCACGACCTGTTCATCGGCGAGGTGGTGGCCGTGCACGTGGACGAGGCGGCCCTGGACGAGAGGCAGCGGCTGGTACCTGAGCGCTTGAATCCGCTGATCTATCATTATCAGAGCTACTGGTCCCTGGGACAGAGGCTGCTCGGCTACGGAGGGTCGGTGAGGAAGTAGCGGCCTTGACCGCCTCCCCGCCAGCGGGTATCCTAAAACAAAAACAGTTATTAGTAGAGGAGGCCGGGGATGAAGAACAGGAGGAAGTCGAGGCAGAGGGAGGTAATCCTCAAGGTCCTGCGCAACACCGACTCTCACCCCACCGCGGACTGGGTGTACGAGCAGGTCAAGAAGGAGGTCCCCAACATCAGCCTGGGGACGGTGTACCGTAACCTGAGGCTTCTCACCGAGGCCGGCGAGATCATGGAGCTGGAGTTCGGCAGCACCTACAGCCGGTTCG
>ENA-OSAI01000300-OSAI01000300.1-marine-sediment-metagenome-genome-assembly--contig:-NODE-300-length-23210-cov-7.263226_pt1 | contig 23210 bp, 19 predicted proteins | sample MGYA00237871_ERZ529316 | MGnify/ENA primary metagenome ERZ529316 (study PRJEB26369, sample SAMN03142814) | marine sediment metagenome | biome: marine; feature: borehole; material: sediment...
CCTGCTCGCTCGGACCGCTGCCCAGGCTGGAAAGGCTTTACGACTACAGCCCCTACGTGTTGGAGGTTGTCGACAAGGCCGAACTGGAGCGTTTCCGGCTGGCCCTCCGGGACCTGGCCGAGGAGTCGGGGTTCCTCTCCTTCATCGAACAGTGGCAGGACGAGTTCTCCGCCTGGGCCGGCAGGGTGGAGGCCGAGCTCGCTCCGGACACCCTGGTCACCTGGCTCGTGGACTTCTTCGGCGAACGTCCGGCCGAGTTCCGGGTCGTGCTCGCCCCCAGCTTGTTCCCCGGCGGCGGATACGGTCCGCACGTCACGACACCCGAGGGAGAGATCATCGTCTTCACCATCATACGGGAGGCCGGGACGCACGCCGGCGACCCCATGTTCCCGACGGGGACCGACCTCTCCCGGCTCCTCCTTCACGAGTGGGGTCATACCTTCGTCAACCCTGCCCTTGAGGAGCACGCCGAGGCCTTCACCGGGACCCTGGCTCCTCTGTACGAAGCCGTGGCCGACACCATGGCACGCCACCGCTACGGCGACACGATGGTCTTCTTTTACGAACAGGTGGTCAGGGCCGCGACCACCCTGGCGGCGGGGGACCTCTTCACTCCGAAGGAGGTGGACGCCGAGCTCACCTTCCATGCCCGGCAGGGCTTCTACCTGACCCGCTTCACCATGAACGTGCTTGACGAGTACCGCCGTGACCGAGCGAGGTGGCCGACCTTCCGCACCTTCGTCCCGGACCTGATAGAGAGATACACGGAGTACCTTGCCGACAACCCGAACCCGGGTCCTTCCGGACGGACGAAGATGGGTCTGCTCGTCATCGCTCTGCTTGCCGGCCTCCTGCTCATGGTCTGGACGCGGCGAAGGCGGCGGAAGGCGGGACCGAGAAGCGGACACGGGACGGGGACACCGCCGGCCGCCGGCCCGGGAGGGACCCGACCCCTCGGGACGGGATAAGGGCGCTCCGGCAGGAAGAAGACGGCCGGCGATGAAAAGCGGGCTGAGAGAGACAGACTAGTCTCGAACCGAGAAGGGACTGTCTTTCACCGCTCATGGCCTCGCAGGACCGCCACCCCGACCGGAGACGCCGCGCGGAGCTCACCTTCAACTGGCGCCCCTGCTCGGCCAAGTACGAGCTCCTTCACCGGGGCACCTACCTCCTCGACGACGTCCGGCCCTCCGTCGTGTTCGACGACGGCACGGAACTGGAGCCCGGCCTGCACGGCGATATCGAGGTCCGCGTGGAGCTCGAGCAGGCGACGGTCGGCGGCCGGGACGCCGTCCTCGTGACCATGGCCCTGTCCAACCACGGCGGGCGTGAGGTGCGCGTGGCGGCCTTCACCCTCTTCTCGGCCGAACTCCCTGGTCGGCGGGCCCTCTTCCGGAGCGGCTGGCAGTCATGGAGCTTCGCGGGCCGGTGGCCGGCCGGTAGGCCGGACCCCGACCTCGTCGACGACCGGAGCCGGCCGAGGCACGGGCACCCTCGGCCCGGGGCGCCGGTCGACCCGCCCGGACCCCTCGTCTGGAGCGACTGGCTCAGCGTGTTGGAGGGAGGCCCGGAGGGAAGCCCCTGGCTGGCCCTGGGCTTCGTGACCGGGCGGGAGCAGTTCGGCGACATCTGGACCGCTCCCGCCGGTGCAGAGTCCGCGACCCTCGTCAGGGCCAGGTCGTGCGCTGACGGCCGGCCCGTGGGCCCGGGCGAGACCCTCCTCTCGGAGACCCTCGCCATCCTCGCCGGGGACGGCGACCCCTGGCCCGTCCTCGAGGCCCTCGCGGCCGAGACGGGCCGCCGGGCGCAGGCCGCCGGACCGGTCTGCCCGGACCGCGCGGGAGGCTCGGTAACCCTGCCGCCCCGGGCCGCGGAAGTGAAGGTCCCCACCGGATGGTGCACATGGTACCACTACTTCGACGGCATCACGGAGGAGGCCGTCCTCGCCGACCTCGCCCGCCTGGCCGAGCTCGGCCGGGGCCTCCCGCTGGAGGTCTTCCAGATAGACGACGGCTACCAGGCGGGCGTCGGCGACTGGCTCGAGACGAACGACCGGTTCCCGCACGGCATGGAGTGGCTGGCCGCCCGCATCCGGCAGGCCGGGCTCAAGCCGGGCCTCTGGCTCGCCCCCTTCACGGTCAGACCGGGCACTCGGGTCTATGAGGACCACCCCGACTGGGTCCTCCGGGACGAGGCCGGCGAGCCCGTCCCGGGCGGGGTCAACTGGGGCGGGACCTTCTACGGCCTCGACGTCACCCACCCCGAGGTCGAGAAGCATCTGAGGCACATCTTCCGCACGGTGGTGCGCGACTGGGGCTACCGATACCTGAAGCTCGATTTCCTGTACTGCGCCTCCCTCCCGGGCCGGCGGCACGACCCGCGCCTCACGCGTGCCGGGGCCCTCCGCCGGGGCCTCGAGATCATCCGCGACGAGGTCCCCGAGGCCTTCATCCTCGGGTGCGGCTGTCCCCTCCAGCCGGCCGTGGGCCTGGTGGACGCCATGCGCATCGGCCCGGACGTCGCGCCGTCCTGGACCCCGCCTCCGCCCCTTGACGCCGACCCGTCCCACCCGGCGGCCCTCTCGTCTATCCGCAACGTCTTCGCCCGGGCCTTCACCCACGGGCGCCTCTGGGCCAACGACCCCGACTGCCTTCTCGCCCGCGACCGCGAGACGATGCTGACCGCAGACGAGGTCCGCACCCTGGCCACGGCCCTGGCCTGCTCGGGCGGAAGCCTGGTCCTCAGCGACCGCCCGGCGGACCTCTCCGAGGAGCGGCTCGACCTGGTGCGGCGGGTCCTCCCCCCGTCCGGCAGGGCCGGGCGCCCCGTCGACGCCCTCGGCGAGACCCTGCCCTCGGCCGTTGTCGTGCCCCCTGGTGAGGAGCCGCCGGACGCGGTCGCCGGACGCGGCCTCACGGGTGCAGGCCGCCAGACGGGGCCTGAAGACGCCCCCCGCGTCTGGACGGCCGCCTTCTTCAACTGGTCCGACCGGCCCGAGAAGGCCCGGCGCGTCGACATCCCGGCCCTCCTGCGGACCGTCGGGGCTGACCTCCCCCCTCCGGGAGAGCACGAGGACGACCGCGACCGTCAGCCCGGGGCGGACGGAGAGGCCCCCGCGGACGGGCCCAAGGGTGAGCTCGCCTGGCACGTCTTCGATTTCTGGGGCGGGCGGTACCTCGGACGCTTCACGGAGGACGTCGCCGTCATCGACCTGCCGGAGGTCCCGGCCCACGGCAGCGTCGTCCTCGGGCTCGTCCAGCACCGCCGGAACGCCCCCATGGTGGTGGGCTCCGACCGCCACCTCGTCCAGGGCGCCCCTTTCGTCACCGGAGCGGCCGACGACGACGGGCGCCGGCTCACCGTCCGCATCGCCCCCGGCGGCCCGGCCGCCGTCAGGGTGTGGGTGGCCGTGCCCGTCATGTTCCGTCTCGTCCGCGCCGAACCGGGGCCCGGCCCGGTGGAGAGGACCGACGGGGTCTGGGGCCAGGTCCTCGTTTTCGAGGTCCCGACGGGGGTGGAGGGCGGCCGCCTCACCCTCGTCTTCGACCGGTCCGCGGTGACGTGGGTCAGGCCGCATGAGTAGTGACCGACTAAGCGACTGAGGAGGCTCGTCGTGGCGGACATCGACCTCTCGCTCGACCGCTCGGACATGCTCGGATGGCTCGCCGACTATCCCCGCCAGCTGCGTGAGCTCTACCCGGCGGGATACACGGCCGGGAGGGAGGCGGCCCGGGCCGGGGCGGACGCCGGCCGCTCCTTCTCCGCCGTCCTTGTCCTGGGCACCGGGGGCGGCTCGGCCGCCGCGGCCTATGTCGCCCTCTCCCTCACCCGCGGCCGCCTCACGGTCCCCTTCGACGTCTGCCAGGGCTACGACCCGCCGCGCTACGCCTCGGCCGCGGACGGCCCGGCCGGACCGGACGGCCCCTCAGCTCCCCGGGACCGGCACAGAACAGGCCCTGTCCTTGTCGTCGCCATCAGCCACTCCGGCGAGACCGAGGAGACCCTGGGCGCCTATCAAGCCCTTCGAGCCGGCGCGGCCGACCCCGCCGTCGTCGCCGTGACCGGAGGCGGCCGGCTGGCCCGGGAAGCGGCCCGGGAGGGCCACCCCGTGGTGGCCCTCCCCACCGGGATGCAGGCCAGGGCCGCGTTCCCCGGCATCCTCGCCGCCCTCCTGGGCGTCCTCGACGGGGCGGGCCTCACGGCCGGAGCCGGGGATTTCCGCGCGGAGGTCGAGGAGGCGGCCCCGCTCCTCGCCGACCTGGCCCGGGACTGGGGACCCGAGGCGCCGGACCCCCCGCCGCTGGCCCTCGCCCGGGAAACGGTGGACCGCCTCCTCGTCGTCTACGGCGGAGCCGGACCCACGGAGGGCGTGGCCCGGCGCTGGAAGAACCAGCTGGCCGAGAACGGGAAGACTCTCGCCCACTGGTACACCGTCCCTGAGGCCCACCATGACGAGGTCGTCGGCTTCGACGGCCCGGCGGCCGTGAGAGAGCGCCTCCACGTGTGCCTCCTCCGTGACGACGCGGCGGAGTCACCGAAGATGAAAAGGCGTCTCGACGTGACCCGCCGTCTCCTCAGCGGACGGGTGGCAGCCGTCACGGAGGTGGAGGCCCTGGGCCGGAGCCCGCTCGCCCGGGCCCTGTCCCTCTGTCTCTACGGCGACTACCTGTCTTGCTATGTGGCTCTCCTGCGCGGCATCGACCCCACCCCGGTCCCGGTCATCGTCGAGTTGAAGAAGGTGATGGCTGGTGGATAGCTCGAAGCCCACGGGCGGCCTGACTCTCGAGCGCGAGCCGGTGCCCCTCCCCTCTGAGTCGGAGGACGTGCCCCTGGCCGTGGGCCTCGACCTCGGCGGGACGACCCTCACCGGCCTCCTGGTCGACGCCTTGGGACGCATCCGGGCGCGGCGCCGGCGCGAGACACCGGCTGACAGGAGCCTGGAGACCGTCCTCGCGGTGATAAGAGACATGGCCGTCGAGCTCCTCGCCGAGGCCGCCGGCGGCCTCAGGGAACCGGCCGTCATCCCCCTCCTCCGTCCCGTCGCCGGCGTGGGGGTCGGTGTCCCGGGCCCCGTCGACCCGGAGCGGGGTGTGTGCCTCTTCTCCCCCAACCTCGGCTGGCGGGACGTCGACGTGGCCTCCTACCTGCAAGAGTCACTCGGCCTCCCGGTGAAGGTGGACAACGACGTCCGGGTCGCCACGTTGGGCGAGGGATGGATCGGGGCGGCGCGGCCGTTCCTCACCTTCATCGTCATCACCGTCGGCACCGGGGTCGGCTCCGGGGTCGTCCTCGACGGCCGCCTCTGGCGCGGTCCCGGCTTCAGCGCGGGCGAGATCGGCCACATCCCGGTGGACACACGGCCTGACGCGCCCCTGTGCGGCTGTGGACGCCGCGGGTGCCTGGAGACCCTCGCCTCAGGCCGGGCCATCGAGAGGGAGGCCCGGGCGGCGGCCGACAGGGCCGCCCAGGGCGGGGAGCGGACCTCCCTGGCCGGCCTCCTCCTGGACAAAGGGCGCATCTCCGCCCGCGACGTGGCCGAGGCCGCCCGGGCGGGCGACATCGTGGCCCGGCGCATCTTCGAGACGGCGGCCGAGCACCTCGGGGTTGGGGTGGCCGCGGCCGTCAACCTGTTCAATCCGGAGGCGGTCGTCATCGGCGGCGGGGTGGCCGGCGCGTGGGACCTCCTCCAGCCCATTCTCGAGCGCACCGTCCGGGAGAGGGCCTTCCCTCCCAACCACCGGTCCCTGCGCGCCGTCCTCCCGGCCGCCCTCGGCGAGGACGCGGGGGCCGTCGGGGCGGCGAGCCTGGTCCTGGCGCCCCAGGACGGGGTGTGAGCCGCGTGCGTCCCGCGAGCCGTTCGGACCCCGCCCGTCGCACCGGTCCCGTGCTGCTGGCGGTGGGACCCAACCCGTCGGTCGACAGGGTCTGGACCATCCCCGGGTTTGAGCCCGGCGGAGCCTACCGGGTCCGGCGCGTGTGGATGGCCGCCGGGGGCAAGGGCTGTAACGTCGCCCGGGTCGCCGCCGACCTCGGCCTGCCGGTCGTCGCCACCGGCGTGGCCGCCGGCTCGGCCGGCGACTTCATCGTGAGGGACCTGGAGGGGCGCGGGGTCGTTCCGGCCTTCTTCCGCCTGCCGACCGGGGAGACCCGGACCTGCCCCACCATCGTCGACCCGGCTTCCGGAAGGGTGACGGAGATACGGGAGCCGGGACCGGCCGTCGGCCCGGCTGAAGCCGCCGGCTTCGAGGCTTTGCTGGAAAGGCTCCTCGAAGAGGGTCCCTTCCTCCCGACCCTGCACTCCAGCTCCGGGACCGCCGCCCGCCCCCTCGTGGCGACCTTCTCCGGAAGCCTTCCGCCCGGACTCCCCGAGGACTTCTACGCCGGGTCCATCCGGCATGCCGCCAGGCGCCGGGTCCCCTGCGTGCTCGATGCCAGCGGCCGGGCGCTGGCCCTGGGGATACGGGTGGGGCCCTGGGCGGTGAAGGTGAACCGTGAGGAGCTGACCGGTGTGCGGGACCATCTCCCGCCGGCGGAGCCCGGCCCGCCCGACGGGCTCCCGTCGCCGCAGACCCTCGTCGGGCTCCTCACCCGGGTCGTCCGGGCGGGGGTGACCTTCGCCGTCGTCACCATGGGGCGCGACGGGCTCCTCGCCTTCGACGGTCGGACCGTCTGGCGGGGGGAGCTCCCCGGCGACCTCGAGGTCGTCCAGCCCGTCGGCTCGGGCGATGCGGCCACGGCCGCGCTCGGGGTGGGGCTGGCGCGGCTCCTTGGCGAGGGGGCTCTGACGACCGCGAAATGGCCCGACCTGGGCTTTCAGGAGCTACCGGCGGAGCGGAAGGCCGACCTCGTCCGGGCCATGGTCGCCGCCGCCGCGGCCAACGCCGTCACCGAGGGCATCGGCACCTGCCCCCGCGAGGCCTTCGAGTCCGCCCACCGCCGGGTGCGGGTGAGCGCCGAGCCGCTCCCGGCGCGGTTCTCCTGAGAGGCGCCCGGGGGCTCCGGCGGGCAAGGACGGTCATCGCCATAGGCCGTCCTGCCGAAAGCTGCCGACCGGGAACAGGAAGGAGAGGCGCGTGGTCGTAATGACCAGACAAGACCCCGGGAGGAGAGATACCTCATGCCGCCTTCGGTCGAGCCTCTCGTGCGGCTGCAGGAAGCGGAGAAGACCTACGGGACGGACGTGAAGATAAGGGCCTTGAAGCCCACCGACCTGGAGTTCCGGCGCGGCGAGCTCGTCGTCGTCCTGGGTCCGAGCGGCTCCGGCAAGACGACCCTCCTCAACCTCATCGGTGGGCTCGACCGGCCGTCCGGCGGCCGCGTGTTCGTGGACGGGGTGTCCCTCGGGTCGCTCGACCCCGAAGCCCTGGCCGACTTCCGCCGGGACAAGGTCGGCTTCGTCTTCCAGTTCTTCAACCTCATCCCCAGCCTGACCGCCCGCGAGAACGTGGAGCTGGCCGCCGAGATGAGCGGGACGGTGGACCGGATCGACCCCATCCTGGAGGCCGTCGGCCTGGCCGACAGGGCCGGCCACTTCCCCGGCCAGCTCAGCGGTGGCGAGCAGCAGCGCGTCGCCATCGCCCGGGCCCTGGTCAAGGACCCTCCTCTCCTCCTCTGCGACGAACCCACGGGAGCCGTCGACTTCGAGACCGGGAAGGCCATCCTGGGGCTCCTGGAGGAGGCCGTCCACCGCCGGGGCAAGACCGTGGTCATCGTGACCCATAACACCGCCCTGGCGGCCATGGCGACGCGACTCATCCGCCTGAAGGACGGCATCGTGGCCTCCGACGAGGAGCGGCCGTCTCCCAGCCCGGCGGCCGAGCTGGTCTGGTGAGGAGGCGAGCCGATGAGTCCTTCCGTCCTGCGGCGTAAACTGCTCCGCGACCTCCGGGGCCAGCGGTGGCAGGTCCTGGCCGTGGCCTCGGTCACGTTCCTCGGCGTCTGCCTGTTCGTCGCTTCCTACCTCGCTTACGAGAGTCTCGACCACAGCTACACGGTGAGCCAGGAGCGGACGAACCTCGCCGACATGACCCTTGACGTCGTCCGGGTCACGGAGGCCGAGGTCCGGGAAGTCGCCGCCCTCGACGGGGTGGCCGCGGCCGACTGGCAGGTCGTGGCGGACCTACCCGTCGTCGTGCCCGACGGGGTGGACCCGGAGGGAAGACGCGGGCGGGTCCTGGCCGAAGGGCGCTTCATCACCGTACCTCTCGGTAGGCAGCCCCACCTGAACCAGGTCGTCGTCGAGGAAGGCTCCTACCCGGACGCCGCCGGCGAGGTCCTCGTCGAGCGCCACTTCGCCGACCACCACGGGCTCGGCCCCGGCTCGACCTTGCTCCTGCAGACGCCGGCCGGTGACGAACCGCTCACGGTGAGCGGTGTGGCCGTGAGCCCGGAGTACCTCTGGGTGGCGCGCAGCCGGCAGGACTTCCTGCCGGCTCCGGCCGAGTTCGGGGTCATCTTCGCACCCCGCGAGACACTGGCCGCGGCGGCGGAGGACCTCTTCCCACCCGACTTCGCCACGAAGGCCGGGAACCGCCTCGTCTACAGCCTCGACCCGGAGGCCGAAGCCGACCCCGACACGGTCCTTGAGCGGGTGAAGGAGGTCCTGGGAGCCGCGAACGTCCTCGCCGCCACGCCCCGACACAAGCTGATGGGCATCGAGCTCCTCCAGATGGACCTCGAGGGCCTGCGGGAGACGGCCATCGCCTTCCCGTTCTTCTTCCTCACCGTCGCCGCCTTCATCGTGGCGGAGATGATGAACCGGCGCGTGGACGAGGAACGGGTGGCCATCGGCACGATGATGGCCACCGGCGTCGGCCGGCGGGCGGTCCTCGGTCACTACGGCAGCTTCGCCCTCTTGGTCGGCCTGCTCGGGGCGGCACCGGGCGCGGCCGTGGGCCTGGCCCTCGGCGGCCGGATGGCCGTGCTCTACGCGACGGTGCTCAAGATACCGTTCGTCACGGCCCACGTGGACTGGCTCGTCGTCACGGCCGGGCTGGCCTTAGGCGTCGGGGCGGCCCTCGCCCCCGGCCTCCTAGCCGCCCGTAGGGCGGCCGCCCTCTCGCCCGCCGAGGCCATGCGCCCCTTCGTCCAGGCCGGCGCCGGCCCGGGGCCCGGCTTGAGGACCCACCCTACGGACCGGACCGGTCGGACCGTCCGCACCCGCCCGTCCAAGCTCCCCCTACCCCTCTGGCTCCGGTTGGCAGGGCGCAACCTCGTCCGGCACCCGGTCCGGACGGCCGGCACGGCTCTGGGCGTGGCCGCCGCTCTCGTCCTCATCATCGCCACCGGCGGTATGCTGGATTCGATGGACTGGGGCGTCCGTCTCGTCATGGAGAAGTCCGAGGTCTATGACCTGCGGGTGGCCTGGCTCCGGCCGGCCCCCGCCGCCGACATCCGCGACGCGGTCTCCGGGATAGAGGGCGTCGACCGGCTGGAGGTCATCCTGGCCCTGCCGGTCCAGGTGACACGGGCTGAGGGCGGCGGTGAGGAAGGTGACGGCCCCGCCAGCCGCACCGGCGAGACGGAAGCCGGCGAAGCTTACAACACCATCCTTTACGGCCTGCCCGCCGTCGGGGCCAAACCTGCCGCCACCGGCGCCGAGGCGCGCGCGCCAAGAGGTCTCCTGAACGTGGTCGACTCACAGGGCGCCATCCTCGAGCCCTCTCGCGGCCAGGTCGTGATATCCAGCAACATCGCGGCCAAGCTGGGCGTCAGTCCCGGAGACAAGGTCCGCCTGAAGCTCCTCCCCGACGGCCCGGAGCTGACGGCCACCGCGGGGTCCCTGAGCATGTCCCTCATCGGTAACAGCGCCGCCATGCTCCTGGAGGATGTCGCGGCGGGCTTCGGTCTCGAAGGACACGCCAACGTCGTCCTCGTCACCACGGCCCCGGGGAAGCGGGTCGAGGTCCGCGACGCCCTCCAGGACCTCCCCGGTGTGGCCCGGGTCAGCGACGCGGCCGCCATGGGCGACCTCATCCGGACCGCGCTCGACCTGGCCGACATCGTCCTGTGGGTCATGCTGCTCTTCGCCGTCGTCCTCGCGGCGGCCATCCTCTTCAACACGGCGACTCTCAGCGTCCTGGAGCGCCGGCGCGAGCTGGCCACCATGCGGGCCATTGGGATGAGGGCCGCCCGCGTGGGCTGGCTCGTCACCACGGAGAACGCCCTCATCGCCGCCCTCGGCCTTGCCGCAGGCTTCCCGCTCGCCCTGGCTGTTCTCCGTTTCTTCGTCCGTCTCTTCGCGAGCGACCTCTTCACCCTTCCGGTCCACGTCCACCCGCGCACCGTGGCCGCCGCGTTCATCGGTGTGGGGCTCACCCTGCTCATCGCCCAGCGGCCGTCGCTGCGCCAGGTGGCCCGGATGGACCTCGCCGAATCGGCCAAGTTGAGGGAGTGAAGGGAGTAATACGAGGCAGGCCGTCGGGGGGTGACGGCCGCCTCGACTCTGGCGAGAGAATCACTGGTCCGCCGCGTCGTTCGGGAGCGGCTTCAGCTTCAGGTGCTTCTCCACCCGGGTCATTCTCCGGTCCAGCCTGGCGATGGATTTCTCGTGCCGAGCCGTCCGGGCCATCAGCTCACCGATCATGTCCAGGGTGACCTTGGTGTCATGGCGGAAGGCCTCGAACTCGAGCGTAAGGTTGCGGATTTCGTTGTGAACGACCTCGAACTCTCTCCTCATGGCCGCCTCGAGGCAGGCCAGGTCCTTCTTGGTCGCCATCTCCGCCCGGATGGCGGCCACTTCTCTGGCCAGGTCCTCCTTGGTGGCCATCTCGGCCCGGATGGCAGCCGTTTCTCTGGCAAGGTCCTCCCGGATGGCGGCCGCCTCCGCGGCCAGATGCTCCTTGGTGGCCATCTCCGCACGGATGGCCTCATGCTCCAGGTGACTCGTTCTCAACGCCTCGACGATGTCGGCGAGAACCCTCTGGACGGTCATGGCCGGTGTGCCTCCCTGAAGGGCGTGAAGGCCCTGGATTACAGGCCAGGCTCATAGCTAAGGCGGGATCTCATGGGTGAGGGAGGATACCACGATTCGGCGGGTCTGAGCGTTCTCCTGCCGCAGGCCGTCCGGCGCACCGACAACCGTGCGCACCAAACCGAGAGAGCAGCCCGTCTAACCCAATATTCTGAATTCCGACAGGATTTCTCCCCGGAAGGTGGAAAAGCGAACCATGACCTTTTCACGTTCAGGGAGGGCCACAAGATGGAAGATCGTCCCTGGTATGCTCACTGGCCGCGCGGGCTGCCCGTCTCGCTGGACTACCCGTCAGTCCCGGTGCACGTCTTCCTGCAGAGCGCGGCCAAGAGGTATCCCGACCGTCCGGCCATCATCTTTCACATCGGCGAACACACTCTGACCTACGCGGAGCTCTGGGATAAGGCCAAGCGCTTCGCGGCCGCCCTCGCCCGCCTGGGCGTCAGGAAGGGAGAGGTGGTGGCCATCCACCTCCCGAACTCCCCGCAGTTCGCCATCGCCTACTACGGCCTCCTGATGCTCGGTGCGGTGTTCTCGCCCTGCTTCCCGCTCCTGTCCGTCAAGGAACTCCGGCACCAGCTCCTCGACTCCCGAGCCCGCACCATCATAACCCTCGACATGTTCATGGACAGCGTCACCCCGGTCCGCCACGACACCGAGCTCCGGCGGGTCATCGTCACCGGCATCCAGGAGAACCTGCCTCCCTACACGCCCGTCGACGTCAAGCCGTACGGACCGCGCACCTACAGCTTCCAGCAGCTCCTCAACGAGACGACCGGAGAGCCCCCGGTGGTCAAGATCGACCCCGAAAGGGACCTCGCCCACCTCGCCTACACGGGAGGCACCACCGGGCTCTCCAAAGGAGTGATGCTCACCCACAAGGCCGTGGTCTCGAACGTCCTCCAGTTCGCCCACTGGATGGGAAGCGGCCGGCCGGTCCTCGGACCTGACGGGCTCTTCGAGGAGTCGGCCGACCGGGTCGTGCCGCCCGACGGCTGGGAGTACCCGATCGAGCCCGGGAAGACCGTCCTCGTCATCGTCGTCCCCTGGTCGCACGCCATGGGCACCGTCGGCTACCTCAACAACCCCGTCTACGGGGGAACGACGATGATCGTCCACCCGCGTTTCGATGCGGCCGCCTACGCCGCGGACATCGTGAAGTACAAGGCCAATGTCTTCGGCGGAGCGCCGCAGCTCCTCCAGGGCATCATCAACCTGCCCGACGTCGAGTCCATGGACTTCTCCTCGGTGAGGTACATCGCCAGCGGCGCGGCGCCGCTGCCCATCGAGGTCTTGCGGCGGGTCGAGAAGCTCGTCCCCGACGCGGTCCTCATGGAAGCCTACGGCATGACCGAGATGGCCATGGGGGTCACGGCCAATCCCTGCAACCGGTCCGGACTGAGAAAGCACGGGTCGGTCGGTATCCCCATCTTCGACACCGACGTCAAGGTCGTGGACATCGACGACCCCGACATCGAGATAGGGTTCGAGGAGATGGGCGAGATCTGTGTCACCGGACCGCAGATGATGCTCGGGTACTGGCGCCGCCCCGAGGAGACGGCCCAGGTGATGCGGAACGGCTGGATCCACACCGGCGACATCGGGTGGATGGACAAGGACGGCTACGTCTTCATCTCCGACCGCAAGAAGGACATGCTCATCTACAACGGGTTCAACGTCTACCCGAGAGAGCTCGAGGAGATTCTCCGCGGCCACTGGGCCGTGGCCGACTGCGCTGTCATCGGCAAACCGGACCCCGAGGTCGGGGAGTTCCCCAAGGCCTTCGTGGTGCTCAAGCCGGGCAAGACCATCGAGCCCAAGGACCTCATGGACTTCGTAGCCAAGAAGGTCGCCCCCTACAAGAAGGTCCGGGAGGTAGAGTTCATCAACACCATCCCGGTCAACTACGCCGGGAAGCCCCTCAAGCGCGAGCTGCGGAGGTGGGAGATAGAGCGGATGCAAGGGGCGCAGGACCAGGAGAAGAAGGACGAGGCCGAGGCCGGGGCCTAGCACGAGTCGGCTCTCGGCTGGGAGCCGTCGCAAGGGAGCGAGGGTCGTAGTGGTCCCGGAGCCCGGCGGGTTTGCACCAGCCGGCGCAACGGCGAGTCGTTAGGCGTATCCAAAGGAGAAGCGCCCCGTGGCTGGGAAACGCTTTGAAGAGATTGACGTCCAACGGATCAATGTGCTGGATGCGGACGGCACAGTCCGGATGGTCATAGCAGGTAAGGACAAGGTTCCCGACCCGGTTCTCGGCGGCTGGCAATTCAAGCGGCACGGCCCGAAGATGGCCGGAATCACCTTCTACAACGATGACGGGGTCGAATGCGGCGGGCTGGTCATCGGTGGCTCACGGGACCCGGCGGGAAACTATTGGGCCCAGATGCACTTGTCTTACGACCAATTCGATAACGACCAGATCCTCGTTCTGGCCTATCGTGACGAGAACGGCCGCCGCAGCTACGGGTTGAGGTTCCACGACAGGCCCGACACCTTCCCGGTAGATGACATGGTAAGGCTGACGAACATGCCGGAAGGCCCGGAGAAGGATAGGTTGCTGAAGGAACTCATGGACAGCGGCGCCTTCGGCTTCGAGCGGATGTTCCTGGGACGGAACCCTGAAGGCCAGCCGACCATAGTCCTGAATGACAGCAAGGGGCGCCCACGCCTCAGACTGAGCGTCGACTCCGCCGACCTCCCGAGAATCGAGGTGCTTGACGAGCACGGGAGAGTCGTGTACACCCTGCCGTCCACCGGCGAGACGGACCGGATGGCCGAGCTCGAGCGCCAGGTGCTGGAACTCAGGCAGGAGGTCCAGAGGCTGAAAGACGGCTCTTCCGGCTGACGTGTCACCCCTCCCCCGGGATACACCTCCGCGGCTCGGCGCACATTATTCCCGGCCCGGTTGGCCTGGAAAGGGAGGTGGTGGCGCGTGAAACCCGACGACACCCTCAGGAAGTGCATCGACCAGTGTGAGAAGGCGTCCCGGCAGCTCAAGAGCTTGGCCGAGAAGGCCGCCGACCCCGTGGTCCGGACCGCCCTTCTCGACGGCTCACGACACGCGGAACTGTCCGCCCGCGAGTGCCGGTTCGGGCTGGACATGGCCCAACTCGAAAAGACCACCTGCTGAGAGGGCACCTGCCCGGAGCGCATGGTGGACGGAAATTGCGGACAGAAAGGAGGTCTGCCGTGCTCGACCCCAAAGAAATCCAGAGGGAACGTGACGTGCTGTGCCGGATGGCCGATGAACTGCGCAGTCTCACCAACACCCTGAACACGCAGAGAGGGAAGGAGGCTCTGACAAGCGCGGCCCTCCACCTCGAGCAGTGCATCCACAACTGCGACGACACCATCAACGCTCTCAAGGGAGTGGGCAGGACCGGCTAGGGACCGGCGCGAAGAGCCAAGAGCCGGTGTGACTCCGTTGTCATTCGCGACCAGGCCCCGCCGGACACGCGGACCCGCGGCGCCCGGGGTCGTCTCTCCGGCGGGGCCTGCCCGTGCCTGGCCAGAGCCCCCCAGAAGCACCGCCTGGGAAGAGAAGCGGGAGGTATTGGAGAATGCCGGACTTCTTGAGAAGGAGAAAGACATGCTTGGCCCTGCTGGCCGTTGTCCTCCTGGCCGCCTGCGTGGCTGGTTGCGCCCCGCCCGAGGCCCATCCGGGCGACGACCCCGACACCGGCGACAGCGACACCGGCCAGGACCAGGAGGTGACCCTGGTCCTCTACTTCCCCGACGACCAGGCGATGTACCTGGAGCGGGAGGAACGGACGGTGGAGGCCGCCGAGGGCGAGACCTACGAGACCCTGGCCGTCAGGGCCCTCATCGAGGGCCCGGCCGTCGAGGGGCACGGTGTGAGCATCCCCGAGGGGACCGAACTCCTCTCGCTGGAGGTCACCGACGGCGTGGCCTACGTCAACTTCTCCGAGGAGTTCGTGGCCAACCACTGGGGCGGCTCCACCGGCGAGATCATGACCATCTACTCGGTAGTGAACACCCTCACCGAGAGCCCGGACGTGACGGCGGTGGTGTTCCTGGTCGAGGGTGAGAAACTCGGGACCCTGGCCGGACATATCGAACTCACGGACCCCGTCGAGCGTAACGAGGACATCATCGCCGGCGAGGGCTAGGCGGGCGCCGGAGGCCCCCCGGGCCGGTGGCGCTGACTCCGCCCCCTACTCCACCCTGAACCTCCACACCCCCAGGACCATGAAGAGGAGGCCGAAGGCGGCCAGGGCGACCATCTCGGCCGCGACATCGGCCGGGGTGGCCCCGAAGAGCATGAGCTTGTTGAAGGCCGTGTTGGCCCAGGCGTGCGGCGTTATCCTGGCCGCGGTCTGAAGCCACTGCGGCATGACGAAAAGGGGCCACATGGAGCCGCCGAAGGCGGCCGCGGAGATGGAGACGAAGACGCCCATGGCCGCCGCGCTCTTCCGGCTCCTGGCCAGGGTGGCCAGGAAGACCCCCACCCCGGAAGAGGCCAGGGCCATCAGCACGGAGACCAAGACCACCGTGGCCGGATAGCGGCCCATGTCCACGTGGAAGATGAGCACGCCGGCCGTCCAGAAGCCGGCCACCTGGATGAGCGCGCGGCCGAAGGACCCCAGATACTTGCCGCCCACGATGGCCAGGCGTGAGGCTCCGGCCGCGGTCAAGCGCTCGAGGGTGCAGTTCTCCTTCTCTCGCACGATGGTCTCGGCCGTGAGGGCCATAGCGAAGAAGACGAACATGGTCAGGTAGCCGGGGATGAGGATGTCGGCCGCGGTGACCGGCTCGACCTCCCCGACCTTCTCGTAGACCAGGCGCACCTCGGGCCGCTCGGCCAGGAGCGGCAGACCGCCCGGACCCTGGCCGTAGCCCGCGCCGGCGCCGCCGAGGGCCTCCAGGATTCCGGCCGGCACCCTCCCGGCGGCCAGCTCGTAGAAGGCCCGGTAGGTGACCTGGTAGGCGGTGACGTCGGCGGCAATGGCCCGGGCGATCGAGTTGAGGGCGGCCCGGGTGCGGCCGGCGTCCGGATGGTAGTAGACCGTGAGGCCGGCGGGCTCACCGGCCATGACCTTCTCGGTGAAATCCTCCGGGAGGAAGAGGTATCCGCCTATCTTCTCCTCCTCCAACGCCGCCCGCGCCTTGTCCGGGTCGGCCTCCCGCACGTCGAGCCCTACGTCGTTAGAAGTCAGGTCGTCGATGATGAGCCGGCTGAGGCTGCCGGGCGCCGCCGGTCCGGCTCCGCCGGCCCCCTCCGGCTCGGCCGTGGCCACGTAGACGGTGAAGGGCTGGTCCGAGGCTCCTGTGGGGTTGCCCATGACCGCCGAGAAGATGGCCACGAAGGCGAAGGGGAAGACGAGGGCGAAGAGCAAGGCCCCCCGGTCGGCGAAGAATATCCTGAGGTCTTTCTGGGCTATCAGCAGAGCCTGCCGCACCGCTTCTCTCACTTGTCGTCCCCCCTCAGGCGGAACAGAGCCAGGGCGAGGGCCCAGGCGGCCAGGCCGATACCGGCCAGGACCACCATGTCCTTGACGATGGGCGGGCTGGTCAATGCCTCGCCCTTGAGGATGATGCGCCGGAAACCGTCGTTGGCCCAGAAGTTGTAGGTCATCCTGGTCAGGACCCCCATCACCCCGGTGAAGCCGGAGGTGTCGAAGAAGCTCCCGCCCAGGCTGGTCATGATCATGGTGAAGAACACGGCTATCCAGTTGGCCTGCTCCGGGGTCCTGGAGACGGCCGCGATGACCAGCCCGATACCGGCCACCGAGGCCACGGCCACCACGCCGAAGAGGAGGATTGAGGCGAACGAGGACGGGGTGAGCACATTGAAGAACAGCCAGGCTAGGCCGAAGAGGAAGACCACCTGGACGAGGCCCCGCCCGAAGTTGCCGAGCCAGGTCCCCCAGAGCAGTTCGGCCCGGGTCAGGGTGGTGGTCATCAGGCGCTCCAGGGTCCCCTTGCGCCTCTCCTCAACCAGGCTGACCGCGGTCAGGCTGATGGCGAACAGGGTGAACATGGTCACCATGCCCGGCAGGAACTGGGCTATCGGTTCAGGGCGGGCGCCCACGGTCTCCTCGCCCACGGTCACCAGGGGGCTTTCCCGGGCCTCGGCGAAGAGCTCGCCGACCCTGGCCTCCACCTCCTCCGCGGGGACGTCCAGACCCGCCTCGGCCAGCATGGCCTCGACCTGCCGGACCACGAGACTCTCGCCGAGCATCTCTCGGACGATGCTCTCCACGTAGGAGTTGACTATCTGCCCCTCGGTGTCCCCGTTCCCGCGGAGCCGCACCCGGATGTCGGGAGCCCGACCGGCGGCCAGCCGCTCGGAGAACTCCTTCCCGATGACCACGAGGTTGACGATGTCCGATTCCTCGAGCAGTCGCTCGGCCCTCTCGGGGTCGAGGAGGTCGACCGTCACCCCCGGCACGGCCTCGAGGCGCCCGACGAGCTCTGCCGCCAGCGGCCCCCCGTCGAGGTCCACGACACGGGCGGTGATATCGAACCGGCTCTGGCCCCCGAAGGCGGCCGTCATGAGCAGGACCAGGACCAGGGGCAGGGCCAGGCTGAAGAACAGCATCTGCGGGTCCCGGAAGAACACCTTGAGCTCCTTGCCCGCCAAGGCCAGCGGCCTGCTTCCGAAGAACGCCATCCCCCTCACCCCCGGTCCCTCAGCCGGCGCCCGGTCAGGTTGAGGAAGACGTCCTCCAGGGTCACCTCGTCGGGGTCGCCGATAGAGGCCTTGAGGTTCCGCGGGCTGTCCAGGGCCACCACGCGGCCGTTGTCCATGATGGCGATGCGGTCGCAGAGCCGGTCGGCCTCTTCCATGTAGTGGGTGGTGTAGAGGATGGTCATCCCCTCATCGCGCAGCCCCTCGATGGTGTCGAAGATGTGGTTGCGCGACTGCGGGTCGACGCCCACGGTGGGCTCGTCGAGGAAGAGGAGCTCCGGACGGTTCATGAGCGAGACGGCCAGGTTGACCCGGCGCTTCATCCCCCCGGAGAACTTGGCGACCCGGTGGCGGGCCCTCTCGGCCAGGCCGACGAGCTCCAGGTTCTCCCTGGCCCGCCGGACGGCCTCGGCCTTGGAGAGCCCCTCCATCCGCCCGAAGAAGACCAGGTTGTCGAGGGCCGAGAGTTCAAGGTAGAGAGCAATCTCCTGCGGGCAGACGCCGATGAGCCGCCTCACCTCCGCCGGCCGCTCGCGGACCGAGTGGCCCCCGATGACCACGTCACCCGAGGTCATCGGCAGGGTCGTGGAGATCATCCTGATGGTCGTGGTCTTCCCGGCCCCATTGGGACCGAGAAGGCCGAATATCTCGCCCCTGTTGATGGTGAAACTCACGCCGTCCACGGCCCTGGTCCCGTTGAAGACCCTGTGGAGATCGCGGACTTCCACGAACACCTCTGACAACTAGGTCACCCCTTCTCATGGGTCCGCCCGTTCACGGCGGCGCCGACCGGGCGGGCCACAGGCTTGTGTCCGCTGATGGCGGTTAATACGCCGTCAGGGCCGGCCAGGTTTCGCCAAGTACGGCGCAGGACAGGCCTCGGAACTTAGGAACCTGCCGGACCGCAGAGCCTCACAGGTCTCTTCAGGACGCACCACGGCATAATAAGAGGGGTTCAGCCAGTAGCCGAAGGGGGTTTCTCCTTGACAGGCGCCGGGAAGGCAGGGGGAGGCCGCGGGGTGAGCGTCCCCGCCCTGGCCGCCGTCTACATCGGGACCGTCGTCGGGGCCGGCTTCGCCTCCGGCCAGGAGGTCCTGCAGTTCTTCGGCCTCCACGGGGTCCTCGGGTTCCTGGCCCTGGCCGTGGCGACGGCCGTCCTGGGCCTCTTCGGCTACCTCCTCCTCCTGGCCAGCCACGGGCTCGGGGCGACCTCCTACGGACCCGTGGTGCGGCACGTCGCCGGACCCTTCGTCGGCCGGGTCATCGACGGCGTCCTCACCTTCTTCCTCTTCGGCGGGACGGCGGCCATGTTCGCCGGGGCCGGAGCCACCCTGGCCCAACAGTACGGGCTTCACTACACGGCAGGTCTGGTGGGCATGGCCGTGGCCACGGCCGGGACGGTCCTCCTCGGCCTCGGGGGCGTGGTGGCCTCCATCAGCTTCGTCGTTCCCTTCCTCCTGGCGGCCGTGCTGGCCGTCAGCCTCTGGAGCCTCGCCTCCGGCACGGTCGACCTGGGCTTCGCCGAGCCCTCCCTCGCCGCCGTGCCGAACTGGCTCCTCTCCGGCGTCAGCTACGGCTCCTACAACCTCATCCTGGCCGCCTCGGTTCTGGCCCCGCTGGCCAGACTGACCCCCAAGCCGCGCCTCCTGCCCGGCATCTTCCTGGGAGCCCTCGGGCTCGGAGTCGGTGCCCTGGCCGTGAACCTGGCCATCCTCGCCCACGTTCCCGAGTCGGCCCGGGCCGAGGTGCCGATGGTCCTCGCCGCGGCCAGACTCTCTCCCCTCGCCGCCGCCGTCTACTCCGCCGTCCTCCTGGCCGAGGTCTACACCACCGCCGTCGGAAGCCTCTACGGCTTCGTCAACCGCGTGGTCGGGGAGGAGAGCCGCCTGTTCAGACTTCTCACCCTTCTGGTCGCCGCGGCCGCGGGCGTCGCCGCGGGCGTGGGCTTCTCGACTATCGTGGGCACCCTCTACCCCGCGGTGGGCTACGCCGGGTTCCTGCTCCTGGGGGCGCTCGCCTTGGCCTACCTCAGAGGGAGGATATAGGGTAGGTCCTCACGACGGGCTAAAGGTTAGAGGAACGAAACTTTCCCGAGGAAAGGTTCGTCGTAAGACAACGTCCATGACGGCACAGCCGTAGGAACACCTCAAGAACAGGAGCCCACAATCACTCCATGATGCCGGCACGCCTCTTTTCCTGGTTCGACTTCGGGCGGAACATGCACCTCATCGTGGCGAGCGCCTTCGCGGCGAACGTGGTGGGGATGGCCAACCACCAGTACCTCCCGCTCTACATCCGGCAGCTCGGGGGCACCATCGAGGACCTGGCCGGAGGCTCCTCTTCTGCCTGACTCCGGCCCTCGCGGGCACAGCCACCCTGCTCCATGCCCTGGCCCCCTCCTGGCCGCGGCTCATCCCCTGGCCGGCGGCTTCTTCTTCGAACACATCGGCTACCGCTGGTTCCTGGTCGCCGGGGCCCTCCCGGCCTTCACCGCGAGCTACCTCCGGTCCCTCATCCGGGACCCCCGCGAGGACCCGGACTGGGTGCCGGAGGACGGGCAGGCCGCGGACGCCGGGGAGGCCAGGGAGCCACGTCCGGGCTCGGGCGGGGCCGGGTCAGGCCGACGCCGGGGCCTCGTCGGAGACTTCTGGGCCAACCTCGGGGCCTTCCTGGCCTGGGCCGGCCGGACGCCGGGAGTCATCCTCTTCATCATCCTCCTCAACATCCCGGCCATATCCGGCGAGATCACGGAGTCCTACTTCTCGGTCTACATGAACGAGGCGGCTCATGTCGCCCCGGCCGCCCTGGGCGTCCTCTTCGCCCTGTCCGGCATCGTGGCCGTCCCTGCCAACCTCCTCGGCGGACGCCTCGCCGACCGCATCGGCCGCAAGGTCACGGGCTCGGCGGCCTGTTCCCCTCGGTGGACGCCTGGAGCGCCGACCTGTGCCCCTCGAGGCACCGGGGAACGTTCGTCGGCGTGCTGAGACTGGTCGGCGTCCTCCTGGCCGTGCCGGCCCCCGCCGTCGGCGCCTGCCTGTGGAACGGTGTCGGGGCGGCCGCACCCCTCTGGGCCGCGGCGGGAATCAGCGTCGTGACGGCCCTCCTCCTCTTCCGGTTCGCTCCGACGGCGGCCGCCGAAGACGCTCCGGCGCGGGGCGGCAGGCCCCACGGTCCAGCGGCCGCGGCCGGGGCGGACTCCTAAAGCGAGGGACGCGCCAGGAGGCGTCCCGAGCCCAACCGGCGCCTTCCCGGCGTGGTCCGGCACGCCGGGGGCCGAATCTAGGGCGCCGTCCCTAGGTTCAGGCCGTGGTCCCCGCGGGCTCGGCCGCGACTCCGGCGTCCCAGCCGCCCCTCTTCCGGAGGTCCTCCACAATGGTCAGGGCCAGCTTCTGGAGCTCCACCTTATCGACCTTGGCCACGCGGGTGAGCGGCAAGGGCTTGTCCTCCGGCCATATCTCAACGTGCTGGGGGCGCTTGTAGGAGGCGATGCCCTTGCAGTGCTCCATGACCTCCTCGGCCGTGAGGCCGGAGCCCTTCTTCGGCCTGACGAAGGCGAAGATGCCCTCGTCGAAGAGGCGGTGGGGCACCCCCACGACGTCGACGACGTCGACCTTCGGATGCCGGGCGATGAAGTCCTGGATCTCGTCGGGGAAGACGTTGTAGCCCTTCTGCTTGATGACGAACTTCCGCCGCCCGCAGAGGTAGAGGGCCCGGTAGGCCCCCATGTCCTTGAAGTAGCCGAGGTCGCCCGTGTAGAGGATGCCCTCGTTGCTGACCACACGGGCCGTCTCCTCCGGCTGCCCGTAGTAGCCCAGGAAGACGATGGGCGGGTGGTAGCATATCTCCCCTATCTCCCCGTCGGGCAGCTCCTCGCCGGCCGTGCCGTCGGGGTTCATGGGCTTCCTCACCGTCACCTCGGCGAGGTCCGGGAAGGCCCGGCCCACCTGTCCGGCCATCTCCTCGACGGAGATGCCCGGCGGGGTGAAGGTGGCGAAGCCCGCGTTCTCCGTCATCCCGAGACCGGTCCCGAAGCGCGGCGCCATCTTCGACAGCTCCCGCAGGAACTCGACGTCGACGGTCGACCCGGCGTAGACGGCGAACTCGAGGTGCGACAGGTCCGCCTCCTCGTACTCCGGGAGGGCCCAGAGCATCCGGTACTGCGTGGGAATCTGCCCGACGCAGTTCACCTTCCGCTCGACGATGGCCTCGAGGGTGAGCTTCGGGTCGAAGATGCGCAGAAGGACCGCCGTCCCGCCGACGTAGAAGGTCGTCATGAGTCCCTCGGTGACGCACCCGACGTGGCTGGGGGGAAGGTTGATGAGGATGCGGATGTCGGACCCGAGGCCGATGCCCCTGGCCAGAATCTCGTTCTGAACCAGGATGTTCTCGTGACAGAGGAGAGCGGGCTTGGGCGGCCCGGTCGTCCCGGTGGTGAAGATGATGAGGGCCGGGGAGCGCGGCCCCAGCCCGGCCGAGGCCTTCCGCAGCCGCCGCGTGAAGAGATCGCCCACCTTGAGGGCCAGGAGCTTCCTCCTGTCCATGAGGTCGGTGATGGACACCGCTCCCTCGAGGATGTCGCCGGGCTGCGGGTTGGGCGTGAACTGCACCAGCTGCTCGACGTAAGGGCATCTCTCGCGGACGACCCGCCCGACCTCGCGGAAGTCGCGCACCGGCGTCTTGCCCAGGAAGAAGAAGACCTTGGGCTCGATCTTGTCGAGGTCGCGGACGACTTCCTCCTCCTTGAGCCTGACGTCGAGCGGGGCGAAGATAGCCCCTATCTTGAAGCACGCGTACATGAGGGCGACGTGCTCCGGCACGAGGACCAGCATCGTCGCCACCCGGTCCCCTCTCCCCACGCCCATGTCGAGGAGGCGCAGGGCGAAGAAGTCGATGAGCGAGGCGAACTTCTTGTAGGTCACCTCTTTCCCGTCCTCGTGTTGGAGCATGGCCACCTTGTCCGGGGTCTCCCTGGCCCACTTGTCCACGTAGTCGGTGACAAGCGGCAGCCTCTCGCTCTCCTGGGTCGTCTCCGACATCGTGACGTCCTCCCTTCCGTGACGTCCTGCGTTCGGGACTCGCCGGCCCGGCCAGACGCCACAGCGGCTGCCCGGGGCCGCCCGCCGTCCGTTCCTTCTTCACGGTCCGCAGCGCCGGTGCGCTGCGCCGACCGGCTCCACCCGGGCGAATCCCCGGCCGATAGCCGGGCGCCCGTCGCCGTTCAGAACCTGGTAGAAAAGGTGCATCCCCCCGCCCGTCTCGTCGGGGCCCCGCTCCCTCCCGAGGAGTTGCACGCGCATGACGGTTCCCGGCCGGACCATGGCCCGGAAGCGGGCCGATATGGTTCGGAGACGGGTCGGCTCGCCGTCCGCCTCTCGGTTGACGAGCTCCCTCACGGCGTGGGAGAGGGTGGCCGTGCCGTGCAGGATGATGCCCGGCAGGCCCACCGCCTCGGCGAAGGCCGGCGACGTGTGGATGGGAAACGACAGGCCGGTGCACCCGTCGTGCACGTAAGGGGCCTCCTCGCCGATGGGGACGGGAACCTCCCAGAGCGGCCCGGAGCGGGGCGCGGGGGGCACCGGCACGGCGGGG
>ENA-OSAI01000303-OSAI01000303.1-marine-sediment-metagenome-genome-assembly--contig:-NODE-303-length-23069-cov-12.238116_pt1 | contig 23069 bp, 26 predicted proteins | sample MGYA00237871_ERZ529316 | MGnify/ENA primary metagenome ERZ529316 (study PRJEB26369, sample SAMN03142814) | marine sediment metagenome | biome: marine; feature: borehole; material: sediment...
CCTCTAGACACAAACTGAGATTACAGATGTAATTTGTGCAAATTTAGTGCGGGGGTTTAGGTTTACATATACGTTTATAATCCACGTTTTTGACGTCGGCTTAGATGCAAACCTCGGTTTGAATCCTTGTTTTTCACGTTGATCTAATTATTGAGGTCATATCTACTATTTTTTCTCTAAATTATGGCTGCCAGTGTGTTTCTTAATCTGTGAAGTTTTCTTTGTTAGTATTTTTGGTTCTTTCCATTCTTCTCTGAGAATACTGTAAAGGAAATGATCTCTGTAATTTCCTTTGGCATAAAAATATTTTCGCATGGTCCCTTCTCTTACGAACCCAGCTTTTTCCAGTGCCCTTTGAGATGCAACGTTTTTGACATCTGTTGTTACTTGGATTCTAACGATGTCTTTCGTGAGAAATAAATGGTCCACCATTAGTTGAATGGCTTCTGTTCCATAACCTTTTCCTCTTTCGCTTGGAATCAGGGCAAAACCTATCTCCATCGTTCTACCTATCATCCAACCAGTGATATGCCCAATTTTGACTCCGTCCTTCTTCTCAATTATGAAGAAAATCGTATTCTCAAGCATGATTTTTTCAAGTTCTGGCTGGGTTTTGTTCATTACATCTTGGTATTCGCCCATGTACTGTGTATCACTCCACCATCTCATAATTAAGAGGACATCATCTTTCTCGGCAATTCTCAAATTGATATTCTTGCCTTCAAGCAACTTTATTATCACTCATAGGTCTCTGTCTTCAGCTCTTATGACTTGTGGAAAGAACTTCTGTCGCAACCAAGGATTTAAACATAATTTGTGCAATTTTTGTGCAAGTGCGGGGGGTGGGATTTGAACCCACGAACCCCTGCGGGACAGCCGCTCTGCGAAACGGGGTGCTTAGTTTTTGCATATTAACCATAACTCAGCAAGTCTGTAATTCTTTCTGGTTGCTTTAACATTTTTTCCGATCTTTCTAACTTTTCCTTTTCTTTCCAATTCTCTTAGATGTTTCCGGACACTACTACTGCCAAGATCTGTGGATTCACATATTTGTCGAATCGTTTTTGGCGTGCCCAACACATTTAATATCGCCTTTTTAGCTTCGCCGCGACGATATTTCCAATTTCCACCTTTAGGGTTTCTTCCGATTAGATGTCTAAAGGCTTTGTCTTTGGCGGAGTTAGGCAAAGGACCTATAGTTTCATATAATCTTCGTCGGGCATTCGCCTTGATAGTGAAAACCCATCTTTGTGTACCATGAGCTTTCTCTGTTCGCAAGTCATTTACTAAGTTCCAGCGTTTGCCTACTTCCCAGAGATATCGTGCTTCCTCTTCGGAATAGTAAGATATTCTAATAGTGTCCGGACCTATCTTCGCCTCGTCAAGGATAGCTTGTCCTATTAAGGCGTACGCCACATCCTCGTTTTTCATAGCCAATTCTTTTATTCTTAGCACCTCGTTTCACCTCAGGGCTGCGCCGTTGGCCTGGCTTGGCAACCCCCGCGCGTGTGTTTTTCTATTCTATTCTTGTTTGTGGTGTTGAATTAAAGTTTATCGAAGTTGCGTAATGTTTTATTTGTGCTTGTGGGTTTTGGTTTTGCGGATGAGTGAGGTATGAGTGGTTGTGATTTAGAGGGTTTGAGGGTTTTGGCTGGTTTGTATAGGCGTCAGAAGTATCATTTGGTGGGTGCTCATTCGGCTGTTAAGCGTTGTAGGTGGCTTTATGAGTCGCTTGTTCATGGTAGGGCGTGTTATAAGGAGAAGTTTTATGGGGTTCGTAGTCATTGTTGTGTCCAGATGACTCCGGTTCTTTATTATTGTAGTATGCAGTGTTTGTTTTGTTGGAGAATCCAGGCTAAAGATGTGAATTCGGAGTTTGTTAGCCCTAAACTCCCAGACAGGTGGGATTTGCCTGAGGAGATAGTGGAAGGCACCATTCGGGAGCAGTTTAGGCTTCTTTCGGGTTATAAGGGAAACTTGAAGGTGGATAAACAGCGGCTTAAAGAGGCCTATCAGCCTAGGCATGCCGCTATTAGTTTAGCCGGGGAGCCTACTCTTTATCCGTATTTGGATGGGTTGATTAGCGAATATCACAGGCGGAGGTTTACTACTTTTCTTGTTACTAATGGCACAAACCCTGAGGTTTTGGCAAAACTTGGAGAAGAGCCTACTCAGCTTTATGTTTCGCTTTACGCCGTTGATAAGGAAATGCTTTCGCGGTTGTGTCGCCCTAGGAGCTCGAAAGCTTGGGAAAGGATTATGGAAACTTTGGAGTTAATCTCTAGTTTCAGCTGCCCTACGGTTATTCGGATAACGTTGGTTCGTGATTTCAACATGAACAGCATAGAAGGGTTTGCTAAACTAATTGAAAAGGTGTGGCCAACCTATGTGGAGCCGAAAGCGTATATGCATGTAGGCTATTCCAGGAAACGTTTGGGCTTTCACAATATGCCTACTCATGTCGAAGTTCGCAGATTCGCTCGGGGATTGGCTGAAAAGTTAAACTACAATGTTTTAGATGAGTCCAAGGAAAGTCGAGTTGTCTTGCTAAGCCGGTTAGATAAACCAGTGAAACTCGCTTAGCAACTCGTTCAGAGGAAACCCCCATGGAAACCATTAGAATCCTAAACGAAAACTATAAGGGTTAACTCAATTCACTTCTACAGACATGAAAAATAATTATTTTTCAAAGGCATATGGATGTCTAATTGGACTAGCTATTGGCGACGCTCTAGGCTCTGTAACTGAAAACATGAACCCTCACGAAATAAAACAGAAGTATGGTGAAATTCGAGATTTTATAAGTGAAACAACGTCAGGAACCGATGATACTGAATACGCAATTTTAACAGCGAAAATCTTGATAGACAATGATGGGAAACTGGATTATGAAAAAGTCGCCGATGGGTGGCTGAGATATCTGAAAACCGAAAAGGATTTTGTGAGGGGTGGAATAAGCGAGATAGAAGCAATCAACAACGTTAGAAAAGGCATAAGGCCGCCAAAATCAGGGTTAATAGGCTCAGCAAATTGGAGTGACGGAGCAGCTATGAGAATAGCCCCAATCGGAGTTTATTGTGCAGGAAACCCTAAAAAGGCTGCTGAACTTGCTGAAATCGACGCTTCTATTTCCCATGCAAAAGATGGAATTTATTGTGCCCAGGCCCTAGCGGCCAGTATTTCCAAAGCATTCATTTCAGAAGATAATGAAGAAATCGTGAATATTGGCGTGCACTTTCTTCCGGAAGGCTCCAACTCGTCCAAATTCGTTCAGAGAATTTTGAAGGCTTCTCAGAAGTATGCTGATCCCTTTGATGCTATTGAGGGCTTATATGAGCTTAGGTCGCATCATCCTTGGTATGCTCCGGAAGCCTTAGGATACGCGTATTCCATGTTCCAATTGAGTAGAGGGAAGTTTAAAGAGGCTGTTTTGGGGGCGGTTAATCTTGGAAGGGATGCTGACACTATAGCTGCCATGGCAGGTGCATTAAGTGGAGCCATGAATGGAGTTCAGAGAATTCCGGAAAATTGGATAGAGAAATGTCGCTTCGTGAAGGGAATCTGCATTAAAGACTTCAAAGGAATCGACATTAAAATGGTTGCGGAAAAACTGTGTGAATTAAAATGCGTTTAAAAGAGTTTCACCAATCTTCATCTCGTGAACTTTTGGCAGTAAGCTCTCTTCAATTATTGTTTCATTAGCAGTTAAAGTTTGAATAGTCCCTGAAACCGTAACTGTTAAATAGACTGGTTAGTTTACGATTTGAGACTTCGCGCTAGGAAAAGTATGCGGAGGAATTCAGAAATGGTAAATGTTGGAAAGGGAAGATTGTTCAGAAGAAAAGACGGTAAGTACTTGATATATCTGCCGAAAGATCTGGCGGAAGACAGCATGTTCCCATTCAAGGACTATGAGTCCATAAAGGTTAGGATAAGCTTCGAACTTGGCGATGATAAACTGATAGTAGAAAGATGGGACAAGGGCGAGGGAAAAGCCAAATAGACGTTTCAGAAAGCCCAAAATGCTCATCATCGATTCTAAGTTTAGTATACGATGGGTAAAGGATAGAACCTAAATACCCCAAACTCTACTTTCTAAAAATTGGAAGTGAGCTCTTGAATTTAGATGAAATTCTAAAAGCTGTACAGCTCGAGTTGAGAAAAAAGGAAAAGGTTAAGACGCGTGCTCAAGATGCTATGCGTAAGGCGACCCGTCTTTCGAAACAGGCGATTCTTCTTGTTCATCAGGAAAGATTTAAAGAGGCTAGAAGGCTTTTGACGCGTGCTAAACGAATTATCAAGGGGTTGAACGCTCTTTCCCGTGAGTATCCGGACATAATTTATAGTGGGCTGTTTGATGTAGCGCTGCAGGAATACTGCGAGGCAAACATACTTTTCAATTTAATCCGAGATGCGAAATTCATTTCACCAGAAGAGCTAGAGGTTCCATGTGTAGCCTATGTTTTAGGGTTAGCCGACGTAATCGGTGAACTTCGACGGGTAGCCCTCGATTCGCTTCGTAAAGGCAACGTGGAAGCGGCGGAGAAAAGTCTTGAAAGGATGGATGAGGTGTACACGGCGTTGATGGCCATGAACGATGCCTATCTTCTGGTTCCAGGGCTTAGACGGAAATGCGATGTTGCAAGAAGAATAATTGAAACTACTCGGGGGGACGTGACGTTGGAGGCAAGAAGAACTTCCCTCGAGGAGCATATGCGGAAATTTGAAAAACTCGTGAGAAGGAAGGGAAGAGGGACTAAAAGGTAAGCTTTAATGGGAAAGTTTTCTGTAGAAAAGGCGCGTAGGGCGCAGTTTGAAATATCGAAGAAGATAGTTTTGAATGACCGTTTTTTGCCTGACGATATCCGTTTTGTTGCAGGGGTTGACGTGGCTTACACACGGGACTTTTCTATAGGCGCTGCAGTGGTTTTGAAATACGATTCGTTAGAGATGGTGGAATATGTTACAGTTCGCTGCAAAACTTTCTTTCCTTATGTGCCAACACTTCTTTCCTTTAGAGAAGTTCCTCCAACAGTTTCTTGTTTCAAGAAATTGAAGGTTAAGCCGGATGTTGTTTTGGTTGACGGACATGGGTATGCTCATCCCTTCCGATGCGGTTTTGCTAGCCATTTAGGCGTAGTCATCAACAGGCCTACAGTTGGGGTTGCCAAAAACCTGTTGTGCGGAACCGTGGGCAAATTCGACAAGGATGGAAATGCACCGATAATGGATGGAAGAGAGGTTATCGGCATGGCTGTAATCACAGAGCCGGGACGCAAGCCCATTTACGTGAGTGTTGGGCATATGATTTCATTGGAAACTGCCGTCAGAATAGTAAAACACTGTGCAGACAACAAGCGTATTCCAAAGCCCATTCAAGAAGCACATTTAAGGGCGAACATAGAAAAACACAGATTAAAACGTAGTTTGGCAAATCCTGTTTAAAGGTGAAATTTATTGGTCAGCCCTAGGTTAGAGAGGATTTTGAAGAGAATTAAGGATGAGACTTTGAGGGGAAAGGTTGCGGAAATTCTCGAAAACCCTACGATAAGAATAGGTGATGAAGCCTTTTCAGGTCTTGCCCTAGAGGATTCTCCGGCAGCCCTTTGGCAACATCACACTTACAGTGGTGGACTGATAGAGCATATAGAAGCAACGGCTGAAATCGCTATAACATTATGTAGGGTGATCGAAAAAGTTTATAAGGGAAAAGTCGATCGCGACGTTGTATTAGCCGGAGTCCTGCTGCATGATGTTTTTAAACCGTTAACCTACGCTTTGCAGGAAAATGGAAGCGTCGGCTCTTCACCTTTAGGCGAAAAGCTTGACCATCTCTCTCTTGTCGTTTCGGAGCTCATCCGAAGAAACTTTCCACTGGAAGTTGTTCACACGGTGTGCGCTCACCACGGTGAGTATGGCCCCATGAAGCCTAAAACTCTTGAAGCCTTGGTTTGTTTTTTGGCTGATTATGCGGATTCACAGCTTAATGGTGGAGTTTTACGCGCTGCAAAACACATTGCAAGGGAAGCTACTGGCGGAGAAATTGAAGGATTAACAGCCAGGGAAGCATTTAAGATCGTTCATTTGAAGGCTGCTGAAGGGCTAGAAGGGGTTCGAAAGTTTTTAGAGAAAAGGGAAGGACGGATTTAGAGTTAGAGTTCAATTATTTCTACTTCTAAAGCTCTTGTGTCAAGCAGCGCGATAGTGGATTTTCCAGTTAAGTAGCCGCATGTTTCACCAGGGTTTATTATAAGCGTTTTTCCCTCTCTTCGAGTTTCAGCTACGTGAGTGTGACCTCGGACGATTATGTTGTAGGCTTCGGCTCTTATTAACGCATTTAAGATTTCGGTTTCATGCCCATGGAGTAGGGCCACCGTTAGGTTTCCGAGCTGGACTTCAGCAAAGTTTCCATAGATTTCGAAGCCTTTTTCAGCGAATTTCTTTTTTAAAAGCTCCTTGTCTCCGTCGTTGTTACCGAAAACCCCTATAAGTTTGGCATCTAATCCTTTGAGTTTAGATACAACGAAGGGAGCAATAAAATCTCCGGCGTGAAGAACCATTTCTACCTTTTCTTCGTTTAAGCGTTTTACAGCCGTTTCTACCATGGGAAGCCTATCATGAGTATCTGCCATCAAGCCCACAATCAAACTTGAGAGCCTCCTTGCAGGGTTACAGTTAACAGCCAAACATTAATTATGGTTTTCCTTCGCCTAAAAGCTGTTTACCGTACGCGTATCCTTCCTCGAAGGCTTTAAGGTTGAACTCTTCAGTGCCTTTTGGCACGTTTGCCAAAACAGATTTCTTCAAGGCGTCAGCATCTATCAGATTGGTTAAAGCCGCAAAGGCCCCTATCATCACAACATTTGCCACTATTGTTTTCCCAAGCTTTTCAGCAATTTTTGTTGCTGGAACTTCGAAAATCCTTATGCCGCTTGTCTCCTTCCTGGAGGGAATCATGTCTGGGTCAAGGATTACAGTTCCATCTGGTTTTACTGTTTCTATGTAAACATCGTAAGCATACTGGGACATTAAGATGAGCACGTCTGGCTGGATAACCTTTGGGTAGTCTATTTCCTCTTCGGAGATTACTACTTCAGACTTACATGCGCCTCCTCTGGATTCTGGGCCGTACGACTGGGTTTGTACTGCCTTTTTTCCGCCGTAAAGGGCTGCGGCCATGGCGAGCATTAGGCCTGCTCGAATGACTCCTTGTCCGCCGAATCCGGCGACCCTTATTTCGATTCGCAATTATTACTCACCTTGTTCCGCTTTTTCTTGAACCCACCTTATTGTTTCATAAAGAATTGTTTCAAAGGTGGGTTTTTCTGTATCTACAAATTCGCCTATGACTATTTTTTCTCGTGATACCTCGGCTTTGGCTGGGTCAGAAAAGTTTTTGATCGTTGACACTTTTTTGAGCCAGTTCATCATCTCGAGGCCTGTACGCATCTTGTTTCTTCGCCCATAAATTTCTGGACAGGGCGATATCACTTCTATGAAGCCGAAGCCTCGTTTCTGGAGCATTTTCTGGATAGAGGCTGTGAGTCTTCGTACATGGATAGTTGTCCATCTTGCAACATAAGTGGCTCCCGAGGCCGCTGCCAAGTGAACAAGGTTGAAGGGATGCTCAATGTTTCCGTAGGGCGAGGTGGTTGTGTACGCTTCTAAAGGTGTTGTGGGCCCTTGTTGGCCTCCAGTCATGCCGTAGTTGAAGTTGTTGGCGCATATGACTTTTATGTCGATGTTTCTTCTGGCAGCGTGTATGAAGTGGTTTCCACCTATGGCAAAGAGGTCGCCGTCCCCACTTATGACTACAACGGTCAATTCAGGGTTAGCAAGTTTAACTCCGGTAGCGAAGGCTATGGCTCTGCCATGGGTAGTGTGGAAGGAATCCATGTTCACATAGCCTGCTACCCGTCCAATGCAGCCTATACCAGAAACCACAACAATTTTGTCTAAGTCCATTTCGAGTTCTTTAACAGCTTCGGTAAAGCTATGCAGGATTATGCCGTTACCACATCCTGAACACCATATGTGCGGAATTCTAGATTTTCGTAGAAAAACTTCCATTGGATGAAAAATGTTCTCATGCTGCACCATTTTATTCTATCTCCTCCAGCGCTTTAAGTATCTCCGATGGGGTATGCAGATCCTCGCCAAGTTTAGGGAGGAACTTTATGGAAGCATTTTTTGCCACGCGTTCTACTTCTCGAACTATCTGACCGTAATTCAGTTCTGGAACCACTATTCGCTTCGCCCTGTCAGCAAATTCTGCTATATGCCTTTCCGGGAAGGGCCAAAGAGTTATTAATCTCAAAAGTCCAGCTTTTATTCCCTTTTCTCTGGCTTTTTTGACAGCGCTTAACGCTGAACGGGATACCACGCCATATGCTATTACAGCTACCTCCGCATCGTCCAGCATTACTTTTTCGGTTTTTGTTATCTTGTCAACGTTTCTTCGGATCTTCTCGCATAGTCTACTGACGAGGTTGAACTGAGTTTCCGGGCTATCCGTTTTTGGATTTCCAAGCTCGTCGTGGGTTAGTCCTGTGGCGTGGAAATGGTATCCTTCGCCGAAGCAAGCCATGGGCGGAACCAAGTCATCTCCTTCAGGCCTAAATGGCGCATATTCCCCCGGAGGTACGCTCGGCTTTTTGCGGTTAACCAGCTTTATATCCTCAGCCCGTGGGATAACAACTTTTTCCCACATATGTGCCACAGACTCGTCCATAAGCAGAAAGACGGGGACTCTATAAGCTTCAGACAAATTGAAGGCTTCAATTGTTAAATTGAAGGCTTCCTGAACAGAGTTAGGGGATAAAGCGATTATCTCGTAGTCTCCATGTGACCCCCATTTTGCTTGCATGACATCTTGCTGTCCAGGCTTGGTGGGCTGTCCGGTGCTTGGGCCACCACGCATAACGTTCACAACCACGCATGGTGCTTCTGTCATTGCTGCTAGCCCTATGTTTTCCTGCATTAAGCTGAAGCCGGGGCCGGAAGTTGCAGTCATGGATTTCAGCCCTGCGTAGGAGGCTCCAATTATGGCTGCCATCGAAGCTAGCTCGTCTTCCATCTGTATGTATATCCCGCCTACTTCTGGAAGTCTCAGCGCCATTCTTTCAGCGATTTCTGTGGCAGGGGTTATGGGATAACCGGCAAAGAATCTGCAGCCAGCGGCTAGGGCGCCTTCGGCGCAGGCAAGATCTCCGCTTAGGAAGTGTTCACCTGTTAAAACTGCTCTGTTTTTCGTCATTTCAGCATCCTCCTTCACATGGTTTTTCGGTTACGAATATAGCGAAGTCGGGGCATACAGCGGTGCAGAAGCTGCAAACCACGCATTTTGATTCGTCCGCTACTTGTGGCGGGTGTACACCCCGCTTGTTTATTTCTTCAGATTCTTCAAGGACTTTTCTAGGACAGTACTCGATGCAGTAGCCGCATCCTTTACACCTATCCTTGATTATGTGAATCTCCCCTTTCGGCGGCTTTGCCTTTTCCAAGTCTAAAGGTTTTCGCCAAATCCTAACTGGCATGTCGCGGTCACGGCTCCAACGCTTTTTCGAAAACTTTCTTAGCGTTTTCAATTTCTTCAGGGGTCACACTTTTCACGATTGCTTGCATTTCACGGATTTTAGATGCGAATTTTTCGCCTTCAGCTGCGCTTATCCAAGTTAGCTGAAGCCTTTCCTTGTTTAGTCCAGCTTTCTCCATCTTTTTCCATAATCTTTCTATGCGTTTTTTGGTTTGATAATTGGCGTTGATGTAGTGGCAATCTCCTAGGTGGCAGCCTGAAACGAGGACTGCGGCTGCGCCTCGGGCGAAGGCTCTCTCTATGAATTTGGGGGCTACTCGTCCAGAACACATGGTTCGAATTATCCTGACGTTTTCTGGGTACTGCATCCGGCTTACTCCGGCGAAGTCTGCACCTGCATAGGAACACCAGTTACAGCAAAAGGCAACTATCTTCTTGTCAGCGTCAATTTCTGTTGCGGCATTTATCTGGGCGAAAATTTGCTCGTCTGTGAAATGCCGCATGACTAAGGCTCCGAAAGGACATTCAGCGCCGCAAGTACCGCATCCGGCGCAAGCAGCCTCCACTATCTCGATCTTCTTGCTTTCCTCGTCCAGTTTAATGGCGTTGTAGGGGCAGACCTTTACGCATAATCCGCAGACTTTGCATTTTTCGGGGACCCACATAGGAGTTAAAGCTTCAACTGTAACTTTTCCCTTTGCCATCAGAATGCCAGCTCGAGCAGCTGCAGCGCTTGCTTGGGTTACGCTGTCCTTAATGTCCTTTGGCGCTTCAGCACATCCAGCGAAAAATATTCCGCCAGTAGCAGCATCCACTGGGCGTAGTTTCGGGTGAGCTTCCATGAAGAAACCGTCCGGGCTTCTGGAAAGCGTTAGGAGCTTTTGGATTAGTTCAGTTTCTTTTCGAGGTTCTAAACCTATGGATAGAACTGCCAGTTCGACCCGTATTTTGTAGAGCTCTTTTTGGAGAGTGTTTTCGCCTATGAGCCACAAGTCATGCGTCTTTTTGTCTTCAATTATTTTGGCGGGTAAGCCGCGGATGAAAATTATGCCTTCTTTTCTGGCACGACGGTACAAATCCTCAAAACCTTTCCCAAAGGCTCGAATGTCAACATAGAAAACGTATATTTGGGTTTCTGGCCAGTGCTCCTTTATTAGTAACGCGTCTTTTATGGTATTCATGCAGCAAACATTGCTGCAGTAGGGTTTCCCGGTTCTCTCTGAACGAGAGCCAACGCATTGGATAAAAGCCACGGTTTTTGGAATTTCCATGTCGCTGGGTCTTATAAGCTTCCCGCCGGATGGCCCACCAGCGTTTATTAGACGTTCGAATTCCAGAGAGGTTATAACATTTGAATATCGTCCATACCCATACTGGGGAATTGTGGATGGATCAAACACGTCCGCGCCTATAGCTACTATTATCGTGCCTACTTCAAGCTCGATTTCTTCGGGTTTCATTTCGAAGTTTATGGCTTGGCGTTCGCATGCTTTTACGCATTTGTCGCATACTACTACGTTTTCTTTGTTGAGGCATAGTTCTCGGTCGATCACGTAGGTAGATGGAACTGCTTGAGCAAAGGGTGTGTAGATAGCGTGTCTTACGGCTAAGCCTGCATCAAATTCGTTAGGGGCAATCATCGGGCAAACTTTTGTGCAGTCGCCGCATGCAGTGCATTCCTCTGTTACATACCGAGGTTTTTTCAACACTCTGACCTTGAAGTTTCCTATGTAACCTTTGACGTCTAGGATTTCGCTGTAGGTTAACAGCTTGATGTTTGGATGACGCCCTACATCTGACATTTTCGGCGCTAAAATACATATGGAACAGTCCATTGTCGGGAAGGTTTTGTCAATTTGAGCCATTCTTCCGCCTATGCTTGGCGCTTTTTCCACCAAGTAAACATTATAACCAGTGTCAGCCAAATCCAACGCCGCTTGAATTCCGGCTACGCCTCCACCGATAACCAGTGCTTCAGGCTTTATTGGAACTTCGTTTTCTATGGCTGGCTGAAGCAAGGCAACTCGCATAACAGCCATCTTGACAAGTTCTTTGGCTTTTTCCGTGGCTTCTCGGCGGTTATATAGGTGAACCCAACTGCAATGCTCACGGATATTCGCCATCTCAAACAGGTATTTGTTTAGTCCAGCTTCTTCGCATGCCTTTCGGAAGGTAGGTTCATGTAAACGTGGGGAACAGGAGGCTACGACAACACGGTTAAGCTTATGTTCCTTAATATCTTGCTTGATTGTTTCTTGTCCCTGGTCTGAACATGTATAGCGAAGGTCTTTAGCTAAAACAACGTTTGGAAGTTGGGAGGCGAACTTCGCTACTTCTGTGCAGTCCACGGAGCCAGCTATGTTTAAACCACAGTGACAGACATAGACGCCTATTCGAATTTCCTCGCTTTGAGGAGGCTCCACCTGTTCATTCATATGGTTATCATTCTCCTCCCAGGTATTTCATAATAGAATTAGCAGCTCGTTTACCCGCAAGGATGGCTTCAATAACCGTCGCTGGACCTGTGACAACGTCGCCTCCAGCGAAAACTCCTTTCATGGTAGTTTCCATGGTTATCGGATTTATCCAAATCGTGCCGTCCACATTTAACTCAACTTCCTTTGGTAGGAAAGAAACATCTGGAGACTCGCCTATGGCAAGAATTGCCGTGTCGATTTCCTTAATGAACTCAGAGCCTTCGATTGGGATTGGTTTTCTTCTTCCAGACTTGTCGGGTTCACCCAACTCTGTTCGGATACATTCCATGGCTTTGAGCTTGCCATTCTCACCCAAAAAGCGTTTAGGCGCGGCTAAAAACTCGAATTTCACCCCTTCTTTTTCGGCTTCAGACACTTCCCATGGAATAGCAGGCATCTCCTCCCTTGACCGTCGATATAAAACAGTGACTTCCCTTCCACCCTGCTTCAAGGCTGTTCTAGCAGCGTCTACTGCAACATTGCCGCCGCCTACAACTATTACCCGCTCGCCCAAGTTGAAGGGCTCTCCGGAATTAACCTTTGAAAGGAATTCTAGGGCGTGAACTACACCTTCCAGTTCAGCTCCCTCTACTCGAAGTTCACGGCATTTATGTGCTCCAGCAGCAACGAAAATAGCGCGATAGCCCTCATTCCAAAACCTTTGAAACTCGTAGCTTTCACCAACGTTCACATTCGTCCTAATTTCCACACCCATTTCTCGTAAGCGATTTATTTCCGTGTCCAAAACCTCACGGGGAAAACGAAAGGAAGGTATGCATTTGCGCAGCATTCCACCGGGCTCTGAAAGCTGTTCAAAAATCGTTACTGGATAACCTTTATGAGCTAGCTCGTAGGCCAAGGCTAGCCCGGCGGGGCCAGACCCTATAACAGCCACTTTTTCGTCCGAATGTTTATTGGTTTCAGGAGTTTCGCTTGAAATTTTTTCGTAAGCCTCCTTGACTATGGATTCCAATAGCTGCTTGTCTATTCCAGCTCTTTCTGGGTGAAAACATAGATGTAGGGTGGTTAATGGAAGTGGTATTTCTTTCATGATTTTCGTTAAGGCTTTCTTTAAGGGTTGGGTGATCTCTCGCTTTATAGCTAAACTCTTGACATTGTGAAATATTTCCGGAGGCTTCAGTCCTTGGGGGCAACGTTTGTAACAGTCATAACACCACGCGCAAAGCCAAAGTTTATCCTCATTGGTTATAGCGGTTTTTTCCAAAAACAATTTTTCAAGTAATACTCGTGGATTGTAATAACCGTTCAAAAGTTCATGTACTGGACAGCTTGCGGTGCAAATGCCACACTCAAAACAATCTTTAAGCTTTTCCAAGTCCGCAATCACATCTAAGGCTTCTTCTACAACTGCGGATTGCGTTTTCCGCATCCCCCAACTTCCTCTAATAGAATATTGGTCAGATATAAAAGTTTACAAATGTAAAGGGTTTCCGCACACCGCAACCCGCAAAAGGACTAAAACAAATATTACCCTTTAACAAACATCAACAACAGGAGAGGATACACGCTTTTGAAAACAAAAGTTGACATAAACTGCGACTTAGGCGAAAGCTACGGCGCCTTCCACATGGGAAACGATAGAGCAATAATGCCTCACATAACTTCGGCAAACGTAGCATGCGGCTTTCACGCCGGAGACCCGACAACCATAGCCAGAACACTGCAACTTGCAAAAAGGTTCAATGTCGCAGTTGGAGCTCACCCAGCTTATCCAGACTTAATGGGATTCGGTAGAAGAGAAATGAGTCTGACCATTGAGGAATTAAGAAACTATGTAATATATCAAGTGAGCGCCCTTGAAGGCTTCGCGAAAGCCTCAGGCATACAGCTTCAACATGTAAAGCTTCATGGAGCGCTTTACAACAAAGCTGCAAAAAACTCTGAAACAGCGCAGACCGCAGTCAAAGCAATAAAAGCATTAAATCCAAACCTAATAGTTTTCGCGCCGCCAAAATCTGCTCTAGCTGAGGCCGCGGCAAAAGCCGGAATACGCGTAGCCTACGAGGTTTTCGCCGACAGAGCTTACAACCCTGATGGGACCTTGGTTTCCAGGCGGAGGCCAAACGCTCTAATCACAGACGTAAAAACTATAATTGAAAGAGTTATTCAGATGGTTAAGGAGCAAACTGTTACGGCGGTTAACGGTGAAAACATTCAGCTAGGTGAAGTAGACACAGTATGCGTTCACGGCGATACTCCTGAAGCCGTAAACATAGCCAAAAACCTAAAAAGGGCGCTTATAAAAGCTGGTGTTCAGGTTAAACCAGTAAGAGCTTTCCTGTAAATTAAACCAGCGCCTGAAGTATGAGACTGGTAGACATGGCAATAAGACCGACGCGTTATTTCCCCTTCGGCGACAGCGCCTTAGTAGTTGAGATCGGCGACGTAATTGACCTAGAGGTCAACGCGAAAGTCTTAGCCTTGGACCAAGCTATAACACAATCGAAGATTTTCGGCATCCAAGAATGCGTTCCAACTTACCGATCGCTACTAATACGCTACAATCCGCTTAAAACAACCTATGAAGAGCTGGTGTTCCAAATAAGAAACTTGGAAGGTTCCATCCAAGAAGTAACTGTTGAGGAAAGGGAAACGAAAGAAATTGTTGTTCCAGTGGTTTACGGCGGCAAATATGGTCCAGATTTGAAGTATGTGGCTGAAATCCACAGTTTAACAGAGGAAGAAGTTGTGCGTATACATTCAGCAAAACGCTATAGGGTCTACATGATAGGATTCATCGCGGGCTTCCCGTATCTGGGGGTGGTAGACGACGAAATAGCCACACCGCGGCTGAAAACCCCGAGAATACGGGTTCCGGAAGGAGCCGTAGGCATAGCTGAAAAACAAACGGGAATATATCCGCGTGAAGCACCTGGGGGCTGGCGGATAATAGGTAGGACTCCTATGAAACTTTTCAACCCGTCAAGGCATCCACCATCGCTTTTAAAACCTGGAGATATTGTCAAGTTTAAACCAATAACAGAAAGGGAGTTTAGAGCTCTAAAAGCGAAACAGTGAAACAAAATGAAGCTTTTCCACGTATTAAAGCCCGGAGCCTTTACTATTGTTCAGGATTTGGGCAGGTACGGCTATCTACGATACGGTGTACCTGTATCAGGCGCTATGGATACTTTTTCGCATGTGACGGCAAATCTTCTTGTAGCTAATCACCCAAACGATGCAACGCTTGAAATAACCCTTCTCGGGCCAGAACTTGAATCCTTGGCGGAAACCGAGATAGCCATAACTGGAGCTAATCTCTCCCCAAAAATAAACAAAACCAACGCCCCAATGTGGCGAACAGTAAGGATAAAAAAGGGCGACATACTCAGCTTTGGAACACCTCAAAACGGATGTCGCGCCTACCTCGCTGTAAGAGGTGGAATAAACGTTCCAGAGGTTCTTGGAAGCAGATCAACGTATACAAGAGGTGGATTCGGCGGAATAAACGGCAGACCCTTAAGAGCTGGCGACACAATTTATGGATTCAATAAAACCAAGTCCCTCAGTGTTAAACTAGAAATGCCTAGAGAGCTAGTACCAGAATATCCAAAAGAATACGTTGTTCGAGTAATCCTAGGCCCCCAAGCAGAGAGTTTCACAAAGGAGGGTATAGAAACCTTCTTCTCCAGCGTTTACACGATAACAACTGAATCAGATCGCATGGGCTATCGTTTAGACGGCCCAAGTATAGAACACGTAGACAAAGCGGATATAGTCTCCGATGCTATACTTCCAGGAGCTGTTCAGGTTCCGGAAAGCGGAAAACCAATCATAATGATGCGGGATGCCCAAACAACGGGAGGATACACAAAAATAGCGGTTGTCACCACTCCGGATCTTTCGTTGTTGGCGCAAGCTAAACCGGGCAACACTATAAAATTCGTGAAGACCTCTCTTGCCGAAGCTAGAAGTCACCTGATAGAGTTTCATAGAAAGCTAAACACGATAAAAACCAAATTCTTAAAGAAGCCTTAGAATAAATCAACAGCAGAAGGGAGACTGCTCTAATGCAGGCTGAGACGAGAATTCACAAGAAGGGAACCTTCACATTCAAAGAAGCGTTGGAAAGCGTAAAACATGCTTCAGAATTTCAAAAAGCTGGGGCAATAGCATGCTTCATAGGTGTAGTTCGAAACCAAACCCCCACAGGTGAAAAAGTTTTAGGGCTGGAAATAGAGGCCTACGAAGAAAAGGCAAACGAAACCTTGGAGGAAATATGTAAGCAACTAGAGAAAAGCGAAGGCATAATAGATGTACAAATCCATCACTTCACAGGAAAATTCAAGCCTGGTGAGGAACTAGTCTATATTCTCGTGGCAGGAGAGCACCGCCAAGAAACCTTTCAAACCTTAAAGGAAACGGTGGAGCGTTATAAAAAGGAAGTGCCAATTTTCAAAAAAGAATACATAATCACAGATAAAGGCGAGAAACAGTCCTATTGGGTAAGCGAACAAGACATAACGTGAATGGATTAACCTCTCTCTTTCTCACGGTTAGGGTAGAAAAAGCTTATCTTTATAAAAGAAATGTGGAGTTTAGCTGACTACGTTGACTATTTTCTTTCTTAGCTTAATAGCAGCCACTGCGACGACTATGGCGATTGTTGCTCCGATGAGGATAAGCAACAGTTCGGGGGTTACCAACTGTGGGATCGGTGGAGCTGATGCCAAGCCAATAGTCGGGTCGTGTTCTAAAGTGTAGTTACCGAAGTATGGATAGCAGAGGAACAGCCTTAGGTGTCCGCCCGCGGCAATATATGATGCTGTGACATTCACATAATCGACGGTGCTTCCATTTTCATCTAAGAGCCTTGCCCAAGGTACGAACTCGAGGAAACCAGCCAAGGTCCTCTCTTTTCTTGCAAAGCGGATTCTGAAATGTTTTCTGAAACGGTTAGTTAGTTGGAAAGGCCTCTCATCCTCATCTTGGTTAGCTGTTTTGTTTTCATTCACTGGACAGTATTCGTTGTTCACCATTGCGCCTTGCATTTGAGACATTGATTCAACGTTGTTCGTGTTTTGAAGCTCCCCTTCTGCTTGGCTCAAGTCCTCGATTCTTATGGACGCCAGGTTTACCCATAGGGCAAGCCCTGTCTTGTGGGGTGGCACGTTGATTTCATATTTTTCTTTCAGTTCTTCCAAGAATGGTTTGAGTTTATCTATGTTCCACTCCCAATTTTTTACGATAAAGTCGAATTTCAACTGTCCAGCTGCTACAGTGTAGCTGTGGTCCTCGTCAATGATTTCTGTTGCGTTAGTAGTGTAGAACCTACAGCGGATTTGTATGTTGCCCTCTGCAAATTTGAACTTTGGCATTGGCACATTTTTCAATGTGAAGTTAAAGGACCAGTAAGAAACATTGCCTTTGGTCACTAGTTCTGGGGGTTCAAGCTCCCAGGAGCCGCCGCTGAATGGTAGGAAAGCTGGATGCAAGCCATAAACGCCTATAACATGTTGTCTCATGTATTTCATTCTCTCCATGATTCTTTGCCGTAGTTGAGAGTGCATTCGACCCATTTTGGGGCCGATAAATCTTTCTTCTAGTCTTTCCATGATTCTTGGCCCGTCTGCGTGATGACGTCTAACATAATGTGGCACGTCGAAGGTTAGGTATTCGATTACTCCTTTGAATTTTAGCACGTATACTTGGCTTGAATCGTTTGTGTACCACCATATTAAAATGGGTTTTTTCCCGCCTGCTGGAAATAGGAGCGTTATCAACGGTGTCTCAAACTTGTACCATACGCCTTCTCTTTTTGGCTGCACAGGCTGGTTTTGGGCGTTATTTGGTAAGTCCTCGTCTGCATTTGCATTATTGATTAGTACGCCTGTTGAGAACAAAGACAGCAATAAAGCTAAACTCAAAGCTAATATTTGTTTTTTCCTAATTTTCACGGTTTTTCACCGATAATAACTGTGTAAAATGGCTTATTAAGAAAATCGCTTCGAAAAAAACCGAATTTACGCTTTCCATAGTTCTAGAAATCTCGAACTTTTATGAAAAACGGCCGAGTACAAATAGCACTGTCATGTTTATGTATACAGCTGTTAGGCTAATGATGATAGCTTTGTCGAGTCTTAAACCTTTTCCGAAGCAAAAGGCTGCGGAAACCAGCAGTAAGCTCCAAATTTGTAAGACCATTAGAATGCCCTGCATAATTGTATTCAGCGCCATTGCGTCTAGATTTGATAAAACAGTTGGGATTGTTAGATATATATAGGGGTAAGCAGCCATGGGAATTGCTGCTATGCCTATGCAGGCGAGAAGTTGCAGTTCGTTTCCAACTCGCTTGTAGAGAAGGAAGGAAAAAAACTCCGCAAACAGAAATAGGCCTAGCCAGTTGAAAACAAACAACAAGGCTATGGTTGTGAAGCTGCGGAAAGAATATGGAAAATAAAAGAACAGTGCTGGGTCCAGCTTGGCGTAAGCTGAACCGTAAGCGCCTAGAAGCAGTATAACCAGCGAGAAGGGTAAAAATCTTAGAGGTTTTACAGTTTTTGCAAAAACGGGTGAGAGAAAGAGCCATCTTCCTAAACGGTGACTAAAGGTTTCGCTTATCTCGAGGGTTGCGGGGATGTTTCCCTCTTTTAAGATTCTGTAAAGCGCTCGTCCGCGATCGTTAAGCCTGTACTTTCGTTGCTTGTCCTGGGTTATAAAGTCGGAAAGCATGTCTAAATGGTAATATACCGTGCCTACGCCTAAGCCTAAGGTTTCTTTCAGCTCCTTAAATCCAATTTTCTCTTGATTACCTAAAATTTCAATTATCTTTCTACGCGTTGGATCTCTAAGCAATGTGTAATATTTTGACAAGCTTTCCATTTTCATACCAGCCCAGGTAACTCTAAAGTTTGCAGGGAACTAAGTAATATGGGTTTGTAGTCTGAACATGCGCAGTTTAGACTACTTCCTTGTATACTGGGTGGCCCTTAAACCTCAAAATCGTTTCGGACTTTTCGAATGTTCCGCTGGGCAATCGTACACAAAGGGAGTTCACTATGGCTCCGTCTGGAATGAAACGTACTCCATCTAGGAGTTCACCTTTGGTTACACCTGACGCTGCGAAAACCAGCTCGTTGCCCTTAGCCAGCTCCTCCTCATAATAGGTTTTCTCCACGTCTACGCCTGCTGCTTTAAGCCTTTCCAGCCTCTGCGGATCATCCGTTTCGCCCTGCCAAACCTTAACCAGCATGGTTCCTCCTAAGCACTTAACTGCCGTTGCGCCGATTGTAGCTTCTGGGCCTGCTCCGGCCCCAATTAACAAGTCAACACCTGAGTTTGGAATACAAGTAACCACGGAGGCAGCGATATCCCCGTCGGGAATCAGAATGATTCGCACTCCCAAATCTCTCAGCGTCTTCAAGATCTGCCTATGCCGTTCCCTTTCAAGCATGATCACCGTGAGATTGCTAAGGCGCTTACCTTTCTGTCCAGCCACTGTTTCCACAATTTCTTGGATGGACATGTTAAGCGAAAGCTTCCCTTTCGAGTGCCAGTCAGTGGCTACCTTAAAATAATATCCGTCATCCGGAAGCACTTGTAGACAGCCTTTAGGCGCACAAGCCAAAGCCGAAATCGCGTCTTTCCTTCCCTTACTGACAGCAGTTGTGCCGTCAACCGGGTCTATAACAAACTCCACTTTGGGCCCGCGGCCGGTTCCAACTTTTTCCCTGTGACTAAACGCTGGAGCATCATCCTTAGGACCTTCACAACAGATTATTTCGCCGTCCACATCCATTTGAGCAAAGATAGCTCTAGAAAACTCAACGGCCTTTCGGTCAACAATTTCCTTGTTTCCCTGCCCAATGTGGAGGGCTGCACCTACAGCTGCGGCTATGGTAATTCTCGTTAAAGAAGGCGCTAAAGCCCTTAACGAAACCAACAAATTACACCTTTCTCAAAATTCTTAAGAGTGTTCAGTGTATTTTGCTTTATCGCTTCTTTCACAGTGAAGCTGCAAGCTCCTTCACCTTCTGCTTTATCTGCTGGAACACCTTTTCAGCGCCTCCTTTGGGCAGAAAATAAGGGTCTTCGATATTCCATACGACTATTTTGGCTTCGCATTCAGGGCACATTTTCAGAAGTACATGACGGTGTTGAGGTTCCATAGCCACAATAAGCTCGTATTTGCGAAGATTTTTCATGTCTAAACCTTCGGGAGTAGATTTGAGGTATTTAACCGCGTTTTCCCTGGCTAAAAACTCTTTGGCGACTTCTGAAATGGGAATTACTGGGTTGGTTCCCGCGGAATCTGCTTCGACTTCTGGCTTGAACTTTTTCATTAGGGCTTCTGCTACTGGGCTACGATAGGCGTTGCCGGAGCATACGAACAGAATTTCCAATTCTCGATTCCCTTTCCTTGTGCATACCTTTATTGCTTCTCCTATAAAGCTTACATATGCGCTGAGACAACGCTTTTAAACATCGTCAGAAACTTCTCTTCGAAGGTGAGACGTTTGCCTTATTGCTGGAAGTGTGGAGCAAAGCTGAAGGAAAACGAAAAGTTCTGTCCCTCCTGCGGGACTTCTGTTGTTAAGGTTATTCAAGAGGAGTTCTCGGTTTCCGCTGACAATCTCATCGAGAAAGTTAAAGAACTCCTTCACGAAGGAAACGTAACCAGGATAATTGTTAAAGACGAGAAAGGGGAATCCTTGCTTGAAATTCCCGTAACTGTGGGAGTTGTCGGCGTCCTTGTTGCGCCTTGGCTCGCAGCATTGGGCGTAATAGCTGCTCTAGCCACCAACTGCACCATAGTCGTCGAAAGAAGAGAATAGCAAAATGGGATCCGTAGAATTTGCGCTTCTAGCAATCACTTCGGTCATAGCCGTAATGAATCCCACAAGCACTGTAGCGATCTACCTCGCTCTAACAAGAGAAATAAGCCCTGAAGAACGGCAAAGAATAGCAATGAAATCTATGAAAATAGCCTTTATGGTACTGGCCTTCTTCGCGTTCACAGGACAGCTTGTTTTCTTAATTTTTCACATAACCTTTGCTGCCTTCAAAATCGCCGGCGGAATCCTCTTGGTAGTATCTGCGTTCAAAATGCTTCACCCTAAACGGGAGGAGTATCCCTCAGAAGAACTTGAAGATATTGCCACGATACCCTTAGCGTTTCCGCTTACAGCGGGACCAGGAACAATAACAACAGTAATTCTTCTCGTTTCCGAAGCCAACAACCTACTAGAGGCTTCGCTCGTTTTTGTAGGGATTTCAGCGGGAATCGCAGCCTCATACATAGGAATGAAATATGCACCAAAAATATTCAGTTTCCTACACGAAGAAGGCCTCCGGGTAATAACAAAACTCATGTCAATAATTGTACTAGCTATAGCAATACAATTCATAACAAGCGGAATAGCAGAAACTATACCCCAAATCCTAAACACCCAATAACGCTTTCACAAAGAAAAAGGCGCGGGGTGCGGGATTTAAACCGACGGTTAAACCAAAGTGTTTGAGTGTTAGGGTTTATAACTTTCTAGTTTCTAATGGTCCTTGCTGTCTTAGAGAGATTTACGAAGCGTTGGGTGAATCTTCTAGTCGTGTTGATGATTGTTTAAGACGTTTGTGGAAGAGGGGTTTGATTTTGAGGACTCGTGAGCCTACGTTTGAGTTTGAGACTAAGAGTAGGGGTCGTGGCGGTGTTGTTGGCTATACTAGGGCTATTAACTATTATGCTGTGAATGATGGTCGTGAGTTGCCAGCGGATTTTGTTAGGTATGAGGATAGGAAGAAGGATGGTAGAAGCAGGGACGTTGAGAGTAAAGCGAGCAAGATTCTTAACTTTTTGCAGTCTAACAAGGATAAGGCTTTCTATAGCAGCGACATTGCCAAAGAGTTAGGCGTTAAGTCATGCGACATCATGGCTAATGTTAGGCGTTTCGAAAGGAAAGGCCTAGTTTATGTCCGAGGCTACCAATCTCATGATAACCGCAGCCCATTCAAGAAAGGCTACATCATAACTTGGATTGATCAGGACAAGGCTAGAGACCAAGCGGTGAAAGAAGCTTTTGAGAGAACAAACAAGGTGCTGACTGAAAATCCTACAAGCAACACTATTCATGAGAGGATTAGGCTGATTAGAGATCAGTTGTTGACAACGAATGAATTGTTGTCGCTAACTTACTTCAAAAACTTGTTGAACTGTCCTATTGATCAGGTTAAACGGGCAATTAGAAGAGCAAAGCAGCTCTATCCAGACATTAAGGAAGTGAAAATCTTCGATAAATTCGCCTATTATTATCTAGATAGCATGAAACCTGAGGATTTGAAGGCTAACATTGAGATGAAGAAGAACTACATAAGAATTAGGTTTGGTAGGGATAATTGTATTGGGCATAACTGGGAAGCCTGTGTCGAATGGTTCATTGACAAGTTCACTGAAGGAGCAGAATTTGTCAAGCAGAATCATAGAAGAAACATGGATCCCAGAAGAATAACATTACACTTATTGAAGCCTGTAGGAGACAGAAAACAGAACGCAGAAGTTGACAGAGTCTGGAAAGTAACACCGGGACTATTCAGCCCAACAATAACCTATGTCTTGGAATGTAAATGGAGCATAGTAACAAGAAAAGACCTCGACGAATTCCTAGAAGTCTTAAAATGGTCAACAGACTTCGGAGTAGACACCGAAAACGGCAGAGAACTAAAGAAAGGCGTTGTACCAGTATTCGCTGCCGGAACCTACAATCCAAAAGAAAAAGTCGGAGTGAATGGACACAAGATAATGCTTGCACAATATGCGTCGACGAATGAACATCAAATTTATTGAGAACCGTAGAATTTCAATAAAAATAAGAGAGCACGGTCTCCCGAAAGAAGTAAGAGCATTGATTATAGCGTGCGCCAAAATTAGAATCATTTACTAGTTACTTTTGTTGAGCCAGAGGCGACAATTGAATGTTGTATTTTGCGACTTCGTGAATCAACTAGGTCCTTAAATGTTTTTTCATTTTTGAGATGATGATACGCATAAATTGGGTCACATACTTGAATCTTGAAACGCATATACAATTTCTCTTGGAAATTAA
>ENA-OSAI01000304-OSAI01000304.1-marine-sediment-metagenome-genome-assembly--contig:-NODE-304-length-22922-cov-13.696200_pt1 | contig 22922 bp, 13 predicted proteins | sample MGYA00237871_ERZ529316 | MGnify/ENA primary metagenome ERZ529316 (study PRJEB26369, sample SAMN03142814) | marine sediment metagenome | biome: marine; feature: borehole; material: sediment...
CACCTTTGGACGTCCAGGCCTCTTTTCCTTTTTACATACATTTTAGGACATTACCCTCCAACCGGATTAGGGGGCTAGCTAGGACCCAGGAACAGTTCCGCAAGGTGAGCTGGGATTGTCTGATATCCTTTGCCGGCAGCCGGTACAGCGTCCCCCACCAGTACGCGGGGAAACAGGTTTGGGTTCGCACCTCCCAGGGAGAGAGGCTCGAGGTTTATGATCAGCAGGGTCGACTTATCGCCAGGCACCAGCTGAGTCGTCAAAAGGGAGTAACCGTCCTGGTAAGGGCTCATTACAAGGGCCTTCGCCGGGAAGCACCTAAGACACGGGTTCTCTTAGAACGAGCCTTCCTGGCACGATTCCCGGACCACGGATGGTTCTTGGAAAAGCTCGCCGCCCAGCAGAAGATGAATCCCGTCTCTCACCTGAGACCTATCCTGGAGATGGCTGACAACTACCCGAAGGAGGCGATGTGCAAGGCGTTTTCCCTTGCTCTGGAGTACAACACCTTTTCCCATCGATTCATCAACGGGGCCCCACCCCCATGGTGGGACTGCCCGAGATAGCCGTTACGTGCAACCTTACCGTTTACCGGAAGCTTCTTCAAGGGGGTAAGCTAGTATGACCGAGGTTGAACGCCTCAAAGCCCAGCTGAAACGGCTCTCTCTACATACCATGGCGGCCATCTTCGAGGAGGAGGCCAAGAAAGCGGCCAAGAGCCAGACAAGCTACACCGCGTTCCTGGGTCGCCTCCTGGATGAGGAGATTGCGGCCAAAACGGACCGGTCGATCAACGCCAGGATCGCCAAAGCCCGGTTCCCGGCCATCAAGACCCTGGAGGGATTTGATTTCAGCTTTCAGCCCGGCCTATCGGCGGTCCGGGTGAAGGAACTCGCCGAGCTCGGGTTCCTAGACCGTGCCGAGAACGTAGTTTTCTGCGGTCCTCCTGGTGTGGGGAAATCGCATCTGGCTATTGCTCTGGGACTCAAGGCCTGTGCGGCCAGGAAACGGGTACTTTTTGTCCAAACTGCTGCGCTCCTGGACCAGCTCGTAGCCGCTACGGTTGACCGGTCCCTGGGAACCAGGCTGGATGTCCTGGCCAGACTCGACCTCCTCATCTGCGACGAACTCGGATACATGCCTATGGACGCTGAACGGGCAAACCTGTTCTTTCAGCTTGTTAGCCGCCGATATGAAAAGGGACCCATCATCTTGACCACCAACAAGCCCTTTGACCAATGGGGCGAGGTGTTCGGCGATGACGTCATAGCCTCCGCTATTTTGGACCGGCTCCTTCATCACAGCCATATCTTTGCTATCAACGGTTCCAGCTATCGCATCAAGGATAAGCTCCTACAACTTGACCGCGAGCAGAAGTAATTATCGTCTTATTCCACGGGCGCAGGAAAAGACGGTACCTGGTGGCGAAGTTACCCGTACGTTTCATTGATGACCGTGATTATTCATTCACTGGGTAGGTGGGTCAATTTTAAGAGAGAAACCCGGGCCAATTTTAAGTGAGAATCTACAGTCCCACGGGTTCCCTCATTACCGCCACGCAGAGTATTGACAGCACAATAGGCGGTGGACTATAGTCGAGGGCGGAGGAAGGGGGCAAATACCATGAGGTGTATTATTGGGCAGAAGGTTGTTCTCTAGGCGTACGCAGTAGTCGTCTTTTTCCTGGGGATATTGAGGGTGCCCAGTCGCAAAGTCGGGCCGGAGGGAACGTGGGCGATCAGCTACCAGCCGATATGGAAGGTAGTGGGAGACAGTGTTATTAACGGGTCGCGGACGTTCCTCGAAGTTGACCTGGCGAGACTGGGCGTTGAGCTTGTTGTGGTGACAATCATAGCGTTGGTACTGTATGTGACTCTGGACGACAGTAAGTCCAGGTGATGGATCGGTCCTAATGCGCTTCCCGGGTTAGGAAGCGCCTTCTTGTTTCTTTGGGCTTCGGCGAAAGGCCCCTCCCCTGCCCGAGCTTATACTTCACCCGGCAGGAACCTGTAGCCCCACATCTCTGTTATGGCCCTCTGCGCGACGAAAGACGTAACGTCGCCGCTGTCTAATGGAGGTGCAACCTCCACTACGTCCATGCCTATCAACGGCAGGCGGGCAAAGGCCCTGAGGAATTCCAGCATGTCTCTTGAGGTGAACCCGCCGGCCTTCGGCGTGCCTGTGCCGGGGGCAAGCCCCGGCTCCAGGAAATCGATGTCCAGGGTTATGTATACGTGCTTGACTAGCTCAAGTTTTTCGCAGATCTCTTGAGCTACCTGCTCGACCCCACGGCGGTGAACCTCGCGGGCCGTGTAGATGTTGGGCCACTTGTCCTTCAGGAACTCCAGTTCCTGCACTTCAAAGGAACGTATGCCGACGAAATGGATGTTCTCCAGCTCAATGTTGGGAAACTCTATGGCTCGCCGGTGGGTGCACCCATGGGAAAGGGAGTTGCCCTCGAGTTCCTCGCACAGGTCGAGGTGGGCATCAAGGTGAATGATGCCGATGGGCCCCTGATACACCCTGCTGGCAGCCTTGAGGATCGGGATAGTTATCGAATGGTCACCACCAAGGAAGAAGGGCAGGGTCCTACCGAAGAGCTCAACCGCAGCTGCTTCTACTTTGGAAAAGTATGCCTGCTGGGACAGCCCTCCCACCTCTACGTCGCCTAGGTCGAGCACCCTTATGCCGGTGAGTAGTTCACCATCTTCGGTTGTGGGGGGGATGTGATAGGAGACATCGCGGACCCGAGCTGGCCCCTGGGAGGCGCCCTTACGATAGGAGACGGCACCGTCAAAGGGAACGCCGAGGATCACGACGTCCGCTTCGGCCACGGCAAGCGCTGGGTTATTCAGTCCTCCCCAGAGTGACCTGTCAGCACATACTTCAAACATGAGTTCCACCACCCCTGGATTATCTTTTAATGCGATGACCCTCTCGCCGTCCTTCTGGGCCTGCTTCCCCCGAGCGGCGGGCAAATGCAATGAGCGGGCCGGCTATATCACACCTGCTGCCGCCTGGCCTGGACCTCACGCTGCAGGCGTGCCAGCACCGTATCGACGCGGAGCTTACCCCTGCGCACCTTCATGCTGTTCGCCAGGCGGTGCGCGGCGTTGACAGCTGCACGCCCCAGAATGCGTGGCACCAACAAGTGGGCCTTGTCACCAACACTGGGCACCTGACAATCGAAAAGTAGCTCGTCGCGGATTGACCTGAGGACATCCGTCGGCAGGTCGTTTGCAGAGATATACTCGCGTCGTTCGACTAGCGACTTGACCTCGCGCAGGACGGGCCAGAAGAGCGCTCCATCCCCGGCGAATCACGCGCGGGCCTCAAGAAGGCTGCGGATACTAGGGAGTTGAGTATCTCATGTGCCCGCGCGGGTCGTACGTTCACGCGTTTGGTTCGATTTGCCGAGAGGTAGGGGTTAAACTCCTGCCCGGCTATCCGCTTGAGTCGAAGTAAAGGAGGTCAACCTCGAGGTTCAAGAGAGCGGCCACGGAGAAGAACACGTCTCTCTGTAACGGCTCCCCGGCCTCAAGCAGGAAGTCCATGGCCCGGTACAGCTGCTGTACCGGCACCTCCTCAAGCCCGCTGATGAACACGTCATCCTTTACCCATTCCTCTACCGCTAGTTTACTCGAAGGTGCCAGGGCACGGTTGACCACCAGCGCGAAGATGGCCCTCTCTACCGGCACCTGGAACTTGCGGTCTTCTAGCATCTTCTCCAGTGTAGACTTAATCCCCATCTCCCGTTTTGCACGTTCCTTGACGCCCCAAACCCTTGAAAATGAAGGGTTCTTGTTCCTCAGAACACCCGATCTTCACTAGTGACTGTTGAACTTCGTCTTCCTGGCGGACCATTGGGGCAGTCGGAGCAGAGTAGGACGCGCTCCTCCTGCCACCTGACCTCCCGTCTGGAAGAGTTGTGGTATAGAAGAGCCCAGTTCCCGGAATACCTACCGTGGCCCGCTTGCTCCTCGGGCCGATGGTGAACTTCGCCCCGTGCGACCCAAACGAGAGGGATCCGTCCTACTTACTCAAATTCAGGGTCACTCCAGGTACAATATTGACTCGTCTCCAAAGAGGGAAGCTCATGGCCTACCTCGCTTTGAAGCTGGTTGATTGACTTCACGGAGCATGATCAGCTCTTGGTCAAGGCCGTGGCGTAGCACATCCAACCGCCTGGATACCGCGACCAGGTGGTCCGCGGATATTGGGCTAAGACGGAACGGGAATAGGCTCGTGGAATCAAGGACCGTTCTCAGAGCCACAGAACCGCTGGGATGAGCGTGCAAGAAGGCCTCGGCCAACCATACGATAAGCTGCGCATTATTTATAGCGCGTGATATGCCCTGGGTATAGATGCCTTTTTCCGACGTTTCCTTCAGCACCCCCCAATCAACGAAGCTGCGCAGCACCCGTCGTGCTGCCCTGGAGACCGTGTCGCGTTCCCCATAGCGCTCCCGCACGCGGCGCTGTACCTGGCTGGCTGCAGCCGTTCCCTGGAGCCTGAGCAGTCGTCCCACATGGGCTGCTACAGCCCCCCAGAATGGATAAACCGCCATTGCCATGCCCCAGTGGACCGCCATATGATCCTCACGCGGCAGGCTTGAAAGAAGCTCCAAGCCGTCGCGCTGAAGGGAATGAAGGTCGCTCGGGGCACGGACCCATATCTTCATCAGGATGCTGATCGCCTTTTCCCGATTGCCGCGTTTGGCATTCCCTCCGACAGACAGCTTGTCTTCAAGCAGCTCATGGAGGGCGCTGTAGATGGATGCCTTGTCGTTTCCAGTAACCACCAGGCTGGCCGTTTTTTCCAGCCACTCAAGGCGGATGCGTTGGCTGAAACCGATGTGGGTCATGCGACTGTTCATCGGTCCCTCCTATCGATCTGGACAAAAGGAACGAGCAGTTCCTCGACACTTATGCCTCCATGGCCGACGCGACGTTCCGACTCCCGCACAAAGGCGGCCCGGTTCGGGGCGATGAGGGCAAAGTACTCCTCTGGCAAGCCGACCGGCGGCCACTCCAGGGACTCAGGGAATCGCTCCTTGATTTGAGCCCGTAGCAACGGGTCGGAGTAGACGCGAACGCGCTCCCCGCGCAGGTCCGCGACCGCTCCTTCGGCAGGCCGCCCTACGCCTTTCGCCTCGATGTTGCCGTGGTCCGAGGCAAGATAGACCCGGAAGCGGCTATCATCGAGAAGGCCAAGAAGGTTCAGCATGAAGCCCTGCTTAGCCCAATGCCTAACCTGGTTGTACATGCCCGCCGCGCCCAGCTCCATGCCGTGCATGATCCGGTCGACCTTGTCGATAACCAGACCGACGACACGTAGCCTGGGCCCGGCCAGTAGTTCGGAGACCTGGTCCAGGTCCTCGTCACCCAGATCCTTGGCATAAGCTACCTCATGTTGGGTCAGCCCTTGGTCTACCCAGAACTGCCTCCAAAGGCCCGGCTCATTGTCTGTGATATGGATGCTCGCCGGGAAATAGATCGGCGGCTTTCCGGCAAAGGCAGCCTGCCGGGAAACGGAGGTGATGGTGGGAATCCAGGCGAAAACGGCATTCTCGCGGAAGCGCAGCTTCGAATCCTGCTCCCCGAGCACCTCGCGCAAGACGATCCATTGGTCCAGGGAAAGGCCGTCTACCAGGAGGAAAGCGACCTTCGTGCGCCGGTCATCTCCGATGCTTCGTGCGAGGAACCGCGGGATGTGATGCAGCATCACCGGCGGCGCGGGCGGAAGGTTGATCAGGCTGGCGTAGCGCTTTAGCACCCAGGCGGTGAGCGCCGAATCGATCCGGCGTCTCAATGCCTCCAGACGCTCCCTGTATTCTTCTGGCAGGGTGGCGTCTGACTCCAGCTCCAAGGCGACGAGCTCCGCCCACCGGTAGGCGAAATGGAACCACTCCCCGTGACGTGTCTCCACCGTGGGGAGCGCCTTCTCGATGGAATCCAGCAGCCCGTCCATACGACGGCGACGGTTTTCCTCCGGGGACACTTTGATGCCATAGGCTGCCCAGGTCTTGGCGAGCGTCTCGGCATGCTCGTGGGGAACAGGTTGGAGCAGGCCCCCGAGAAAGAGGTTGTCGATGTAAACGCGAACGTCGTCGTGGTCGAAAGGCAGCACCGATGGTCCCGCGAATTCAAACCCGTAGTCTGGCGTGTCCTCGTGGACGGCATCGTCCTGTCGCGCAACCATGCGATCCAGGAATACCGGCCAACGCTCCTGCAGGAACGCAAAGAATGCCTCGCGATCCGGGATGATGGTCTCCAGCGGCCAATCCTCGAACAGGCCATTCTGGCGAAGCACCTGGATAAAGCGCTTGTCGAGAATGGTCGGGATTCGTTGCCCGCGGTAATGGCGGCGCAGCAATACCCGGAGCAGGTCGGCTGGCTGCTTGATGAGCTCGGGCGCGATCTCGAACACATGACGAAGGACGAACTCCTTCGTGGCGTTGTCCCCGAGCTGCCCCGGCGCATAGTTTGCCTGCGCCTCGTACAGGGCGTCGAGATCAGCCCGATCAAGTGCCGCGACCACGGGATAGCTGAGATTGGGAAAGAGATCACCCAGGTTGAAAGAGAGCTTGCGACCGGCCTGCAGCAGGTCATAGGGCAAGGCATCTAGATCGCTCGACGGCGATCTCAGCACCACCACCAGATCGGTCTCTTCACCACGGTCCCAACGGGAGCGGAACTTGGATTCGTAGACATAGCGGAAGGCGACATGATCCTCGAAGGGGATCAGCTCAAAGCCCCGCTCCCGGATCCCTTCGAGTACGCCCTCTTCGAGGAGCAGGCCGTCTGGATCCGCAACCAGGGTAAGCCGGGCTACCTGGGGAGTGAACTCACTCAGGATCTGGTCACGCCAACTACCCATGGTTACCTCCCTCCACGCGGACGAGAAGCAGGGGGACCATTTCCGGTAAGGTCTGGGCCCTGCGCTCGAGTTGCTCCCTGAAGCGTTGTTCCTCCTGTTCCAAGAGATTTAGGCGATGGTTACGGACCTGGGGCAAGCCGATGCGTTCGATGGCTTTGCGCCGCGCAGCGAAGGCGTACTCACCCTTCTCACGCTCCCGCGCAAGGCGCTCCCGGTGAGCCTGTACCAGCGCGTCGTAGACTGTCTTGCCGTGTTGTTCTGCCGCATTCCGGAGTCGCTCGAAGGCTTCACGAGAGGTTTCGATGTCCAAATGCCTGAGGATCGTGGGCAGAGTGGTCAGCAGTTGATCCCAGATGTGCCGGGCAGTCGGAGCGAACACCCGGCCGTCGTCGGCCAGGAACAAGGGCATGATCCGACGGCGGTTCCAGTCGGCGCTCGAGATCGAGATTCGCCAGAGCGACCAGAAACCCATGATCTCCGGCGCAAGGCCAGGAAGCGTGATGACCGGTACCGGTTGTCCCGGGCCAAAGGGAGGGAGGCGCATGGCCAAGCCGCGCACCTTGGGATCTTCCAACGTCACATGACGGGTCGTGAGCTTCTCTTCAGCCTCCTTGCTGGTGAAGACAACGCCGGTCAGGGTTTCACCGTCGGGCCAGGTGAGATTCCAGGCGCCGTTTTTCCTTTCCGCCTTGCCGCCGTGAGCCTGCAGGTAGCTTACCGTCATGCGCTCCACCCAATGCGGAAGTGGGTGGGCCAGCAGTCGCTGAGCCTCGCGAGGATCCAGGTCCTCTGTGGAACCGAGCACGGATGCGCTCTGCCGGGACTCCCGGGCCTGCTCCTGGATGCTCTTCACGACCTCGTCGACCTTCGTCTCCACCACATCAGGGTTGAGGATAGCTTCCACATACAGATCATCGAAGATCTGGCCCGCCTGGGCAGAGTCGAGCACGTCGCCGGTCTTGTCGATGCCGAACTCTTCGAAGATGACCGCCAGTTTCTCCTCCAGGACCTCGCGGACGCGGTGTTCGACCGAGTCCTCGAACACGAAGTTGATGGCGCGCACAGTGTGGGTCTGGCCGATACGGTCTACCCGGCCAATACGCTGTTCCAGACGCATCGGGTTCCAGGGAATGTCGTAATTAATGACCACGTGGCAGAACTGGAGGTTGAGACCCTCACCACCGGCGTCCGTTGAGATGAGGATGCGGGCGTCCTTGGCAAAAGCGTCCTGGACCTTCTTGCGCTCCTCCATGTCCATGGAGCCATTGAGGCACACTACCTCGAAGCCTCGCTCGGTCAGGAACTCGTACAGCATCTCCTGGGTCGGCACGAACTCGGTGAATACCAGCACCTTGAGATCCGGGTCGCCTTCCTCGGCCTGGAGCCGGTAGACCCAGTCCAACAGCGCTTCGGCCTTGGCGTCCGGGCCCTGCTCCTCGCAGCGGATGGCCGCTTCCAGGAGCAGCTTCACCTCGGCCCGTTCGTTCTTCAGGGCCTTGAGCCGGGTTTTGAGCAGGGTGTCCATCTGCTCCTGGCCGTCCAGGTCGGCCCAGTCCTCCTCGGAGACCATGGGGAAGAGTGTGAGCTGCTCCTGTGGCGCCTCGAGGGTTTCGAGGCGCCGCTCCAAGGTTGTGCGGATGGCGCGGGTGCTGGAGACCACCAGGCGCTGCATCAGGATCATGAGAAATCCAATGTAGCTGCGCTTCTCGCGCATGGCCTGGTTGTACCCTTCGCGCACGTATTCGGTGACGGCCTCGTAGAGCAGCCGTTGATCCCGGTGGCGCTCCTCCCACGAGACCGGCGCAAGCTCCGTGCGCCGGGGCTTGAAAAGCGGCTTACCCTCAGCGTCGATGGCGCGGCGCTTCTCCGTGCGGATAACGTAGGGCTGTACCCGCTCTTTTGTCACGCTGCTCACGTCGGGGAAGGCCTGGGCGTCGACCAGAGAGATCAGCCGGTGGAAGGCGTCGGTCTTGCCCTGGTGCGGCGTGGCCGAGAGCAAGAGCAGGTAGGGCGCAGCCTCGGCCAGCCCCTGGCCAAGCTTGTAGCGGGCCACCTGCTCCGTGCTCCCACCCAGGCGATGGGCCTCGTCCACGATGACCAGGTCCCAGCCGGCGGAGATCAGGTCCTCGAAGCGCTCCCGGTTGTACTCGGCCACCTGGGTCGTTGTCCATCCGCGGCGCTTGTCCAGGGGTTTGACCGAATCCATCGGCACGACCAGCTGGGAAAACAGGGTCCACGGGTTGCGGGCCACGGGTTGCACGTCATCTCTACCCGCGACTCGAGACTCGGGAGCTGAAGCGGCAGAAATGCGGCTTAGCGTTTTGATATCTTCGGGTAGGACAAGTTGGAAAGACTCGCTGAAGTGGGTCCGCATTTCGGCCACCCATTGAGTCACCAGGCCCTTCGGCGCGATGACCAGTGCCCGCTTGACTAAGCCCCGGAGCTTGAGCTCTCGCATGATGAGACCTGCCTCGATGGTCTTGCCGAGGCCCACTTCATCTGCCAGGAGATAGCGCACGCGGTCGCTGGAAATGGCCCTGGAGAGCGCCCGAACCTGATGCGGCAACGGGATGACGGACGATTCGATGGGCGCAAGCAGAACATCCTGGGTCAGCGCATCGGCGACCCGCGCCGCCGCAGCGAGATAAACGATCTCGTCCACGGTGCCGACACTCGCTTCGGACACGGGCCGGAGGCGCGCTGCGGGCAACCGCACGACGATATCCTTACCCGGCAACCAGACGCGGCAGACGGTCTCGCCCCAGAGCGTCTGGGCCTCGATGACCCGGCCCAAGGTGCAATGCTCCGAGTCGTAGACCCAATCGCCGACACTCAGATCGTTTTGTTTTCTACCAAACCCGCTCAAGTACGAATCCCCGTGCATGCTCAAGAGTAGCCAAAGCAGACCGATTGACATCGATAATATTCCCAAAATCCCGGTCCTGACCGCGCACCCCGTTCCGGTGAAGCTCACTGATTACAGACTCAGCTGTATCCAACATAGACAGACACGCGTCAACAGTCTCCCTATATGAGCCTCGCGAAGACAAAAGGCATTGTTGATGCAAACACTGCAGGTAATGACGGTGAGATTGCTGTTCAGAGTAATCTGTAGATGTGGGTTGGGCACCAGAAAACAAGATCTGCGCATAGTCTGAGCCAAGACTCTCGTCCGCTCGAAGCGAGTCAAGTATGTCAAACCGGTAGGCCATATCCAGGAAAGGCACTCTGAACTCCGACAAGGCATGTGGGCAATAATACCACTTAGCTCTCCGGCTTATCTCGTCATCTTCCAGTTCCTGAAACTTAGCCGGTGTGAACGACCGTACGTTAAGCCAGGTTCCAGAAGCAATCGCATCTACACGTGCAGCAGCAAGGCAGAGCATTTGGTGGCTGCAGTAACCAACAACCACGCTCTTTCCTTGAAGTTTCAGCCCAGAACACAACACTAGCAAATTACCGACCCACATTGGATCATCTACGAGATATTGATTCCCGGGATGTTCTGGAACGATGTATACTCCACTTACGTCCCATTCTTCGGCGGCATTGATCACCATCTCAACTTGATCTTCGAATCGAAGGGCTTCCCCAGAAAGGCATATCGTTGCTAAGCGTGGCCTATCTGTGACCACATTCGCCGCTTCGCTGATTATAGTTTCCTGTACCGCCAACCAATCTTCATCAACGCGTTCAGCATAAAGACCGGGAACAATGAACCTGTCCGCCAGTGCAGAGTCGTTCAAAGACAGAAGTTGCCTCAACAAAGCAACGAGTACAGGACCTCCCCCAAGCATGCTAGTGTCGAAATCCTCAGGCCAATAGTCATGGTTGACAAGACGACGGTGAGTCGCACGAGGGTCATAGAACTGTGGATCCACCAGATTCCGTCCATTCATCTCGACGATTTGCGAGCCTAACCGCTGAATCTGCTCACTGGTCAAATCGCGCGGACTTAATACAACTGTGCCGCCCCCCCAGCGACTGATTAGGTGTCTGCAATGTTCCATCATTCCGTAACCGAACTGAAGATAGAGGTCCATGTGTTTCACCCCCTATTCTGTCTCTGTGTTTAGTGACTCGCGCATCGAGTCAAACCACTGTTTCGCAATAGCTGCGGTAGGAGGGCGACGCGATGGGTACTTGGACATTAGCACGATGATGTATTTGGCCAAACGGTTGTCTGTGTCGCCATCGATCTGAAGCAAAGGAGGTATCATCTGCTCTGTACGTCGCAGTATGTCAAGGCGATCCCGCGCCCCGTCCACGAAAGGATGGCTACCCGTGAGGCATTCGTAGGCCACTACTCCTATTGCAAACAAATCTGTCCGGATATCGACCTTCTTTTTCAAATTACGGAACTGTTCAGGGGCAGCATAGCCCGCAGTGTGGGGACCGAAGTGCGCGTCTGTTGGAGTGATTGAAGTTTTCGCAAGATGCCGAGCGATTCCAAAGTCAAGTAGCTTGAAAGTGCCATCGTCACATATCATGATGTTCTCGGGCTTTATGTCACGGTGAACTATTCCCTCCTTCTCCATTGCCATTGCAGTTTCAAGTAAAGCTTCCATTAGGCTTAGTACTAATCTCGTTGACAGGCGTCCGCTAGTCTTGAGCTCTCTACGAAGCGTTACACCGTGAATGAATTCTTCTACGATGTATGTTATGTTCGTATCATTATGCTCAAAAGTGTCCCATTCATAAATCTGCGCAGTATTTGGAATGCTACAGCTAGTCACAATCTCAATTTCTCGTTCTATTCGTTTATCTGGTTGTGAAGAATAGGCAAGTTTGACGACTACATCACCGAATTCTTTATGGATTGCAGAAAAGACGATTTTTTGCCCTCCCTGAGCTAGCAGACTCAGGTTATGCAGTTTAGGAATTTTGGACTGAACCAGTTGTGCATCGATCACTTGCATGCGATTCTCCTTTCACCTGTATTGAGGCACCGACCGATCCACTCATTGAACATCCAAGAACCATATGACGCCGGAATGCAGGATTTCTGCGCACTTTGGAACCGGCGGACTCGGCTACCATTAAGCAAGAGGATACCTACACCGGTACGAAGAGAGCGTTCCGAAACAGAGCGAGTAGGCTTATTGATGGGTGACAGAACATAGGACTCCGACGCAAACCATCGGTTAAGTTCACCTTGTCTAAAAGCATCTGACCAATTCTTGATCTTGGCTTCCACAGCTACAATAGCACGCAACCCAAAAACCGATTTTAGTGGACGAGGCACCCATCGAGCTCTTGACCGAGTAATCATATTGGCGTCCAGGAGTCTTTCAATCGCCGCAAGAAGTCTTCTAGCATCAATCCCTAGTGTACTCATCAACGAGGCTGAGTCAGCCCCTCTGACCCTATAAAGGTGATGTAACACCTTCAACTCCAAAGGGGTTAATTGGCAACGGTACCGGCTCCATTGATTAAAGGTTTCCGGAACGTACTGTACGGCAACGAGATCTGGGAATCCTGTTTCCAGTTGGGGCTCATGAAAAATCGCTACCGCGCCCCGTCGCCATCGAAAGCAGGAAGGTATAAAGCTCTTGAAAGCTGCAAGTAATTCTTGCTCAGGGCCAGCCACACCATTACGTGTGACTAAGCCAATGTGAGAATCTCCCTTTATGAACTCAATTACCTCCATCACTCGCTATTCCCCCATCCTCGTGAGCGCCTGGTCGTACCACATGAGGAGCTTGGGGTCCTCCTGAAGGACGTTATCGGGGATCTTGCGCGCCACGGCGATGATGGTGGCGTAGTCCCGCTCCTGCCACGCCTTCTTGAAGCCGGCGCGGACGGCCTCGAGGCGGAAGACCTTCAGGCGCTTCTGCTTGGATTCCCGGTACTCCTCGAACTCGCGCAGCAGGGCCCGCTCGCGGAGCTTCTCCAGGTCGCCGGCCTTGTTCGGGTCCGGGACGTACCAGCGGTCCTTGGCCTTGGCCCGGAGGTGCTCGTCGTCCTTGGGCAGGTTGCGCAGCTCCTTGAAGTTGCTGGAGAGGTAGCTGTGGATCTGGCTCGGCACCTCGCCCTTGCCGTCGTAGCGGAGGAAGTTCTGCTCCAGCAGCTCGGAGAGCTCAAGCGGCTTTTCGTGCTTCTGCCAGCCGCCGATCTCCTTGAGGAACTGCGGGTGCAGCTCCTGGAAGGTCTGCGGCTTCCTGGTGAGCTGCTGCTTGAGCCATTGGATGGCGGAGGCCTCGTCGGTGACGAAGAGCTGGAGCTGCAGGACCTCCTTCACCTTCATGCGCTTCTTGTCGTACTCCGCCACCTGCTCGGGCAGGAAGTACATCCCGTCGCGCTCCGGGAAGCGCTGGGTAAGCCCGGCGTAGAACTCCGCGGCGGAGAGGGGCACGGTCACGCCACGCTGGACGTGGAACGCCACCATGCGGTCGAAGAGCAGGTAGTTCTGCCGCTCGGCGATAACTTCTGCCTTGCCGTCTTTCTCAATGAAGACTGGTAGTTGCTTCAGGTGAGTACGAATAAAATCCCAGACCCCTTCCTCTGTGCCGGCAGTTAGCTTGAAGCGTTCCTCAAGCCCGCCGTTGGGTTTGTAGGCAGAGATGATAAGGTCTTGTTTGGCTGCACCAGGACGGATATCAGCAAGTATTGTTGTAGAGCCTTTATCAAAGACATCTACCTGAGCTATTACGAATCCCGTTTCACCAATAGCGTTTTGGATTAGATTCCATACACTCGCTTGAGTGTTATGGAATTCAACGGTCATCCATCGTCCAGGCTTAAGAATACGGTAACATTCTCGAAAACAACTCCTCATTAACAATGAGTAATCATCGAACGTACGCTGTCTAGTTTCGTCAATAACAGCTTCTGGTCCCTCATTTGTTTTGATGCGCAGCCATCCCTCAAGAATAAGGTTCATCTCGCTATAAATTATATTTGCACCAAATGGGGGATCTGTATAAATATAATCCACCGAGTTGTCTGGAATAGTGTGGATCTCTGTAGTAGATTGCGTGGTGGTTACACAAATCGAAACGAGTTGTTCTTTTTGACGCTCCGCATTCTCAAGCTTTTTAAGTTTTCGGCTAAGTGTATCAAATATGTTTTTTTCCATTCGCACAATCGGCATGTAAAGGTTTCCTGACATGCCGCCACCACCGCCAAAATATCCTTGCCTTTCCGATATGACAGTGAATATCGATGTTAAGGTGGCCTTGCACAGATTGCGAATTTCAGTATTTGCTATTCTTGAAACTCGATCCCATAGATCCGAGAAAACAATGCGGTTTCGTGTCGAGAGGAATCGTGATATGTCGGTAATAGCCTTATCCCCAAGTTGGGCTAGCTTGGCTGAGTATCTAGTGGGATCAACCGGATCGGTAGGGAACCATGTCCGAATGTTAAGTTGTTCAATTTGTTTTGCGAGCTCGATATCAAACTCGTTAGGTGCGCGGTTTATTCTATTTCGACCAGTCCCTGCATTCACCCAAACTAAAGCTTTCTTTTTCCCTTCATATACGAGCACCCGTTCTACTCGTCTGACGTTAAGTTCTGCAGCACAGAAGGGGCATTGGAAACTCTTTCGTGTTTCTACCTTATTTCCGTGGTGAATAACCCCGTGTGGAAAAAATGGGAACTCGAAGACACATTCTGGACAGGTAAACACATCGGACCAAACGAAATAATTGACTCTTATGGGGTGCCCATTCTCTCTGCTTTCATATAGATAGCCCCATCGCTTCTCTGATTGTTCCAGAATTTCTTGCAATGTCTCAATGGCATTATGCCAGTCATGGCTTTTTGTGTTAACGCCAGCGATAAAAGTCGCAATAGGACAAAGATCCCCTATTATTGCATTCCTGCCACATTCTCTGGCAGCAACTCCTGTCATACCCGTGCCGCAGAACCCGTCAAAAACCAAATCACCTCTGCTAGTGTAATGCTCTATTAGTCGTTTTATTACATCGGGTGGTACTTTTGTATGGTATGGGTGGAATGAATAAACAGGATGTCGTTGTGAAGCGCGCATTTCACCAGAGAAAGGTTTCTTAGCGTAGATAGCATTCGGATCGTATGGCTTACTGTTATGCTTGATGAATTCCGCGATGAAGGGGTTGGGACACGCGGTGTAATACGGTGGATCGGAGAGGTTCAGGATGTCCTCGATCTCACCGTATGGGAAGCCGACCTCATCCTTCCAGCGCTGGAGCAGGTCCTTTCTTGAGTCCGCATAGCGCATGCGTTCGGCGAGCTCACGAAGGCGCGTCTCGTCGCCCATTGGCCATATCTCGACCGACTTCATCCGCTCGACGGCATCTTCCACCGTGGTGAACGGCATGCCGCCGAGCTTGGCGTGGAGTTCCTCCAGCCCTTCGCGCAGGAGGCCAAGGAAGTGCTCCCGCCGCGCCTCGTCGTTTTCAAAGGTCATCCCGAGGCATTCTACCGGACCGGAGTGTTGTGCGTTTTGGGTTTTACGTTCTGAGTTAAATAGGGAATCCTGCTTCATTTATACTTAGCTCCTTTATGCTGCGAACTTGATAGGTAGCGGATGAAGCCACCGATCAACCAACTAGCATCCCAAGCAAAGGCTGTCACAACTGGTTTTGGCCGATACATCCAGTATCCAGCATAACCATCTCGATTGTAGCCATCACCAACGACCACTCACCTCCCCTGATAAACCCCTGATAAAGTACATCGGAATGGAGGTGAGACGCGACTCCTTGTTAGGCAACGTATAGATTGAATACAAACACATTAACAATAATCTGCCTTAGTTCATCTTCCGGCGAGACAAAAACGAACCTCCATTCACCATCACCTTGTTGACCCTGGTCGCGCTTAAATTGAGGGTGTGCACGGAGCTCTCCTGGCACCTTTCTCAATAGCTCGGTGAATTTGGCACTGTGTTTGTTAAATATTAACAGAGCTGCCTTGCAGTCTCTCCATGTCAGATAGCTGAGTAGTTGATTTACAGCTCTAAGTAATTCTTTTGGTCCTTTCCATACTTTACATTCAGCCACAAAAGCAGCTCGATCTTTATCCTCTATTCGGATATCCGTCTTCCCACGTCTCCTGAAGGTCTCTCCAGTGGCACGTCCCTCATAATAACCATTAAGGTGAGCGAGATTATGTCTCTCAGTTCTTCTTCATTATGCACTGTATAAGTTCCTGGCGTAGCTTCAAAAGTACGTCCTACATGTCGAATCACAGAAAGAATGTGCTCGTAGTCTTGATCGCTAATTCCTGGTTCGGGCTTGAATCCACATTTTGGCGGAGGGGGCAAGGGCTTAACCAGCTTTCTCTTGATAGGAATATGTGAAACAACCGGAGCACCGCTACGCCTTTTCAAAGGAATACCTAAGAGGTCAACTATTCCGTCATGGGTCTTTAGTCTTTCCTTTCGAGTCCTAATTGCCTTTCGTATGTTTTCCGGCGCAGCTGCGTTAAACTGCTCAACTTGTCTTTTTTGGGCTTCCAAGTAAAATCTTATCTTCTCTAGCTCGCTTTCAAGGTTCTGCTTAATTCTTTCTGTGGGCTCATCGGTAGGTTGCTCAATAATAATGTCAAGATATCCTAGTCCTTGATGGTTGGGTTGCCTGACAATACCCTGTGGGAAAACCGACCGCCACTGATTAGGACGCAATTTCCAGAGCATTGGGTCACCCGAATATGGAATGCTCACAACCACTTTGATGCCAGAGACGTAGATAGGACCAGGATCACGAAATGGATTCCTTAACGGGTTGCCACTTACGTCAATTTTTACTTCATGTTGTTCCATCTCCATAGAGTCTTCATACAAGGTAAGCGGTTCAACATAAATTTCTGAATATATATGCTCAACAAGGTCTTCTTCGGGGATGGCGAGAAATTGATCTTTGGGGATTACGTCAACCTTAGCGGCTATTTGCCCATTGTGGTTCCTTAAAGTGTGGTCTAAGTCACCCTCGCAGAACAATAAGTTATCCCTTCTATACATTTGCTTAAATCCCCTGACTTTCTACTTAACGACCCTCAATTCCAGAGCTCCAGGCCCTGAACTACTCCAGTACGATTCGCACCTTGCCGGGATCGTTGCCCTTGGTGAGTTCATCGAGGTATTCCTCAAAGCGTTTCTTCATCTCCGCTGGTGTCGCGGGTGAGCCGCCCTGGAGAAGGGCAGCGCGCAGATCCTCGGTCTTCACTGTGACCTTGACAAGACCGGACAGCACCTCCTTCAGGGCGTGAATCAAATCCTGACCCAGCTCATCCGGCAGCTTCCGTTCCTTAAAGAAGTCGTCTACCAGCTTCCGGGGCTGGGGCTTAAGCAGGTCGAGGTTGCCGCGGGTGGTCGGGTCCTCCAAGTTGGCCAGTAGCGTCTGGGTCCAGTCGTCGAGGAGCTTGTCCAGCTCCGTGTCCAGTTGATCGAGCATCGTCGCCACCGGAGCCGTGGGCGGTTCCGCGTCCGGCTTGAAGTTGCAATGTGGGCAGACCGCAGAGGTGTCTAGGTCCTGCTCGGTAAGCCCGAAACAGCTCTTCAAGCCGGCCAGACGGTTCTGGAATTCGGTCAGGTGCTGGCGCGGCATTAGATCGATGGTGGACAACCTCGAGAGGGTCTTGAGCCGCTCGTCTCCCATCAGCGCGCTCTTGCGCTTGTCCTCGTTCACGCCCAGTCGGGCCCGGGTGTGCATAGCGAGATAGGCTTGCACGTATGCCGTCTTGAGGTCGGTTAGCTTGCGCAAGGTCTGCTGGCGGAAGGCGCTGGACGTGCGCTTGGCCGGATCGGAAACTTGCACGAGCACCGCGTCCCGCGTCGCCTTCATCCGCTCCACCCATTCGTGGTCCGCGGGCAGCACCGCCTCAGCGGTGGAGAGATAGGAGGCCACCGGGCCCAGGTCGCTTACGAGCTCCTGCAGGGACTCGATCTCCTCCAGGGCCTTCAGGCCGTCTTCGTGATTCTTCACCTCCTGTGCGTCGTAGCGGAAGTTCTTGAGCTTGCCGGGCGAGGAGTAGGCCTGAAGGGATTCCAGGAAGGTTTTGGTCTGGTCGAGTCGGTCGCGCAGCTGTGACGCTTCCTCCTTGGCGAGCAGGTTCCTGCCCCAGAACGGCAGGCCGCTTTGCAGACTCTGCTGGACCAGGACCAGCTTCTTCACCACCTGGGAGATGGCTTTCTGGAGCTGCTGGACCGGTTCTTCCTTGCCCTGGGTGACGAGCTGCGCCATGCCCGGCGTGAGTCCGAGCAACTCGAAGAGCGACTTGAGGGCAGGCAGGTTCCAGTCCTTGGGCCGTTCGATGTGCTTGAAGTGGACCAGCTCGTCAATCGGAGTTGCGGCCAGCTGCGGCAGCCCCGTGGCGTCGAACTTCTTGCCGTGAATCGAGAGCACCAGGTCGCCGGAGTATACCAACGCGGCCAGGGCCACGACAGCCCATTCGGGTTCCAGACGGCAGCCCTTATCGGGTGCGAAGTACTCGACACCGTAGACTTCCTGGATCACTTCCGAGCGGTTGACCACCTGGCCATGTCCCTTCTTCTTGAGGGCATTCAGGATGTGCTTCGCGTACTTGGAGCGGTACGGGTCGAGCCGCTCGCCCTCGAGGAGTTCCAGGGCATCGAGGACGGCGGTCGCCTGCTTGGTGCGATTCTGTCCGGCGATGGCGCGCAGGGCGTCCTGGGCCGCCTGCTCGCGGTTTTGGCCCGTGATGAGCACCGAGAAGTAGGGATACTCGGGCGCCTGGTCCTGAAAGTGTGCGGACAGGACGATGCCGGCGATGGTGTTCACCAGGTCGCGGAAGTTGATGCGCTCGTGGGAAGCGATCCCGGATAGCTCGCGGATGGACTTGCCCTTGGCCCATTCCACCAGCGACTTGGTGCGTCCCTGGTAGGTCACCTCGAAGGCATCGGTCATGTGCCTCTGCAGCCAGCCCACCAGGTCCCGCAGGAAACCGGAGGCCTTGGATTCGTAGGTGGCCTTGGCGTGACCGCTCGATGTGGATGCGAGGTCCAACGCCGCGGCGTAGTTCGTGAGCGCGGTACGAAACTCTTCGTCTGTGTTAGTCAGACGCAGGAATAGCTCGTCGGCCTTCTTCTCGTCCTTGAAGTGCGGCGGATCGAACGGCTGGATGAAGTAGAGGTAGAAATCACGGGGTGGCACGGCCGTCGAGCGCTCGTTGGGAGCGCCGAAGAACAGGTAACCAAGTCTTGCCGCCTTGTGCTCCAGCCATTCCAGTTCGTGCTGCCAGATCTTGTAGCCGGTGACGTAGGTCTGGTCGGTGCACTCCATGACCCTTTTCAGGGCCTCGTAGTAGTAGCGGTCAAGCTGGGAGGCATCGAGGCTCTCGGCGCGCTTTTCGATGAGCGCGTCGAAGTCGTCGGTCTTCTTGAGATCTAGGTAATACTGCCGGTTGTCCGGGTTGGAAGAGACAAACTGGCCGCTGACCGTCTTGTGGATCTCGCGCAATACCGTCTCCACCTGGGAAAGGAGATCGTCGGCCGGGTCTCCGCCCAGGTCCTCGATGCCGGGCTGGTAGAGGCAGAGCGCGTCACGCAACTCCTCGGCCGTGGCGCCCAGGGGCGCGTAGATGTCTCCGGTCGTCAGCCGGTGGACCGAGAGCGCGTGGATGATGCGAAGCGCCATGGGTTTGTACGCCGGCCGGGTGAAGGCTTGCTCGATCCGGGACTCCAGCACCTGGCTGCAATCGATCACCGCCTTGATGTCCGGGACGGCGCGGAAGGATGGGTTCTCGCGCAGGTTCGTCCAGTAGCTGTCGTAGGCGATGAGACCGGGCCGGTCCTCCGGCACCTCCTGGCCGAGCAGCTTCTTCATGGCGAGGGAGAGGGTCTTGAGCACCTCGCGCTTCTCCACCGCCGTGACGCGTTCGAAGGTGTCGATGTAGTCGGGATGGACCGGAAAGAGGCGGACGAACTCGTCCATCCGCTCGTTCATGTGGGCGTAAAACTTGGCAAATGGCGTGAGGTATTCGCGGATCTTGGCCTGCTGCTCGCCGGTCTTCTTGAGCAGGCGCTCGGCGACGACGAACTTCACGTCCTTGCGGGCGATAAGGATCTGTTCAAAGCGGTCCTTGACCCGGCGGATGCTGTCGGCCACGAAGGCGAAACGGGGGCTGTCGAAAATGGCCTCCTGCACACCTGCCATGAAGCGGAATCGCAGATCCTTGCAGACCTCGCCCACCTCGCGGAGGAAGTTGAGGTCGAGGATCAATTCTTGGTCCTTGCGGGTACGGAGATAGTCCAGCAGCTCGTCCACGACCAGGAGCAAACCGTGGTCCGGATACTCCTGGTGGAACGCGGCCATCATCTCCTCGAAAGCCCGTTTGTTGTTGGGAATCTGACTGGCGTCTGGGAAGGTGTAGGTCACACCCATAGTGGCCAGGTGCTCTTCCAGCTCGGCGACGAGGATGTCCCGTAGCGACATGGTAGTGGCCCCGATCTCGGTGCGGACCACCTTGAACTTGCCGGCGATCGGCTCCGCGGCCTGCGCCACCTGCGCGTTGCCCAGATTGGTCCGCAGGTCCGCGTGCTCGGCGATGCTGGAGATCACCGACATCAGGTGAGACTTACCGGTGCCATAGTTGCCCACGACAAGCAGCCCTTTGTTATCGACGGGCTGATCGAACTGAAGCTGAGGGATCACTAGGCCGGTCAGCTTCTCGGCCATTTCTTCGGAGATGACATAGGTGCTGACCAACTGTCTGGCACTTGTGGCCTCATCGGCATCCCGTAGTTGAACCACGGACTCGATGGGCTCGAACTGGATCAGGTCTCCATATCTCATTGCGCATGCCCCCTTGCAGCTTCGCTCCTTGTTTCCTTCATGTCGTCACCTCCGGACCGGCCACCAGAAAATCGCGAATCGGATAGCGGCGGTATTCGGGATGATCCGGGACAGCGTAGGTCATGTGATCATCCACGATGGATCCGTTCCAAGCAGCCACGACCGTCTTGTTCCGGGACAATCCCTGGAGCAGGCGCAAAGGATCCTGCTTAAGGTGGACATCGAAAAGGATCTCGATGTTGTCGAGCAGGACCAGCTCGCCCGCGGCTTCACCCACGATTTCACCCAAGAGCCGCGGTAGCTGTAGGGCCCGTTGGCGTTCGGTCAGGTCTAGCATCCGGCGAGACAGCTCGAGATTGACGTTGATGAGCGGTGCGGAGGTCAAGGTCGACACCTCCTGCAGCGTTGAAGTCTTCCCGCTTCCCGCCGGGCCTACCATCAGGATCAAGCAATGATAGAGCTCACGAGCCTCACCGATTTTTCGCATAACCTGATCCGCCAAGGGCTCCGCCATTACTTATCTCCTCCGTCTTTCGTATCGCCCTGCGTCTCTTCCAACCAGCGGTCGATGGCTTCCTTTCGGAAGCGCCAATGGCGACAATCTTCTGGCACCAAAACCGTTAGAATTATAGTAAAACAACATACTTTCCGGCTTTTCCGTCGCCTGCTGCTGCATATCCGGTAACCACGTGGAGTAGGTATCCAAGGTCAGGGTAACGCTGGCGTGGCCTAGCCACTCACTCTCCCCGGCCTGGGGTCTTGGGTTCTTCTAACCGGCCGCTCCAGGGTCATGGCGTGTTTAATGCTGATCCGGCCTTTCTTGAATTCATATATCCTCCCACTTTAGGCCTAACGCTTCCCCGGGGCTCATGCCCGTGGCGATCAGCAAGCGAAAAAGGGCCTGTCAGCGGCTGTAAGCGGCCTCTTTCAAAAACCTCTTGGCCTCTTGGGGCGATAAAGCCCGCATTTCCGTTTCCTTTTGCCGGGGAAGATCCACATACTACATACTACGCGCGGTTACGAGGTAATACTTGCCATTTTGCCGCCTGCTTTAGGGCGTTTCGTAAGATGGAGTGGGTATAGCGAACAGTCCTGGGCGAGAGCCCCTGGTCGATCATTTCGTTCATAACCTGGATTCTCATGACGGTTAAATGGACCAGGTTTGTTTCTCCCAAGTGGGAGCCGATACAAAGGTCGGATTAGATCCTGATAGCTCCTGAAGGTCTTGTCTCTCCTCCTAGACTTAACGGCTGTTTCTAACCACTGATTCAAGCAGTCCTTCAAACCCACAGAAGTTTGGTTAAACACGCCTGGGCCCCTTTCTTGGCCCTATGGTTCGTCTTATTAGTATTTCCGCTTGCCGTCAGCGTCCCGGCCCAAAAACACCCGCACCACTCACCTGTTCTTGCCGCGTTCCACTAACTGGCCTGCCATAAATATTCCTCGTTTGCAAGTAAATTCCTCCCCCAGCTAAAGCTTCCCCCCACCCACCGACAAACTCGCGTCCTTCACCACACCGGGACAAACCAACCAGGGACGCTCCCCGCCGTAGCGGAACTTTCTACCGCGCCTGGAGCGTTCTTGCTCCCATCCTGGCGCTTTCTTTTCGCTCGCCCATACCCAGTTCGTCCTGAGCAGGCCTTCCTGCTTCCAGCGGTTAACGTTCAGACAGATTCCAGCAAGATTCTACGGAGGTTTTAGTGTTCCACCTATTCCACTGACCACTGCCATAACCAACCATTTTACTTTACGCCCCTTTCACGAGGTTGTTTTCGTAGTCTTGCGCAGGTTATTAGGCGAATCGCCATAACAGAAGCTCAAGAACCCCCTCAGCTGCGCATGACTACTGGCCTCAAAGTGGTTCGCCACTGTGGCGTTTGGTTCTACTGCCTCCCTACTCGGTACTTTTGTCGTCTGCCTACTAACACGCCAAGTTGAGCTTCTTGGTGTAAAGAGGCTTCTCTGGCAAATGAGGTGCCTTCTAGGCTGACTACCCTGCTTTACAGCTTCGTCCCGTTCTGTGCTGGCTCTCCACTCCCAATACTCTCCCGATGGCCATTTCGGAGGAAAAGATCGTACTAGTCGGGCACATTCGCACATTGAGCGAAGCATCGGCTTACATTCGTTCGAATGCAGGTCATGCTAAACGGCAGACGGCGACAAGCATGTCAACGGCCACTTAGAAGTGTCCACTTTCGGACAAGAAAAGTAGCCACCCCCGTCTGTTCTTCTCTGACCTTTCTTTCATGTACCGCACCCTCTGTGAGGGAGGGGCCTCTCCCCCGTAGGGGGAGAGGGAAAAC